>Ga0187769_10000587_pt1 | contig 20035 bp, 22 predicted proteins | sample 0116_SJ02_MP02_1_FD_133140 | JGI IMG/M metagenome (GOLD analysis project Ga0187769, IMG submission 133140) | Tropical peat soil microbial communities from peatlands in Department of Meta, Colombia - 0116_SJ02_MP02_10_MG | ecosystem: Environmental > Terrestrial > Soil > Wetlands > Peat | place... | reverse complement strand
TGCCATAGATTCCGCTCATCTCCTTTATCTGAGAATTGGCTTCGTCCAGCTCGGCCCTGTGTCGCGCAAGTTTCTCGGTTGCCTTCTGGAGCTTCCTGCGGGCGGCTCTGATTTCCGTGTTGATCCTGTTCTCGTCCTTCAGTGCCCTCGCGTGATCAGACTCGGCGGATTCGAACTCGGTGGCTCGCTCTAGCTCCGACGTTAGCGAAGTTACGGAGAGTGTGGCGGCCTGGAGCTGAGTCTCTACGCTGGCGAGCTCCCGCTCGGAGTGATCAGATCTTGCGGAGATATCGCCGGAAATCCTCTGACCGCAGAGTGGGCAGACTCCTCTCGCGACCAGGTCCTTGGTCCTCTCCAGTTCTCCCTCCAGAGCGGCCTTGGTGCTGGTGAGCTGGGCGAGCCTTTCCCTCCCCGAGTCAAGACGGGACTTGACCTGCCTCGCCTCAAATTCTTGCTTCGGCATCGCCTCGAATCCCTTGATTACAGGCACGATTTCTTCCGAGAGACGTGCCTCCAGGTCCCTGAGCGTTTGCTCCTGTTCACGAATCTCGTCGGTCGCATCTGAAATCTCCTGCCTGATGCTGGGGACCGTGGCTTCGGCCCGATTGAGAGCCTCCTTCTGGCCGAGATACTGCGTCCATTCGGCTTCGGTGGTCTTCACCAGCCGTGAGGCCTTCGCTTCGGCCTCCTTGAGCTTAGGGAGTGCCCCCTCCAGGTCGGACACCCCCTTCGCCGTGGCCTCCATTTCGTCTTCTCTGGCCTCCAGGTACTCGCTCTCCGTTTTCAGGTCGTGGGTAGTCTCCTTGATAGCGCGCTCGATGATTTCGGAGTTCTCGGCGGCTACCTGATAGCTCTGGGCCCCGAGGATCCTCCGTATGACGTGCATCCTGTCCTCTGGGTTCTGGATCAGAATCTCCTTCATCTGCTCCTGGGGGGTGAAGACGGCGTACCTGTAGACCAGGCTCTCGGCCTTGGGGTGTGTGGGTTCGTTGAAGCCGAGGACAGATACGACCCGCTCTTTCAGGTCGCTGGGGGAGAGCTTCGTCCTCTCCCCGTCTGCGTATATGTAGCAATCCTCCTGAACGACTTCCTCCCCTCTGGCCTTGAGGTGGCGGAGGACGGTGTATTCTGTGCCACCCGACTCGAAGGTGATCGAGACCTTACCTGCCTGCTTCCCTTCGCTCAGAAGATGGGATCCCTTTAGGTCGCTGAACCCGAAGAGGGCGAACTCGATGACGTACAGCAGCGTGGACTTCCCGGAGCCTATGTCTCCTTCAAAGAGGACCACTCCGTCGGGGAGCTCGAGGGCCGTCTCCTCCCCGTCGTTGTAGCTTCTGATGTTCTTGAGAGTGAGCCTGCGGACGAGCATTCAGGTCTTCTCCTCTATCCCGAGGACAGCCAGGCCTGACTTCGACACCCGGTCTTCGAAGTCCCCCTTGTTCTCATTCTCCTTCCTCCCCTCCTTGAGCGCTCCGAGCAGGCTCACGGCGAGGTTGACGCCGTGCTCTCCACGAAGCTTAGGTTCGTCAACGGTGACCGACGAGACCCGGCTTTCGAAAATCTCGCGCTCGGTAGCCCTCAGGGCCTTCGGGGAGACGCTCTTGGGCACCTCTTTCGAGACGAGGCGGTTATGGCTCAAGAGGACCGACAGGGGATTGGAAGCGATGAATCGTCTGCGGATCATGTTGAAGTCGATGTCGGAGGTCTTCCCTTCTGCAAGCTCCCCTTCGATCGTGAGGAGGACGACCCTGCCCGTTACGTTGGCGGACGAGGCGAGGTGTGCGAGCTCGTTGGCCGCCTGGGTCGAGGACTTCCCCTGGGCGGAGTAGTGCAACTCGACGGTATCGCAGACCCTGACTGGAACGAAAGAGACCTTCTCCACGTGGTCGCGGTCGAAGTCTACGATGTAGAAGCCTCGCTCCTTGCCTCTGGCGAGCTGGAGGAGTTCATCGAAGTCGGTGGCGAAGAGCGGGCCCGGGTAGGCGACGTTAGAGCGGCCGGGGAGGTCGGCGATAGTCCGGCCGTGAACGTGCCCTCCCGCGTAGTACTGGAAGCCCGCCGGGAGGTCGGTCGCGGGCATCGATTCCATCATCTCCAGTGTAGAGGGCTTGAGCTCGTCCAGGGCACCGTGGAAGACGAATATCTTGAATCCTGGCTCTGCCTCGAGCCTTTCTCTGTCAAGGGCGGCGTACTCTTCCCTGTCCAGGGAGAGCTTTCTCCCTGAGATGCCGCAGATCTTCGGGCCGGAAGGGTCTTGAACGAACGAGAGGGCGATCTTCCCATCCACCTTTGTTTTGGCTTCGACCTTGGTGAACAGGCCAGCGCCGTCGAGGACGTGCACTATGGACGAGTAGTTTGGGCTGAAGTCGTGGGAACCGTAGATGGCGTAGAACCTAACGCCTGCGTCGGAGGCCTCTTTCATTTTCTCGGCCGCCCGCCTGACCGCCGACAGGTCGGGGATGTTGGAGTCGAAGATATCTCCAGCAAGGATTACGAAGGACACGCGCTCTTCGATGCACCTGTCGATGGCTTCGTCGAAGGCGTTCAGGAGGAGGCCCTTTAGCTCCGGCTGCCTGAAGGCGCCTATGTGGATGTCAGACATGTGGGCGAACCTCGGCATCGGTCGGCCGGATGATACCGAGGTATATTTGAGATGAGGGGCCTTATCCGGGTCCGGATGACCACGGACTTTAAGTGAGATGGCGGGGCGTGAAAGTCCATGCCGAGTCGGATCACCTGGCTATCCAATGTTATGTCAGCCTCGGTGACGGGGCTCGAGGAAGACGTGGCCCGGTCCATCGAGGTGGTAGAGACCCCTCCCGCTTGGATGTGCCTCGCCTGCCGTGGCGCGAAGCTCCTCTGCGGCAAGCCGAGGTGCCCCATCATAGTGAAGGCGCAGTCCATGGCCAAGCAGGGGCCGGCCATGGGGACGAACGAGATCCTGGGCTCGTCCCCACCCGGCGTCTTCGTCGGGAGGCTGGGATATCCGAAGGTCTCCATCGGTCCGATGGTCCCTCCTCAGTTCGGAGATACGACAATCCTCGACACCCCAGAGGAGTGGCTTGGCAGGCCCATCGAGCAGATCGTGGATTACAGGTACTCGCTGGTGAGGGGGAACGCCAGGGCGAGTGTAGAGGAAGCTAGGGAGCCCAACAGATTCCTCGGTTCGTTGCAGGAACTAGCGATGGCGGCGAAGCCAGTGGACACCGAGCTGAAGCTGACAAAGGCCCCGAGGAGGATTCTAACGCTCAGCGAAGACACCCAGCCCTACGGCCCCTCGGGCCCCCTTGATAGGTTCAAGATCGACAACCCCTCGGTTGACAAGAGGGTCCAGACGGCCTACTACGATAGGGACTTGGACGCGGCGGGGGCCATAGACGAGCTCTACCGCAAAGGCGTGCTTGTCACCAGGATACAGAAGGCGTTCTCGCTTGGCATGTTCGGGGTAGGTCCCAGGAGGAAGATAGTCCCTACACGCTGGAGCATTACCGCCGTCGACAGCTCCATTAGCCTGGAACTCGTGGAGAAGGTGAAGCACAGGCCAACCATAGACGAGTACAGGGTCTACGGCTTCAGGGTCTACGATAACCAGTATGTTGCCATGCTGCTCCCCGAGCCGTGGAGGTTCGAGTGGATAGAAGCCTGGTTCCCCAACACCACTTGGAACCAGTTCACCACTCAGCCGTACATGATTGGAGACTATGAGGAGTACTTTGGAAGGACGAAGTACGCCCGTGTTGGAGGGTGCTACTACTCTACCAGACTCGCGGTGACCGAGGCGCTGGAGAGGGAAGGGAGGCAGGCGGCCGCCATTGTGCTGAGAGAAACGTATCCTGGTTTCATAATGCCTCTGGGGGTCTGGAACGTGAGGGAGAGCATCAGGGAACTGCTAAAGCAGCCGTTCGAGAGGCACGAGACGTTCAGGGGAGCGCTCGACTCCGCTCTCTCCAAGCTCGTAATCTCGAAGTCGAAGTGGATGAGCGAGAGCGTCCTGATCTCGAGGGAGGTGTCCCAGACTAAGATCAGCGCCTTCTAGTCTGCTGAAGACTAAAGTGGCAGAACGCCGGAGCTGATGAAGTTGACTCGGCGTCTGTTCTGGGAGGACATGTACATGCGGGAATTTGATGCCAGAATCGAGTCTGCGGACGGCAACAGGGTTGTCCTCGACCAGACGGCGTTCAATCCGAGAGGGGGGGGCCTGGTGTCTGACATAGGAACGCTTGCTGGCGCTAGGGTTCCAGAGGTGCTGAAGGAGGGAGAAGAAATCTTTCATGTGTTGGAGTCGCCAACGGGATTGGGGCCCGGAGCCTTGGTCCACGGAGTCCTGGACTGGGACAGGAGGTTCAGGATTATGCGGATGCACACTTCGGCCCACATTCTTAGCGCTGTTGTCAACAGGGAGACGGGCGCTCTGATAACCGGCAATCAGATCAGTCCGGACCAGTCGCGGGTCGACTTCAATCTGGACGACTTCGACAAGGAGAAGATCTCCTCCTACATCGACAGGGTGAACGAGGAGGTCGCGAGGGGACTCGAGGTCAGGACCTACTTCATGAAGAGGGAGGAGGCCCTTGCTAACCCCGGGTTCGTCAAGCTGGCTAACGCCATGCCGCCATCGGTTGACACCCTGAGAATCGTCCAAATCGGGGACGTCGACACACAGGCAGACGGGGGGGTTCACGTGAAGAACACCCTCGAAATCGGGAAGGTGGTTGCGGTGAAAACCGAGAACAAGGGGAAGAGCAACAGAAGGCTCTATTTCACGGTACGATGAGCGAGCACTCTCGAGTTCCCATGCGGCGCCATCGCTGTACCAGTCTTGGTCGCCGTCTAACCCTTTCTTGCCCAAGGCCCGGGCCCGGACGATGAAGGCCGCTCGGTCGCCGGGTCATCTCAGCTCCTCTCTTCCATGGACTGACAGAGACAAGGGCATCCGCCCCTTGAGACGAAGATTGTAGCGCGGTCCGTGGACCCTAGGAATACTTTTGAGGACGGCGCACTCCTAGTCTCTCATGAGTTCTCAAGAGGTGAAGACGAAGGCCAAGGAGACCCTGAGGAGCGTTAAAGAGCTGCTGAAAGCGGTCACGGAGAGCGTGGACGCGGAGCTCAAGAAGAACGCGCCGAAGGTAGCCAGCACCCTCGACAGATCCTTCGAGACGGCGTCCAAGAGCCTTACCGACACCCTCGGGGTCATTGACAAGAAGACTGGCAAGGAGCAGCTAGAGCTTCTGAAGGCCTACAGGTCCTTCATCCAGAAGCAGGCGGAGATAGTCCAGGGGAGAATCTCGGGCCTGGAAAAAGAGCATTCCCAAACGGCAGCGAAGAAGAATAGCTGATCAGCTGGCGGAACTCTTTCGAGACGCCTCCTCCGTTATTCTCACGCTGGCCTTCACGAGCTTCTTGACCAGGGCCGCGGGAACCTTCTCGTCCAGGGGCAGGTGCACGGCCGACTTCGTGGACACGTAGCCGGTGAGTTCCTTCCTATGGTCGCCTATCGCGGGAGGACGCAGGTAAAGCCCGATGTGTCTGCTCTGGAGCCCGAACCAGACGAACACGCCGCCGTAGACCCCCGTGTAGTCGCTGCCGGGAAGGGAGTAGCTCGGAATGCTGAACTGCCTTATGCCCCCGACCGCGTCGGGCACGGCCTCCAGGATCGCCTTCCTGATCTCCTTGAGCCTGACCTGGGCGCTCTTGGGACATCTCGCGATGTACGCGTCGACCTCGCGGGACCCGTCTCCCATGTGGCCTACACGGGGGGACTGAATATTAAGGCAACGAAGTCTACAACGCGTCTAGGTCGTGGTCGCCCTTCTGAACCGTGGCGCCCCCGTGCGTCTCGATGGTTCATTCTGTTTGAAATACTAGGAACCAAGAGACTCTACTTCACAGTAGGGTGATCGCAAGTCTTGGTTGACTTGGGCTTCTACCTTCTTCGGGCGACCCAGAGGGGCATCCGCTTCGCCGTGCAGTTGCCGCAGTAGGTCTTCATCAACCTACTTGTTTCGTCGAAGATCGTTGTAGAGTGTGACATGCATACTAGCGATCCGCACTCTGCGCATGACGCTACCGCGTGGCCCTTGCATACCGAGCATCTTGCCATTCGTTCACCCCCAATTTTGTCCGCGTCGAACGGGCACCACCGTGGGCTTCGAGCTGACCCAGTTGGGAGCCGGCGGGAGTGCAGGTAAGGCGCAAGGTGTCAGGCTCAGGGCCGGTTAATAAAGAGGAGGCTCAAATCGGAAGCCTGACATCACCCGGAAAACTCGGAATCTCCCTCGATTCCAGTGTCTTGGCTAGAGCATGGGCCCTGTCAGCGGGGAACCAGCCGCTCATCGCCTTGGCATTCCCCTCCGCGTCGCAGACGACGAGCGCGGCGGTCCCCCCCTTCCCGGGAATCACTTTGTGCATCATCTCGTCCCCGACGGGTGTCCAATCGGATAGTCCGAGCTTCAGGAAGAGCATGGGATACGAAGGGCCGGCTACCTCCTGGAGGACGGCGACAGCCAGGCTCACCCTTCTCTTCCCCTCCTGCACGGCCGCGAAGTAGTCCATGGCCACCTACCCTCCAAGGTACAGCAGGGCGAAAACCCCAGCGAGGGAGAGAAGGACGCCCAGCATCTGGTTCGGTTCAAGCCTTTCCTTCAAAAAGGCGAGCCCATAGCTCGCGGCAACCGCCCCTCCCATTCCTGAGAGGGCGGTGACCACAGGGAGGGCGCTGCCGGCAGCTTCAATCCCGTAGGTGAACGCCAGGAACCCGAAAGCCTCGAGGATTCCCATCGCAATCATGGTTCTCGAGAATACGAGTCGGTTCGGCCTCGCCTCCTGCTTTAGCACCGGCGCCAGAAGGAAGCCTGCAGAGATCGCTACTATTCGGAGGAACATTACCGGAAGGACCACGCTGACCGAGGGGGCTGCGTACCCGATTCCGATGTAGACCATCCCGAAGCAGAGCGACGCTCCTACGGCCAGGCCGACCCCCTTCGTCAGCCGTGGTGCCCCCGCGCCCCGAACGTACGCGTAGAGTTCGGAGAACCGGGTCGAAAGGAGGATCACCCCCGCTATTATGCAGACGAGGGCGACCGCCTGCAGGACGGAGAGGGCCGCACCGAGTATCACCACTGCGAGGATGGCGGTGACCGCCGGATAGGTGTAGACCACGGGGGCCACTACTGAGACCACCCCCCGATGGAATGCACGGTAGAGGAATACGAAGGCGGCGAAGTTGATGATGCCTGCGCCAATCAGCGCGAGTACCGGATAAATCGGGAAGGCCAGGTTTGGGCTTATCAGGGGTACAAGGACGAGGACGGTCACAAGCGTTATCGTGTGCGAGTAGATTATCGTCCTGTAGTACCCTACCCTTTCGGACTGGCTTCGAGACATATAGTCAGCCGTCCCCCAGCAGAATGCTGCAGCGAGGCCCGTGCCTATGGAAGCGTAAACCAACTGTTCTTGCTACTATCCTCCCTTCAGTTCGGCTTTAAGAGGCGTCCTAGGAGGCGCGAGAGCGCTTGAAGATCGATGCCGAAATCGCCGTGGCGTCCCCTGGTGAGGCCGCAGCGCTCGCCGGGAAGGCCGAGGAGTACGGGTTCGACTGCCTGTGGGTCAATGAGACCAAGCACGACCCCTTCGTCCAGGTTGCTCTGGCCGCAGGGACTACAAGGAAGATCGAGCTCGGGACATCGATAGCGCTCGCTTTCACGCGCAGCCCCACGACCCTAGCATACACCGCCTGGGACCTTCAGAGCGTTTCGAAGGGGAGGTTCATCCTCGGGCTGGGGAGCCAGGTTAAGGGCCACATCGAAAGGAGGTTCGGGATGAGATGGGAGCCTCCCGCCCCCAAAATGAAGGATGTCGTTCTAGCCCTCCGGTCAGTCTGGGGGAGCTGGCAGGGGGGGACGAGGCTCGACTACAATGGGCGATTCTTCCATCTGGATCTGATGACGCCCTTCTTCGACCCAGGTCCCATCGAGCACCCCGTGATACCGGTGTATGTCGCGGCGGTAAACGAGGGCATGTGCAGGATCGGAGGGATGGTCTCCGACGGCGTCCACGTCCATCCGTTCCATACCGTGAAGTACCTCAGGGAGGTAATCCGCCCGGCAATCGCCGAGGGAGCCTCCAAGGCGTCGAGGAAGATGGGAGACATCGCGGTCGCAGCATCAGTGTTCGCAGCGGTGGGCGGGAACCAGAGCGAGGTCAAGGCCGTCATGGAGGCGATGAGGCAGCAGATCGCGTTCTACGCCTCGACGCGAAGCTACAGGAGGGTCCTCGAGTTGCACGGCTGGGGGGACGTCGGCGAAAGGCTGCACTCTCTCTCGGTGAAGGGCGAGTGGGCGGCGATGGGGAAGGAGGTGACGGACGAGATGCTCGACGAATTCGTCGTTCAGGGGAGATGGTCCGAGATAGGAAGCGTCGTCGGGAAGAAGTATGGCGGGTTGGTGGACAGGGTCAGGATGTACCTCCCCTTCGACGGGGATGAGAAGTGGCGGACCCTGTTGAACGGGTTTAGAGCCTGATGCTGATTTCCACGGCGTCTCCGGGACCGTTCCCGAAGTTCGGCGGGGATTCCCTGTAGACGCTGGAATACCTCCCGGAGTTCCTGACATACTCGAGGTAGGGCGCCACCTCCTGGGCGTGGGACTTCACGTTGTCGGCGACAACAACGCTCCCCTTGTGCAGAAGTCCCTCGATTGATTTCAGATAGGCGAGGTAGTCCTCCTTGACGGCATCGAAGAAGACCATGTCGAATCCCTCATTGAGCGTCGGCAGCACCGCCCTCGCGTCCCCCACGATGATGTCGATGCGGTCAGAAAGGTCAGCCAGCTTGAAGTTGGAACGAGCGGACCTCGCCCTTGCCTCGCTCACCTCTACGCAGGTCAGTCGCCCCCCATCCGCCAGATGCCTAGCCATCCGGATGGCGCTGTAGCCGACCAGCGTACCAACTTCCAGGATTGTCGTGGGTCTGTGCTGCTCGATTACCTCGTCGAGAAACATCCCCCGCTTCGGCCCGATGATAGGGAGCCCCTGGCCGGGGGCTGCTTTCTCTATGGTCGCCAGGACCTCTTCCGGTTTCATGCATGCGCTGCGCCCTTTCTGGGTGTAAACCTGTCGGTCGCCCCTCATAGGGGGACAAGCTTTTTGTAGCGGAAACAGAGGTTTTCGTTGAGTTTCATGTCAACGGAGCAGGTGGACATCAAAGAGGTCCAGAAACAGATTTCTAGGATCGTCGACCCGGAGATAGGAATGCCGATAGTCGAGATGAACCTGATCGACAAGCTTGACATCAAGGATGGGGAAGTCGACGTCGAATATCACGCCACCACCCAGTACTGCCCTCCCGTATTCGCGCTCAAGATCTCCCAGGACCTGAGGGACAACTTGATGCAGGTGAAGGGGGTGAAGGGGGTCAAGGTCCTCGTTACCGGGCACTACTTCGCCGACGCGATCAACAGGCAGGTCAACAAGCCTGCCCCCGGCCCTGAGACCAAGCCCTCCGATCAGTCCCAGGCTGGTAGCTAGAGAAGGGTTATCGCGGCCGCCAGCGCACCGAGCCTGGCCGATACTTCGGTTACAGCGCCGCAAAGTATCACGACGTCCCCATTCCTCGGTTTCAGTTCGTTCTTCAGGATGGGCCATGCTCTGCTGGGGAATTCCTTTTCGCAATCCGTGGAGCCTCCGGGGATGGTGAACCTGCCCGAGCGGATGACATAGGTCGTTGCTCCGGACGCGCCTATCCTGATTGCCGAGTCCCGCTGCTCGATACCTGAATGTACCTTTCCCCCTGCCCCCCGGAGGATGAGCGCAGCCTGGTTTTCCCCCATCGAGAGCTCGGAACGGGGGAAGGATTCCAGGAGGGACAGCGATTCCTCCATGGAGTCTGCGAGGCGCCTTCCTGAACGGGTTAGGAAGCAGCCAGCCCTGACGGCACCCACGTACCCCCGGTCTCGAAGCTTGCCCAGAATAGTCCTGATTGCCCCCTCGCCGATCCCTGAACTTGCGGCCAGGGTCTGTCTTCCCACGTAAGAAGAGCACCCGACGGTCAGGAATGCCAGGAGGAGGTGGGGGGGAGTGAAGGTCGGCGCGGGTCCAGGAGCCTCCTTACTTGCGAGTCTGACCAGACTCTTGATTGCTCTGAGAGAATCGGGGGAGTCCAATTGCTAGTTGCCCCCTGGCGAGGCCATCGAAATACATTTCCATTGGATGGATTATCCATCCAATGATGGAAAGGAGTGAGAGCGTCGCAGTGGTGACTGTCTTTACCGCTCTCGTAGTAGGTTCCGATTTCGCACTCTCGCCCTATCCAAATGTCAAGCTCTTTGACACCCTCGTATTCGTGGCCGCGTTCGTGTACGGCTTTCGCGTCGGCGCCGCCGTCGGCGTCCTCTCGGAGACCATTTGGGGATTCGTGAGCCCAAACGGGATGGCTGGAATCATCCTCCCCTTCCTGGCCGGGGGTGAGCTCCTCTTCGCTTTCGCAGGGTACGCCGCTTCTCGGGTCTGGACGAACCCAATGTCGAACCCGCTCTCCGTGCAGAATCTCTTCTTCGGAGCGTTGATGGCGGTTTGCGCATTTGCGTGGGATTTCGAGACCAATTTGGCAACCGGACTCCTCGCGGGGGCCACCACCATCTCGTCGCTCTTGTGGTACGAAGCCTATGGGATTCCTTTCATGTTCGCTCATGAGACGAGCGACTTGGTCTTTGGCACCCTGGCCGCACCACCGCTCATACTGTACACCTGGCAGGCGATGAAGGGAAGGACGCTTAGGGTGTTGGGAGCGACCACCGAGGCCGCATCTAGGGGGAAGGGATAGGGAAAATGCAGAGCAGGAGCTTCTACGGAATCGCCGTGGTGCTGGTCGCCGCTCTGCTGTTAGTCTCGATGCTGGCAGCATCCTACTACGTACAAGACCAGCAGGCACTATCTCAGAACCAGAGCTATGTGAAGGAGCTTGATACCGCCCTCGCCAGCTACAGGTCCCTTTCGGGATCCTTCAATTCCAGTCTCAGCGACTACGGCGCCACGCTGTCCCTCCTCGGGACGGCGGTGGCCAACTTGAACACCAGCACTCCTGCCTACGCGAACGCGAGCGCCACCCTGAACTCGCTCTGGAAGTCCTACCAGATGCTCTCTGCGAGTGAGGGGAGGAGGGCGCTCATCTATCAGGTGAACATTCTGGTCGACTATGGAAACGGGACCCGGCGATGGAACAACGGCACTCAGGTGCAGCCCGGATGGAACGGGTACGTGGACACGTTCGTAGCTTTCAACGGCAGTGTCCAGGCGACATGGTATCCCAACTACGGGGAACACATCGTTACGGGGCTGCAGGGAATCTCGAACACTAATTCGCAGTACTGGTTCCTGCTGACCTACGACAGGACGCTTTCCTGGCAGGTTGCCCAGGTTGGGGTGGATGAAATCCCGATAGTCAACGGCACGTCGTTCGCATGGTTGTTCTGCTCGGCCAACGCGAACTACCTCCCCACCTGTCCCCTCCCCTAGGGAGCCTAAGGCGGCTAGGAGAGAGTAATATCCGAACCCTATTTTGCCACTTTAACCAATGCAGCGCTGTTCCGCTTATGGTTGGCAAAGAGTCCAATCCGCAGCAATCTACCATGGGGGGCAGAACCCGGCGGCGGGGAGGGTTCTATCCCACCGAGAAGAATGACGGGGGTCCCCTGAATCTGATTCCCTTCGGGCCATCCAGTCTGATGTGCCTGCGCCTGTTCATGTCGCGTGGAACCGGCTTTTCGACAGTTGAACAAGGGAATCAAAGACTGCTGACCAATAGCTCAACCTCGTTGACGGCCGCGACAGCTTAAGAGCGCCTGAGGTGTTGGCGGCGCCCTCGTTGACGTCGGCCGAAGACCAGATGAAGGCTCTCGTGGTAGCCCTGATACTCGACTCGAAGACAGAGGAGGCAATCCTTGTCCTTTCGCGCTGGTACAGGGTGTCGGCCCCCAGACTGGGTATTGGGGTCTTTGAAGGGAAGACAAAAGGGGTCGCGGCGGTATATTCTCAGAAAAGGAAGGAAATCCTCGCTGCTCGCCGAGAATTCATGTACGACCCCTTCGTGATGACTCACGAGTTCTATCACCACCTCAGGTCGGTCAGCGGGCATCACCGGGGAACCGAGAAGCAGGCAGACAGGTTTGCGCTTGATTTCATCGATGCCTACAAGCGGCTGGCGGGCGCGAGGGGGGCAGAGGGCTAGAGTCCCAGGGCAGACCAGACGTCGTCGTCATTGTCGAGAAGGACGAAGCCGCACATGCTGCACTTCGACCCAGTGATTGTTCCCTTCCCGCCCGGGCCCAGCCTCTTCTCGTAGGGTTCCATCTGACCGGCGTGGCAACGGTCGCAGATCAACACCCCCCAGACGGGAGCAGGGCGGTATTAAGATGGCCCGAGCAAAGGTTTAGGTGGCGTGACGGGAACAACGTCCCCGAGCGGTAGCTTGAGGCGCTTGACATTCACTTCGCCCACCGCAGGTCCTGAGGAGTGCATCTTCTGTCAGATAGCCCTGAAGAAGTCCCCATCGAGCGTCGTATACGAAGACTCGAAGTACATCGCCTTCCTCGACCTTTACCCCTTCTCCAGAGGACACACCCTGGTGTGCCCGAAGGAGCACGGGGAGACCATCTGGGACATGACGGAACAGGACATCGCCGAGCTGTTCAAGGTGGCGTTCAAGGTCTCCAAGGCCGTGGTGGCCGCCGTGGGGGCGGATGGGTTCCGGTTCGTCCAGAACAACGGAGAGGCAGCGAACCAGGTGGTTGCTCACGTGCACGTCCACGTGATACCTGTGAAAATGGAGGACAGGGGGAGATTCTCCGAAAGAAAACGGTTCAGCTCCGAGGAAATGGAGGAGACCGCCCGCTCGATAAGATCAGAGATGGGCCAGAGTTAACAGACGCGCTAGGGGACGAACACGCAGATGGAAGTCACGGCCGAGTCAGTGCTGGAGCCTGTGATCAGGTAGAGCGTGTAGACCCCTGGACCGTACTCCTTGATGAACGGGTTCAGCGGGAACGCTATGTCGACTGTCGTCGACGTTACTTCCCACGTGTCCGCGCAGACTGTGGTCCCGGATGTGAACTGGCCGCAGTCCCCAAAGAAGCCGACTCGTGGGAGAACCCCTCCGACCAGAGTGCCCGGCCCGTACTCGTGTGGGCCGCTGTTAAGCTCCCCGGGCGTCGCAGCAACGGGGGAGTTGTCGAAAGCGACGTACAGGGAGCTGGGGTTGGGGAAGGACCCCGTGGGGACTCCCTCCAGGGTGACGTAGTAGGGGTCGGATGCGGAGCCCTGGGTCACCGTGAAGTTCAGACTGATGTAATTGTTCTCGAACTCTTCGTCGAAGTAGACGGTCGTGCTGTTGTAGGCGACCCCTATGGACACCTGGTTGTGAAGAGGATCGAGGATGTTGAACCTATGACCGTTGGCGCAGCAGGAGCTGTCGTTGTAGACCATGGAGTACTCCAAATCACTGACGGCAGTCTCAACCGAGCCCGTTGACAGGAAGTGGGGAATCGAGAAGTAGTAGTAAGCCACGTTTTCGAAGTCGGCACCCCGTCCGCCAAGGAGGGAATAACGCATGTATGGCTTGTAGCCCTGAGTGTCATTGTGGCTGAAGTAGCCGTAGTAGAGCATGGAGTCAGCATGCTGCTGAGCCGCCTGGCTGTAATCCAGCGTGACGGGGCCTGTGCCGTTGGCAGCCCTATCCTGGTTGATCTGTCCTAGGGCATAGGCCGCCAGAGTGCAGTAGTCGGAAGGATATGCAATGCCTGCGGATCCGTTTCGAATGTCAGGGGCTGCCAGGTTCTTAACTGAGACGACGCTCGAGCATTGGGTGTTGATAGTGGAAGTGGTCGTGGCTGTGCTCGTCGCGTTCGAGGGCGTGGAGGCGATGGTGCTAGGTCCCGTGGTGGAGGAACCGGAAAGAAATGAGTAGCTCTGCTTGAGGACGGATGAAAGGTACGGGGCGGCGAACACGAAGGCGGCGAGCAGGACAAGGGCCGCTATTATCAGCGCTGCCGCCCTGTGGGACCTGGCCTGGGGCTGGACGACGGGCGACTCTTCCGTGGGGAATGAGCGTCTAGCATCGGGGCTGATTCTCAAACTAAGAGGCAGCTCCCACCGACGGTATTAAGACAATGGAATTTCGAATCCATACAACCTCTTCGAATAAGTGTGGGAGCCATGGCCCCGGCTGATTAGCCGCGACCATGGCGGTTCGGCTTGTCCCTGGATGTGGGAGGCTAGGCCGTAAGACCTTCGTCCTCTGGTACGATGACTCCCGCGGGGATTTCAGGGAAGCTCTCCTTCATCCTCTGTTCTGCCACGATCGAAGCTTCTTCGAGGACCTTCTGTGCGTCCTCGTTGGCTGCATCGAAGTTGAGAGAGAAGCCGCCCGTGGTGCTGGCGTCGACCAGTACGCTGCTCAGCAGGCCAGAGATTTCGCCTATCTCCTTGTCGGCCTCCGGGAGCGCCATTCTGAGGCCCTCCTTCATGTTCTTGATGACCGACACTGCCGGCGCGAGGGTGCTTGCGATCTCTCCCAGGTCTGTAATCGTTCCGAGCCTCAGTGAGATCTGCTCCATCGCTAGCTGCGCCTGAGTCACCATCTTACCCATCTTCCTGACCTCGGCGAGCTCGTTGGCATAAACCGCCGCATGCTGCATGTCGTGCTTGGCAAGAGAAGATACAACGTTCTTGAAGATTGTAGAGTCACGCTGCTTGATTCGGTTCACGGTGCTGTCGAGCTGCGAAATCAGGAGGCGGATCTGCCTGTTGGCTAGGTCGATTTGGGATTTTAGTGGGGTGGGTGTCTGGACCGAACCCCTGAGCCTGTCTAGCAGGCCTGGGCCCTTGTCCTTCTTCTCCCAGTTGGATGAAAAGCTCATGCTGGTCCTCCGCATGCGTCAAAGTTCCAATATACCGGGGGCTCTAATCGGGGTGCCAGTTTGAAGAAATATTGTTGACTGTGGCTCTTCGGCCGAGCCTAGGCTGAAATAACGTCAAGAATGACGAAGTGACTGGGATGAAGAAGGAGGGAGGCCTGGTGTATCTGACCGCGGAGGAGATGGCCGAGGCGGACAGGATGGCAATTGAAGACTTCGGTATAGACGTGATCGCCCTTATGGAGAATGCAGGTGTGGCCACAGCTCGGGTCGCCAAGAAAATGGTGGGCGGAGACGTCAGGGGGAAGAGCATACGTTGCATTGTTGGCCGGGGGAATAACGGGGGGGATGGGCTCGTCGCCGCGCGTCATCTCTACGACTGGGGAGCTGAGGTGAGAGTGACACTCGCAGGAGAACAATCTGACCTCAGGGATGTCCCAGCAAGGCAGTTTGCAACCGTTTTCAAGATGGGAATCCCCGTGGTTGGCCTTGGAGAAGGTCTGCAGGGAGCCCACCTCGTGGTGGATGCGCTCCTGGGGTACGGCTCCAGGGGAAGCCCGAGAGAACCCGTTGCTGGCCTGATTAGGGAGTGCAACGCATCGAAGATCCCAATCTTGGCCGTGGACATTCCGTCCGGCATGGATGCGACCAGTGGAGAGCCGGGGGATCCGACCATCGAGGCGAGGGCGACCGTGACTTTCGGGCTGCCGAAGACGGGGTTCTTGAACCCGAGAGCCAGGAGTTATGTTGGTGAGCTGTATCTGGCAGACATATCCATGCCGAGCAGGATTTACGCCTCCTATTCGATAGGGAGCGGGCTGTTCGCAAAGGATGCTCTTGTTAGGATTTGGTGAGCCAGGAACCACGGCTCGCCAATGCTTTTGAACCGAACAGGGTAGGCCGCATGTACCATGAGGGCCCAAGGCGAAGTGATGAAGTGCCCGAAGTGCGGGCGCCTCGACCTCAGGGAGACGCCGCAGGGAGTCACCTGCCGAGTGTGCGGATACTCGCTCACGCCCGGCGAGAATGACAGGTTCAGGCTCTACAAGATGCTGAGGGAAGAGGAGAAGAAGGGCAAGCAAAAGTAGCAACCGAATGGCTGTGACAACCGTTTAACTGCTCCACTGGACGAGGGTGCGAGGATGTCTGTAAGGGTCAGCCCAATCTCCAAGATGGCTGCAGTACTAATCATAGCCATAGGGGCTTTCGTCCTCTTGGCCGGCTTCGCCACCGGAGAGTTCGCCAGCTACATCGCGGGGTCTGCCTTCATAGTCTTGGGGGTGGCCCTCTATGTGCTCCTAATCTGGTTCACTAGAAAGCTCCGACGGGAAATCAGCGAGATAGAGCGGGATCAGGCGGTGGCGCCTGAACGGAATTGAACCTGTGCTTCAGGTTCCGCTCCCATATTCTCGCAGCGAGGAACCCTCCTATGGTTCCGCTCAGCGCCCCCACGACCAAGACCGGTAGATATACGTCCAAGAAAGGAGCCGTCGTGCCGAACCCCAGGGCGATGAAAGCGTAGGTCGCGACTAGGCCCGTAATGATGGTGCTCACGCTCAAGGAGGCAACCAGTCTCCTCGTGTGAACTTTACCTTCGGACGTGACCTTGAGCAGGCTGCAGAACACGTCCACTAGGATCCCATAGAAGAGGGCCACACCGAGCGCGAATGGTCCAAACGAGAGCTGCAATGGCGTCTCCACCAGCCCGTTGACGAGACCAGTGTACGTCGCGCCACCGGGACCGAGAAGTATGAAGCTGAGCGAGAGGATTATCGCCTCAAAGACGATCAGTGAGTCACCAATCTCGAATGGGAGAGCGCCGTATACAACGCCGATTAGCACGCCGAAGAGAGTGGCTGTGATCAGTTTCTTGGAACTTACCAAATCAGCGGGCGGTGACGGGCGTTTTTCTGAGTGTATTTAACGATAGTTATAGCGCGTTTCGCCTCAAGACGTCACGGCCCGTCATTTATCACCGAGGCATTCACATGGCTGGAGTGAAGGTTCGAGGTGATTCGTAGCAGTATTGTCGCTTAGTCAAACCGTGAAACCCCCGACGGGGGGCCACTTCGGCCGGAGGAGGTGGGACGCCATCGTCGTTGGGTGCGGAGTCATTGGCGCATCGGTCAGCTACAATTTGGCCAGCCGAGGGCTTCGAGTCCTCAACCTGGAGAGATTCGGCGTCAACAACAAACTCGGGTCGTCCCACGGCAGGACCCGAATTATCAGGCTCGCGTACTACGAGGATCCGAGATACGTTCCTCTGCTGAGGAGGGCCTTCCAATCCTGGAAGGAGACTGAGGTCAAGTGTGGGAAGAGACTCCTACAGGCTACGGGGGGCCTTATGATCGGGAGAGAGGGCGGGGAACTCGTCCGGGGGGTGCTGAAGAGCGCCCAAACCCACGGTCTCCCGCATCAGGTCCTTTCCCGGGCTCAGGCGGCGGAGAGGTTTCCCGCATTCACTCTCGGGGAGGAATACACGGCGGTTTTCGAGCCAAACGCGGGGGTCCTCTTTGCGGAGGAGTGCGTGCGGGCCTTCGTGGGGCTCGCGAGCGAGGCTGGATGCGAATTCAGGTTTTCCGAACAGGTGGAGGGGTGGAGAAGCGGCCCAGAGGGGGTCGAAGTGCAGACGTCCAATGGGACCCAAGTCGCGAGTAAGGCCGTCTTCTGTGCGGGCCCCTGGAATGGGGAGCTGCTTCGAGGTCTGGTGCCGCTGCAGTGTGAGAGGCAGGTCCCCCTATGGTTCTCCTCGGGAGGGAGGGACTCCTTCTCGCCCCCCAAGATGCCGGTGTTCATCATGGAAGAAGAGAAGGGTGTCTTCTACTACGGGACGCCGGATGTAGGCCATGGGGTCAAAGTGGCGCGGACGCACGGCGGGGAGGTCAGCGAGCCAGACGACGTCAGAAGAGAGGTTACCGAGCGGGACATTGCGCCAGTTCGGAATTTCATTACCAGGCGAATGGCGAGGCTGGATGGACCGCCAATAGCTTCGACCACTTGCATATACTCGAACACCCCCGACCTGAACTTCGCCGTGGGAGTCCACCCTGCCGACCCCAGGGTCGTTGTGATGAGCGCCTGTTCCGGCCATGGATTCAAATTCGCGAGCGTCCTCGGTGAAATCGCGGCGGACCTCGTCACCGACGGGAAGGTTCCGTTCGACATCTCCTTCCTTAGCCCTGCGAGATTCGCACGGTCAGGCCGCTAGGGCGGCCCCCGTGAGAGGGTTGGCAGTGGTCGGGACACCGGGACATTGCTTTGTGTTTATACTGATTACCTGGTGGCGGTGAGGGCGAGAGTTGTTTAGTGAATACAGCGGCATCCCCCGGCAGGCTAGGCTGCTCATCTACCTGAGTTTCATACCCAACGTCGCCATAGGCTTCATCTATACTGACCTCTCTTACTTCCTGCCCAAGTTCCAAGGCATAGGGGCGGGATGGCCAATCACTGTGATGGGGGTCACTCTGGTCGTGCTGAGTTTTCCCTTTGGGATCATCGCTGACAGGGTGGGGAGGTTGAAGATGTTGGTGTTGGGGAATCTCTGCGCGAGCCTGAGCCTCATCGGGTTCGCCCTGACGTCTAACTTCGATCTCGTCATTATGGTCGCAATTCTGGAGGGTACCGGTGAGGCTGCTTACGCGGTCTCGTTCGTAGCTCTGATTGCGGACAAAGCTGGTGACGCGAAGAGGACGCCAGCGTTTTCACTGCTGGCTTTCTTGGGGTGGGTCGCAGGGGCCCTCGGTGGATTCATCATCTACTCGGTCGATGCGCTCCACAGCATCGGATTGTCCCTCAAGAGCGCCCACGTCGCTCTGTTCGTGACCGTCGGGCTCCTGGACCTCTCGATAACGCCTCTGGTGTTCAAGATCCGAGAGGAAACGCAAGGTGAAAGGAGGAAGGAGATTCTGCCCAGGAAATCATGGCGAGTCATCGTCATGTACGGCGCCTACAGCGTTGTCATCGCGATCGGCGCAGGACTGTTCGTGCCCCTGATGGCATTCTGGTTTTCCCAAGCGTACGGAGTGTCAGACGATTTCAGCGGTCTCGTGCTCGGTCTCACAAGCCTTCTGACCGCCGGAGTGGTCTTCGTCGCACCGTGGCTCGCACGGAGGATGGGCTTGGTAAAGGCCACCGTCGTCACCCAGGCCGCCTCGACCGTTTTCATGGTCGTGCTACCGTCCTCCCCCAACTTTGGGGTGGCGGCGTCTATCTATGTCGTCAGGGTTTTCCTGATGAACCTCTCCAACCCGCTTACGCAGTCTCTCATCATGGGGCTCGTCTCGCCTGATGAGAGAGGGATGGCGGCAGGGGTGAGCGCCGCTATTTGGAGGCTCCCCAATGCCCTGTCCGCGTCGGTCGGATACGGCATGATGAGCGCAGGCCTCCTCGGGCTCCCGTTCTACTATGCAACAGTCCTATACGTCGTAGGCATAAGCGCGTATTGGTTCATGTTCAAGGGTGCGAAGCTCCCCGAAGAGAGTCCTGGACCGATTCAACCCGCCGTCCAGTCGTCCAACCTCGAAGGACCGGAAGACGAGCGCTGAATGTCGGCCACCCTGACGCCTACCAACCTCACTGGTTTCTCGCGCGTCTCGAACTCGTCGAGGAGCCTCTCAACTGCCTCGAGCAGGGGCCCCTCGCTGTCGGTGTGGCTGACCAAGGTCTTCTCCCTCGTGTGCGTCTCGAAGTCCTGGAACCTGATTTTTATCCCTGCGACCCTGTACGAGTAGCCGGCGGATTTCACCCTGCGCATAAGTTCCGACGCGCCGTCGGCGGCCTCTTTCCTTACGGCGCCGAAGTCCTTCACGTCTTCCTTGAAGGTCCTCTCAACGCTCAGCGACTTCGGCAGCTCCTGCTGCCTGACCTCGACGTTCTCCTCTCCGTGAATTACACCCCAGAGCCAGACGCCGTTCTTGCCGAACCAGCTAAGCAGCTGCTTGCCGTCGAGCTGCTCAAGCTGCCCGATGGTGGTTATCCCCTTCTCGCTTAGGAACTCTTCCGTCTTCCTGCCGATGCCCGGCACGACCCCGACCGGAAGGGGGGCAAGGAATCCGGGGACATCCCCGAATGGGACCACGGTAAGCCCGTCCGGCTTGTTCCTGTCGGATGCTATCTTCGCCGACGACTTATTG
>Ga0187769_10000586_pt1 | contig 20083 bp, 17 predicted proteins | sample 0116_SJ02_MP02_1_FD_133140 | JGI IMG/M metagenome (GOLD analysis project Ga0187769, IMG submission 133140) | Tropical peat soil microbial communities from peatlands in Department of Meta, Colombia - 0116_SJ02_MP02_10_MG | ecosystem: Environmental > Terrestrial > Soil > Wetlands > Peat | place... | reverse complement strand
TTGCAGGCCGACAAAAGTCGCGGCCGCCAACTGCCAAGCATTGTCGCCCGTATCCAGCCATTGGGGTGACGGTACGAGTGCCATGAACTTTCCCCCTGCCGTGTCATTTGATCGAGGATGCCGTCCCGCAGGCGGCATCAGCGTGGCGACGAAAGGGAATCCCGTGGCCCCGCATGACCGCCTTGCTCCTGGATAATTGCGCAAAAATTATGCCAGCCGGACGAGCTGGCTGGACGGCCGGCGCGGCGTGTTTTTTCAACAAAATCGCAAGGCGCTTTGGACAGAAAATGATCACGAAGTCGGTTCATTGCACATAAACTAGGCGGAGAGCCTCGAGTTAGGTGTGGAAATTCAACGGTCGGATCGCTATGAGAGGGCAATTCAAGCCGCTCTCCCCGCTTGCGCGCCGCTCTTTGCAGGCTCGCGAGATTTGGCTAAGGATCGGATCATGGCCATAGAGGTGCGACCATGTTCCTGAAGCGGCCCGCAGCGGCGGCGATTGCTGCCTTGGCGGCCGGCATGGCCGCCTCCGCCTTCCACGATGAAGCGCAGGCAAGCGAGACGGCGATCAGCTGCGCCAATCCGGCGAGTGGCGCCAGCTGGCAAATCAGGATCGACTACGATAAGGGCACTGTGGACTCCAATCGGGCCCTTATCAGCGACGCGACAATTTCATGGCATGACCCGACGGACGGCGGCAACTATACGCTCGACCGCAAATCCGGGGATCTCACGGTCATCGTCGCGTCGAGCACCGGGGGCTATTTCCTCCATGATCGCTGCAGTCTGGAGAAATGAGGCCGACGAGTTGACGCCGCGATTCCAGAAACGCAACCGCGCCGCGACCGCGCCACGAGTCGGGCAGCGCGCTGCTTGGAAGTCGAGCAATGGCGACGGTTGAGCGCGCTACCGGCGTTAACGCAAGCGTCGGCTTTGCTTCCGAGACCGGGCAGCGTCAACACAACGAAGATTTCGCCGGCGCGGTTTTCGGCGCGGAGCTAGCCGAGCCGCGCCAGGACGTGGTGGCGGCGATCGCCGACGGAATCGGGGGTGCCAAGGGCGGTCGCGTGGCGGCCGAGACCTCGGTGCGCGGCTTTCTCGACGGATTTTGCGACCTGCCCGAGACCATGGAGGTGCGGCGGGCGGCAGCCAAGATCGCGAGCGCGCTCAATGGCTGGATTCATTCCCAAGGCGAACACGACCCCAAGCTCGCGGGGATGGGCTGCACTTTCACCGCCCTGGTCTTGCGCGGCCGCGTCGCGCACCTGTTGCACGTCGGGGACACGCGCGCCTACCGGCTGAGCGGCAATCGCCTGACCTGCTTGACCACCGATCACGCGCGCGAAGAGGGCCCGGGTCGGCCGCCCGTTCTCTACCGCGCGCTCGGCATCGAGGCGGAAGTGCGTCTGGACTACGCCACCCAGCCGGTAGCGCTGCACGACCGCTTTCTCCTTTGCAGTGACGGCGTGCATGCGTTCCTCGGTGACGAGACCATCGCCGACATCCTGCGCGAGCGCTCCGCGCCCGCGGATACCGCCCGCGCATTGGTTGCGGCTGCGCTGCAATCCGACAGCACCGACAACTGTACCGCGCTCGTGCTGGACGTGGTTGGACTGCCGACGGCGCAGTCGGCCGATGTCGGTAGCGCCATCATGCGACTGCCGCTGATCCCGGTGCCGATCGTCGGCGAGACGATCGATGGTTTCGTGCTCAAGGCGCTTTTGTCCGAGGGCCGATACAGCCGCCTCTTCGGTGCGTTGGACGAGCTCGAGGGCGGCGAGGTGGCGCTGAAATTCCCCAAGCCCCAGGTGGCGGCCGTGGCCACTTACCGCGCGGCATTCGTCCGCGAGGCGTGGGTGGGCGCGCGCGTGAACAGTCCCTGGCTCGGCCATGTCATCGAGCTGCCGCCGGGGCGGCAGACCTGCCTTTACACGGTCATGCCGCTTTACCAAGGCGAGTTGCTGGAGACGCGGCTCGCGCGGCGCCCGATGGTCGGTCTGGAGGAGGGACGGAATATCGCGGTCAAGCTGGCCCGGGCGGCGGCAGCGCTCCACCGCGCCGGCATCATCCATCGCGACATCAAGCCGGACAATGTCATCCTCGAGGGCGACGGATCGCTCAAGCTGATCGATCTCGGGGTGGTGCGCGTGCCCGGGTTGGAGGATTTCTTGCCCGAGGGCATTCCCGGCACCCCCGCTTACATGGCGCCAGAGATGCTCGCCGGCGAGCCCGGGAACGAGGCCACCGACATCTATGCGCTCGGCATCACCATGTTCCGCGCCTTCACCGGCGAGTTCCCCTACGGCAACCTCGACGCCACGAGCCTGCCGCGCCGAGAACGGCCGATGGAGTTCTGCGCTTTGCGTCCGGATCTGCCCGCATGGCTCGAGGCCACTCTCGCGCGAGCGGTCGCGGCCAACCCGACCGAGCGCTTTCGCGACATGATCGAATTTGCGGTGGAAATGGAAGCGGGACCGGCGCGCGCGCCCGCTGCCGCCCGCCGGCCGCTGACCCTCTATGAACGTTCGCCCGTACGATTCTGGCAGGGTGTGGCCGTCCTATTGGCGCTGGCGCTCGTCCTCTCTTTGCTGCGGCATTGGGGCTGATCCAGCTTCGCCTACGAGACCGTAAGGCCCGCCAAGACGATGAGCAGAACGATGTCGGGCAGCCCGGTCGCATATCGCGCTGTCCCCGACGCCAATTTCGCGCAAACCTCGCGGGCCGCCCCGCTGGGGAGCGGCCCGCTTGTAGGATGCCGGTTGCGCCCGACGGCGTGCGCGTGCCGCTCACGCGCTGTAGTACATCTCGTACTCGACCGGATGGGGGGTGTGCTCGAAGCGGTGGACCTCCTCCCAGCGCAGCTCCATGTAGGAATCGATGGCGTCGTCGGAGAACACGTCGCCCTTCTTGAGAAAGTCGCGGTCGGCCTCGAGGTTCTGCAACGCCTCGCGCAAGGAGCCGCACACGGTCGGCACCGACTTGAGCTCCTCGGGCGGCAGGTCGTAGAGGTTCTTGTCGATCGGGTCGCCCGGATGGGTCTTGTTCTGGATGCCGTCGATGCCCGCCATCAGCATGGCCGCGAAGCCGAGATAGGGATTGCAGAGCGGGTCCGGGAAGCGCACCTCGACGCGCTTGCCCTTGGGGCTCGAGACGAAGGGGATGCGGCAGGCGGCCGAGCGGTTGCGCGCCGAATAGGCGAGCAGCACCGGCGCCTCGAAGCCGGGAATGAGGCGCTTGTAGCTGTTCGTCGTCGGGTTGGTGAAGGCGTTGATCGCGCGCGCATGCTTGATGACGCCGCCGATGTAATAGAGCGCCGTCTCCGAGAGATCGGCATAGCCCGAGCCCGCGAAGAGCGGCTTGCCGCCCTTCCATAGCGACTGGTGGGTATGCATGCCCGAGCCGTTGTCGCCATAGACGGGCTTGGGCATGAAGGTCGCGGTCTTGCCGTAGGAATGGGCGACCATCTGCACGCAATACTTATAGATCTGCATGTGGTCGGCGGTCTCGGAGAGCGTGCCGAAGAGGATGCCGAGCTCGTGCTGGGCCGGCGCCACCTCGTGGTGATGCTTCTCCACCTTGACGCCCATGGCGGCGATGGCATCGAGCATCTCGGAGCGCATGTCCTGCGCCGAGTCGACCGGCGGCACCGGGAAATAGCCGCCCTTGACCGGCGGGCGATGGCCCGAGTTGCCCTCCTCGTACTGGCGGCCCGAGTTGTAGGGGCCCTCTTCGCTATCGATATAGACGAAGTGCTCGTTCATGCTCGACTTGAAGCGCACATCGTCGAACACGAAGAACTCCGCCTCGGGGCCGAAATAGGCGGTGTCGCCGATGCCGGTCGCCTTGAGGTAGGCCTCGGCGCGCTTGGCGGTCGAGCGCGGGTCGCGGCCGTAGGCCTCGCCGGTCGTGGGCTCGACCACGTCGCAGATGAGCACGAGGGTCGGCTGCGCCATGAAGGGGTCGAGCGTCGCCGAGCCGGGGTCGGGCATGAGCGTCATGTCCGACTCGTTGATGGCCCTCCAGCCGGCGATCGAGGAGCCGTCGAACATGACGCCCTCCTCGAGGAACGACTCGTCGAAATTGCTCACCGGGTGGCTCAAGTGCTGCCACTTGCCGCGCGGATCGGTAAAACGGAAGTCGACGTACTTGACATCGTGCTCTTTGATCAAGTCGAAGACCTTCTCGAACTTCTTCGTCATCGTTGCTGATCCCTTCTTGATGATCGGGGGTGGAAACGCTTGAGGGGCGCAAGGCTCGGCAAGCCGCCCCCCATGTGGTTGTGCCCTCCCGGCAACGCCCCGGCAGCGCTCGCGCGAGGGTCTAGATGGCGTCCTTGCCGCGCTCGCCCGTGCGGATTCTAATGGCCTCCTCCACGGTGGTCACGAAGATCTTGCCGTCGCCGATGCGTCCCGTGTGCGCCGCCTGCTGGATCGCCTCGATCGCGCGGTCGACGAGCGCATCCTCGAGCACGACTTCGATCTTCACCTTGGGCAGGAAGTCGACGACGTATTCCGCCCCGCGGTAGAGCTCGGTGTGGCCCTTTTGTCGGCCGAAGCCCTTCGCTTCCGTCACGGTCAGGCCCTGGAGGCCGATCTCGTGGAGCGCCTCTTTCACTTCGTCGAGCTTGAACGGCTTGATGATGGCTTCGATTTTTTTCATAGCCTGTCTCGTCTGGCTTCAAGTCGCGTAGCGGTGGCTGCCGCGGTCGCGCCGTCGCGATGGCGTTCGTGCGAGGAGCACCGCCGTTTCTGCGGCTCCGCGTGGGCCCGCCCCTCATTAGCACGGCGCGTGCCAGTCGTCGCCTTCTCTCGGAGCGAGGCGCTCCCGCAGCTTCGTGGCCTCGATGAGGCCGACCGAGCATGAATTATCGCCCAAACCTCGTGCAAATGCTCAAAAATAGAGCATTGAAACTGGTCAATCGTCTGCCAAGGCGAGGCGGATGCGCTGGATCGCGCGCTCGATATTCTCCGTGCTATTGGCGTATGAGAAGCGAACATAGCCCTCGCCGTAGCGGCCAAAGCTGGTGCCGGCAATGATCGCGACACCAGCCTCCTCGAGGAGCTTTTGCTCAAGCCTGCGGGCATCGAACCCGGTGCCCGTGATGTTGGGAAAGGCGTAGAAGGCTCCGCCGGGCTGCACGCAACGGAAGCCGGGAAGCTGGTTGAGCGCGCGCACGATGACGCGTCGGCGCTCGTCGAAGGCCTCGACCATGCGGCCGACGCTCTCTTGCGGGCCGGTGAGGGCCGCAAGGCCCGCGTATTGTGCGGCCGCATTGACGCAGCTGTGGCAGTTGACCGCGAGCCGTTCGGCATAGGGGAAGAGAGCTCTTGGCCAGACGCCGAAGCCCATGCGCCAGCCCGTCATGGCGTAGGTCTTGCTCCAGCCGTCGAGCAGGATGACGCGCTCGCGGAGTGCTTCGTATTTCAGCAGCGAGACGTGCTGGCGGCCATCATAGAGCATCTGGCCGTAAATCTCGTCGCTCAAGACCGCGACATGCGGATGAGCAAGCAGGCCCTCAGCCAATTTGTCGAGCTCGGCCTTGGGCACCGCACCGCCCGTGGGATTGGCCGGGCTGTTGAGAATGAGGAGGCGCGACTTGGGCGTGATCCGTGCGAGCACCTCGCCCGCGTCGAAGGAGAAGCCGTTCTCCTCGTAAAGGGGAATGGGCACCGCCTTGGCGCCCGTGAAGTTGATGACCGATTCATAGATCGGGAAGCCCGGGTTGGGATAGAGGATCTCGGCGCCGGGTTCGCCGAAGATGAGAATCGCGAAGAACATGGTGACCTTGCCGCCCGGCACGATCAGCACCCGGCCGGGGTCGACCTCGACGCCATGCCGGCGATGGAGGTCGGCTGAGACGGCCGCACGCAGATCGGGGATGCCGGCCGCGGGCGTGTAGCCGTGATGGCCGTCGCGCAGCGCCTTGCAGCCCGCCTCCACGATATGCTCGGGCGTTTTGAAGTCGGGCTGGCCAATGCCGAGGTTGATGATGTCGCGGCCGGTCGCGGCAAGGGCGTTGGCGCGGGCGAGCACCTCGAAGGCGGTCTCGGTACCGAGGCGAGAGAGCCCGGCGGCAGGCTGTAGCATGGGCGATCCTTCCTTTCGAGCGGGCGCTACTATGCCGCAGGGCGCGCGCGCGGGCAAACGCGACGCGCGCCTGGGCGGCGACAGACGAATTCGCTCAGGACGTTCCCATTGCATGTGCGATGGCTTCGATGATGAAGATGATGCCCAGGCCAATGAACAAGAGGGCGGCTCCGTAGTGGATCGCTTTCATTGGCAGGCGGCCGGCATAGGCGTTGCCGAGGAAGGCCACGGGCGCATTGGCAAGCAACATTCCGCTCGTGCTCCCGATCACCACGGCGGGAAGGTTGGCGTAGCCGGCGGCGAGTGCGATCGTCGCGATCTGCGTCTTATCGCCGATCTCGGCGATGAAGAAGGCGATGAGGGTGGCGACGAAGGCTCCGCATCGGCCAGCCGTGGGACGCTTTTCGAGCTGGCCCGACTTAAGCGTCCACGAAACCATTGCCAACAGGCCCGCACCCACCGCGGCATCGCGGACGGCAGGCGTGAGGGACGCGCCGAGCCAAGCCCCGAGGGCAGCCGCGCCGGCGTGGTTTGCCAAGCTCGCAAGGAAAATTCCCGCGAGGATGGCCCACGGCCGGCGATAAAGTGCCGCCAGCACGAGCGTTAGGAGCTGCGTGCGATCGCCCATCTCGGCCAAGGCGACGGTGACGATCGAGACGAGAGCTGCTTCCACGGAAGGGACCCTGGCCGAGCGGGAGAAAACAACGGCTGAGCCTTCCGGCCCGGCTGGCGGAAGGATCAAACCGCTGGTCTCGCCATGCTCGAAAGCCTCGCGCGCCATGGCCCTTATCGCGAACGAAAAGCGCCAGGTATGTTGACGCGCGACCCGGGTCGGCCCGGGCGGCTACTCCCCAATGGATGGCGGACTTCTTACGCCCGCGTGGCGCCCTCGTCAACTTGGGGCTTATTGAAGCCGTCTTACGCCCGGCGCGGCTTTCGTGCTAAATCGCCGCGCTTTCGACCACCGAGCCGCCATGAAGCCAGCCAACAGCATCCTCTCGAGTTCCGGCACCTCGGTATTCGAGGTCATGTCGCGGCTCGCCATCCAGCACCGCTCGATCAATCTCGGTCAGGGCTTCCCCGACGGCAACGGGCCCGCGGACGTGCGCGCCAAGGCGGCCCTCTTCCTCGAGGACAGACCCAATCAATACCCGCCCATGCTCGGCGTGCCCGAGCTGCGCCAGGCGGTGGCCGCCCACGCCAAGCGCTTCTACGGCCTCGAGGTCGATTGGGAGCGCGAGGTCATGGTCGCCTCGGGCGCCACCGAGGTTCTGGCGAGCTGCCTCTTCGGCCTCCTGGAGCCGGGCGACGAGGTGGTGCTGCTCGAGCCGCTCTACGACAGCTACCTGCCGATCGTGCGCCGGGCAGGTGCGGTCCCGCGCCTGGTGCGGCTCGCCCCGCCGCGCTGGGAGCTGCCGAGGGGCGAGCTCGCCGCCGCGTTCTCCGCCAAGACTAAGCTCATCCTCCTCAACTCCCCGATGAATCCGGCGGCCAAGCTCTTCACGCGCGAGGAGCTCGCCTTCATCGCCGAGCTCGTGCTGCGCCACGATACCTATGCCGTGTGCGACGAGGTCTACGAGCACCTCGTGTTCGACGGCCGCAAGCACGTCCCCCTCATGACGCTTCCCAACATGCGCCGGCGCTGCCTCAAGATCGGCTCGGCAGGCAAGACCTTTGCCTTGACCGGCTGGAAGGTCGGCTATGTCACCGCGGCTCCCGAGCTCCTGCAGCCGGTCGCGAAAGCGCACCAGTTCATCACCTTCACCACCCCGCCCAATCTGCAGCGCGCCGTGGCTTACGGTCTCGGCAAGGACGACGCCTATTTCCGCTCGCTCGCCCGGGAGCTCGAGACGAAGCGCGACCTCTTCGCCAAGGGGCTCGAGGAGATCGGCTTCGACGTGCCTGCCTGTCACGGCACCTACTTCATCAGCGCCGACTTTCGTCCCTTGGGCTTCAACGGCGACGATGTCGAGTTCTGCCGCCACATCACGACGGAGGCGGGGGTCACGGCCATCCCCGTGAGCGCCTTCTATGAGGGTGCGGGGCCGAGCCACTTCGCGCGCTTCGCCTTCTGCAAGGAGGACGAGGTGCTGAGGGGAGCGCTCGAGCGCTTGAGACGCCATTTCCGCCGCGGCTGAACGAGCTCGGTTGGTGCCGGGGGCGCTTGACCGCCGCCGGGCAAAGGATTAGAGACGTGCGACCTTGGCGCCGCGCGGCTGCCCGGGGTTTCGATGGCGGGCGTAGCTCAGTTGGTAGAGCGCCAGATTGTGGTTCTGGATGTCACGGGTTCGAGCCCCGTCGCTCGCCCCAATCAAGCCAATGCTGTCACGTAACGGCACGGCGAGAACGCGGCTACGACGCCTCTGATGCGCAAGCAGAGAGCACGGGCATGAGGCCGGCCCGGCTCCGAGTAGGTGAGCGGCAGAGGGCATGCTCGACCGTAGGCCTGTGGGAAATCGATCAGCACGCGAGGTAAGATGATGAACCGCACGATCACAGCGCTCCTGGCTGCGGCCGTCGCGTCGGTGATGCTCCTCTCGACCCTGCCGGCCGCGGCGCAAGCGAATATTGCGGTCGTCGACCATGAATTCTTGGTGCAGAACTCCGAGGTCGGCAAGAGCATTCGGACGCAAATGGAGAAATTGCGCGCCAATGATGAGCGCGCACTCGCGGCCGAGCAGGAGAACCTGACGAAGCTCGAGCAGACCCTCAGTCAGCAACGCGCGACACTCGCGGCCGATGAGTACCAGAAGCGCCTGCAGGAGATCAGACAAAAATCGGCGGAGTTCCAGCGCGACGTGCAGCAGCGCGAAGGCAAATTGGAAGGCGCGTTCCGTAACGCGGGGGTGAAGGTCGAAAACGCGATGGCGCAGATCGTGGACGAGATCAGCAAGGAGCGCAACCTCGCCATGACGATCCGCCGCTTTGCGGTGATGGGGAACACGAGCTTTCCCGACATCACGCAGGATGTGCTCAAGCGGCTCAATCAGCGTATGCCGAGCGTGGTCGTCGAGTTGCCCAAGTAGAGGCGACGGCGGCACCGCGCCGAGAGCGGAGCCCCTCGATAGATCGAAAATCCGCCGCGGGGACGCTCGCAACGGGAGGAGATGAAGGATATGGGCTCGTCGGACAAAGTCGCCGTCGTCACCGGTGCCGGCAGCGGCGTCGGCAGGAGCGTCTCGCTCGCGCTTCTCGCCGAGGGCTACGATGTGGTGCTCGCCGGCCGTCGCAAGGACGCCTTGGAGGCCACCGCCAGCCAAGGCAAAAGCTCCGGCCGCCGCACGCTCGTGGTGCCGACCGACGTGAGGGACCCCGCTGCCGTGAAGGCGCTTTTCGCCAGCACGAAGGCAGCCTTCGGCCGGCTCGACCTCCTCTTCAACAATGCGGGCACCGGAGCACCGGCCGTGCCGCTCGAGGACCTCACCTTCGAGCAATGGAAGACGGTCGTCGACATCAACCTGACCGGCAGCTTCCTCTGCACGCAGGAAGCGATCAAGATCATGAAGAGCCAAACGCCGCGCGGCGGTCGCATCATCAATAACGGCTCCATTTCGGCGCACGCGCCGCGGCCCAACTCGGCACCTTACACCTCCACCAAGCACGCCATCACCGGCCTTACCAAGTCGACCTCGCTCGACGGCCGGAAATACGACATCGCCTGCGGCCAGATCGACATCGGCAACGCGGCGACCGAGATGACGGAGCGGATGAAGGACGGGGTGGCGCAGGCGAACGGCACGATCGCGGTCGAGCCGCGAATGGACCCCAAGCATGTCGCGAGCGCCGTCGTCTACATGGCGAACCTGCCACTCGATGCCAACGTGCAATTCCTCACCGTGATGGCGACCAAGATGCCGTTCATCGGGCGGGGCTGACGCCAAGCGGGCAGGGTTACGCGGGCGCCCGCGCCACTCAAGCGTCTATCGGGCGCGCCGAGGTCAGCGGCTCAGAACAGCTTCTGCGGGCTGTTCTCCTTGTTGCCGGTGTGGCTCTGCGGCACGCGCTCACCGACGCGCCAGTCGCCCGGGGGAACGAACTGCCCCTGCCACAGCCCCTGCTTCTTAACGCGCGCCTCTTCCTCGGCCTTCTCGTAATAGAGCGTGCGGGTGCGGTCGGCGATCGCCCAGCCCGCGTCGATCATCGCCTGGGCCAAGTCGCTGGAACCGATCGAGCAGACGCCGAGCGTCTCGTCATTCTCGTTCGGTCCGCGCGGCAGGCAGCTCACGCTGCCCCCTTTGACGAGGTCGGCGAGGGCCTGCCGCGCGTCGACGCCGCATGGATACTCCTTGCCTTGCGCGTCGTTGCAGATCTCGTCGATATCGGGGGCGTCGATGCCGTAGAGCTTGAAGCGCCGGCCCCCAATCTCAAGATGGCTCGCATCGATAACGACGGCCGCTCCGCGTGCGACCGAGATGTCCGCCGCGTGGAGGTCGAGCGGCATGAGAAAAGGGGCGAGCGAGATGAGCGCTCGGCGCAGCCACCGCGCGAATGAGGGGCGAGGGGCGAAGGCGCCGCTCGTCTTCGGCAAGGCAACGGCGGTGCCGACCCTTTGCGTCATTTGAGCGGCGAGAAGGAGGCCGGTATCAGGAGGTGGTTCTCCATCTTCTCGACGAGCGGCAAGACCTTCGGGATATAGCTGAGCCAGGTCGGATGCTGCCACAGCTTGGCGCGCCGCCGCGCAGGCTCGTCGAGCGATTCGCAGGCCCAGATATGGGCCACTTGATTGAGCGTGCCGAAATCGGTCTGGAAAGAGCCCGCGAGGTTGCCGAGAATGGCTTTCTGCACCGCCAACCCCTCGGCTTCATAGGTCTTGAAGTAAGAGCCGAGCGATCCCGGCTTAAGCGTGTAGGTGCGTTCCTCGTAAGTCATGCCGCTTTTCCCCGCTGTCGCCTGCCTCCTAGCAAGGCGGGAGCCGGCGCGGGACGTCATTCCGTCTTCGCCGGGTTTTGCGGCGGGATGTCCGGCGGCGGCGGCGGCTTCTGCTCGTTTCCCGGAGTTGCCGCGGGGGCCTGTTGATCCGCAGGCACCGCAGGTGCCGTTGCCGGCGGCTCCTGGCTTTCCGGGGCTAGGGACCCGTATTTCTCGTGCAGCTTGGCGATCGCCTCCTTGGCGTCGTAGCCGCCGGCTGCCACGTCCTTCTGGAGGTCGTAGCTGAGCAGGACGCGCGCATCGAGCAGATCATAGTGCCCGTAAGTGCCGAGACCCGCGGGCGTACCGAGCGTGGCATAGTCATGATAGGTGGGAACGCAGCCGCAATTTAGCGATTGGCAGGTCTCTTCGCATTTGTGGTACGCCGGATCGCTGTACGGATCGTTTTGCACCACGACACGAAGGAAATTGTCACGACCCGCGATGGTGAAGCCCGCATAGCCGTTGTCGAGCGCTATTTTCGCCGCCTGCAGGATCGCCATGTCGCCGGCGAAGGTCAGATAGGCCTCGGCCTCGAAATTCCGTTGCTTTTGGGTTATGGCGTACGTCGGCTTGTATTTAGCGAGGAAGAGCGTCTTGTACGAGGTCGGGCTAACCTGTTGATTGAGATAGCCGAACTTTTCGGTCCCCCGTGCCGGGGCATTGAGCAGCGCCACGAGGTCGGTCTGCGCCCCCGCCGCGGCGACGATCGCGCCGCCCCCGCCCGCGAGTGGCGGGCTTTGCTGATAGGCGGACCCGCAAGCGGCGGCCAGCAGCAGCAAAGCCGCGCTTCCGGCCCGCGGCAGCCATCCCATGCCGTTGTCTCCGAACTTTCTCATTGTGGACTCGCTTGTGGCATCGGCGCTTGCGGCATTGGGCCATGATAAGGGCTCTGCTAGCCCGCTGGCAATGCCCCGCGCAACGATCTCGGCGCAATAATTGGCCTCCGAGCCTCGACACGATAACATCAGATGGTCTTTTGTGGCTGGCATGACGATGCCGAGGACCGTTCGGCCATGCACGTGAAGCAACGCGACGCGAGGGCACTGCTGACGGTTGCCGAGATGGCGCGCGCCGATCAGGCGGCCCTCGCTCAGGGCATTGCCGGCGAACGGCTCATGGAGGCGGCCGGGCGCGCGGTGGCCGACGCGGTGCGGGCGCGAATGCCGCGGGGTGCTGTGCTCGTCCTTTGCGGACCGGGTAACAATGGCGGCGATGGCTTCGTGGCGGCGCGCTGTTTGCGCGAGGCCGGTTGGCCGGTGCGCCTGGCGCTGCTCGGCGACAAGGCGCAGCTCAAGGGCGATGCCGCCCTCAATGCCGGCCGCTGGGGCGATGCCATCGAGCCGCTCGGCCCGGAGGGGCTCGCGGACGTTGCGGTCGTGGTCGATGCGCTCTTCGGCGCCGGCCTCGCGCGTCCGCTCGAGGGCGCCGCCCGGGCGGTGGTCGAGGCCATTGAGCCGCGCGGCATTCCCGTCGTCGCGGTGGACGTCCCGAGCGGACTCCACGGCGATACCGGCGAGGTCCTGGGTGCAGCAGCGCGGGCGGCCGTGACGGTCACTTTCTTCCGCATGAAGCCGGGCCAGCTGCTCCTGCCGGGCCGGCTCCTCTGCGGCGAGACGCTCGTCGCCGACATCGGCATTCCGGCAACCGTTCTCGCTGCCATCAACCCCCGCACCTTCGTCAACGACCCGGCGCTTTGGCTGCAGCATTATCCTTGGCCGACGCTACAAGACCACAAATACCGGCGTGGTCACGCCCTCGTGGTGGGCGGCGGGCGCATGACGGGGGCGGGCAAGCTCGCGGCGCGCGCTGCGCTGCGCGCGGGTGCCGGCCTCGTTACGGTGACCAGTCCGCCTGGCGCCGAGCCGATTTATCAAACGGCCATGGCCGGCCTCTTGACCGAGCCTTTCGAGGACATCGCCTCCTTCAAGCGCGTGCTCGAGACTCGGCGCAAGACCGTCTATCTTCTCGGCCCCGGCAACGAAGCGACGCCGGAAACGCGCGCGCGCGTGCTGGCGGCGCTGTCGACGGGCCGGCCGTGCGTGCTCGATGCCGATGCCCTGAGCTGCTTTGCCGGAGAGCCAAGCTCCTTGTTGTCTGCGATCAAGGGCCCCTGCATCATGACCCCCCACGAGGGCGAATTTGCGCGCGTCTTTGCCGCGCCCGGCGACAAGCTGACCCGGGCCCGGCGGGCTGCCAGCGAGAGCGGTGCGGTGGTGCTTCTCAAGGGCGGCGATACGGTCATTGCAAGCTCGGACGGCCGTGCTGCGATTTGCGAAAATGCGCCGCCCGAATTGGGCACGGCCGGTACCGGAGACGTGCTTGCCGGTCTCGTCCTCGGCCTCTTGGCACAGGGTATGCCCCCCTTCGAGGCCGCAGCCGCGGCCGCCTGGCTTCACGGCGAGGCCGGCACGGCGATAGGTCCCGGCCTCATCGCCGAGGATCTTTCCGAGGCGCTGCCAAGCCTGCTGCGGCGCTTGAAGGCTTGCGCCGCCGCTTTGGCAGGGAGCGGGCCCGGAGCGCTGTTGCAGAAGCCATGAAAGCGGCCGAGAAAATCGGTCTCGTCGATCGCACGCTGCGCAACCTGCGTCACGCGTGGAGCGATATCGCCCAGGCGATGTCGGGCGCGTGGTCGGGAGCGCCCGACCCCTCGCTGCCGGAGGAGGATGCCGTACTGCTCAGAGAGCAGATGCGCGTCTGCCTCGAGGGTCGCGGGGGCGAGGTGTCGGCGCGCGCGCGCGCAGCAGCGCTCGGCAGGAGCTATCTCGCCCTCAATTCCGAAGGACGCCGGCGCTTCCTCGCCATTCTGGCCAAAGATTTCGACATAGACCACACCGCGGTCGACCGCGCCGTGAGGGCCTTGCCTCAAGGCGGCGGGGTCACGGCGGCCCGCCGCAAGGCAGAGCGCGCCCTGCGCACTGCGCTGGACGCCCCTCGTATAAGATTATTAAGGCAATTTAATGAATTGCCTGACGGCGTTAAATTCCTCGTTGAGCTGCGGGTTCAGCTTCTCCGTTCCACCGATGGCGACCCCGCGCTGGAGGCGCTCGAGGCCGATCTCAAGGCTCTCCTGGCGGCCTGGTTCGACATCGGTTTTCTCGAGCTTCGCCGCATCGGCTGGGACTCGCCGGCTGCGCTCCTCGAGAAGCTCATGGCCTATGAGGCCGTGCATGAGATCGAGGGGTGGAGCGACCTCAAGGACCGCCTGGATTCGGACCGCCGGTGCTTTGCCTACTTCCATCCCCGCATGCCCGACGAGCCGCTCATCTTCGTCGAGGTGGCGCTCCACCACGGCCTGGCCGAAAACATCCAGCGCCTTCTCGATCCTGCGGCCCCCGTGCAGAACCCGCAAACGGCGGATACGGCGATCTTTTATTCCATTTCGAATGCGCAGCGGGGGCTCGTGGGCATCAGCTTCGGCGGCTTCCTGATCAAGCGGGTGGTCGATGAGCTGGCCGCCGAGTTCCACAATCTCAAGGACTTTGCCACCCTCTCGCCGATGCCGGGCTTCCGGCCTTGGCTCGAGGAACAACTCAAGACGGCGGAGGCGACGCTTTTCCTGCCAGCCGAGCGCAAGGCGCTCGCGGCGTTTCCGTCGGGGGCCGGCGATGCCGGCACTTTCGCTACCCTTCTCTCGCTTCCCGGCTGGTACGAGACCCCCCCTTTGGCCAAGGCGTTGCGGGGACCCCTTACCCGGCTCGCGGCACGCTACTTGGCCGAGGAGCGACGTGAGAGCGGCCGCGCCCGCGACCCCGTCGCTCACTTCCACCTCTCGAACGGCGCGCGCATCGAGCAGATCGATTGGCTCGCCGACCGCTCGGAAAAGGGCCTGGCTCAGGCGTACGGCATGATGGTCAACTACAGTTACCGCCAGAGCGAGATCGAAGCCAACCACGAGGCCTACACCGGCGAGGGGAAGGTGGCCGCAGCAGCGGCCGTCAAGGCGCTGCTCAGGAGCCAGGCTGCGGCCGATCGCCCGAAAGGGAGATACTAAATTGCAAAATACTCGAATCGCGAGTACGCCAAAACACCGCGGCGAAATATTAGTTGCGAGCGCGTGAAACTTGTTCCAATTCTGTGATTTGCGCTTGTGGTTTGAAAAATTACATAATAAAAATAGCGAAGGCAAGGACACCCCGCTGAGAAGGGTGTTCGGGTGCGGGTGAGGCGGGCGATGGGCGAGCGGGCGCAACGGCTCAGCAGCGTCTTCTTCAGACGCGGGAACCTCTTGGAGTTCATCAAGGCAGGGGCGAGCTTTCGGCGCGAGCTCGCGGACGATACGATCGAGGTCGCCGAAGTCCTCGACGTGTTCACCGATCTTTACAGCATTCCCCACGTCCGCTTCGAGTTCACCGTCTCGCGGCCCGGCCGCGAACCCTATGGCAGCGGACCGCGCACCATGGCGCTCAAGAAGTTCTGCCAGAATTACGTGGAGCGGCTGCGGCGCTGAGGGCTAGGCGGCTCGCGGTCCTGGCTTCTCCGGCCATGCGCCGCTTGGTATGATGGCGTCATGCCCGATACGGCCGCCCTCGCCACAGTCGCCAAAGAGATCGCGCCCGGTACCGTCCTCTGCTTGAAGGCACTCGAGCGCAAGGTGCTGTGGCTTTCCTCATGGATGATCCATAACGCCAATCACCTCCGCGGAAGCCGCGACGGGCTCAAGGTCGGCGGCCATCAGGCCTCTTCGGCCTCGGTGGTGACGCTCATGTCGGCGCTCTATTTCCACACCTTGAGGCCCGAGGACCGGGTTGCGGTCAAGCCGCACGCGAGCCCGGTATTCCACGCCATCCAATATCTCCTGGGCCACCAAAGCCGGGACAAGCTCGCGGCCTTCCGCGCGCTCGGCGGCGCCCAGTCCTACCCCTCACGCAGCAAGGACAGCGACGACGTCGACTTCTCGACGGGATCGGTCGGGCTCGGGGTGGCGATGACGAGTTTCGCCTCGCTCGTGCAGGACTACGTCCATCTCAAGCGCATGGCGCCGGGAGCGCTTGCCCCCGGCCGCATGGTCGCGGTGGTGGGCGACGCTGAGCTCGACGAGGGCAATGTCTATGAGGCCTTGCTCGAGGGCTGGAAGCACGACATCCGCAATCTCTGGTGGATCATCGACTACAACCGCCAGAGCCTCGACAACGTCATCACCGACCGCCTCTACACCCGCTTCGACAGCTTGTTCCATGCCATGAAATGGCGCGTCGTGACGCTCAAGTACGGCAAGCGCCTGCAGGCCGCTTTCGCCCGGCCGGGCGGAGAGGCGCTGCGCGACTGGATCGACGATTGCCCGAACTCGCTCTATTCGGCGCTCTGCTTCAAGGGCGGCGCGGGTTGGCGCAGACATCTCGAGAGCGAGCTCGGCAAGAACCGTGCGATACGGGCCATCCTCGACGGCCACGACGATGACCAGCTTCACGCTCTCATGACGAATCTCGCGGGCCACGATATGGCGTCGGTGCTCGAGGCCTTCGACGCCGCGGCGGGCGACGAGCCGACCTGCTTCATCGCTTACACCATCAAAGGCTTCGGGCTGCCGTTCGCGGGCCACAAGGACAACCATGCGGGGCTCATGAACCGCGAGCAGATGGGGCGTTTCAAGTCGATGATGCGCATTCCCGACGGCGATGAATGGGACCGCTTCGCCGGCCTCGACGTCCCGGCGGACGAGTTGCAGCGCTTCCTCGACCAGGTGCCCTTCGCGCGGCAATACCCGCGCCGGCACGAGGCCGCGCCGGTCGCGGTTCCGCCCTCCCTTGCGGCCCCGCGCGCGGCGGAGGCCTCCACCCAGGAAGGCTTCGGGCGCATCCTCAACGAGATCGCGCGCGGAGAAAGCGAGCTCGCGCGACGCATCATCACCCTCTCGCCGGACGTGACGGTGTCAACCAACCTCGGGCCGTGGGTAAACCGCCGCGGCGTGTTCTCGCGCGTGCGCCAAGAGGACGTGTTCAAGGAAGAGGACGTGGTCTCGAGCCAACGCTGGCTGCAGTCGCCCGAGGGCCAGCACATCGAGCTCGGCATCGCCGAGAACAATCTCTTCATCCTGCTGGCGGCCCTCGGCATCTCCGGGCCCCTATTCGGCGTGCGCCTCTTGCCCATTGGCACGCTTTATGACCCCTTCATCATGCGCGGGCTGGATGCCTTCAACTACGCGCTATACCAGGATGCGCGCTTCATGTTGGTGGCAACGCCGTCTGGGCTAACGTTGGCGCCCGAAGGCGGGGCGCACCAATCGATTGCGACGCCGCTTATCGGCCTCGGTCTGCCCAACCTCGACTTTTTCGAGCCGGCCTACGTCGACGAGCTCGCCGAGATCATGCGTTGGGGCTTCGAGTTCATGCAGGCGCCCGACGGCCGTTCGCTCTATCTCCGTCTATCGACACGGACGCTCGCCCAGCCGGAGCGGACACTCGGGCCGGAGTTGCGGGCCGCCCTCATCGCGGGCGCCTACTGGATGGTGCCGCCCGCAGCTGGCGCCGAGCTCGCCATCGTCTATAGCGGTGCGGTCGCGCCCGAGGCCGCGGAGGCCCATCGCCAGCTGCTCGAGGATGTTCCGGGGGCGGGGCTGCTCGCCGTCACCTCGGCGAGCCGGCTGCATGTCGACTGGCTCGCGCGCCGGGAAACGAGCCACATTCGGCGTCTCCTTGCCCAGCTCTCGCCGGACGGGCTCCTCGTGACGGTGGTCGATGGGCATGCGGCGACGCTGTCTTGGCTGGGTGCCGTTGGTCATCACCCCGTGCATCCGCTCGGCGTCGAGCATTTCGGCCAGTCGGGGGACATTCGAGACCTCTACCACGCCTACAGGCTCGACACGGACGCCATCCTTGACGCGGCTGCCGCGGCACTCGTGGAGCAGCGCGGCCGGCGGCCCGGCGGTTCCCCTTGAACCCCGGGTGCCGAGGGCTTAATAGAACCCCCCGGCGCGTTTGGCGTTGACGCTGCCCCCAGGAGCAGGTAGCCAACGAGCTTCGCGCAGCGGGCGTGGCGAAACTGGTAGACGCGCCAGGTTTAGGTCCTGGTGACCGCGAGGTCGTGGGGGTTCAAATCCCTCCGCCCGCACCAGGAGCGGGAGCGGCTCAGCCCTCTTGGGCGCAGAGGCACCCGATCGCCAGGCGCTTTAGCCAGCCGGTAATTGTCGGGATACTCTATGCAAGTAACGCAAACGGCGGTCGACGGCCTGAAGCATGAGTTCAAGGTCGTGCTTTCCGCCAAGGATATCGAGGCGAAGGTCACCGACCGCTTGACCGAGCTCGGCAGCCAGGTCCGCGTGCCGGGCTTCCGGCCCGGCAAGGTGCCGCTCGCCATTCTCAAGAAGCGCTACGCCGAGTCCGTGCTCGGCGAGGTGGTCGAGCGCGCGCTCGCTGACAGCTCGCAGCAGGCCATCACCTCCCAGGGGCTGCGGCCGGCCCTGCGCCCCAAGATCGAGGTCACCTCGTTCGAGAAGGGACGCGACCTCGAGTACAAGCTGGCCATCGAGGTGCTGCCCAAGATCGAGCCGATGGATTTTTCCACCCTCGTGCTCGAGCGGCTGGTGGCCGAGGTGACCGCGATGGAGGAGGAGGATGCGCTTCTGCGCCTCGCCGGCCAATACAAGAGGAGCGAGCCCGCTCCCCCCGGCCATAAGGCCGGCAAGGGCGACATCGCGGTGATCGATTTCAAGGGCACGATCGAGGGCAAGGAATTCCCCGGCGGCTCGGGCGAGGGCCACTACCTCGAGCTCGGCTCAAGCCAGTTCGTTCCCGGCTTCGAGGAGCAGCTCGAGGGCTTGGAGGCGGGGACGACGAAGGCGGTCACGGTGACCTTCCCCGCGGACTATGGCGCCGAGGCCCTGCGGGGCAAGCAGGCGAGCTTCGCGATCACCCTCAAGGAGGTGCGCCGGCGGGTCGAGACCAAAGTGGACGAGCAGCTCGCCAAGGATCTGGGCTTCGAGAGCCTCGAGGCGTTGCGCAAGAGCGTGCGCGAGCGCCTCGAGCGGGAGTATGGCGAGCTCTCGAAGGCGCGGCTCAAGCGCGCCCTCCTCGATGCTCTCGCCGAGGCGCATCACTTTGCCGTTCCGGAGGGCATGGTGGAAATGGAGTTCGCGCAGATTTGGCAGCAGGTCGAGGAGAGCAAGAAGCGCGGCGAGCTCGATCCCGACGAGGCGGCGAAGAGCGAGGACGAGCTCAAGGCCGATTACCGCTCGATCGCCGAGCGCCGGGTGCGGCTCGGGCTGCTCCTTTCGGAAGTGGGGCAGGGACACAATATAACGATCGCGGCCGAGGAGCTGAACCGCGCGATGTTCGAGGAGGCACGGCGGTTCCCCGGACAGGAGCGAAAGGTGCTCGAGTATTTCAAGAATTCGCCTGAAGCCGTAGCACAGCTGCGCGCGCCGCTCTTCGAGGGCAAGGTGGTAGACTTCATCCTGGAGCTCGCCAAGCCCAAGGAGCGCAAGGTCTCGGTGGCCGAGCTCGTTCGCGAGCCGGCGGAGGAGGCGGCTCAAGCTCAGGCCGCGACGGGCAAGCCCGGGAAGAAGGCGTCCGCGCGCAAGAAGCCCGCGGCCAAGGACGCCAAGACGACGGATTAGGGACTAGGGCGGGAGAGGCCGCGCAACAGGGAACTTGGAAGGACGGAATGCTCGATGGTTGAACGCAGCGACCCCCAAATGAACTACCTCGTCCCGATGGTGGTCGAGCAGACCAGCCGCGGCGAGCGCTCCTACGATATCTATTCGCGCCTCCTCAAGGAGCGCATCATTTTCATGACCGGGCCGATCAATGACGCGGTCGCGAGTCTGATCTGCGCCCAGCTGCTCTTTCTCGAGTCGGAAAATCCCAGCAAGGACATTGCCTTCTACATCAATTCGCCCGGCGGGGTCGTAACCTCCGGGCTGGCGATTTACGACACCATGCAATACGTGCGGCCGCAGATCATGACGGTATGCATCGGACAGGCCGCGAGCATGGGCTCGCTGCTGCTTGCTTCCGGCACCAAGGGTAAGCGTTATGCGCTTCCCAACGCGCGGATCATGATCCACCAGCCCTCGGGAGGGGCCCAGGGCCAGGCCACCGACATCGAGATCCAGGCGCGCGAGATCTTGAGCCTGCGCTCGCGGCTCAAT
>Ga0187769_10000585_pt1 | contig 20086 bp, 20 predicted proteins | sample 0116_SJ02_MP02_1_FD_133140 | JGI IMG/M metagenome (GOLD analysis project Ga0187769, IMG submission 133140) | Tropical peat soil microbial communities from peatlands in Department of Meta, Colombia - 0116_SJ02_MP02_10_MG | ecosystem: Environmental > Terrestrial > Soil > Wetlands > Peat | place... | reverse complement strand
GGCACGACCGGCAGCACGAGGCGCGAAGGCATGGACGGCGAATGCGCGAGGCGCACGGTCGGCCGCCGGCCGGCACCGGGCGTCAGGTCGGCAAACGCCCACGTCGGCTGATCCCCGCCGGGAGCCGAGATCGTGATCCGGATCCGCGACCCCGCCCGGTACACATGGCCCTCGTAATACAACGGGATCGTGACCTCGGTAAAGCGCCCGTGCGGGAGCGGCGCCGCGTCCGCCCGTCGCAGGCTGAGCACCGGCTCGAGCAGGGTGCTCGCCGCGCGGTCGAGCTTGCGCTCGCTGGCCCGTAACCACCCGCTTTGCACGAACGTCTCCATACCGTCGGGCCGAACCTCGGACACCGTCACCTGCAGATCGACGTCCGGCACCGACGCCTCGATCCAGGCATACAGCGCGCCCGCGCCGACGACCGCCACATTCGCCGGCAGCGGCGCGGTCAGGTAGGAGAGCGCGGTGTCGGGCGGGTTCTGCGTCCATTGGTAGTCCGGCGTCGCGCCCCATAGGCCGCCGGCGCCGGTGTTCCCGGTGAGGTCCGTGGGGGGCCGGGCACGCGGATCCCAGGTGAACAGATCGACGCCGCGCACTGGCGGAACCGTGGCGGCGAGCGTTCCGTCAGCGCCGAGGTACCACGACGCCGCCTGCGTGCCGGGCACCGGGAAGCGCGCGAACGACTGCTCGAAGCCGGCCTCGGGAGCCCCCGGCGCTGAGCCGCCGGCGCCGTTGTCGAACAGGATCCGGACCTGCGGCAGTCCCTCGAACGCCGCCAGCGACGCCGCGTACGTCGGTTCGTCCTCGATCGGATCGTCCGCCGGGAACGCGACGCCAGACACCCCCATGGCCACCTGGTAGAGCTCGGGCGCCAGCACTCGGACCGCCGGCGAGATCGAAGGCAACCGGTGCGCGACGAACAGCGACAGGAAGTCGTACCACCGCTCCGCGGTCACCGGGTCGAGCGAGTCGATGTGGGCGCCGTTGGTGAACGTGAACCACTTCCACCGCGTGCCCGTGAAGCGGTCGGCCAACGCCGGGCAGTGGCCGCCGGTCTGCTCGTCGGTCCACTGACAGGCCAGGTAGACCGGGACGTGGATCTTGTGCACGAACGTATCTGGGTCCAACGGCCCCGCCACCGACGGCACGTAGTAGCGGTTGGCGGACACCTGCGCCACCTCGTTCACGGCCTGCGGGTGAAGGGCCTGGTTGGCCGCGCAGACGCGGTCGCCAGCGCGAATCCGCTGTAGGGCCCACGCCTCGCCGTGACCGGGCGAGGCCGCTTCGGCGTCGAAGTCGCGCCCCTGGGCCCAGGGAAGCGCAAACCCGGTGTTGAGGATTCCGCCCGGATACAGCGTCGTCGCGGTGTTGTCGATCACCGACAGCGGCGCGATCGCGGCCAGGTGCGGCGGGTCGGTGGCGGCCACGAACAGCTGGCTGATCCCGCCGTACGAGATCCCGATCATCCCCACGCGGTGCCCGAGCACCCACGGCTGCCGAGCCACCGTCTCGATCACGTCGTAGCCGTCGAGGTTCTGGAGCGGCTCGAAGAAGCTGAACGCCCCACCCGAGCACCCGGTCCCCCGCATGTTCACGTCGACCACCGCGAACCCGAGCAGCGTCGCGATCGGGCTGATCCCGTTCTCCGCCCCGGCCGGATCGGCGTAGCCGTAGCCCGAGTACTCGACGAGTGTCGGGTACGGGCCGGGGCCGGCGGGCAGGCGGACGTCGATCGCCAATTTGGTTCCGTCGCGCGTGGTCAGGTAGCCGTAGCCGGAGGACGGGATCCGCTGGTCGTAGATCTGCGTGCTCGGTGGCGCCGAGCGATCGGGCATGACCGTGACCGCCGGCGACGTCGGCTCCGACCCACCGCCGGCCGCAAGAACCCGGTAGCCCGGACCGGGAGCGATGCCGCGGAAGATCGCGCCCCCGAGCGGTCCGGCGGCCGCCGTGCCCACCGATCGCCCCCGCGAGTCGAGCAGCGTCAGCCGCTCGCCGGGACTCGCGCCGAGCACGTACACCTGCTGCACGCTGCCGTGGGTGCTGAACTGCGCCGCCACGGCCGCGGCAGGCGACACGACGGCCAGGAGCACCACCGCGATCAGCCCCCCCAAGAGCTGTTTCGCCCCGCTCGCCATGCTGTGGCCGGCACCCTACAGCACGCCTTGCGCGACCCGCTAGCCTCGTCGTCACACAAACACGTAAGGAACGGGATCTCGGTGGGACTGGGGCGCGCCGACGAAAAGGACTTCATCTCTTCTCTGCGGTTGCTCATCATCGGCCAGGACGCGCAGCACGCGGCGGCAATTGGGGAGCGCACGCGCGAAGCCGTCGGGCCGCGAGCGGAAGTGCTCGTGGGCGACACGGTGGCGCACGTGCGGCGCGCCCTGGGCGAGCAGAAGGTCGACTGCGTCGTCCTCGGGCTGGCCGACGACACGGGCTCGCAACCGCTCGACACGCTCGAGGCGGTTCTGTCCGGCGACCCGGACGTGCCGGTGGTGGTGCTGGCGGGCGCCGACGATCCAGCGCTGGCCACGCACGCCATCCAGGTAGGGGCCCAGGACTTCCTGCTCGAGGCCTTGACCGATTCCGGTGCGCTGGATCGGGCGATCCGCTACGCCATCGCCCGTAAGCGCACCGAGATCGGGCGGGTCCGCCAAGCGCTCCACGATTCGCTCACGGGTCTGCCGAACCGGGACCTGCTACTCGATCGCTTGCATGTCGCCATCGGCCGCTCGCGCCGGCGACCGACCTCTGTGGCGCTCCTCTTCCTCGACCTCGACGGCTTCAAGCGCATCAACGACGGCTTCGGCCACGAGGCCGGGGACACGCTGCTGATCGAGATTGCCCGGCGCATGCAGCGGGTGCTCCGGCCGAGCGACACGGTCGCCCGTTACGGCGGAGACGAGTTCGTGATCCTGTGCGAGGACCTGCGCGGACAGCGCGAGGCTGTTCGCGTCGCCAAGCGAGCGCGCGAGGCGATCGCCGAACCGCTGCACGTGCGCGGCCACGAGGTGACGATCGAGGCCAGCGTCGGGATCGCCCGGGCCCGCCGGGAGCAGACCTCCCCCGAGGACCTGATCCGGGAAGCCGACGTCGCGATGTACCGGGCCAAGCGACGGGGCGGCGGCATCGACCTGTACGACCCTGGGACGGGTGCGGACGCGATCGCCGGGCTCGAGGTCGAGCGGCGCCTGCGCAAAGCGGTCCGGCACGCGGGGCTGGTCCTCCACTACCAACCCGTCATCGCCCTGACAGGCGAGCACCTGCACTCGCTCGAGGCTCTGGTTCGCTGGCAGCATCCCGAGCGGGGGCTGCTCCCGCCGGCGGAGTTCCTGCCCCTGGCCGAGGAGAGCGGCGTGGCCGCGGAGGTCGACGCGTGGGTGCTGGCCGAGGCCTGCCGTCAGCTCGCGCACTGGCGCGAGGACGGCCTCCTCGGGGATGAGGTACCGGTGTCCGTGAACCTGTCCGCCACCACGTTGCGCGCGCCCGGGCTGGCCGACGCGGTGCGGGGCGCGATCGCCGATGCCGGGACCCCGCCGGCGTGCCTCTCCCTGGAGGTGACCGAAGCCGGTCTCGATCGAGACCCCGCGCGCGCGGCCGCGCTGCTCGAGGAGCTCGTTCGCATGGGCGTTCGGCTGTGCCTGGACGGCTTCGGCGCCGAGCGCTCGAGCCTCGCGGTGCTCTCGAGCCATCCCTTCGGCGCCGTGAAGGTCCTCGCGACGACACCCGCGCGGAGACTCTCGGCGGTCCTCGGCGCGGCCCGCGCGCTCGACCTCGAGGCGTCGGCGAAGGCAGTCGAGACCCGCGCGCAACTCGAGGCGATCCGTGGCTGTGACGCCGCCCAAGGTTTCCTGCTCGCCCGGCCGGTGCCGGCCGAGGAGATCGGTGACTTGCTCGCCGCCAGGAAGTAGCTTTCCCTGCATGTCCGATGACCTGGGCGTGCTCGACGCCGCGCGACTCCTCGCCGCGGGAGACCTTTCCTCGATCGAGCTGACCGAGGCCTGCCTGCGTCGGATCGAGGAGAGCAACGGTGGCCCGCCGACGTTCGACGGTGCCCCCGACCGGATCAACGCCTGGGCGCGCCTGTACCCCGAGGTGGCGCGCGAGCAAGCCACGGCAGCCGACGGGCGCCGCGTCCGTGAGGGCGACGCCGCGCCGCTTCTGTGCGGCATCCCGATCGGCCTGAAGGACCTGTACGCGGTCGCCGGCCTGCCGCTGACCGCATCGAGCCGAGTGCTTGAGGGCAACATCCCGGCCAAGGACAGCACTGCGTGGCAACGCTTGCGCGAACAGGGAATGGTCCTCCTCGGCCACACCCACACGCACGAGTTCGCCGCCGGTGGCACCACCGATCAGACCGGCAACCCGTGGGCGCTCGATCGCATCGCGGGAGGGTCGAGCGGCGGCAGCGCCGCGGCGTTGGCCGCCCGCATGACCCCGGCGGCGCTGGGCAGCGACACGTGCGGCTCGCTGCGGATCCCGTCGACCTGCTGCGGGACGTCGACGATCAAGCCCACCCACGGGCTGATCCCGCTCGACGGCGTCGTTCCACTAGCGCCGACGCTCGACCACGCGGGCCCGATGGCGCGCAGCGTCGCCGACTGCTCCGCCCTTCTGGGGGGGCTGGCCGGACTTGGCTCCTTCCCACTCGTCCCCGGCCGCGGTCCCCGCCCGCTCGATGGCGTCACCGTTGCGCTCACCGACCGCATAAACGAAATCCCCATAGAAGACGAGGTCGCCCGCGGGCTCGGTGAGGTGGTGCACGCGTGCCAGGGCCTCGGGGCGCGCATTGTGGAGCTTCCGGCCCCGTGGGCGCTCGACTCGGACGACCTGAGCCGCGTCCTGATGACCGAAGTGTGGAGTTATCACCGCTCGCACGCCGACCGGCACGAGCGCTACCGCCCCCAGGTCGCCGAGTTCGTCGAGGCAGCTCGCGATTTCACCGACGAGCAGCCGTATCTGGCCGCCCAGGAGCGCCGGGCTCGCGGCACCGCGTCGTGGGAGCGATGGTTCGACGAGCAGCGCGTGGATCTCGTGCTCGAGCCGACGCTGCCCATCCTCCCGCTCGAGCGGGGGCCGGGCTACGAACGGGACCATCCGGCCGGCCCGGGCGATCCGCTGATCGCGTTCACCGCGCTGTGGGACATCACCGGCATGCCGGTGGCGAGCCTGCCGGTGAGCTGGTGCGTCGGCGTGTCCCTTGTGGCGCCGCGGTTGCGCGAGCCGCGGCTCATCCAAGCCGCGCTCGACCTCCAGGAGCATGCGCTGGGGATCCCGGGCGACCCGCCGGCGCCGTGAGTCTGGCCGTCACCGACGCCGTGCTCGCCGGCGAGCCGGTCGGGTTGCGCGCGGAGCAGGGGGTGATCGTCGAGCTTGGCCCGGCGGTCAAGGCCCGACCCGAGGACGACGCGATCGATGCCGCCGGCGCACTCCTCGTCCCACCGCTGATCAACGGCCACACGCACGCCGCGATGACGCTGTTCCGCGGCCACGGCGACGACCTGCCGTTGATGCGCTGGCTGCGGGAGGAGATCTGGCCGATCGAGCGACGGCTCGAGGCAGAGGACGTCTACTGGGGAACGCGGTTGGCCTGCCTGGAGATGGTGCGCAGCGGAACCGTCCGCTTCTGGGACATGTACTGGCATCCCGAGGCGGCGGCGCGAGCGGTGAGCGACGCGGGCATGCGCGCCACCGTGGCCGCCCCGCTGATCGACGTCGAGGCCGGAAGCGACGCGATGCGCGAGGCCGCGCTGCGGAGCGTCGACGAGCTGACCGACGGCGGCGCCGGCGAGCAGGTCGACGTAGGGCTCGCCCCGCACGCGATCTACACCGTCACGGAGGAAAGCCTGCGCTGGATCGCAGAGCTCAGCGCCGAGCGCGGTCTGCCGGTCCACGTCCACCTGTCCGAGACCGGGCCGGAGGTGTCCGACTGCGTCGCGGCGCACGGCGTCCGTCCCGCCCACTACCTGGACCGGGTCGGGCTGCTCTCGCCGCGCACGGTCCTCGCCCACGGAGTCTGGCTCGACGAAGCCGAGCTCGAGCTCATCGCCGCGCGGGGAGCGGTCGTCGTCACCAACCCGGTGGCGAACCTCAAGCTGGCCGTCGGGGAGGTGTTCCCGTATCCCCGAGCCCGGGCGGCCGGGGTGCAGGTTGGCCTCGGCACCGACGGCCCGGGCTCGAACAACTCGCTAGACCTGTTCGCCGACATGAAGGTGCTCGCGCTCGTGCAGAAGCACGAGGCGAGGGATCCGGCGGTCATCAGCGCCGCGGAGACGTGGGAGATCGCGACCGGGCGCAGGGCGCCGTTGCTCGGCGGCGGCCACGACCTCGAGGTCGGCGAGCCCGCCGATTTCCTCCTCCTGCGCGCGTCCGCGCCCGAGCTCAGCTTCGGCGAACTCCCCGCCGCGCTCGTGTACGCGGCGTCGGGCGCCGTCGTGCAAACCACGGTGGTGGCCGGACGGGTGCTCATGCGCGACGGCGAGGTTGAAGGGTCCGAGGAGGTCCTGGCGCGGGCGCTCGAGCGCGCCCGGCGGCTCGGGCTCGTGCCGCGCTAGCCTGAGCCCGGCGTAGGCCCATGTCCACCAGCGTGTCGCAGACAGCCGCCGACCGAATCGTTCGCGCCGCCGGCCCGGCGCGGGGCGCTCCGTCCCTGCTGCTGATGTTCGGCGAACTCGCGCTCAAGGGTCGCAAGCGCTCGAGCTTCGCCGCCGCGCTCGAGCGCAACCTGCGCCGCGCGCTGCGTCAGGCGGGCGAGGTCGAGCTCAAACGACGGGGGTCCTCGTTCCTGGTCGTGCCTGCCCCCGAGGGTCTGGCCCGGGCGCTCGAGGTCGCCACCGAGCTGCCGGGCCTGAGCGTCGTGCAGCCCGCGCTCCGGCTCGAGCCCGCGGTCGAAGCCGCGTCGCGGGCGGCCGTCGAACTGCTGCGCGAGCTGCCCGTCGGTTCCTTCGCGGTCCGCTCGCGCCGGCGCGAGAAGAGCTTTCCGGTCACCTCGATGGAGGTGTCGCGCCTCGTCGGGGCGGCCGTCAAGGACACGCTCGGCCTGCGCGTCGACCTCACCCATCCCGATATCGAGCTGCACGTCGACGCCTACGCGCGCGAGCTGTTCGTCTCGGTCGACCGCCTGCGCGGGGCGGGTGGCCTGCCTGTGGGTACGAGTGGACGGGCGATGGTGCTCCTGTCCGGCGGGATCGATTCGCCGGTCGCCGCCTACCGGATGATGAAGCGCGGGCTGCGGTGCGACTTCGTGCATTTCTCGGGTCAGCCGCTGACCGGCCCCGAGTCCGCGTACAAGGCGTACGCCCTGGTGGCTCGGCTGAACCGCTACCAGGGCCGTTCGCGGCTGTTCGTGGTGCCGTTCGGGCTGGCCCAGCGGCAGCTGGCCACCTCCGGCGCCGGCCGGCTGCAGGTCCTGGCCCAGCGGCGGCTGATGGTGCGGGTGGGCGATGCCCTGGCTCGCCGCGAGCACTGCGAGGCGCTCGTCACCGGCGACTCGCTCGGACAGGTGGCGAGCCAGACGCTCCGCAACCTCGAGGTCGTGGAAGGGGCCTCGACACTCCCCCTGCTGCGCCCGCTGATCGACCGCGACAAGTCGGAGATCATCGAGGAAGCCCAGCGCATCGGGACCTTCGAGACCTCGATCCTCCCCGACGAGGACTGCTGCACGCTGCTGGCGCCTCGCCGCGCCGTCACCTGGACCGAGCCCGAGCCGCTGATCGAGCTCGAGCGCCGGATCGACGTCGAGAGCGTGGTCGAGGGGCTCGTCGACCGGGCGCTGGTCATGTGGCCGCGTCTCGAGCGCGCCGACGAGTCGGTGACCGTGGCCGCATAACCCGCCCTACGACGCCGCCGGACCGGTACTTACCGGTTCGGTACGGGTACGTACCGGCAATTCGGGTTACGCAGCGAGCGCGCCCGGCGCGAGCTCGGCGTCGGAGAGACGCTCCGGCATCGCGAGGTCGACCTCGCCCCCGCACCTCACCTCGATTGGGATCCGCTCGGCGGTCAGCCGGGCCTGGACCTCACGGACCCGGGCCGCGAGCGTGATCGGGTCGACGACGAACTGGGGGTGGACGTGCGGCGTGGCCACGATTGCCCGCGTGCCCTCTGCCGCCGCCGCGGAAGCCAGCGCGACGCTTTCCTCGATCGACGACGGGCCGTCGTCGACTCCCGGGAGCAGGTGGAAGTGGATCTCGGCGAAGCTCATCCGTACCGATGATGGGCCGCCTCCAGCCCCCGGCTGTGACGATCTAGTTAAGGCTCATTGGCCTAAGTTAAGGCTCATTGGCCTCGCTGCGCTCGGCGTCCGTGGGGCCGTTCCGCCGTGCATCCATGCCCGGCGGGGCGCCGGCCAGCCGCTCGCGGATCTCCTCCCACAACTCGCGGAACGCCGCCGCGGCGCGAGTGCGCGGCGCGAATTCCTCGAGCGGCGCGCGCGCCTGTCCCATCCGCTCGATGTCGGCGGCGAGTGGGACGACGGTGTGGAGCATCTCGGGGCGCTCGGCGACGAACCGCTCCATCACGTCGCGGTGCATGCGCTTGCGCGAGTCGACCATCGAGAAGAAGGCGAACAGCCGCAGGCCGGGACCGGCCACCTCTTCGATGCGGTCGAGGGGACGCGCGGACAGCTCGGCCGGGAGCAGCGGGATGAGCAGAGCGTCGGCGGCCTCGAACACGCTCTCGGAGGCCAACGAGATGCTCGGCGGGCAGTCGAGGAAGACGTACTCGTACTCCGCCTCGAGCGGCTCGAGCACACGGGCCAGCTGGCGGCGCGGACGCTTGGCGCTGTCGAGATGGATGTCCATGTGACGGTAGGAGAAGTCGGCCGGAAGGAGGTCGAGCCCCTCGTAGTCGGTGCCCTTGATCCGCGCGTCGGGGTCGGTCCTGCCGATGACCAGTCGGCGCCCGCCGCCCTTGACCTTGGGCTTGACCCGCAGCAGGTAGGTGCTAGCGCCTTGGGGGTCGAGGTCCCACAGCAGCGTCGACGCCCCCCCGCGCGCGGCGAGGTAGGCGAGGTTCACCGCTGCCGAGGTTTTCCCCACCCCTCCCTTGATGTTGTAGGCGGCGAGGATCACGGCGGGAGAGTGTCCCACGCGCGGCCCGTTTAGGATCGGCGTGAGACCATGGGGCACACGTTCGCGGCGAACGACCGGGTGTACGGCGTCCCGAGCGAGCCGGTGCTCGCGGTGTGCGTCGACGGGTGGGACCCCGAGTACGTGGACGACGCGCTCGCGCGCGGGCTGATGCCGCGGGTCGCCGAGCTCGTGTCCGCCGGCGCCTACGTGCTCGGGCGCGCGCAGGTCCCCACGTTCACGAACCCCAACAACGTCGCCATCGTGACCGGGGTGTGCGCCGAGCGCAACGGGATCGCGGGCAACCACTACCGCGACCCTTCCGGCGAAGAGGTTCAGGTCACCGATCCCAGCTTCCTGCGCGCCACGACGATCCACGCCGCGGCGCAGGCGGCGGGCGTACCCGCGCTGTGCGTGACCGCCAAGGACAAGCTTCGCCGACTGCTCGCCGCCGGCGGGGTTCCCGCGTTCAGCGCCGAGCGTGCGCACGAACAGGTGCTTCCCGACGGCACGCCAGTGCTCGAGGTCGCGGGAGCCCCGAATCCGGACATCTACGACTGGCGCCTCTCGATCTACACGATCGACCTGGCGCTCGCGCTCACCCGGCGGCTGGGGAGCCGGCTGGTGTACGCGTCGTTGACCGACTTCGTCCAACACTCCGCGGCGCCGGGAGAGTCGCTGTCGGACGAGTTCCACCGCGAGCTCGACCGGGCCATCGGGCGCGCACTCGACGCGGGATTCGTCGTCGGCCTGGTGGCCGACCACGGGATGCGCGCCAAGACGGCCACCGACGGCAGCCCCAACATCCGCTTCCTGGACGACGCGCTCGCCGCCGCCGGCGTCACGGGCGCGCACACCGTGTGCCCGATCACCGACCCGTACGTCGTGCACCACGCCGCGCTCGGCTCACTGGCCTGGGTCCACCTCGACGACCTCGACGACCTCGACCGGGCTCGTGGCGTCCTCGCCTCGCTGCCGGGAGTGGAGGGAGTCCTCGACCGGTGGGCGGCGGCGGAGGGCTTCGAGCTACCCGCCGACCGGATCGGTGATCTGGTGGTGCTCGCCGGCGCCAGCACCGTGGTCGGCAAGTCCGAGGCGGCCCACGACCTCAGCAGACTGAACGGCAGGCTCCGATCGCATGGCGGTCTGCACGAGCGGGCAGTACCGATCATCGTCTCTCGGCCGCTCGAGCCCGACTGGGAGCACGGGCGCACCCTGTACAACCGGGACCTGCACGACCTGCTGCTCAATCACCTCCAGTGAGCAGGCGCATGCGCCCCGGCAGCAGCGGAAAGGAGCGCGCGGTGCGCGTCGTCACGAAGTCCTCGATGCTCCGCTGAACCGACACGAAGTGCAGCCCCGCCTGCCCGCCGTCGACGGTGTTGAAGTCTCGTCGGAGGATCAGCGGCTTCCCGTTGCGACGCGCCCGCGCCGACGTCCGGGCATGCCCGATCACGCCGTACCCGCTGATGGCCTGCTCGAGCAGATTGGGATCGCTTTCTGCGTCCGTCGTGAAATGCTGGACCTGCTCCGGCGTCACCTGTGGGGCGTACATGCGGGCGACCCGTTCGCGCTCGTCGAGGTCCTGATACCAGCTGTCGAGGCGCAGGCGCATGTAGCTCACCTGCATGGTGGTCCCACCCGCGAACCGGCCGGTGCGGATCGTGACGTCATCCTCACTGGCTTGATTTCGCCGCAGGCTTGACTTGAAGCCCATGAACAGCGGCGCGCTCTTCGCCACGGGATTGCCGGGCGGGATACCGCCGACGTTCTGACGTTGGGCGGGCAGGCCCGGACCGGTGAACCCGGTTCGCGTCTCGCGCCAGCGCAGCACGCTCGAGATGTCGAGCGACCCATCGGCTCCCGGAAGCGACACGCCGTGGATCAGTGCCGCCTGGACCGAAGCCAACCGTTCCTCGTCATCACAGGCGAGCTGAAGGCACAGGTGGTAGGTGACGATGGCCGGCCGCTCGAAGTCCGACAGCGCCTGCGCGTACGGGATCGGCGGCGAGCACGCGCGCGTACGTGGGCGACGGGGTGCCGTCGACGTCGAAGAACAGCAGCCGATTGAACCGCGGCGAGATCGGATCGCCTTCGGCGTCACGAGCCAGTGACCTCACCCACGCGTGCTGGCGCGCGGGAAGGCCCGGCGGCTGCGTCCCGAGAGCGACGAACGGCACCGTGTTGGCGTCGGCGTTCGGCGCGCAGCTCAGTCCCGCCCCGACGCCTGCACCACCGGCTGCGACGGCCGTCGCGCCCCACAGAAAACGCCGGCGAGTCAGCATCCGTCCCATCCCTGGAAGATCCCCCTAAACGCTCACCAAAGCCCAGTACGCGCGGTCGAGGATAACCGCCGCGATCTGCAAGGTGCAGGAACGGCCCGCTGCGTGCTTGTGATGATCTGGAGGGCAGCGTGACCAAACCGTTTCTCCTCGTGCAGCTCAGCGACCCCCACATCGGCGCGACGTGGACACGTAGCGATCCCGCCGCCAGGTGGCAGGCGGCGATCAGGTCGGTCGCCCGCATGCCCGATCCGCCCGATGTAGTCCTCGTCTCCGGCGATCTCGTTGAGCACGGGACCGACGACGAGTACGCGGTCGTCAAATCCGCGCTCGACGCGCTCGACGTCCCGGCACACGTGCTGCCGGGAAACCACGACGATCGGGCACGGCTCCGGAAGCACTTTCGGCTCGGCGGCGAGGCCGAGGAGCCGGTGCACTACGCGGCTGACCTCGGGCCTTGCCGGCTCGTCGTGATCGACACCACCACACCAGGACGCGATTCCGGCCAGATCGAGGGGCGCCAGCTGGAGTGGCTCGAGGCCGCGCTGGCGGCCGCGCCGGACGAGACGACGGTGCTGGCGATGCACCATCCGCCCTTCGCCACCGGGATGCGGGCGTGGGACGCGATCGGTCTCGCCCCGTCCGATCGAGCAGCGTTGAGCGACGTCATCGGCCGCCATCCGAACGTGGTCCGCATCCTCGCGGGTCATGTGCATTGCCCGCTCACCGCGGAGCTGGCCGGTTGCGTCGCGCTGTCCGCCCCCAGCACGTACGTCCAGGCCCGCCCTCGCTTCGAGGCCGACGAGCTCGACTTGTCCGACGAGTCGGCCGCATTCGCCGTCCACGCCGTGCAGGGAGCCGATGTCGTCTCCTTCGTCCAACCCGTCACGATCCACCCATGAGGATCGGGCTCCTGGTCTTCGAACAGGTGGACCTCCTGGACGTCGGCGGTCCATACGAGGTGTTCCTGACCGCCTCTCGCCTCGAGCTGCGCGACGGTGCCGCGCCGACGTTCGACGTGGTCACGGTCGGTCTCACCGGCGATCCGGTCACGGCCTACGGCGGGTTGCGGCTGATCCCGCACCACGCCATCGATGCCGCTGGACCCCTCGACCTGCTCGTCGTCCCGGGCGCGGTCGCGATCGACGAGGTGCTCGCCGACGACGCGCTGATGGACGCGGTCGGGCGGGCAGTCGAGGGCGTACAGACCGTCGCGTCAGTCTGTACGGGCGCGTTTCTCCTCGGCCGGCTGGGGTTGCTCGACGGCCGGCGGTGGACCACGCATTGGGAGGACGTTTCGGAGCTGGCGGCGCGTATCACGGGGACCGGAGAGGCCTGGGTCCGATGGGTGGACGAGGGCCGCGTCGTCACTTCGGGCGGACTCAGCTCGGGGATCGCGATGGCGCTCCACCTGGTCGATCGGTTCGCGGGCCGCGAGCTGGCCGCGCGAACGGCGCGGCAGATCGAGTACGACTGGGATCCCGAGTCGCGCTGACCCGTCGCGCCCCCCGCGCCCGTCCCGCCGCGGGGCTTATTCCCAGCGGAACATACGGGCGGCGGCCACACTGGTCATGATCGCCCAACCGGCCAGTACCAGCAACGGCTCGACGCCCGGCGAGTGCCCGAGAAACGATGCGTGCAGCGCGTTGAATCCGGCCCCGGTCGGCACCACCTTGGCGATGTCGTTGAGCGCCGTCGAGTGAATCTCCTGGAGCGGGACGTACAGGCCCGAGAGGAACGCCAGTGGATAGAAGAGGAGGGCCTGGATGGCACCCGCTACCTGCGGGCTGCTGGCGAGGGCCGCCGCGCACAGCCCGAGCCCGAGCGTCGCCACGACCGTGAGGACGAGCGAGAGCAGCGTCACGAGCCATCCGCCGACGGTGGTCGGGAGCCCCAGGCCGTAGGCGAGCGCTCCGAGCCCGATGATGATCGTGATCGACATGGCGGCCAGGATCACGTTGATCGTCATCTGCGCCGCCAGCAGCCACGACGGCGGCACCGGAGTGGTCGACATCCGGCGCAGTACGCCCTGCTGCCGGTAGGTCGCCAGCGTTTGTGGAAGCGTGCCCAGACCGACGGCGATGAGCACGAACACGAGCAGAGTCGGGACGTACAGCGTGAAGAAGGAGATCCCGCCCAGCGCCGCCGTCGGGCGCGTCGTCGCCGGGATGCTCCCGAAGATCACCAGCAGCGCGAACGGAATGCCCAGGGCCACGACCAACCCGACCGGGCGCCGCAGCGCAAGCTTGATCTCGGTGCCTACGAGCAGGCCGAACGCGTGTCGCCGCTGGGGGTCGAGCTCGACCGCCAGGGTGCTCATCGCTTGATCTCCGTTTCTGAGGTTGTCTCATCGATCAACGCGAGGAAGGCGTCCTCGAGGTTTGCCGTCTCGGGCCGGACGTCCTGGGCGCGGAGGCCCGCGCGATCAACGGCCAGCACGACTGCGGTGAGGAGGTCTCCGGATCCGATCACCACGAGGTCGTGACCGTGACGCTCGACGCCGCTGACCTCCGGGAGCGCGCCCAGCAGGTTTTCGTCAAAGCCCTCCGGGACCGTCAGGCGAACCCGCTTGCCGGTCCGTGCCCGATCCCCCAGGGCGGCCGGATGATCGAGTGCGATCACCTTCCCGTGGTCGATCACCGCGACCCGGTCGCACAGCCGCTCGGCCTCCTCCATGTAGTGGCTGACCAGCACGATCGTCACGCCGCGGTCGCGCACTCCCTCGATCAGGGCCCAGGTCTCCCGGCGTGCCTCGGGATCTAGTCCGGTGGTGAGCTCGTCGAGCACCGCGATCTCGGGCCGTCCGATCAGCGCCAGCACGATCGAGAGACGCTGCTTCTGCCCTCCCGACAGCTTCGCGAACTGCTGATCCCGCGCGCGCTCAAGCCCGAGTGTGGCCAGCAGCTCGCGCCCGTCGGCGGGCCGACGGTAGAACGAGGCGTACAGCTCCACCGCCTCGGCCACCCTGATCCGATCCTGCAGCGCGCTCTGCTGCAGCTGGACTCCGACGCGCTCGTGGAGTTCCCGCCGCTCGTGGCGCGGGTCGAGGCCGAGCACGCTGATCGTTCCCCGATCCGGCCGCCGCAGGCCGGTGACGCACTCGACCGTGGTGGTCTTGCCGGCGCCGTTGCGGCCGAGGATCCCGAAGATCTCGCCCGCATTCACTGTGAAGCTCACGTCCTGCACCGCGACCGTCGGCCCGTACGCCTTGTACAGATGCTCGACCGCGATCACCGGCTTGGTCCCGTTGGCCGAGCAGGACACGGAGTTGGTTTCTTCTGCTTGTCGCAACATAATAGCCCGATGATATCACAATGATGATTATGCAACAATATGGATGTGATATCGCAGACGAACCCGGCTCGGAACGTGCAGCACCCGCAGGCATCCCCGCGGGAGCACGCCAATCGGGAGCGGCCCGCTTCGGTCGTCGCAGGCATGCCTGGCGTGATCGTCGGTTACGCACTCGCCACCGGGCTCGAATTCGTTGGCAACGGGGCGGCACTGTTTGGGGTCATTCTTTACGTGATCGGTGGGCTCGGCTGGGGCGGCCTGTTCGTCGTCCAGCCCAACCAGGCGTCGGTGCTGATCCTCTTTGGCCGCTACATCGGGTCGGTGACCGAGCCCGGCTTCTGGGCTGCAACCCGTTCGCCAAGCCCCGACGAGGTCCACGGGCAACTGCAGGCCGAACTTCAGAAACGTCTCGAGATCGCGGGCATCGACGTCCTCGAGACCCGCCTCACGCACCTCGCCTACGCTCCCGAGATCGCAGCGCTGATGCTGCGCCGCCAGCAGGCCGAGGCCATCATCGCCGCCCGCCGGACGATCACGGCCGGCGCGACCGGGCTAGCGCGGATGGCGGTGTCGCAACTGGAAGCGTCCGATCTCGTGGAGCTCGACCCCGAGCGCAAGGCCGCGATGGCCTCGAACCTGCTGGTCGTCCTCTGCGGCGATCGCCCGCCCAGGCCCATCATCAATATCGCATCGCTCTACACGTGAGACCGTGATGGCTGCACCCAAGCGATTCCTGCTCCGCATCGACCCACGTCTGTTCGACGCGCTGCGCCGGTGGGCCGATGACGACCTGCGCAGCGTCAACGCCCAGATCGAATACCTGCTCGCCGAACGCGTCCGCCGCGCCGGTCGGCTTCCCGCGAGGCGTGCGAAGCCCTCGAACGCCGGCCAGCCGCCCGATGCTTCGAGCAACGACGCCGAAGGCGAACCGGACTCGGGTCCCGACGAACCGGAACGCACAGGGCTGCCCGTGGCGCGCCCCGCCAGCTGAGTTCGGTCAGCGACCTGAGCGGGGGGTCGCCTTCGTGCCAGGCTTGTGGGCGCGGATGATGGCCGACCCGGCGTGCTCGTGCACGCGATGGTCTCGGTGATCTCGATCTCGGTGAAGCCGGCACCCTCCAAGAGGGAGCGGAACTCGGTCTCGGTGAGTGCTCCAGCGATGCAGCCGGTCCAGGCGGCCACGTCGGCACGGGTCTGCTCGTCCATGCCGGGGTCGGCGATCACGTCAGAGACGGCGAAGCGCCCGCCGGGGCGGAGCACGCGCGCGGCCTCGCGGATGACCTGAGGCTTGTCGCCGGAGAGATTGATCACGCAGTTGGAGATGACGACATCGACCGTCTCGTCGCCGAGCGGCATGTCTTCGTGGTAGCCCTTGCGGAACTCCACGTTCTCCACGCCGGCCGTGAGGGCATTGGCGCGTGCGAGCTCGAGCATCTCGTCGGTCATGTCCAGGCCGATCGCCTTCCCGGTCGGCCCGACCCGGCGGGCGGAGATGAGCACGTCCGCGCCGGCGCCGGAGCCGAGATCCAGAACGGTTTCCCCCTCGGTAGCTGGGCGACCGCGGTCGGCACGCCACACCCCAGCGACGCCTTCACGGCATCGTCGGAGAGCTCCTCGCCTCGCGCCTCGTCATACAAGGCAGATCCGAACACGCCGGTGGACGGTCTCGCGGATGTCGGTTAGCTCAGCTTGGCGACCTCGGCCATTCGAATGGCCTCGTCGCGCTGCACGTCCGGGTACACGACCGGCTCGCAGCACCGCTCTCCCGCGGGGCGCTTCTGCTTCGGGATAAATTCCAGATCGACAGCCATCTATGTATGAATATCGATTGAAGTGATGATTGTCAATCTTTAGACTGTTGGGATGAGCACCGTTCTGTTCGTCTGCCTGCACAACGCCGGGCGCTCCCAGATGAGCGAGGCGCTGTTCGAACGCGCGGCCGCCGGACGCCACCAGGCCCTCTCGGCGGGCACCACCCCCGGCGAGCGAGTACACCCGGAGGTCGTTGAGGTGATGCGTGAGCTCGGGATCGACGTGGCGGATCGGAAACCTCAGCTCCTCACGCGTGAGCTGGCCGAGCGCGCCGACGTCGTCGTCACGATGGGTTGCGGCGACGAGTGCCCTTTCATACCGGGGAAGCGCTACATCGACTGGGATCTGCCGGACCCCAAGGGCCGTCCGATCGCCGAGGTGCGCGCGACCCGCGACGACATCGCCGAGCGTGTCAACGCGCTCGTCAGCGAGCTGGACGCGGGCTGAAGCTCGTCCGGTGGTACCGCGGGCCGTTTGTTGTCTCGCTCTCGCAAGACCATGATCGGGGCGCCTCGCATTGTGGCGAAGGGTGCCAACGGAGAGGGGAAGTCCGATGTCGCTCAGATCACGTCTGGGGCTGGCTTGCGCGGTCTTGGCTGTCGCAGTGGGGCTGGTGTTCGCGATGTGCTCGCCCGCTCTCGCGGACCGGGCGTTCGCGCCCCCGTTCAGCACGAACACCAGCGGCGACATCACGATCATCGGCAACACACTCGAGACGTGTCCGAGCGCGGCGGCCAACTGCCTGAACGCGCGCGCCGGCCGGGGAAGCGCGCTGACAACAACAACTTCGTGATGGAGCGCGTCGATGTCGACGCCTGGACGAGAGCACCGACATCAAAGGTGCCTACGCCGTGTTCGTGGACGTCACGGCGCACGTCCAAAGAAGCGGGTCGGGGAGCTACACCGTGGCGAACGTGCAGACGGCCACGGGCGAGGATCGCCATGCGGGCTGGGGCCTGATGGTGGCCTACGAGTCGGCGGGCGATCCGCCCCGCGACCTCACGGTGTTCGACGGGCTCCAGTCGTTCACTCAGGGCACGCGCACGCTGACCATCCCGGTCAGCAACTTCTTCAACAGCGCGATCTCGGTCGACGGCCGTTACCGAAGCGACAAGAATCCCGACTACGTCAACCAGCTCGGCTTCGACGCCAAGCCGATCGGGATCAACGGGGTTCTGGCCAACGGGGGACGAGCGCGAACATCGGGTTGAAGACGAGCGGCGACCAGTACCTGCCGCAGGTGGTCACGTTCGCCAACTAACTAATGGATCGAGATTGGTCCGGTTGCGGTGTCGATGATCTGGATGGCGGTTGCGGGCGTGTTGTTGGAGCATTTGCCGTTGACCATGGCGCCGACGAAGGTGGCGCTGCTGGTGTCGTGGCCTGATCCGCTGATTGCCTTGTAGGTGCCGGTGCCGCTGAGGATCGTGTAGGTGCTGTGGCTGGTCTCTTGCAAGAGGCAGCTGGCGTTGGAGGTGGTCTTGGGGGGTGCGGGCTTGTTGCTGAGCTTGATCGTGCCGTTCGGGAATCGCAGCGTGACGGCCGTGCTGCCGTTGGTGATGATTGCGGTTCCTCCGGCGGTGAACGCTCCGGTAGCGATTGCGCTGTAGGTGTGGGATTCGTGGGTCGAGATGTTGATGAGTGAGAAGTGCTCGGTCCCGGGTCGGCTCGTTCCGGTTGCGGTCGTCGCGAAGGCGAGTGCTACGGCGACGGCGCCGGCTGCGGCGAGGATGGTCAGGATCTTGGGCATGTCATTTCCTCCGCTTGTGCCGGTCTTGCCGGCGGGTGAGTTTCCAATCGCCAGGCTCTCAGCGGAGCGTCGGCTTGTCGTCGTGCGCGGGGTCGAACCGTCGTGGACTATGGGACGATCTTGCCGCCACCGGGTCCTACTCGAGTGGGACATGACGTCGGCGTCTGGGGGGATGTGCGGCCGTGATCGCGGCGGTAGCGTTTGCGCGTGGGCACCGAGAGCACACTTGCTATGAGGATCGGGCGAATCGATTCGCGGGTGATCGACTCGGTTCTCGCGGTGGGGCTGGGGGTCGGCGCCGTGGTCGACGCTCATACGGTGGTCCCGCAAAGCTTCCACGCGACGGCGCTGGTGGCGTGCGCGGCGTGTACCGGAAGCGTGGCCTGGCGCCGGGCCGCGCCGCTGGCGATGGCGATCGTGGCGTGCGGCGGTTATGTGGCCCTGGTGCTGTTCAGCCGATACGACGGCGGCGGGACGTTCGAGTTCGCAGCCGTCGCCTTTACGTTCTACACGTTCGGACGTAGCGTGGACGGGCGCACGGGGACGCTTGTGGCGGTGGGGCTGTGCCTCTACTGGCTGGTCGGATCGGTGGTGGTGTTCTATGTCCCGGCCGGTGGTACGCCTGGGGTGGTCGCCGCCTTGTGGGCCACCGGGGTTGTCCCGTTGGTGATCGGGCATACGCTGGTTACGCGCAGTCGCCTGATCTCAGAGCTCGCCTCGAGTGCGGCGCAGTTGGAGGACGAGCAGAGCGTGCGGGTACGGCGGGCGGTAGCCGAGGAGCGTCAGCGGGTCGCGCGTGAGCTACATGACGTCGTTGCTCATTGCGTGAGTGTGATGGTCGTGCAGACGGCTGGCGCCCGGAGCGTCGCCAGCGCGGATCTTGCCGGAGCTCGCGCGGCTCTGGACGTCGTCGAACGAGCCGGGCGCGACGCGTTGGTTGAGCTCAGACGGATGATTGGCGTTGTGCGCCGCGACGGCGGTCGCTTGGCCGGTGAATCGACCGCACGGCTTTCACAGCTCAGCGACCTGCTCGATCGCTGTCGCGCTGCGGGGCTCCCGGTCGAACTGGCTGTCCAGGGAACGGTGGTCGACCTGGCGCCCGGGCTGGATTTGGTCGCGTATCGGGTAGTGCAGGAGGCGCTGACCAACGCGCTCAAGCACGCCGGGCCGACCAGCGCACGGGTGGCTGTGAGCTACACGGCTCGGGCGCTCGAGCTAAACGTGACCGACAACGGCCGCGGCGCGGATGCCGAGAGCCAGGTGAACAGTGGCGGTCACGGCCTGGTGGGGATGCGCGAGCGCGTAGCGCTGTTCGGCGGGGAGCTTCACGCGGGGCAGCGACCGGGCGGGGGGTTTGAGGTCCGGGCACGGATCCCGTTAGACGGATCGCGAGGTTCGGCAGCCAACGCCGAGGACGTGCGTTTTGACGATCGCGAACTAACAATCGTGCCGCCGATCGATCGCCTGCATTGGCCGTGGCTTGACCCTCTGCTGGCCGCGCTCGCACTGGTCGTGTTCGAGGTCGCCATACTCACCAGCGAAAGCCCGCGAGGGCCGCTGGCGCTCAACGTTCTCGTCGCGGCGTGCATGGCCTTGTCCACCATGTGGCGCCGACGCTGGCCGGTGCATTACGCCGTCGCGATGACTGCGCTCAACTGGGTGATGACGCACGAGCTGACGCCGCTCAACACCACCGCGCTGTCCAAGGCCATCGTGTTCGTGTGGCCGACATACGCCGTCGCGGCGTGGACGCAGCGACGAACCGCGGTCGCTTGGCTGCTGTTCGTGCTGCTCAGCATTCCTGTGACGCTCCTGATAGGACGGCCGGGCGGAAATGTCGCCGGATATGCGGGGGTGGTCCTGGTTTTCGTCGC
>Ga0187769_10000584_pt1 | contig 20096 bp, 16 predicted proteins | sample 0116_SJ02_MP02_1_FD_133140 | JGI IMG/M metagenome (GOLD analysis project Ga0187769, IMG submission 133140) | Tropical peat soil microbial communities from peatlands in Department of Meta, Colombia - 0116_SJ02_MP02_10_MG | ecosystem: Environmental > Terrestrial > Soil > Wetlands > Peat | place... | reverse complement strand
CCAGAACGGCAATCCGGTCGAGATGGGCCTCGGTGGCGGGATCACCGGTGACTTCTCGATCTCCGGTGGGACGTCATCGTCGACCACTGGATATGCGGATGGTCTGTCCTGGTTCAGCAGCGGTGGCGGCGGCATCCCGATGGCGGCGTACCGAACGGCCACGGCGTCGACTACCTCGTCGATCCCGACCACGACCAAATCCGGCACGGCCTCGAGCATGGGGCTGTTCCCGTTCGCGACGTCGCTGAACCCGGTCAGCTACACCAACAACTACCAGGTCTGGGCGGGCACCTGCCAGCAAGAGCAGCCGCCCGCCGGCACCGACACGTTCACGGTCAGTCCCGGCTCGAGCACCACGCAGTCGATCCTCGAGCCGCAACTTGACCTAACGACCACGTGGAAGTCGTCGAGCGGCTCGTCGGCAGGGTATGTAGCGCCGAGCGACGTGAAGATCACCTTCACGAGCACGTCGGGGACGTCGTGCACCGATGAGTGGGGCTCGCTGGCCTCGAACGCGAGCAACGCCGGACCCACAGGGACGCACTATTACGAGTACGGGATGCCGTTTGCGAGCAGCGCGACGACCGGGTCGACGGCCAGCGGATCCGGCGAGACCGGGACGGTGTCGGTATGTGCTGACTACAAGTCAGGCGCCACCTACCACCAGGTGTCCACGTCAACGCCGTTCACGGACAGTTACACGACCCCCACGGCGCAGACGCTCGCCATTGCCTACAACTCCACCTCGGGGCAGTGCCCATGATGCAGTGGCGTCACCGCCTTCGCTCCGAGCGCGGATTCACGCTGGTCGAGCTGCTGGCCGCGATGGCCGCGGGCGTCGTCGTGCTGCTCGCAGCGCTGACGATCCTGGACGTCAGCATGCACCAGACGACACGGACATTCACCCTTGTCGACGCCACCTCACGCGCCGAGCCGGCGTTCGAGGCGCTCGAGAACGAGCTCCACTCGGCCTGCTTCGCTGACAACGAGACGCCGATCCAGTCCGGCAGCAGCGGGACCAGCCTGATCTTCGTGAGCTCGGTCGGCAACGCAGCCACCCCCACTCCGACCTGGCACGAGATCGACTTCAGCGGCGGCGACCTCACCGACAACAGCTACGCCGCGAGCGAGCAGGAGGTCAGCGGTACGCCGACCTGGACCCGCGGCTCGCTCGAGAACAGCCGGATCGTGCTGACCAACGTCGGCCAGTCCACGAACACCAGCACGAACACACCGATTCCTCCGTTCCAGTACTTCGCCTACCAGCAGGCCCCCGGAACGGACGCGGCCGGCAACAACTACATGATCCTGCCGGACGGAATCTCGCCGATCCCCGGCACATCCACGACCGTCTACAACCCGCTCATCACCGGCACCCAGACCCTGAGCTCGAACCAGGCGGCGAGCGCGGCCGAGGTACTGATCACGATGGTGGTCGGGCCGGCGGGGGGCAACAACGAGAACACCAACCTCAGCGGCGTGAACGACACGGTCACCGACGCGGTCACTCTGCGCCTCACGCCGGCAGCCGATAACACCGCCTACGGGGGCGACTTCAGTCCATGCCAGTGAGCGTCATGACCCGAGCCAAGAGAATCTGCCAGCTGCTGCGAAACCGCCTCGCCCCTGAACACGGCTTCACGATGGTGGTCGTCCTCGGGGTGTTGCTCGTCACGAGCCTACTGACCGCGGCCACCGTGGTCGCGCTGCAGGGCGAGATCCATCTCGGCTCGGACAACCTCGCGTCCAAGCGCGCGTACGCAGCGGCGTCCGCGGGTGTCCAGGCGTACCTCTACCAGCTCAACCAGAATCCCAACTACTGGGAGACGTGCTCGAACGACACCTCCACCGAGTCTCCGACCGCGGTCCCCGGGGCTTCGGATGGCGAGCAGTACTCCTTCCAGCCGATCTTCGCCAACGGCAACACCGGCTGCACCAGCAACATGATCAACGCGCTGGTGGACAGCACCACCGGGACCATCCGGTTCGTGTTCACCGGTTACTCGGGCACCAATCCTCAGGTGACGCGGTCGATCGTCACCAGCTTCCGTATGAACAGCCCGCTCGACTTCCTCTGGTACACGCACTTCGAGTCGTTGGACGACGACATCCCCGGCTACAGCGAGTGCGGCGTGTTCTACCGCCAGGGCCGCAACAGCGCCTGCAACATCGTCTGGATCTCGGCCGATGTGATGAACGGGCCCTCGTACACCGACGATCAGTACCTGATTGACAGTGGGGCCTCGCCCACCTTCGGTCGTAGTCCGAGCGACAAGATCGAGAGTTCCGCCCCGGGGACCACAGCGGCCGACATTTGCGCCGGCGACAACTGCCAGAGCGCGAAGTTCGTCGGGACGCCCGTGTACAACGCCACGCCGATCCCGACCCCGTCCGACAACTCCGAACTACTGACCGACGCCCAGCAATACGGAAATGTGTACAACGGAACGACCACGATCACGCTGAACGGCACACAGGCCAACGTCACGACATGCGTGACCGCCACCACGTGCGTTACGCAGCCAACCGTCAACCTGACGACCCAGCCGATCATCTACGTCAGCAACGCGTCCGGGTGCACGCCGGCGACGTACAACCCGACCGGCGCGAGCTACACGATGAACTCGAGCAACACGGCGTACGTCGGGTGCGCCGGCGATGTCTACGTGTCGGGCAGCTACACCACGCCGGTGACGATCGCCGCCGCCAACAACATTGTCGTCGACGGCAGCATCACCACCACATCGAACGGCAACGGCAATCCGACCGGCGGAGCCACGCTGGGCCTCGTCGCCAACGAGTTCGTTCGTGTGATGCATGGCTGCTCCAGCAACGACCTGACCAGCCCGACGATCGACGCCGCGATCCTGGCGCTCAACCACTCGTTCATCGTCGACAACTACAGCTGCGGAAGCCCGGAGGGGACCCTGAGCGTCTACGGCGCAATCGCTCAGTACTTCCGCGGCCCGGTCGGCACGGCCAACGGAAGCGGCGGCGTCGCGACCGGGTACGCCAAGAACTACAACTACGACGACCGACTCGAGAACATCCTGCCGCCGTATCTGTTCGACATCTCCGACTCGGGCTGGCACATCTCGCGCGAGACGCTGTGCACGACGGGGAGCACGACCACGGGGACGGGCTGTCAGTCGACGACGGGGTAGACCTGGGACCGTTGGCTCTCCCGTCGCGCTCATCGGGGGATCGGATAACTTGATTGCCGACCCACACCGCGATTTACTGGGGAGTGGTGTAACGGCAGCACGACAGCCTTTGGAGCTGTTAAGTCTCGGTTCAAATCCGGGCTCCCCAGCCTTCCGCGTCACCGGAGAACCGCTGGCAATCGGACAGGTTTCCGTCCGGGACTCATGCGAACATATGTTCGCCGATGCCCAGGACGCCGCCATTTTCCCAAGCCGATGCCCGTACGGCAATAGCGGGATCTAATTGCTGGGCGGACGCCCTTCGGGCCCTCGGATATGCAGTGAAGGGAGCTAACTTCCGCACGCTCCAGAGATGGGCGAACCGGTGGAGCATCCCTACTGATCACTTCGACCCTCATGTTGGCCGGCGACGAGCAGCTTGCACGCGTGAGATTCCGCTGGACGAGGTTCTCGCCGAGAACTCCAGGTACAACCGCTACAACCTAAAACGCCGGTTGCTGGCGGCTGGTCTGCTGGCGCCAGTCTGTGAGATGTGCGGTCAGGACGAGTATTGGCGGGGACACCGTATGTCGCTCGTTCTGGACCACATCAATGGCGTCTCGAACGACAATCGGATCGAGAATCTCCGCATGGTGTGCGCCAACTGCGCTGCCACCCTCGATACGCATTGCGGGCGGAATCTTCCTCGCGAGCGTGTCTGCCCGGGATGTGGCGAGTCGTTCATACCGCGGAACATTCGCCACCGCTATTGCTCGCAAAAGTGCTGGGGCCGAATCAACGCGCAGACACTGCGCGGCGTGCCTCTACCCGGGACTCGCAAGGTCGAGCGTCCGACCTACGAGCAGCTGATGGCGGACGTCAGCTCGATGAGCTTCCTCGCCGTCGGGCGCAAGTACGGCGTCTCCGACAACGCCATCCGGAAGTGGATCCGCTGGTACGAGTACGAGCAGGAACGAGCGCTCGTGGAATCGGGGGAGGGGAGGCCAGAGACCGACGCGGCGTGACCACGAGGATTCAGCCCGATCCCCTACGATCCCGACCGTGGCTGAGCCGGTCGTCGTCATACTCGCCGCGGGGCAGGGCACGCGGATGCGCTCTGCGACCCCGAAGCTGCTGCACGAGGTGTGCGGGCGGCCGATCATCGCGTGGCCGGTGGCGGCGGCGCGGGCGGCCGGCGCCGGCAAGGTCGTCGTCGTCGAGGGGCCCGATCGGCCGCTCCAGGCGACACTCGACGGGCAGGCGACGCTGGACGGAGAGGTGCTGGTGGCCGTCCAGGACGAGCCGCGCGGCACGGCGGACGCGGTCAAGGCCGCCGCCGGGTACATCGCCCCGGACGACACCGTGATCGTGCTCAACGGCGATCATCCGCTGATCACGGCGGACACGCTGACGGGGCTGGCCAAGGCGCACGCGCGCTCGGGCGCGGCGGCCACGCTGGCCACGGCCGTGCTCGAGGATCCGAGCGGATACGGCCGCGTGGTCCGGGCGCCGGACGGCACGGTCGAGCGGGTGGTCGAGACCAAGGCTCCGGGGGACGCGACCGAGCTCGAGCTGCGGATCCGGGAGATCAGCACCGGGATCTACGCCTTCGAAGGCGGGGCGCTGCTGGTGGCGCTCGAGGAGGTCCGCAGCGACAACGCGCAGGGCGAGCTGTACCTGCCCGACGTGGTGCCGATCATGCGTGCTCACGAGCGGAGCGTGAACGCCTACGAGATCGCCGACGCGAGTGAGCTCGGGATCAACGACCGGGCCCAGATGGCCGCGGTCAGGGCGATCGCGCAGCGGCGCATCCATGAGCGCCACATGCTGGCCGGCGTGACGATCGTCGATCCGGCCACGACCGTGATCGACGTCGACGTTCAGATCGGCCAGGATGCGGTAATCGCCCCGTTCACGAGCCTCCACGGCAAGAGCGAGATCGGTGGCGGCGCGCGGGTCGGCCCGCTGAGCACGGTGATCGATTCCCGCGTCGGCGAGGGGTCGAGCGTCGTTCACTCCTATCTCCAGGGGGCGGACGTCGGCGCCGGCGTCGGCGTCGGGCCGTTCGCCTATCTCAGGCCGGGTGCCACCCTGCGCGACGGGGCCAAGGCGGGGACGTTCGTCGAGATCAAGAACTCGGACGTCGGTGCCGGCTCGAAGGTGCCGCACCTCTCCTACATCGGCGACACCGACATCGGCGAGGGCACGAACATCGGGGCCGGGACGATCACCGCCAACTACGACGGCAAGAACAAGAACCGTACGCACATCGGCGCCGGTGCCTTCGTCAGCGTCGACACGATGTTCGTGGCGCCGGTGAGCCTGGGGGACGGCGCCTACACGGGGGCTGGTTCGGTGATCACCAAGGACGTGCCGCCCGGGGCGCTCGGGATCGCCCGCGCCCGCCAGCAGAACGTTGATGGATACGCAGAACGTCGCAAGGAGCGAGACTCCGCGCCCCAGGAGGAGCACGGCGCGGGTAAGAATCCGTCGGACCGCTCAGGCGGGCAGTGAGAATGTCCCCGAGGGGCGCCAGGTTGGGTAGTCGTAGCGCCAGAAATCCGCTCTCGTTCGGGTAGCCCAGACAACATCATCTGTCACCTCTCGGCCGTACACTCGACGTCACGATGAGCCTGCTGGAGACCAGCCCCGCCCCGACCGAGCTGGAGCTGGATGCCCGCAAGCGGCTCATGCTTTTCTCGGGTCGCGCGAACCCCAACCTGGCGGCCAAGATCGCCTCCAAGCTGGGCGTCGAGCTCGGCAACGTCACGCTCAAAACCTTCACCAACGGCGAGGTCTACTGCCGCTACGAGCAGTCGGTGCGGGGTGCTGACGTGTTCATCGTGCAGCCGACGTGCGGGAACCCTGACACCGGCCTCAGCGCCAACGATGCGCTGATGGAGCTGATGGTGATGGTCGACGCCGCCGTCGGTGGCTCCGCCCATCGGGTGATCGCGGTGACACCGTGGTACGGGTACTCGCGCCAGGACAAGAAGTCCGCCCCGCGCGAGCCGATCAGCGCCCGGCTGGTGGCGCGCATGCTCGAGTCGGCCGGGATCGACCGGATCCTCACCATGGACCTTCACCAGGGTCAGATCCAGGGCTTCTTCCAGAAGCCGTGCGACCACATGACCGCCATGTTCATGCTCACCCAGTACTTCCGGGACCTGGGGTTGGACGACATCGTCGTCGTCGCACCGGACGCCGGTCGCGTCAAGCTGAACAAGCAGTTCGCGTCGAAGATCGGCGCCGACCTGGCGATCCTCAACAAGGAGCGCCCCAATCACCAGCTGGCGGAGATCGGCTACGTGATCGGCGATGTCGACGGCAAGACCGCCGTGCTCGTCGACGACATCATCGACACCGCGGGAACACTCCGCTCGGCGGCCGACGCCGTCTACAAGGCCGGCGCACGGCAGGTGTACGCGGCGGCCACGCACGGCGTGTTCTCGGGCGATCCCTGGGACCAGCTCGCCGCCGCCCGGCTCGAGCAGATCGTCGTCACCGACACCATCCCGCTCGCCGCCGGCGCTCCGGACAACGTGCGGGTCCTGTCGTGCGCGGACCTGCTGACGAGCTCGATCCGCCAGATCTTCACGGATGGATCCGTGAGCGACGTGTTCGGCGGCGAGAACCAGCTCTTCTAGAGGCGCCGCCGGCGCCGGAACGTACGGACGCCGCCGTCGGAATGGGCGAGCGCGACGACCCGCAGCTCGGCCGACGTGTCCAGAGCGCGCGCGCCGTGCGCCTGATGGAGCTACTCGGCCTAAGCGAGGAGGAGCTCTGCCGCATACTCGAGGTGGACCCGCTCACGCTGCTGTCGGGACAGCTCGACCACCGCAGCGAGCTACCGATCCTGCTGGATCTGCTCGACGACGCATCCGAGCAGGCGGGACCGGCCGTATTGACTCGCTGGGTGCGGGCGGCCGGACCCGCTCGGCGGCCGCTCGACGCTCTCCTGCGAAGAGACTTCGCCGCTTTCGAGGACGCGCTCGGTAGGCTGGCCGCGCGTGGCTTCGTGCTCAGGGGCGGGGACTGAGGGCGCACGTGGGCCAGCCGTTCGTACACACGCTTCGGGTCCGCTACTCGGAATGCGACCTCCAGGGAATCGTGTTCAACGCGCACTACCTGGATTACTTCGACACCAGCATCAACGAACTGTGGCGCGCCGCGTACGGGAGCTATCAGGCGATGCTCGACCGCGGCGTCGAGATGGTGCTCGCGGAGGCGACGGTGCGCTTCCTTAGTCCGGCGCGCTTCGAGGACGAGCTCGAGTTGGCGGTCGCGGTCACCCACCTCGGCAGCACGAGCTTCCGCACGAAGCACTCGGCGCGCTGCGCCGGCGAGTTGGTGGCCGACGCCGAGCTCCGCCATGTGCTGGTAGAGCGCCAGGGCGGTGCCAAGACGCCGATCCCGGACTGGATCCGCGACGGGCTCGTGCCCTGGACGGTGGCGGCCGAGTAGCCGCGGGGTGCGACGGTGGGGCGCTCGGGCCGCCCCGCGTCACTCCTCCTTCTCTTGCGTCTTGTCTCCCGGCCAGATGCCGGTCAGATGGTGAAACGTTCGGGCGCCGGCGCGGTTCACCGCCGCCCCGATTCCCGCCATGGTCGCGGCCTCGAGGGCCGCGGCGCCGACCACCTTGCCGAAGCTCGCGTCGGCGGTCGTGGCCTTGGGTGGTTCTCCCTGGTCGATCCGCGACCAGAGTGCCTGGAAGATGACCTTCGCGATGCGGGCACCGATGAGGCCCGCGATGATCGCGAACGGCTTGTAGAGGATCTTCATCGTGGTGTGAGCCTACCCCGGATGACGCCTGCGGGCCCGGCAGATACAGCTGCAGGATGGGGTAAAACATAACCCAGCAAGGAGATGGACTTACGTTGGTCGGCGGCGCCTGACGGCGGCGCCTTAGTGGAGGAAGGAACCGTCATGCTCGAAGAGGACTCCAGGCACGAGAACAGCGCGGCGGAGGACTTGCTGAGGCGGGCACTGCTCGACGACTCCACTTCGGTGGCGGTCTCGCTGAAGGTCGGAGGACTGCCGCTCAGCGACTCGGTAACCGTCATCTTCCACGGCCGCAGAGATCTCGGAACGCTTCAGACGTACGTGACGCGGGGTAGCCGGGGCGCCGGGACGACCGTCTCCGCGAGCGAGATGCTCCGGGTCCCGTGCGACCTCGACCTGGCCGACGCGGACGATCGGGCCGAGGCGGAGCGGCTCTACATCGAGCAGGCGACGGCGTTCCGGGACGCGCTGGTGGGCGCGGACGTGGTGCTCGACGTGTGGCGCGAGCCGCTCGGCGAGTTGCTCGGCGGGAACGTCAACGTCGACCACTCGATCGAGCTGTCGGTGCGCCTGCCGGCGCATCGCCTGCTGCCCACCGCGCTGGTCGCGCCCGAGTCCCACCTGGTCGTGACGCCCGTGTGCGGGGCGCGCACGCTCGCCGCCGGCAAGCCCCCCATGGGGATCGCCTGCGCGCAGCAGGACATGGCCCGCATCTACCCGCTGGCCGACGACCCGGAGCGGTGCGTCGAAGACTTTCTCGAGGCCGCCGCGGAGCACGCCCGGGCCCTGGCCGAGCGACTCGACCACCAGGAGGCGTCGGTCGAGCGGTTCCTCGAGCTCAGCGAGTAAGGCGCCGCCGACCAATCAGTTAGGCCGACGGCCTGGGCCGTAGCATCGCGGCGATGCGCCGCGTGTACCTACTCGCCATCGCCGTCGGGATCGTCGTCTTCCTGGTCATCAGCGCCCTGCTGGCGCGTGCGTTCAGCGCGAGCAGCGCCGAGCAGTCAGCCGTCACCGCGCTCGTGAAGGCGGAGGCGCGGGGCGACGCCGACGCGGTCACCGACGCCATCCTTGACTGCCGCGGGAGTGCTGCTTGCCGTCAGCGAGCGGCAACCAACGCCGCTCGGCTCAAGCACGCCGGCCCGGTCTCGATCCTCCAGTTCACGCCCTCGACCAGCTTCTCGATCGCCGGCACGGAGGGGACGGCGCGGGTCGCCTGGGACGTCGGCGGGTCGCTGCCGATCACGCAATGCGTCCGGGTGCGGCGGACGGGCAACGTCCTCAGCGGGCTGCACGTCGAGCTGCTCGCGGTGACGCCGCGGCTGGCCGCAGACGCGGTCTGCCCGGCGCACATCGCCTAGGCGCCCAAAGTCGTATGGACTGACGGGCTATCCGGTCCGAACGGGCGTGCGGTCGGGCTCGCGCGCCGGCCGGCGCTGCGGCCTCGGAAGTTGCTCCGAGAGCTTGCGATGATCGCGCAGGCGAATCCGCGACTGCTCGGCATCCGGGAGCGGAATGCCGCCGCGCGGCGGCTCCGGCGGCAAGGGCGGCCGGCCAGGGCCGCGACCCCCGCCGCCGTCCGAACCCTGATCGGGGTGGTGGGGAGGAAGCTGCGGGCCTTCGCGCAGCGCCGGCAGAATCAGCACCGCTGCACACACCAGTCCCAGGAGATGCATCCCGGCGATCATCAGCATCAGCTGAGCGTCGCCCGACATAACGGCAAGCTTAGCGCGGTGGTGTGCCCGGGTGAAGAGGGGATTGGCCGCGAGCTGGCGACCGGGCTGGGGGTGGCGTCCGCGGGGTTTGGCGGATCGCGGAACCGCGCCACCGCTACCGACCCGGCTCGCTACCATCGCGTGCGGTCATGGCCACCAGCCAGACAACAGCCCTTCCGGTCGAGCGGCGCGAAGTCGCGGGATCGCGCGCGGCTCGTCGGCTGCGCCGCACCGGCAACGTGCCCGGGATCGTGTACGGCGGTGGAGTGGAGCCGGTCGCCTTCCAGGTCGACGCCCGGGAGCTCCGCCATGCGCTTCAGCACGCCGGCGCGGTGCTCGAGCTGAGCATCGACGGCGCTGGCGGCACGCCCGTCGTCGTCAAGGAGCTGACCCGTCACCCGGTTACCGGCGCGACGATCCACATCGACATGCTGCGGGTCCGGCTCGATCAGCCGATCAGCGCCACCGTGGTGCTCGACCTGGTCGGCGCCGAGAACGCGCCGGGGGTCAAGGAGGGCGGCGTGCTCGAGCAGGTCGTGCGTGAGTTGACGATCGAGGCGCTGCCGGGCGACATCCCCGATGTCATCCAGTACGACGTCTCCGAGGTGCAGATCGGCGACACGATCACGCTCGAGGCGATCACCCCACCGCGGGGCGTCACCCTCACCGACGATCCCGAGGCCGTAGTGGCGACGGTCACCCCGCCGCGGCTGCAGGCCGAGGTGGAAGAGGAGATCGAGGAGGAGACCGAGCGGGTCGCCGAGGGTGCGCCTGGCGAGGAGGCTGAGGAGGGGGCCGGCGAAGAAGCCGCCGGCGCTGAGCAGAGCGAAGGCGGGGCCGAGGGCGAGTAGCGCCCCGGTGCCCGACCTGGCGACCCTAGAGCTGGAGACCGCGAGTTTCCCGACCGTGGCGTTGGAGGCCGCCGGTGGCCAGTAGCGCTCCGGTCGACTGGCTGATCGTTGGTCTCGGCAATCCCGGCGCCGAGTACGAGGGCACGCGCCACAACATCGGCTTCGAGGTGGCGCGCCTCCTGATCGACCGGTGGGGGCTGCCGAAGCCCAAGTCGAGGTACCGCGGGCTGCTGACCGAAGGACGGACGGGGCCAGGCGGGCCTCGGGTGGCGGTCCTGCTCCCCCAGACCTACATGAACGACGCCGGCAACTCGGTCGGGCCGGCCCGCGGGGCCTACAAGGTGCCGCTCGACCGCGTGCTCGTGATCCACGACGAGATCGACCTGCCGTTCGGGGAGATCCGGCCGCGCGTCGGCGGCGGGCTCGCCGGCCACAACGGGCTGAAGTCGCTGAAACAAGGCCTCGGTTCGGCCGACTTCGCCCGGGTCAGGATCGGCGTCGGCCGTCCACCCACGACCGACCCCGACCGCGTCGCGGTCTACGTCCTGGGCCGCTTCCGGGAGCCCGGGGACGAGGTCCGGACGCTGATCGAGAAGGCGGCCGACGCCACCGAGGAAGCCGTGCTGGGCGCTACTTCCTCAGCCGCCGGGGAAACGCGAAGCTGACCGGGGGCTGCCGCTGATCCGCAGCCCTGCGGGCGATGGCCGGCGCGGCGAACCACGACCCGACCACGAATCGCATGACCGGGCCGAAGGTGCGCGCCGCCGGCGCCCCGACGAAATGCAGCCCGGGCACCGAGGACTCGAGACCGGCGCGCAGCACCGGATAGCCGTCGGCGAGCTCGAGCTCGGCCAGCAGCTCGGCGGCGAGAAAGGGATAGCGGCTCACGTCGATCCGGAAGCCGGTGCCCAGCAGCACGTGGTCGACGGTCCGCGACGAACCGTCGTCCAGGTGGAGCTCGACCGCCCCGTCCCGAACCTCGGCGGCGACCGTCTGACGGCCCAAAGAGATCGGCACGTCGAGGAGTCGCGCGTGCAGCCAGCCGGCGCCGGCCGGGCGGATGCAGCGGAACGAGATCGAGGGATGAAGCGACTCGGGAACGTTCCGGAACACATCCGGCACCGCCGCGATCCAGCCATGCGGTACACCCCCAACGTCGGTCGGCGGAACGAGCGCCGCCCGCAGCCGGGTCTCCAGCGTCGTGCTCGTCGCGCCGTTCGAGTCCTCGCCCAGCCACCGGATCGACGGGGCTCGGGCCAGGACCTCGACCGTCGCACCCGCCTCGTGAAGGAGCGCGGCCGACTCGAGCGCGCTCTGTCCAGACCCGATCACGGCGGTCCGAAGCCCCGCGAACCTCGCCAGGTCGGAATGCTCGTAGGAATGCGACCGGACGGCGCTGGGCAGCGCCACGAAGGGCTCCGGGCAGTTCATGAATGGCGAGAGCCCAGCGGCCACGACGACGCGCGAGGCGGCCAGTTCCTCGCCATCCTCCAGCTTCACACGGAACGCGCCACCTTCGCGGGCGACCTCGATGACCTTCCTGGTGTCGACGTCGGGCGCCACCCGGCGCTGGAACCAGCGCCCGTAGTCGACGAACTCCTCGAGCGTGATCGTCGGGCGGCTGACAGGTGTCCCCTGGGCTCGCTCGTAGGCGTCAATCGTCAGCTCCTGGTTGGGGTCGGCAATGTGGCTGGAACGCCGCCGGGATCGAAGGAGCATCCCGGCAGGCATGTGCCGATCCCAGGACTCGAGCGGTTCGCCGAAGCACGCCACCGGGATCCCGGCGTCACGGAGATGGGCAGCGACGGCAAGCCCGTTCGGCCCAGCGCCGACGATCACCGCCGGCAACCTGTTCGCCGACGATCGCCGGCGAGCGCGAACACTGCTGAGCGCCGCGGTGCCCAGCTCGACCAGCCGCGCCGCGGCCGGACCGGGATCGGAGCGACGCGCGTACGGGTGCACCACGCCCCGTCGCGGGCGCAGCACCCTGGCCGCCGCGGCGAGGCTGCCGGAGCGCAGCTGCCATAGGCCATGGCAGATGTCGGCGTCGGTCCACCGGTAGAACACGCCGGGGGCGGCTCTGACTGGATCGAACTGGTCGCCGAGCAGATGCCGGCACCAGAGCGCCGGGAGATTGGCCCCGCCGGCGAGGGCAACGGCCATCGAGCCGTACGGCCGCGGGTTCATGTCGATTGCGTGCCAGGCGGAACCGTCGCCCTCCATCAGCTCGAGTTCGAAGATCCCCTCCCAGGTCAGATCCTCGAGCACCGCGACCACCCGCCGGCGCAGGTCGATGGGGGCCTCGAGCGTTTCCGAGTAGCAGGCGTTGCCCGCCTTCGGAGGCCACGTCCGGTCATATCGCGAGAACGCTTCGGCCAGCAGTTTCCCCCCGGCGAACACGCCGGCAAACGACACCACCGAGCCGGGAACCCGACGCTGGATCAGGGCGGCGCCGCCGAGCCTGGACATCTGGCGCCGGAGCTCACCGGCGTCCTCGACCCACACGCTGTTGAGTCGCTGGGTTGGGGTCAGATCGTCGTTGATCGTGGTCAGCGGCTTTACGAGGACCGGGAAACCGACCTCGCGCGCTGCCGCCAGCGCGTCCGCGAAGCCTCTGCACTCGACCGTCAACGGAGGATCGAGACCGTGACGCTCGGCGGTCGCGATCAAGTCGGTCTTGTCGAGGCTACGCACCACCTGCTCGTGGGCGGGCAGTCCGAGGCGCACGTGGGGACCGATCCGGTCCCGGCCGGAAGAGATGCGCAGCAGCGAGGCATCGGTGCCGGGGATCAGCACGCTGAAGCGCTCGCGCGAAACCACGCCGACGAGCTCATCGAGAAAGGCATCTTGAGCGGTCAGCGGGTCCGGGAGGACGAGGCGCTCGCTCACCGCCCGCGAGAGATGCGCGGGAGCAAGCCTGGCGCGCGAGCTGGCGACCGCGCTGACGTCAAACCCACCGTCGGCCAGCGCCCAAGCCACGGCGACCACCGATCTCATCTCGCCGTCGGTAACCAGTACTCGTCGTTCACTCATGCGCAGCAAACCCTCGCCGTCGCGGTGGTCACGATCCTCGTTCAGAGGGACCCCCTACCCCACCCGCGGTGATGCTCGAGCTCACCGACGCCACAGAGAACTGTATCGGCGAGGGCGACCTAGACTCGAATACCCATGCTTCGTACCCTCCTCACGCACGCCGACGAGGATCCCCAGGTCGCCCGGCTCCTCGACGCCGGCGGGCGCGCGTTCGTGTCCCAATCGCTGCGTCCCTACCTGCTGGCGGCGCTGCTCGACCGGGATCCGACGACGCCGGCGATCGTGGTTGCCGGCGACGACCGCGCCGCCCGTGACCTGGCCGCCGGCCTGAAGACCTGGCTCGAGCCGCGCTCGGTCCGCTACTACCCGAGCCGCGGCGTCACGTACGAATCGCACCTTGCGCCGCCGCCCCATCTCGTCGGCCTGCGGATCGCGGCCCTCGACGCGCTCACCGAGTCCACCGACGACCAGGCCCCGGTCGTCGTGGTCAGCGCGGTGGCGCTGTCCGAGAAGGTCCCAGACCCAGCGCTCAGACCGCACGGCTTCGCGCTCACGCCCGGCGAGCTCCTCGACCTCGACGAGACGGCCATGGACCTGGTCGCCGCCGGCTACGAGCGGGTCGACCAGGTCGAGGACCGCGGGCAGTTCGCAATCCGGGGCGGCCTGCTCGACGTGTTCCCCGCGACCGAGGACCGGGCCGTCCGCGTCGACCTGTTCGGGGACGAGATCGAATCACTCAGGTGGTTCTCCACCTTCACCCAGCGCTCGCTGGGCGACGCCGAGCTCGTCGAGATCGCCCCCGCCGCCGAGCTGGCCGAGGAGCACCGCGAGCTGGCCGAGATCGCCGCGCTCGAGAACGAGGCCGACCGGCCGGACATCGCCGAGCTGCTGCCGGTCGAGAACTTCCACCCGTTCCTCGAGCTGGCGCCGCAGGACGCGAGCATCGTGATCGCCGGCGAGGAGGACGTGGCGCCGGCGCTGGCCGACCACTGGCAGGACGTCACCGCCGCCTTCAAGGACCGCGACGCCCGCCATCTGTACGTGGACGAGCAAACGATCGCGCAGGCCCTGCAAATCCGGGCAAGGATCCGCCTCTCGAGCATCGACCAGGACCAGCCGTTCCAATTCCGCGCCCAGGCCGCCGACATCCAGGCCCGGAGCCTCAAGGAGGCCGAGCCGGAGCTCGAGAAGCTGCACCGGTCCAGCTACCACACCGTGGTGGCGTTCGCCCGCCGCGGTGAAGGGGAGCGCGCGGCGTACAACCTCGGTCGCCTCAAGGTCCACTGGCTCGACGCCGACGACGGCGGGGCGGACGGCCGGATCACGTTCGCCCAGGCGCGCCTCCAGAACGGCTTCATCGCGCCCCAGTTCCACCTCGCGGTGATCCCCGACCACCGGCTCTTCCGCCGGCGCCGGGCGCCGGAAGAGCCGCAACGGACCCGCAGGAGAGGCGTCCTCAGAAGCTTCGCCGACCTGCGCACCGGCGACATCGTCGTCCACGAGGACCACGGGATCGCGCGCTTTGCCGGCTTCGACACCAAGACCGTGGCCAACGTCACCCGTGATTACCTGTACCTCGAGTACGCCGGCTCGGACCGCGTGTTCGTGCCGGTCGACCAGCTGGCCAAGATCAGCCGCTACGTCGGCGCCGGCGGCGCCCATCCGCCGCTCTCCAAACTCGGAGGGACCCGCTGGGACACGATCAAGGCCCGGGCGAGGCGCGCCGCCCAGGAGCTGGCCGGCGAGCTCCTCAACCTGTACGCCGAGCGCAAACGGCGCGAGGGCCACGCGTTCCCGATCGACACCGACTGGCAGCGCGACTTCGAGGACGCCTTCCCGTTCACGGAGACGCCCGACCAGCGCGACGCGATCGAGATGGTCAAGGCCGACATGGAGGCGCCGCGCCCGATGGACCGACTGATCTGCGGCGACGTCGGCTACGGCAAGACCGAGGTCGCGCTGCGGGCCGCGTTCAAGGCCGTCCAGGACGGCACCCAGGTGATGTTGCTCGTGCCCACCACGATCCTCGCCCAGCAGCACTACGGCACGTTCTCCGAGCGGCTGAAGGACTACCCGCTCACGATCGAGCACGTCTCGCGCTTCCGTCCACAGGCCGAACAACGGGAGGCCGTCAAGCGCTTCAGCGAGGGCAAGGTCGACATCCTGATCGGCACCCACCGACTTCTGTCAAGGGACGTGCGGGCCAAGGACCTCGGATTGCTCATCGTCGACGAGGAGCAGCGCTTCGGCGTCAAGCAGAAGGAGCTGCTCAGACAGCTGAAGCTGAAGGTCGACGTGATCGCGATGAGCGCCACCCCGATCCCGCGCACGCTGCAGATGTCGATGGCCGGGGTCCGCGACATCAGCGTGATCGAGACGCCGCCCGAGGGCCGGCGGCCGATCAAGACCTACGTCGGGGAGTACGACGAGGAGCTGGTCAAGACCGCTCTCGTCCGCGAGCACGAACGAAAGGGCCAGGCGTTCTTCCTGCACAACCGGATCGAGACGATCGACGAGACGGCCGAACGGCTGCGCGGCCTGTGCCCGAACACGAAGTTCGAGGTGGCCCACGGCCAGATGGACGAAAAAGAACTCGAGCAGCGCATGCTCGCCTTCCTGCGAGGGGATGCGGACGTGCTCGTGTGCACGAGCATCATCGAGTCGGGCATCGACATCCCGCAGGCCAACACGCTGATCGTCGAGCGAGCCGACACGTTCGGGCTCGCCCAGCTCTACCAGATCCGTGGGCGCGTGGGTCGCAGCCGCGAGAGGGCGTACGCCTATCTCCTGTATCCATCCGCGGCCGCCTTGACCCCCGACGCCGCACAGCGACTCTCAGCATTGAGCGACTACACCGAGCTGGGCGCCGGCTTCAAGATCGCGATGCGCGACCTCGAGATCCGCGGCGCCGGCAACCTGCTGGGCGACGAGCAGTCCGGCCACGTGGCGGCGCTCGGGTTCGAGCTCTACATGCAGATGCTCGACGAGGCGGTGGCCGCGGCCGAGGACGGGGCCGCGCCCGAGGACGAATGGGAGCCGGTGCGCCTCGACGTCAACGTCGACGCCTACGTCCCGGCGGATTACATCCCCTACGAGCAGGCCAAGGTCGAGGTGCACCGCCGGATCGCCGCGGCGCGCGAGGTGGCTGACCTGATGGAGCTGCGAAACGAGCTCGAGGACCGCTTCGGCGACCTGCCCGAGCCGCTCAAGAACCTGATCGCGCTCCAGCAGGCGCGGATCAAGCTGGGCCAGGCCGGCGCCCGGGCGGTGACGTTCCGCAACGGCCGGCTCGCGGTGACGCCGATCGAGCTGGACAGCGTCCGGGCCAAGCGGATCCGCCAGGAGATCCCCGAGGCGTTGTACGAATCGGGCAAGTCGCAGCTGTCGGTGCGCGTGCCCGAGGATCCGACCAAGCGCTTCCCGGCGGTGGTGAAGGCCGCCGACGTGCTGCTCGCGGTGACCCGCGAGGCCGCCTAGAGGGTCCACGATCCCTGTCCGGACGGGGTACATGGCCCCACGGACGCCGAGCGAAGCGAGGCTCAAAAGCAACCCTTAGGGGATTCTTCACCGCTACTCGGCCAGACCCTCGCTACCATCGTCCGCCGATGACGGTTCGCAGGTCCATCTTGGCGCTTGGCGCCTTTTTTATGTTCGCCGTCGGCGTGGCCGGCTGCGGCAGCGGAGTGCCCGGCGATTCGGTCGCCGACGTGGCGGGCAATCCCGTCTCGACGCAGGCGTTCAACCACTGGATGTACGTGGTGGCGAAGAGCCAGGCGGCGCAGTCACCCGGCGAGCCGGTGATCGTGCCCAACGACCCGCCGGACTTCAACACCTGCGTCGCTCAGGTCCGCAAGGCCATCCCGAGCCTGGCCAAGACCTCGACCGCCACGCTGCGCACGGACTGCAAGACGCTCTTCACCTCGCTCTCCGGCCAGGTGATGGACTTCCTGATCACGGCCTACTGGTACCAGGCGGACGCCGCCAAGCTGCACGTGAACGTGACCAACGCCGAGGTCCAGCAGGCGTTCGAGACGGCCAAGAAGCAGACCTTCCCGACCGCCGCCGGGTTCAACACCTACCTGAGCGAGACGGGTCAGACGGTCGATGACATCCTGTATCGCTTCAAGATCAGCCAGATCCAGCAAAAGCTGATGGCCAAGGAGACCAAGCCGGTCACCCAGGCGCAGATCGTGGCCTACTACAACAGCCACCCCACGCAGTTCGGCACGCCGGAGAGCCGGAACATGCGGATCGTGCTGGCCAAGACCGCCGCCGACGCGGACGCCGCCAAGAAGGCGCTCCAGTCGGGTCAGAGCTGGGACGCGGTGGCGAAGAAGTACTCGACCGATCCCACGACCAAGAACAACGGCGGCCTGCTCACCGGCGTCACCGAGGGTCAGCAGGACGCCGCGCTCACCCAGGCGGCGTTCTCGGCTCCGCTGAACACTCTGCTCGGGCCGGTCAAGGGGCAGTTCGGCTATTACGTCGTCGAGGTCACCAAGATCACCCCGGCCACGCAGGAGTCACTCGCGAAGGCCACGCCAACGATCCGCCAGCAGCTGACCACCACCGAGCAGCAGAGTGCGCAGACCGCGGTCGCCAACCGAGCCAAGAAGGACTGGCAGAGCCAGACCACGTGCCGAGCTGAATACGCGATGGCCGACTGCAAGGGCTACAAGGCGCCGGCGACTGCCACCACCGGCACCTCCACGGGGTGAGCCCACCCTCGGAGTCGCCTTCTGGGGCGATAGTCGAGGCACTCGCCCGCCTCGACGCGATCACGCGCCGGCTGCGGACCGACTGCCCGTGGGACCGCGAGCAGGATGAGCGCTCGATCGTCCCGCACACCGTCGAGGAGTCCTACGAGCTCGCCGATGCCGCGCACCGCGGCGACGACGCCAAGATGGTCGACGAGCTCGGCGACGTGCTCTTCCAGGTCCACTTCCTGTCGCTGCTGCTCGAGGAGCGCGGCGCCGGCGACCTGGCCGACGTGGCCACCCAGGTCACCGAGAAGCTGATTCGCCGCCACCCGCACGTGTTCGGCGACGTGCAGGCCGACACCTCGGTCGACGTCCGGCGGAACTGGGACCAGATCAAGCAGTCCGAGCGCGGTCGGGAAAAGGGTGTGTTCGGCGAGGTGCCCGAGAACCTGCCGGCGCCGCTGTACGCGCGCAAGGTCCAGCGGCGCGCCGCCTCGAGCGGCTTCGACTTCCCCGATCTCGAGGAACCGCTGCAGTCGGTCCGCGACGAGCTGGAGGAGCTCGAGAACGCCGGCACGCGCGAGGAGCGCTTCCACGAGCTCGGAGACCTGCTGTTCGCGGTGGTCAATGTGGCGCGCAAGCTGACCGTCGATCCGGAGCTCGCGCTGCGCGGGGCGGCCAACCGTTTCAGGGGCCGAGTGCTGGCCGGGGCCGAGCTGGCCGCATCCGACGGCCGTAGCTGGAACGATCTCGCTCCCGACGAGCAGCTCGGCTACTACGCCCGCGCGCGCCTGACCGAAGGAGACCTCGGACCGAAATGAGCCAGATCGATCACGTACACGCCCGCCAGATCCTCGACAGCCGCGGCAACCCGACGGTCGAAGTCGAGCTGAGCGTCCGCTCGGGCGCGTGGGGACGCGCGGCGGTGCCGTCGGGGGCGTCGACGGGCGAGTTCGAGGCGACCGAGCTGCGCGACGGCGGCTCGGACTGGATGGGCAAGGGAGTTATGCGGGCGGTCGAGAACGTCAACGGCGAGATCGCCACCGCGGTCCGGGGGCAGGACGCCTCCTCGCAGGCCGCTCTGGATCGAATGCTGATCACGTTGGACGGAACGCCGAACAAGTCGCGGCTCGGCGCCAACGCGATCCTCGCCGTGTCGCTGGCGGCGGCGCACGCGGCGGCGGCCGAGGAGCGGCTGCCGCTGTGGCGCTACCTGGGCGGCGAGAGCGCCCAGGTCCTGCCCGTGCCGATGCTGAACGTCATCAACGGCGGCGCCCACGCCGACAACAGCATCGACTTCCAGGAGTTCATGGTCGTCCCGGTGGGAGGCGCGAACTTCCGCGACGCCCTCCGGATGGCCGACGAGGTGTTCCAGCACCTCAAGCGGATGCTGCACGACCGCGGCATGTCCACCGCGGTGGGCGATGAGGGAGGCTTCGCGCCGAGCCTCGAGTCGAACGAGGCTGCCCTCGGGGTGCTGGTCGAGGCGATCAGCGCGGCCGGGTATGTGCCGGGCGAGCAGGTAGCGATTGCGCTCGACCCCGCCATGTCGGAGCTGTACAAGGACGGCGCCTACGTGCTCGAGCACGAGGGCCGGACGCTCGGCGCCCGGGAACTATCCAGCTACTGGTCCGGCCTGGCGGCGCGCTACCCGATCATCTCGATCGAGGACGGGATGGACCAGGAGGACTGGGAGGGCTGGGCCCATATGACGCTAGAGCTCGGCGACCGACTCCAGCTCGTCGGCGACGACATCTTCGTCACCAACACCGAGCGGCTCCAGCGCGGGATCAACGCCGGCGTGGCCAATTCGATCCTGATCAAGGTCAACCAGATCGGGACGCTGACCGAGACCCTCGCGGCCATCCGGTT
>Ga0187769_10000583_pt1 | contig 20103 bp, 20 predicted proteins | sample 0116_SJ02_MP02_1_FD_133140 | JGI IMG/M metagenome (GOLD analysis project Ga0187769, IMG submission 133140) | Tropical peat soil microbial communities from peatlands in Department of Meta, Colombia - 0116_SJ02_MP02_10_MG | ecosystem: Environmental > Terrestrial > Soil > Wetlands > Peat | place... | reverse complement strand
GCCGGCGCCGTCGCGCCCGTTTGCAGGGATTATTTGCGAGTTGGGGGGACTGGAGGGGACAAAAGGTATTCCTGATAAGGAAGAGGTCCCAGGTTCGAGTCCTGGATCGCCCACTTTCCGGTTTGCCGATTTCCCCGCATTTGATGATGTTCTGGGATTCGGGGCGTTGATGGACCGGAATGGTGGAAGCGTTCCATGGGGCCATATGGGGCCACCAGGTGTTACCGGCGTGGCGAAAAAGCGCTCCTAGCTTCGCGCGGCTAGCGCGTCGGCGCCGGACTCAGAGAACGCCGCCGCCGCGTACCGAGGGAACTGGTCGGAGACTGCGAGACGTTCGTCACGGGGCTTCCTGGCCGGGCGGCATCGAGCACCTCGTGCCCGGGTGCAGACGCGTCCCGGGAACCCGCTGGTAGTGACCAGTTGCGGGTTGGCCGCACCCGACAGCCCGTTCGTCGGGTCATCGCTCGCGACCGTCACCGGTGTCCACGTCCCACCGTAGTCCACGCTCCGAAACAGATCGCCGACGTTCCCGCCCGACACATACAACACGCCCGGCGTCCCGTCCGCCGCCACACCAGTTGGCGAACCACCGAAGATCGGCAGCGGAGCGAACGCCGCCCCCGACGCCGTCAGCGTCACGTCCTGCGTGCTTGAGCGGCTGACCGTCACGGAGGGCAGAATCGCCGCCCTGTAGCCGGGCGCGTTCGCCGCCAGACGATAGGTCCCGTCCGGCAGCGTCAACGTGTACGCGCCGCTCGAGTCGCTCACCGCCCCCGCACCACCGTTCACGCCCGTCGCCGCGATGAACCCACCCGCCACCGTCCCGGACGCGCTTGTCAACTGGCCGCTCAGTGTCGAGCCGAACGCCGGCGCGGCGAGCACGAGGCCGACGACTGCCAGCGCGCACAGGGGCACTGCGAGAGTACCTACGGCCACTGCCGCTAAGAGAAATTTGCGCATCATGCGCCCCCTTCCGAATGTGTTTGCTCACCTATCAGGCTATGAGCGCTCGACCAAACCCAATCCGGAAAACGGTGCTCGCCGGCTGTGGGATTCCCACTAACGCAACGGCGCTACGGACCCAGCCGCAACCACGTCACGTCTGCGTTCGCGGCCGGAACTCCGCCGCGTTCCACTGCCTTTCGCTGTGATCGGGCAGGAGTGCTGGGACCTGGTTGCTGCTCGCATCGTACGCATGGGCGCCGGGGGTGCGGGAGCGCACCAGCGCTCCCACGAGTCGGCTTACAGCGCGAGGCCGGCGCCGGCGTGCATCATCGACGCTCGTCGCGCGTGAACCGTGGAGATGTTCTCCTCGGTGTCGATGCAGTGAAAGATAGGTGCCGGTTGTTGACAGATGTCAGCGGCCGAGCTGGCGCCTACGCAATCCCAACTCTCACCTCCACTCGGTTGCGGTGCAGCTCACCCCGCCGGCAGCGACACCCCTCGTCTCGCGGCGTCCGGTAGCCACTCCACTGCACCGATGGCTGGGGAGCGCGGCAAGCGCGTGGTCGACGTGCACCCTGAACGCCCGGCGTCCGGCCGCGAGCGTCGCCCCTGGCCATCCTGGCGCCTCTCCCTCAGCGATCGAGCCGGAGAAACCGAGCGAAGTGTTCCCCGCACTGGCCCGCATCGCGCTGCGCCGCACCCCGCCGCAGCAGCCACCCGGCGGATGACCGCTAGGGCTCACGGACGGAACGCTGCCGGTCACGGGCACACCGAGCCAGTCGTGACAAGAGCAAGGAACGGGCTGTCGATGGCGCTGCCTCGCCTCTCGAGACGCGAGCCGGTGAGATGCCCGGATGCTGCGAATCAGTCGATCAGTTCAGTTCGATCACGCCCTTGATCACCAGTAACACGCCGACACCCCCGAGGATCGTCACCAGAAGCTGGCGCCCATGCAGCCCCATCCACGCCTTCGTCCGGTCCATCGCCATGAGCGTCCGCTCGGGAGCGACCGCGAACACGGCCAGCGGGACCTCCAACAACACGAGCATCACCGCGTTGAAAGCGACCACCAGCCCGACGGTTGCCACCGTCGAGTAATTCAAGTGGTCGATCCGGTAAAGCCCGGCGAGATATATGGCGCCTGGGAGCGTGAGCACCGCCCCCACGACAAACGCCACCCGCGCCGAGCCCTTACCGAGCGCTCGCTGCCACCGCGGCGGCCCCTTGTCCCTGCTGCGCGCGCGCCGACGCTCGATCAGACGCTCGTGACGGCCCGTGCCGAGCACGAACGAAACGACCAGCAAGAGCCCACCCAACGCGATCGTCGCGGCCGGGCTCAGCGTGTGCTGGTCCGTCTTGACCGCGCCCGAGAACTCAAACGAAAAGACGATCACGAGCCCGAGCGTGACGCTCGTCAAAAGCGCCCCAGCCAGATAGCTCGCCATCAGCCGAATCGGGTTCGACAGCAGCATCATCACCGTCGCCGACGCGACCAGCGTCGGGTTCACGGCCGAAAGCAACGCGAGAACAAGAATGCGACCCATAAAGCGGCTGAATCATGAACGACGGCCAGCCAATCCTTTGCCCACCCATCGCCTGGCCTAAGCGAACCACAACCGGAAGCACACGCTCTCGAAACCGGCCACGAGCGGGCAGCGGCGACCCGGTCAGACTGCCGCAACCGCCCAGCGTTCCGAGCAACCCGAAAGCGACGACCGCGCTCTCCCAGCGGACAAATCGGCGGACCCAGCCCCCCAGCAATCGAGGCTTCCGAATTCAGATTGGAAACCAGCAGGCCTGACGGCGGCGAGCAGTCTGGCGGGTTAATCGATCGCCAGCACCTTCCGGCGGCCCGACCACACTTCCGCTCCGTCGCCGACAGGGCCGTGAGCGCGATGCTGCTGCATCGGCTCCCCACGGATCAGGAGGAGAAGCCTCGTGGCGACGCCGGCGAGCACATGACACGACTCGGGCTTCGTGAAAGAAGAAGCGACCTCGATGTGAGTGCCGTTCGTCAACGTATCGGCTGTCGCCGGGCCGGGGTCAGTGACGCCAGCGGTCAAGCACCCGCGCCACTTCGTGACGTACTTGCGCCCGCGCCTCGGCACGCTCGACGCCGGCCATCAGCAACTCGTCGTAGCGCGTGTCCTGATGCCGTACAGCGAGACCGCGAACTCGATCGCCTCTGACTCGAGCGCGCGCGGCGGCGGCGACCTACTCTGCCCGAGCCGCGGACCGAGGCGTGTGCGGCGATCCCCGTCCCCTCGCGCACCCCATGCGGGGGCAGACGGTGGATGGTTATTGTCGACGCGAGGACACAGCGGCCGGCGGGAGGACACAGCGGCAGGCAAAGACCTCGAATCCGAACGACCACGTCCACATCCGCCGGCGCGACGAGCGAAGGTAGGCTGAGTCAGCACCTAAAAAACGGCCGATCTTCCACAACCGCAACATACATCGTTCCAGAAAGATTCCGGACAAGCCGCACGGTCTTATGTGGAAAACCGGTCATCGGTAACGTAGACCGGTGAACCGTTGCTTACACCGGTAGTTTCGGGCCGAACTCATCCGTAGTTTCCGGCCGACCTGATCCGTAGTTTCGGCGCAGTAGCGGGCTGCGCTGCGCCGCACCCGCACCCCGAACGCGTTCTCGACCGCCCGGACGCTGGGTGGCGCCTCCCGGCGCGTCAGCGCCTCATGGCACATGTATCCGGTCGGCGTTCTGTCCGGTCACGACTTCCGCATCGTCGCCGTCGGGGCAGTCGGATCACCGGCTCCTGCTTCGAGCGATCGGAGACCGCGAGGAGAAGTCTGAGCTGGCCGGAGCCGTGGCAGTCAGCGCGCTTTGAGCGGTTACCCGTTCCGGCAAGATCACCTGTCCGACGAGCGACCCTTTCCACGGGCTTTTGTGGCACATCCCAGGCCGGGCCGACCACCTTGTTCTGCCAGCGGGGTCTGGCAGCCCGTGGATCCCGACCGGGCGCCGGGAGCCCGCGGTTGTCCTATGCCCGGCTGAGCCAGGCGCGGATCTGTTCGTAGACGGCGGGGTGGTTCAGGAGGTCGAAGTGATTCAGGCCGGTCAGCTCGAGGCCGCTGTCGAGCTCGAACGGGATTCGACGCCCCCTGCCGTTGCCGCGGCCGGACGCGCTTGGGATCCGCACGAGAAGGTCGCCGATTAGCGAGCCGAGCGGCCCTTGCCGAGTGGACGCAGCGATGAAGTAGTAGTTGACGCCGGGGAGGAACGGCACCTCGTGGCAGCGGTCGCGCAGGAACTCATCGGGATCTGAGTCGCGCCAGTCCTCATCTACGCACGCGCCAAACCGCAGGTCCTTGATTCCGACGCTGCGGGCGTTGAGAAACGAGCTCAAGCCGCGCGTCTCGGGGACTCGCCCGAGCGCCCACGCGATCACGTTGACACCCTTCTCCAGGTCGACGCCGAGGTGCGGCGCGCCGAGGCAGAACACGTGGCGCACGACGTCGGTCCACCGTCGCGCGTCCTGCTCGGCGTAATGGCACGCGCTGCGTGCCACCAGGCCACCCATCGAATGCCCGACGAGCACGAGCTGAGTAACGCTGGTCGGCCAGCCGTGCACGAGCTCGTCCAGCAGCACCGCAAGCTCCCGCCCGTTCCGGGAGATGCGCAGGCCGGTGTTGTAGCGGACGTGGACGGGGGTGAACCCGAGCTCATCCCGCAGGCGCTCTCCGTACGTCCGCCGCCCGGCGCGATCTCCGCCGAGCGGAGGCTGCCGCCACGCCTCGTCGGTCTCGCAAAGCCCGTGCACGAACACGGCGATGCGTGAGGTCGCATCGGGGAACGCGCTCGCCAACCCCCCCGGCGTGACCGGCACGGCGGTGCCGCCGCGGCGGACCTCCATCCCCAACGCCAGCCGGTTGCCGCGCTCGGCGAGGTGGTTGCCGACCAGCCCGTTCACCGCCGCGAGCGTCACCGATCCGGCTGGTGTCGCTTCGAGAGCCATCCCGTCGTCACCGGCGCGCAGCGCGACCAGCCCGGCGGCTCCGCGCGGCACCAGACGCAGGCCCAGCCGCACTCCACGATAGACGCCCTGCGTGATCCCGTCGTGCACCACGCGTACAGGCGCCGCCCCCGGACCCAGGATCTCGAACGGCCGCTCGGCGATCCGCTCGTGCATCTCCTGGATCAACCCGCCCGCTGCCGCGAGCGCCTCGCCCGCGAGCTCACCAATCGCCTCGATGTCCATCCTGTGCACAACAACTCCTTTACAAACGCCATACGGTCAGAGCGGCGCATCCGTTACACACGAATGAGGCCCTCTTGGTAGGTAGCTGTCCCCAGCCGCAAAGTAGCTGGCCACACGAGGACTGCCGACTCGTGTGATGCGAGCGGAAGCCCGACGCCAAGTCGGTGCGCCATGTCGAGGTAGAAAGTGCCGTACGGGTTGATGTTCGACCAGAACCGCGGCGTGAGCCGCGTAGGTCGACGTCGGTGAGCCGTCCGGCCCATTCGGGCTCGGCGAGTACCTTCTGCACCAGTGACGTGGCCGCGCTGCAGGCGCTGCCCGGCTCGTGGGAGCGCGAGCGCACCGCCACGACGACGACAAGGCGCCATGAGGAGGCCCGCAAGCAGGCTCGTCAGGCGGCGCGAGCGGCAAGGAAACGCAATCGACGGCCGACCTCGCCCCAGACGCCCCGGCCACCTTTGGCCGGCCGGCTAGCGTGCGATGGGGCGACGGTTGGTGGCGACACGATCGTCGCGACAGGAGCGACGCTACACCACGAGTCCCGATGGCCGCCGGGCAGAGCTGACGCCCGCAGCCACACGGCCGTGCGCGGGCTGGCGTGTGTCTCGTTCACGATCGGATGTCGCCTACCCACAGGCTCGGCGGTTCGATTGGTGGCGAGGGCCTCGGGGTGCGCGCTGCCCAGGCGTGGCTCGCGCTCGCTCAGCCTGCTGACCGTAGGCCATGTCTCGGGAGACGATGGCTGACTAACGACGTGCACCCTCGCCAGTGCGGCTTGGGGATGACGCAGCCGCCGCGGCGACAGCATCCTGACGACGAGAAGCAGGCATAGCGGAATCGCCGACGTCGAGCCCGTCACTCCGGTCGTTGCTGTTGTTACGGGGTGTCGTTGGTCATGGCTGCCGAGCGGAGGCTTCTGAGCGCTTGCGCGATCGTTGCGTTCGCCTCCGTGATCGTCGCCTCGTAGTGATCTCGGTTGGAGTGCCGTAGCGCGGTCGACAACGTGTCCTGGAGACCGTCGAGGAGCTGCAGCGTCCCTTGAACCAGTGCGTGCGCGGGTTTCTGCTGTCCGCCGTCCCGGGCCGCCGGGTGTGGATCCACACGTTTGGCGATCGCCACTGCGTTGGCGGCGGTTGCGGCGAAGTTCTCCAGCCGCTTCTCGTCGCCTGCGGTGAACGGGGCGCGTTCGATGCCGCGGTCAAACGCCGCGAGCACCCCGAACGCCACGCCGAGGTGAAGCATCGGGACGAGCAGCGCCGTGCGGGCGCTCGGGAACCCGGGGCCATCCGGCGCGAGGCGGATTCGGGAGGCTGTCTCACCGATCCGCAGCGGGCTTCGGGTCTCGATCACCTCGCCCCAGAAGGAGCCTGAGACCGGCACCCGCCGGCCGCGCGGAGGGTCGGCGTATCCGCTGCTGGCGGCCACGACCAGCTCGGAACCGTCACGGAGCATGACGAGCGTCGACTGGGCATCCAGCAACGCTCGCCCGCGTTTGGCCACCAGCTCCAGCACGCGGTCGGGACCGGTGGCAGCGCCGGCGGCCAGCGCGACATCGCGCGTGGCCCGGAGCTCGAGCACCGCCCGCTCGCGCTCGCGGCGCTGATGCTCGCTGCGCTCATACGCGCGGGCTTTCTCAATCGCCACCCCGACCCACTCAGCCAAGATCACCGCCGCTTCCTGATCGGCGTCGGTGAACTCCTCGCCGCCTTGCTTCTCGGTCAGATACAGGTTCCCCCACACCTCGCCCCGGATCAGCACGGGAACACCGAGAAACGTGCGCATCTCCGGATGCCCGGGCGGAACACCGTAACTGAACGGATGCGAGCGCACATCGCGCAGGCGCAGCGGCCGCGGCTCGGCGATCACGATGCCGAGCACGCCCCGACCCCTCGGCGCCGCTCCGATCAACCGCTGCGTCCCCAGGTCCACTCCGGCGGTCACGAACCGCTGTAGCTCACAGCGCTGCTCGTCGAGCACCCCAAGCGCCGCATACCGCGCGCCCGTAACCTCTCGGGCGGCCTCGAGCACTCGCCCCAGCACCGCGTCTGCGTCCAAATCGGACACGACCGTCCGGCCGACCTGCAGCAGGCGGCGAAGCACAACATCGTCGACGGCGCTCATCGCTGGTTTGGCTCCCTCTCCTCGTAGAGATTGCCGCGAGCATACCTCCGACACGAGGAGCGGATCAAAGTTCGCGAACTCCGAAGTCGAGCTGCGAGGACCACTTCCGCCGACGTCAGTCAGGCGGCCCGTTTCGGTTATGGGTGATCGCCGCCTGGCAGCGATCCACCGCCCCCAGAATCTCCGAGCGGACCACCCACTCGCCCGGGACGAAGCGACTCGATCTCAAGAGGAACCGCATCGGGCGCCAGGCACCCGACATGCCAGCAGCGCGAGCGCCCGCGACGCTGCTCGCAACTGAGGTTCAGATAGGACGACGACCCCAACGTGCCATCGGGTAACTCGCACCAAACGGGCTCGTAGATACCGATGCGGTCGCCGCAGCCCGCGCACAGCAGAAACAGTTCTGTCATCACCCACCGAGCAGCCTCTCGGTGCCTCCAGAGAATCGCCTCCACTGTACGCCCAGCCGGACGCAGCCCATCAGGGGAAGTCCACCCGCTTTCTGTGGACGACTACGGAAGCGGTCGCCAGCGCGCCAATGAGGACGCACGGCGTGCTTTCCCGAGCGGCCTGTTGCCTCGAGCTACTCCGGGCTTCCCCGCGGTGGATCTGCGGCCGGGCGAGCTGGCGACGCTGCGTGTCCGTGGCTCGGTCCTCGAGGGCACGTTGGGTACCTGCGCGGATCTCGACGGGGAGCCGTCCGTGGCGGGAGTTGTCTGGGTAGTTTCTACGGTCGCTGCCTCGATGCTGGACCCCGACGTCGCCGACGCATATGCTGGTCCGGCTTCGATACGGGGTGTCAGCGATGCAACTTGACCACTCAGATGGGTCGCGTGTCCGCGGGCCGAACCGCAGAGAACTCCACGCACAAACTTCCAGGCTGACAACGCTGACCCGGATGGCCGCTCTGCCGCTGACCGGCCCGGCAACGGCGTTCGCCTCGATCCGGGCCCTCACCGGCGCCAACACGCGTATCGTCAGCAGGTCGGCCCTCATGACGCGCGATCGGATCCTGGTCGCGGTCGCTGGCCTGCCCGCAATCGGAAGGGCCCTCAGAGATCGACGTCACAGCGAGATCAACGCCGTGCTGACACCGTCCGGCCGGCAGGAGGCGACCGTTCTGGTCACGGGCGCCTACACCCCGGGCGTGATCATCCTCAAGCACGGCAGGCCCGTGCGGCTCAAGTTCATCCGGCAGGGAACCGCCGCCTGCTCAGAGGAGGTTGTCTTCCCCGACCTCGCCCGACGGGTCCGGCTCCGTGACGGCGAGCTCGTCCCGGTGGACTTCACCCCCGAGCAAGCCGGCGAATACGAATTCACCAGCGGCGAAGGCTCCCTCCACGGCAAGATCATCGCCCAGTGACCCCGAAGTCGTCTTCTCCGTTACTCCTACGCCGCCCCAGCTTCCACGATCGTCCGAACCACCATCGACGCACGCGTTCAGGTGGGGTCGCGGTGATCGGGAGGATTCCTTTGGGTTGCACGGAATCTTGCGGTCGTGCGGGTCGCGGATGCGGAACGGATCGCTCGGGCTGGTGGTGAGCCCGCGGTGGAGCTCGTGCTCGGGTTGTTGGCGGAGATCAGGGAGTTGCGCGAGCGGCTGGATGAGCATGACCGACTGCTTAAGCAGGATTCGCGGAACAGCTCGAAGGCGCCGTCGAACGATCCGCCGTTGACTCGTCAGCAGCGTCGGCAGTTGGCGCGTGAGCGGGCGAAGAAGAACCTTCAGGCGCAGCGCAAGCAGGGCGCTCAGCCAGGTCATCCCGGGATCGAGTCGTGAGCCGGCCGAGCCTGAGCAGTTGACGGCCGGACCGCTGGAGTGTCTGCCGGAGCGGTGCGGGTGCGGGTATCGGTTCGTCGGTGGCGAGGAGCGGGTTGGGGAGCCGGTCGCGCATCAGCAGTGGGAGCTGCCGCTGGTTGTCCCGGACGTGCGCGAGTGGCGGCGGCTGCGGCTTGTGTGTCCGTGTTGCGGCAAGCCGGTGGTGGCCGAGCTGCCCGCGGGGGTGTCGCTGAGCCCGTTCGGGCCTCGCTTGCACGCGCATGTGGCGGTGCTGGCCGGGGTGTGCCGGCTCTCGCGCGAGAAGATCACAGAGCTGCTGCTTGACGCGTACGGGATCACCGTCAGCGTCGGCGCGGTCGACACCATGATCCGGCTGAGTGGGCGGTCGTCATCGTGGCCCACGCCTTCGCTTTATGGTGCTGATGCTTCTGGAGCAGGTGCTCCACGTTTCGGCCTGCGCACGCTGAGGGCGCGCCGCCAGAGCGGGCTCGCGTGAGCGCCGATCTGGTCAAGGAGCGGATCCCTAAATCCAAGCAGCCGGATCGCCGATGTGTACTCGGACGACTTCAGTCGGGGTTCCGGCCTGCAGGGCCAGCAGGTCGGCTCGTCTGTCGATGTGCTCCCCTCGGCGAGCCTCGCGGAGCAGGATTTCGTGAAGTTCACGGCGGCGAGCGCTCGCACGTGCGTGGGTGCGTACGTCGCTCGCGCGCTGGCGCAATCGCCGGGCTCCTCGTCGGTCAAGTTCGGGACCGTGTCGATCCTCACGCTTGCGCCGCCGCCAGGCTCGAGCGCGAACAGCTTCGGCTACCGGTTCGTGATCCCCGTCTCCGCCACGGGGCGTGAAGATCCAGTTCTATGCCGACCTGCTCTTTCACCGCGCCGGCCCTGCTGAGGTCGCGTTCAATGACCTCGGGACCGCAACGCCGTTTCCGGCTCGTGACGAGCAGCGCCTGTTCTCGCTGCTCGTCACGCGCGCGGACGCCCCCGCCCAATAGAGCCTACGTCTTCGCGACGCTGACCGCATCTGGTCGCAGCGCCCGTGGCTGTGCCCCGGAGAGAACTATCCTGAACGGCTCCGATTACGACAGACAGAAGCGAGCGACATATGTTGAGCCCCCAATCGTCGTTTACCCGAGACGAGCTGGTCGAGTTCGTCGATGGCCTGCCGAACCTGTGCGGTGAGGAGGCGCTGATCGAGGCCACGATCGAGGAGGCGGCCGCCCGTCAGGCGTGCTCGGTTCCGGATGCTGGGGATCCGTTCGCTGGGATCGAGAGTGCGTTTGCGATCGCGCTGCACATGCACCAGCCGTTGATTCCTGCCGGTGGGGAGGAGCTGCGCACGGCCGCGCTGATCAGCAACCTCCGGTACATGTTCGAGCATCCGGATGTTGGTGATAACCACAACGCTTCAGTGTTCCAGTGGTGTTACAAGCGGATGGGCGAGTTCATCCCGAAGTTGATCGACGAGGGCGCGCAGCCGCGCGTGATGCTGGAGTATTCGGGCACGCTGCTGTACGGGCTGCGCGAGATGGGTGCCGACGACGTTCTCGATGTGCTGCGGGCGATCACGGTGGATCCGCGCTATCGGTGGGCGGTGGAGTGGTTGGGCTGTCCGTGGGGTCACGCCGTCGCGCCGTCGACGCCGGTCCAGGACTACCGCCTGCACGTCAGGGCCTGGCAGCAGCACTTCGCCGCGCTCTTCGGACTCGAGGCATTGGGGCGGGTGCGTGGCTTCTCGCCGTCGGAGATGGCGCTGCCCAACCATCCCGACGTCGCCTACGAGTTCGTGAAGACGCTGACCGACTGTGGCTACCTGTGGGTGCTGGTCCAAGAGCACTCGGTCGAGGAGCCCGACGGGGGCGCTGTCCGGCACCCACACCTGCCACACCGTCTGGTGTGCACGAATTCGCAAGGCGAGAGCGCGAGCATCGTCGCGCTCGTCAAGACGCAGGGCAGCGACACCAAGCTGGTCGGCCAGATGCAGCCGTACTACGAGGCGCGGGGGCTCGGACGCTTTGAGCTTGCTGGTCGCAGCGTCCCGCCGCTGGTGACGCAGATCGCCGACGGCGAGAACGGCGGGGTAATGATGAACGAGTTCCCGCCCAAGTACCTCGAGGTGGTCCGCGAGTGTTCGGGCTCGGCGACCCCGATCCTCAACGGCACCGAGTACCTAGAGCGGCTGTTTGCTGCCGGCGTCCGCGAGGGTGACCTACCGGTCATTCAGCCGCTCTTCCAGAACCGGATCTGGGGGAGGATGACCCCCGGCGATGGGCCCGAGCGGCTGGCCGGTGTGATCGAGGAGCTAGGCCGCGAGGACGGGCGCTTTCACATGGAAGGCGGAAGCTGGACGAACGACGTCTCCTGGGTCCGTGGCTATGATTTGCTGTTGATCCCAATGGAGCGCGCCAGCGCGGCGTTCGACGAGCGCGTGCTCAAGCGCAACATCCCGTCGACCGACTACCGCTACCGCAACGCGTTGTTTCACCTGCTGACGGCGGAGACGAGCTGCTACCGCTACTGGGGGCAGGGCGCGTGGACCGACTACGGCGCGGAGATCGCCCGGCGCGCGACCGAAATCATCGGCGACGGTCTCTAACCAGCCCGCGCGCCGAACCCGCGAGCTCAACACCCGGATCGTCGCGCGCAAGCTTGACGCGCGCAACCCAAAGGGAATGAAGCGATCTCAACGACGACATCGCGGGCATGGCCGCTGCGCGCATCGGGGTGGAGTAGCCTGCTGAACCACAGTTCTGAGCCGCCGAGACTGCTCGTTCAGAGAGGCTGCGAACTGTCGATCGATGCTCACGGCGCTGCTGCTCCGCGATTCTTGGCGGGCGCTCGTTCGTCGCGTGCGTCGATGTCACGCAAACTGGCGGCAACAGGTAGCGTCGGTTTGACGTGGACGTCAGCGCCGCTAGGTCGATCTCCGCTCCGGCGGAGCGCATTTTTGCTTTTCTGGAAAGGCTCGAGCACCAGTTCGAGCTGATCGGGAGTCGCGCTGAACGCCTGCCAGCCGAAGGTGCGGGCGTGCGGGTGCGTCTTCGCGGTCCGCTCGGGATCCGTCGGACGGTGAGAGCCAGCCTGACGTATGCGAGATCGCCGGAGTCGATCGTCGGCCGGGCGGAGGCTAGGCGCGGCTCGCGCGCAACGGTGCGCTGGTCAATCCAGCGCTCGGACGTCGGCAGCTGGGTGCAGGTGATCGCACACACCGATGCGCTTGGCCCGGTGGACGCGATGCTGATGCGCCTCGGTGGACGTCGGTGGCTGGCGCGATCGCTCGAGCTGGCGCTCGAGACGCTCGAGGAGCGGATGCGCCGGCACCCCGCGGCCGATGACCGTGGGCTCTCCACGCGGGGTCCGCATCACGAGCAATCCGCGGAGAGCAGCTGACTGGTCCGGTTTCGTACGCCCGGCCAGATCAGGACCAGCGCCGACGCAAGGCGAGGCCAGAAGCCGTGATGACCAGCGTCGACCTTGCGGCCGCTGGCCGCATGCGTCGTGACGTTCGCCTCATCCAGCGTCCGAGACCCTTGCTCGCCAGCGGTCGACTCCAAGGAAATGCCGCTCGAAGGGGCAATACCGCCCCGGCGTCAGCCTCACCGATTACGACCGACTGGACCATTACATTTTCTGTCGCCTGGCTCCCAACCACTTGGGCCACCGCGGAAGTTGTACAGCGACTGGACATCTCGGAGGATTAGCATGACGGAGAAGCCCGCCCAGCCCACTAGCTCGTCTAAGCCCAAGACGCGGCGGCGCAAGCCAAGTCACGCCGAGATTTCAGAGCGCGCTTACTTCATCCACCTTGAAGAGGGCGACTCTGATGAGTTCGGAAACTGGCTGCGTGCGGAGCGCGAGCTGGCGACGCCAGCGTCGCGGTCGCGTCAGTAGACGTTCCCTCGCCGCGGGCGGCGTTGTCGCGCCGCCGAGCGATCCGGCGGCTCGACCACTCCGGGTCGAGGTTCCCGAAGCGCACGGCGCTCGATGATCGTCACCGCGCCGCGGCTGAGGTCGGCTTCCCCGCCGACCCGGTGAAGGACAGTGGTGGGACCTTCTGCTCGCCATGGGTACTCAGGTGCCCACACCCGCAGCGTCCGTTATTGGCGCTGGTCGATTCTGGTCCGCTGTTCAGGCGACCCGGAGAGCGCTAACAGACGACCGAGGTCCGTGTTGTCGGTCACTTGTGCTTGATGTGGTCGTAGATGTTGAGGTAGTCCTGGCCCGGGCGTGCCCACGAGCGGTCTGTGCGCATGCCGTTGAGCATCAGGTAGCGGAAGTCCTGCGGGTAGTCGTGCCAGAGCCCGATCGCGCGCGTCATCGCGGACTCCAGCGCCTGGTGGTCGCTGTGGTGAAAGACGTATCCGGTGCGCTGGTCCGGCGGATCCCAGGCGTAGTCGCGGTCGGCGATCGTGTCGGCCAATCCCCCGACTGCCCGGACGATCGGGACCGTGCCGTACTTCAGCGCGATTGATTGCGCCAGCCCGCAGGGCTCGAACATGCTGGGCATCACGAGTAGGTCTGATCCGGCGTATACGAGGTGCGCGAGCTCGGGGCAGAACTGCAGCTCGAGGTGCACGTCGGGATGGTCGTTGAGGTAATGCTTCAGATGCCAGAAGTGGCCGTTGATCGCCGGGTCCGGGCTTGACCCCAACAGCACGAACTGGGCGCCTCGGTCCAGCGCGTAGAAGATCGCGTGGTGGATCAGGTGCACGCCCTTCTGGTTATCGAGCCGGCCCACGTAGGCGACGACCGGCTTGTACTCGTGCCGCAGCATGAACCGATCGCGCAGGGCGTGCTTGTTGAGGTACTTATCGTCGATCGAATCGGGGCCGTAGCGGTGCGGGATCCGCGGGTCGATCTCCGGGTTCCACACCTCGTAATCGACGCCGTTGATCACACCCCCGAACTTGTCGCGGTGGACGTGCAGGGTATGTCCAAGGCCGCGTCCCTCATCGCAGTAGCACACCTCCCAGGCATGCCCGCGCGAGACGGTCGTCACGAAGTTCGAATAGACGATCCCGCCCTTCATCAAATTCAGCGCCGCCGGGTTGAAGCTATCCCGCAGCCGCTCGTACGCGAAGTAGCGGCCGGGGTTGCACAGGCCGGTCGCCCACAGGGTCGACTCGCCTGTGATGCCCTGGTGGCCGAAGTTATGTGCCGTGAAGCAGACCCGCTGCTCGCCCATCCCGATCTGCTGGTAGATCTCAAACAGCAGCACCGGAACCAGCGCCGTCTGCCAGTCGTGGCAGTGGATGATCTCCGGGCGCTTGTCGGCCTTCAGCATGAACTCGAGCGCCGCCTTGCAAAAGAACGCGAACCGGCTGGCGTCATCGTCCGACCCGTACAGGTGGCCGCGGTCAAAGAAGCGGTCGGCCGAGTGGGGCTCGATGAAGAAGCACTTGCGTCCCTCGACGAACCCGAAGAACACCGTGCAGTGGACCGCGGCGCGGTACCAGGGCACCCACAGATCCTCATAGGCGACTGTAAGCCCGTGGATCCGGTCGTAACGCAGGCAGTCGTACTTCGGCAGCACGATCTCCACCGCGTTACCCCGCAGCTCGAGCTCACGACTGAGCCCAAACACAACGTCGCCCAGCCCGCCGGCCTGGGCGACCGGCGCGCACTCGGGCGCGACCATCACCACGAACACCGCTCACCTCACCGTCGCGGACGGCGCCCGAATTGGCCTCATCGCTTCACCGGCCAGCGCCAGGCTCGTCTAATACCAGGCGTCGCAAACGCTAGGAGGAACCCTCGACCTCCGGGGGTGTTGTCGCGGCGCTTGTCGTCTCGCTCGCCGGCTGCCCGCCGCTTTCCGCCTGAGGGGTCGTGGCGGCCGTGGTCTGCGGCGTGGGCTCGGTTGCCGGCGGCTCGGTTCGACGCCCGCGCCGACGGACGAAGGCCGCGGTAGCGGCGAGGGCGCCAGCGGCGCCCGTCAAGAGCGCGGCCAGGCGCTTTTTCCCAGCGCCCCGTGAGAGCTCACGCCTCACGCCCGACGTGAGGTCGCCGAACGCCCTGCCGACGCTCGCGGGGAACCCTGGCTTGCGCTTTGCGCGCGAGCGCTTGGGACGCACGCGCGCGGCCACGGCGGCCGATCGCGACGTAGGCTGCTTGTCCGCGCCGCCGGGAAGCACGACGCGCCGCTCGGTAGGCGCGCGGCTCGCCTGCCGTCGGCTTGACGGTCGTCGTGCTGCTTCCTTCGTCGGCATGTGTTCTCCCCTCACGAGGGTGGGTGTCTGGTGTCGGTGGGGTTCCATCTGTACCTTGCGGCTGCCTGCATTGCGGCTGCCTGCAAGGCCCGGTTGCAGGTCGTTGTGAAGTTCTTTGCTGCACGAGCCAACGAGGCCTCGGCCGCGGACCGGGCACTGTCCTCTCTACCGCCTGGACCATCTCGCACGGTCGACAGCCAAGCTCCACACCGTCGCCTACCGCTCCGCCCACCGAAACCCGTTGAGTGAGAGATCGCAAACGGCTGACCGCGACGCTAACTCATGCATTCGCAGGACGCCATCCGTAGTCGTCACGGATAGCGGCTCCGCCGTCACCAAGGGAGAAGTGTTTCAAGCCGCCTACGGGAACTGCGACGTCGAGAAGGCAGCGGTTTCCGGCTAAGAAGGTGGCCAAGCGCCGTTCTTGGCGCTGGCGCGACGCAGACTGTTACCCAATGCGACCGTGGACAGATCGCTGGGCACCGGCGGGTGGGTGAAGGGCACTTGTCGCGCACCGGCACCGCATCACTTGCCCCCTTCCTGCTTGTCGAGCCACGCCTGTACGTCGCGGGCGGTGATCCGGCCAGGTCCGACCGGGTAGACGATCGCCGCCGACGGCCAAAAGCGACCCGAGTACCACGCGCCGCCACGGCCCTCGGAGTCGAACGCGAGCAGGCCACCACCGAGCACTGGTCCGCAACAGTTGTGCGCGTGCGCGATCCGGCGCGCGGTCGTCGTGATCCTCACCACTCGATTGCTTGAATCACGACGCTCAACCCGTCGAGCGGGACTGCGTGCACGTCGGCCGGTGGCGGCTTCACGCGCAGCGCCCAGACCGACGTCCGTTTCGCCGCGCTGAGGTGACCGACGCTCGCGATCATCACCGCCGAATCGGGTTCGCGTGACGGCAGAAGCCGCATTCGACACGTAGCTCAGCAGCGCGAGCGGGACGCGAACCGCCGAACGAGTCTGCCGTGAGGGTAGAAACCGCATCGGAGACATAGCTTCTGCGCGCCGGCCCTTAGTGGCGTCGCCGCGCCGCTTCGAATAAGGCACTCCATCCTAGCCACCCTCCCCGCGCGCGTCTACAACACTAAAACCGTGCAGCCACGTCGAGCGCCTGGGCCTCGACTACCGGCCAGCCTCTCTTACGCTGCCTAGTTCCCACTGAATCCGCGCCAGAACCCTCTCTGCCGATTTGTTGTCGCTTTCATCAATCGCGCACCTGAGCGCTTTCGCATGCGCGGTGAGCGGTGGCGCATCGCCGTAGGTCTGCTGCAGCTGGCGATATGAGCTGATGATGCGGCGTAACCCGTTGCGCACCTTGGCCACGTCGGCCAGAGATTCATCCATGGCAAGAACTTACCGGAGTTATTGAACGACCCCACTTTGTTCCCCTGCACACCTAAGCATGCGAAGACCGCGCCGAGAGTGTCGAGATCGCCCCGCTGATCCAGCGGGGTGCCACCGCTCGCACCGAGGGCACGAGCCCTGCAAGAGGCTCGCGCTTCCGGCGATCATCAGGCGCAAAGGCAAGCGCTGATCGACCTCGCTGCTGCCTGCATTGCGATGGCGGCCGGAATCGCGGCGCCTGTCTACGCGCTCGATGAACTGGAACTGCGCACGACAGCCCCGCGGCTACCACGTCCAGCCAAGAAACGCACACGGCGCAGTACGGCTGCATCGAAGCCGGGGAAGACGGCACGCGGTTCACGGCCGCAGCGGTCCCGTCTTGGTGCGACCATATCCTGAGCCGACGCTCTCCTAGTACGGGCTCCGCACGCCTACACGGCTGGGATCGAAGGGAGACACCGTGCCCAATGAGCTGACGCTGCGGTTTGTGCGAGAACGCGAGCCGAAGAACACGATCCGCGATCAGGAGTTCGCCAAGGACAGGGACTACGCGGTGGGGTGTTTGTACGTCCGCAAAGCAGAGCTGGCTCGGCTGGGCGACCCCGCGAGCTGACGGTCATCGTGCGCGCCGCGGACACGGCCAGCACAGACAGCGGTGCCGCGTGAGCTTCGCGCGTCATTGAACCTCCGTGATCGCAGACATCGAGAGCGACGACGACTCGTTCCTGAAGAATGCCGCGCGGCGCGGCATCTTCGCCTCGTCAAGCTGCGAGACCCCTCGTGTGATCCCGTCCCGAGCGCGGAGGCTTCTGACGGCCCTCGCGCCGTCTATACGAGGCCGCTCTTTGATCAAGCTCGGACTGCTGCTAGGTCTATTCACCGATTGGCGCGGCGAATCGCTCGACGAGCGTCGAGACGAGCTCGACGAGTCCGGCTTCACGTTGGCGGTCGGCACCGTTGGCGGTCGCGAGGCTATGGATCTGGTTCAGCTCGGCCGTGCATCCAAGCGCGGCGGCGTGCGAACGGCATGTCGCCAGCGTCGCCTCGGCCAGTTCTCCAACCCGGACGAGCTGGCGCTTGATCGGATCGATCAGTCGTGCGTTCGATCCATCACGAGCGGCGAGGAAGCGATTCTCCGCCAATACCTCTGGGCCGACATCACGGTGTGCGGGTTCGCCCTCGAGCTCGAGACGTGCGAGCGACTGAACGAGGGCGATCATTGCGGCGCTGTCGGCGATCGTCGATTGACTGTCCATTACCCGAACCTCAACAGTGCCGAGCGCGGGCTGTGGGCGCACGTCCCACCACAGAAAGCTCGGGTCCGGCAACGCGCCCGAGGCGATCATCGCGTCCACCGCATCGACGTAGTCGGCGTAGTTTGCGAACCGTCGTGCTGTGCCCGTACGCGGGAATCCCTGGAAGATCACGGTGCGTGTGGACGCGAACCCCGTATCGCGTCCTTGGCAGAAGGGGGAGTTAGCCGACAGCGCGAGTAGCACGGGCACCGCGCCGCGCAGCCGGTTGAGCACTCGGATCGCCTCCTCTTCGTCGGGAATGCCGACATGCACGTGCAGCGCCAGCGTCGGCTCTCGTCGCGCGAGCGCGCGCATCGCATCGGCAATCATCCGGTATCGCTCGCCACGAGTAACTCGCGTCTGGCCCGGGCAAGACAGCGGATAGGTCCCGGTAGACGCCGCGTCCAGGCCGACCGGGCGCAGCTGCCGGGTCAACTCGGCGCGAAGCGTCGCGAGCTCCGCTGCAGCTCCGGCGACATCGAGATGGATGCCCGTCGCGAGCTCGATGACCGCGGCGTGGGTTTCCGGCACCGTGTGCCTGCGTAGATCCTCCGAAAGCCGGGCGAGCACCGCCTCACTCGACTGCGACAACGAGAGATCTGAGCCGTTGAGGAGCATGACCTCCTCCTCGACCCCAAGCGTGTATCGCCGCTCGAGGACGCCGTTCCATCGGGCCCACCGCGGCAAGTCCCGCACCGACTGCTCCCTGCGGCCTTGACACCTGGCTAGCGGCGATAGACGCGAGGTATACGTCCGATACGTCGCCTGGCACCGCGATCGTTCGATCCTTCGGCATGACAGTCAAACAACTCGGCGGGCGACACGCCACCAGACCGTCGCCGATCTACCCCAGCGCCGCAGCCGCAATAACCCCCGTTGCGATCGGGCAATGCCCATCCCGCACAGCCTGCATACACCACGCCCTCCGAAGCGCTCGGCGAACGCAGGCCACGCGGCAAGCGGAACGCGACGTCTCGAACGCGCCGCCACCACGGCCACGCCAAGCGGATGCACGCCGCCTGGGCGATCGTGCTCGACACCGGCTACGAGCGGCACCCCGAACGGTTCGTCCGCAAGCCGCCGACGCCGCCCCAACTCCCCATCGCCGGATGGATCAACAAGCCCGACACGAAGGCGGTCGCTCACTAAATTCACACACGAAGCCTCTGACCAAACTTGACAGGCTCCGGGCGAGCTGGCTCAGGTCAGCGTTCCAGCCGGCAGCACGTAGCGGAGCGGCGGCCGGCTTTGCTCCCCGCCGGTGTTGTTGAGCCGCGCTCCATGTAGGCCGCGGGTTGAAACCGCAGGAATGCTTGCCTCGGGCTGCCCACCGTGGTCCACTATCCACGCGATCACCGACGCAAAGTCGGCGCCGTCAGCGAGGATCGCGGCGCGCTCGATGACCGCACCGCCGGAGGGGTGTGGACGGGCCAGGCGCTTCACGAGCGCGGGAATCGTTTCGTCGTCCATCCTTCACACCGTACTCTCCGCACGAATCACGTTGGGGGGCGAGTGCCCGGACATCGTCCCGGGCTGTCGGGCTCCCGGCGCTCAGATCACGTTCCCGAAGTTCCGGTCGAGCGTCAAGTCGGTGGCCCGGTCAGATTGGGCACCCGCAACTTCGCCGACCTCCCACGGCCGCTCGGACGGCGATCCGCCGACGTGACGTCTCGCGCGTGGGTCTGGCGATCGTCTCGGCTCATCCGACCGACCCAGCGGCGCCGCCAGCCGCTAGGCGGCTGTGAGTCGAGCGTCCGCTCGACGAAGCAGTGCCCAGCGTTTCCGCAGTTGTTGCGTCTAGCATCTCCGCGTTTCGCAGCGCACATACCTCCGGAGGGAACAAGATGGCAACAGGAACCGTGAAGTGGTTCAGCGACGACAAGGGTTACGGATTCATCACCCCCGATGATTCCGGCAAGGATCTGTTCGTGCATCACAGCGCGATCCAGGGCAACGGCTTCAAGTCGTTGGCTGAGGGCGCGAAGGTGAGCTACGACGTCGAGCGGGGTCCCAAGGGCCCAGCGGCCGCGAACGTCAAGAGACTGTAAAAGCCACAGACCGAGACCAGCGAGCGTGGGTTCACCCGTAACCTCGCTCGCTCTGGTCGACATCCCAGACGCGCGATTGTGCGTTGCACACTCGCGTGCGTGGCTACGACGCAGCTGCGCGGCAACGGG
>Ga0187769_10000580_pt1 | contig 20133 bp, 18 predicted proteins | sample 0116_SJ02_MP02_1_FD_133140 | JGI IMG/M metagenome (GOLD analysis project Ga0187769, IMG submission 133140) | Tropical peat soil microbial communities from peatlands in Department of Meta, Colombia - 0116_SJ02_MP02_10_MG | ecosystem: Environmental > Terrestrial > Soil > Wetlands > Peat | place... | reverse complement strand
TCGCGCGGAATGACCTTGAGCGCGCGCTCGGCGACGATGTCCCCGCCCGCCTCGCGCAAGAGCTCGCCAAGCGTCCGCACGAGACGCGCGGGGTTGACGGTGTAGCCGTTCCCCGGCACCAGCACGCCGCGCATGACGTCGCGCGCGATGCCGGGATACATCTGACGCAGATCGTCGGGGCCGAGCACCTCGGCGCGGATGCCGTGGCGCGCGCGCACGTCGCGCTCGATCTCGGCACTCCGGCTCTCAGTGGCGCCGTCCCAAAGCTGCACCTGGCCGGACGTGCGGATCAATTCGCCGAAGAGCTTGGCGCCCAGGAGCTCCTGCCAGCAGGCGAAGCTGTCCTTGTGCAGCGCGCGCATCGCGTCCGAGATCGCCATCACGCGCGAGAGGCGGCTCGCCTCGATCCAGCGCAGGAGCCACGGCAGCGCCTTCAGGAAATAGGTCGGCCGCACGGCGAGCGGGCCCATGGGGTCGACGAGCCATTGCGGGACGCGGCGCAGCATGCCCGGGAGTGCTATCGGCACGGCGGTATCGGCGCTGATCAGCCCGGCGTTGCCGAAGGAGGTGCCGCCGGCCGGCGGCAGCGGATCCACCACCTCGACCTTGAGTCCGGCGCGCTTGAGATAGAGGGCGGTCGACAGGCCGACAACGCCGGCGCCGACAACGATGATCTTTTGCTCGATCGCGCTCATGCTGGTCCCCGCCCGCTATGGATTGACGATGAGGGTGCGCGCCAGCCGCGTGAGCCGCTCGGCGCCCGCCTCGGTCACCCGCACGGTCTCGCTGAACGAGGCACCGGCGGCCGAGACGTACATGTGGAAGACCATGCCCGGCTCGATGCGCCAGCGCGCCCCCGGGCAGAAGATGCGGGTGAAATCGCTCGTGCGCGGCGTCGCGTGGGAATAATAGCCGAGCGTGTAGCCGGTGATGTTGTCCACACTCTGCCGCAGGCCCGCCGACAGGATGCCCTCGCGCAGGATCGCATCGACTTCCTCGGCGACGGCGCCGGGCTTGATTGCCGCGATCTGCGCGTCCTGAAGGGCGGCGAGCCGCTCGGCCGCGCGCACGAGCTCCGCCGGCGGCGCTCCCACCGCGACGCAGCGCATGACCCGCGCGCTGTAGCCGCCGACACGGGGGACGATCTCCAAATGCACGACCTCGCCCTCGGCCAAGGCCCCGTCGCCGAGGTGGCCATGCAGGAAATCCCAGCCGCGCGCGCGCGAGATCGGGCCCGGCCGGTCCGGATCGGCGCCGAGGTCGACGAAGGCGGCCATCGCGGCCTTGGCCGCAGCACGCTCCGAGCCGCCGCGCACGCATTCTGCAGCCGCGCGCCGCAAGGCCTCATCGGCGATCCGGGCGGCCTTCCTCAAGAGTCCGATCTCCGCCGGCGATTTGATCAGCCGCAATTCGTCGGCGAGCGCGCCGAGATCGACGAAGCGCGCCCCGGGCAAGGCCGCCTTCATCGCCTCGAAGCGCGCGGCCGATAAGCAATAGGAGCCGAGATTGACGCCGATGCGCGCGCGCGCCAGGCGCCGCGCGGCGAGGGCCTCGGCCAGCCCCTTCATGGGGTCTTCCCAATCCTTGAAGGTGACCACGTCATCGAACCAGATGCGGTCGCGGCACGGGCCAGCGTCGAGCGCGCGGATGAAAAAGAACGGCTCGCCCTCGAGCGGAATCGCGAGCGAGCGCCAGCGGTTCTCCGAATTGCCGTAGCCGCTCAGCCACGCCATCGCCTCGAGCTCGTCGAAGAGGGCCAAGTCGACCTCGGCCGCGCGCATGCGCACGCGCAGACGCGCGATCCGGCCGGCGAATTCGTCGCGCGTGAAATGCGGATGAGTCCCGATGGCGCGCGTCCCCCGCTAGGCGCGGGCCGGCCGGCGCCGTCCCCGCAAGATGCTGTCCAAGAGCAGAATAACGGCGGTGACCCCGATCAGGAACGCGCTCACCGCCGCGATGATGGGCTCGATCTCCAAGTGCAGACTGTTCCAAATGCGCACGGGGAGCGTTTGCGTCGCGGCATTGGTCAGGAAAAGCGCCACGATCAGCTCGTCGAACGAGGCGAGAAAGGCGAACAAGGCCGACGAGATGATCCCCGGTGCCGCCAACGGCACGACCACCCGCCACATCATGCGCGGCCAACTGCTGCCGAGGCTCAAGGCCGCGCGCTCCATGTTCACATCTACCCCTTGCAGGGTCGAAAGCAGGATCAAGAGCACGACGGGCAATGCGAGTGCCGCGTGGCAGCAGCCGATCCACAGCATGTTGCCGACGAGGCCCAGGCGCGCCGAGAGGAAATACATCGCGATCGCCGTGATCACCGTCGGCACGATGATCGGCAGGAGCATGAGCGAGAGGACGAACCTCTTGCCCCGAAAATCGCGGCGCACGAAGGCGTAGGCCGCGAAGAAGCCCAGGGAAGTGGCGATCGCGCAGGCAATCGCCGCAATGATCACGCTCGAGCGCAATGTCGCCTGCCAGCGGGCGTCGCCGAAGAACGTTGCAAACCATCGCAGCGAAAGGGAGTCCGGCGGGAATTTGAGGAAGCCTTGGCCGCTGAACGCCAGCACGATGACGATGGCGATCGGCACGATCAGCGTCAGGCAGACGAGAGTCACGAAGATCGGCAACAGCCGTTCGGTCGCCCGCTCCATGGCTAGCCCCCCACCAGCCGCCGGATATCGGTGACCCGGTAATAGACCGCGTAAAGCAGCAGGGTCACGGCGAGAAGGAAGAGGGACATGACGGTGGCGGTCTGCCAATCGAGCGTGATCTCGACCGAGCGCTCGATCAGCATCGCGATCATGACGTCGGACGGCCCGCCCATGAGCGAGGGCGTGATGAAAAACCCGATCGAGAGAATGAACACGATCAGCGCGCCCGAGATCACGCCGTGCAGGCTGAGCGGCAGATAGACGCGGCGGAAGACGTAGGCGCCGCCGGCACCCAGCGCGCGGGCGGCGCGCAGCAACACCGGGTCGATCGCCTTCATCGCCGCATATAGGGTCAGCACCATGTAGGGCAACAGCACATAGGCCATGCCGACGACGATGGCGAATTTGTTGTAGAGAAGCGGCAGCGGCTCGTCGATGACGCCGAGGCGGGCGAGAGCCTGATTGACGATGCCGTTGCGCCCGAGCAGCACCATCCACGAATAGGTACGCACGATGACGCTGGTGAAATACGGCACGATCACGCAGAAGATGACGAGCGTGAAGCGCGGGCCCCCGTGATTGGCGAGATAATAGGCGAGCGGATAGCCGAGCAGCAGCGAGATCCCCGTCACCAGGAGCGAGATCCAAATCGTCGCCACCGTCGCTATCAACATGGGCCGCGAGGTGGCCACGCTCAGGATGGTGCCGGGCAAGGCCGCCGGGCTCGCGTCTATGAGCAGCGTGCGCACGAAAAACCACATGAGCGGCACGATGAAGGTGACCGCCAACATGACGTAGCTCGGCAGCATCAAGAATGTCGCCTGGCGATCGATGCGCGTCATGGTCAGCCCGGCAGGATCAGACTGTCGGCGACGGCCCAGGCGAGGCCGACGCGCTCGTCGATCTCGGGGATGCGCGCGTGTCCGACATTGGGGATATCGACGGTCAGCCGCAGCTCGGGTGCGATTTCTACAACGCAGCGCATCATGCCGCCGAGGAACGAGCGGCGGTAGACACGGCCTTCCGCGCGGTTCGAGCCATCTGCCGCGGCATCGGCCCCCGCCGCGCTGAGTGCGATCCTCTCCGGCCGCGCGAAGAGCACGACCTCGGCCCCCACCGCGACGCCGGGCCGCGCGCGGGCACGATACTCGCGCCCGTCGGCCGCGCGGACGACGGCTTCGCCCCCCGCCACGCGCGCGAGGCTCCCGGGAACGAGATTGGCCTCGCCCAGAAAGCGGCCGACGAATCTGTTGGCCGGCCGCTCGTAGACCTCGAGCGGCACGCCGATCTGTTCGATCCTGCCATGATTGAGGATGGCGAGGCGATCCGACATGTTCATCGCCTCCTCCTGATCGTGGGTCACGTAGATCACGGTCATGCCGAGCCGCCGTTGGATGTCCTTGATCTCCATCTGCATGTCGTAGCGAAGGTTCTTGTCGAGGGCGCCCAGCGGCTCGTCCATCAGGACGATGCTCGGCTCGAACACGATGGCGCGCGCGATCGCCACCCGTTGTTGCTGGCCGCCTGAAAGCTGCCGCGAGAAGCGCTCGGCAAAGCCGCTGAGCTGCACGAGATCAAGGGCCCAGCCGACCCGCTCGCGCACCTCGCGATCGGTCTTGCCGCGCGCGCGCAGAGGGAACGCCACGTTCTCGAAGACGTTCAAGTGGGGGAAGATCGCGTAGTTCTGGAACACAACGCCGAAGCCGCGCCGCTGAGGCGGGGCCGCGGTTATGTCCACGCCGTCGACGAGCAGGCGGCCCTCATCGAGGGCGGCGAAGCCCGCGAGCATCATCAGGGTCGTCGTCTTGCCCGAGCCGGAAGGGCCGATCAGCGAGAAGAACTCACCGGCGCCGACCGTGACGTCGATGCCGTCAACCGCGCGCTCCTCGCCAAAGCGCTTGACGGCGCCGCGCAGTTCGACCGTGCCCCGCACCGTCTCCCCCTCGTTACCGCATTCGCGCGACTGGACCGCTCATATGCCGACGCTAGAGGACCCAGTTGGCCCAGGCCTGGCTCACCTTCGTGCGGTTCGCCGCCCACCACTTGATGTCGTTCATGAAGCCCTTCGACTTCGTCCACGGCAAATTCGTCTCGGGGTCCATGAGCTGCTTGGGCGTGGCGGCATAGGCCTTCACGTTGACCGGGATCGCGTTGTAGGCGCCGAGCCAGCGCGCCTGCACCTCGGGGCTGCTCGCGTAGTCGATGTATTTGAGGGCAGCCTCGGCGTTCTTGGAGACCTTGGGGATGCCGTAGGACTGCACCAGGATCTGGTTCTGGTTCCACTGAGCGGCGAGCGGTGCGCCGCCGGCCGCTGCCACTTGCAGCCGCGTGTTCCAGATGACACCGAGCACGGCCTCCTTGTCGGCGAGCATCTGGGCGGAGAGCGCGCCCGTGTCCCAGAATTTCTTCACCGCCGGCTTGATGCGCGACATCGACTTGAAGGCGCGGTCGATGTCGACGGGATAGACTTTGTCCATAGGCACGCCGTCGGCGATGAGCGCGATTTCGAGATTGGGGGCGCCCGACTCCATGCCGGCGAGCGTGCGCGGTCCGGGGAACGCCTTGAGGTCCCAGAACTCCGCCCAATTCTTGGGCTCCTTCCCGACCGCATAGACCGTCGTGTTGAAGCCGAGCACGAAGGCGTAGGTGAAGGCGCCCACTTGATAGGGCAGGCGCACCGCGGAATCGATGTCGTCGGGATTGGTGAATTTGAAGCTCTTGTAGTCGAGCGGGATGAGCACGCCGTTGTTCTCGAGCTCGAGCAAGGCGTCATTGCCGGTATCGATCGCGTCGATCTCGGCCTCGCCGGCCTTGAACATGGCGAGCATCTTGGCGACGGTCGCCGCTATCGGCACGATCTCGATGCCCGTCGCCTCGCGGAACGGATCGTACACCGTCTTGCGCTTTACCTCGTCGAAGGCGCCGCCCGGCGTGCGCACCTTGAGTTGCTGTGCCGCACCCGCCCGTCGGCTCCAGACATAAGGTGCCGCTACCAGGGCCACGGCACTCGCGAGAAGGAACGACCGCCGATTGGGTCGTCCCACAGGGTTCCGCTTCATGGCGATTATCTCCCCTTTTTGATCAGCCCGTCCGCTCCCGAGCCCGGCTGCCGCCGAGCACCCGCGCCTCCCCCCAGCCGATCAAGCTTGCGCACCCCTAGGGCTCGCGGTCAAGACGCGCGTCCTGTCAAGCTGCCGCGCTCATAGCAGGCCACAAAGCACCCTGCCTCGAGCGCCTCGAGCGGCGGATGGGCGGCGGCGCAGACCTCGCGCCGGATAGGGCAGCGGGCGTAGTAACGGCAGCCCGCGGCGGCACCCGGCCCGGCCATGTCCGCGCCGACCACGAAATCGCGCTCCGCCCGCTCGCCTTTCCTCAGCTCGTCGTCGAGCGTGCCGAGCAGCGCCTCGGTATAGGGATGGCGCGGCCGGCTGAACAGCTGCTCGGTCGGCGCCAGCTCCACGAGCTTGCCGAAAAACATCACCCCGATGCGGTGGCAAAGGTAGCGCGCCACGTGCAGGTCGTGGGTGATGAACAGAAGCGAGAGACCGAGTTGCGCCTGGACGTCCTTGAACAGGTTGAGGATCTGCGCACGCACTGAGACGTCGAGCTTGGAGACCGGCTCGTCGGCAACGATCAGCGCCGGCGAGAGCGTGAGCGCGCGCCCGATCGCGACGCGCTGCAATTGCCCTCCCGAGAGCTCGTGCGGATAGCGCTCGCGCATCGCGGCCGAGAGCCCCACGCTCGCGAGGATGCGGCCGACCTCGCTCGAGACCTCGGCCCGGCTGCAGATGCGGTGCAGCAAGAGGGGCACGGCGAGAGCGCGGCCGACCGTGTGGCGCGGGTTGAGGGAGGAGAGCGGGTCTTGGAAGATCATCTGGAGGTCGCGCCGGTGGGGCTTGAGCGCGGCTGGCCCGAGATGGGTGATGTCGTTGCCGCGGAAGGTGATGCGGCCGGCCCTGGGCTCGTAGAGCCGCAGCAGCGTCTTGCCGACGGTCGTCTTGCCGCTGCCGGACTCGCCCACGAGACCGACCACCTCGCCCGGCCGGATTTCCAGGCTCACCCCGTCGACGGCCCGGAAACGCCGCGGCGCGCCCGGCTCGCGGTGACGGTTGGCGAACTCGACCACGAGATCGTCGAGCCTGAGGAGGGGCGCCCCGGCGGTGTCGCTCCCGGTCTTCATCATTGCGGCGTCAGTCATAAAGCACGCAGCGAGCCTCGTGTGCGGCCCCCACTCTGCGCATCGTGGGCTGAGCGGCCGTGCACGCGGCCCGAACATGGCTGCAACGCGGCGCGAAGTGGCAGCCGGGCAAGCGCTCGAAGGCACTCGGTGGCTCGCCCGGAATCTCGCGCAGGCGGCCGCCACCGCTCAACGCCGTCGCGGTCGCGACCAGGCCCTGCGTATAGGGGTGCTTCGGGCTGTTGAAGACCTCGGCGGCCGGGCCGAGCTCGACGATTTCGCCGGCATACATCACCGCAACCCGGTCGCAGAGGGCGGCGGCCACCGTCATGTCGTGGGTGATGAAGACGATCGAGGCGGCGACCTTCCGTTGCAGGCGCCGGAACAGCGCGAGTATTTGCCGCTCGACGATATTGTCGAGATTGGTGGTGGGCTCGTCGGCGATGATGAGGTCCGGCTCGAGCGCCAGCACCATGGCGATGAGCACGCGCTGCAGCATCCCGCCGCTCAACTGGTGCGGATAGAGCCTGAGGATGCGCGCGGGCTCGGCGATGCCGACCTCGCGCAAGAGCGTCTCCGCCGCGGCCCGCCAATCCGCAACCGCCTCGCGCCGCCCCGCCTCGCGGCCGCGAGCGGCCCTCCGGCGGAAGGTTTCCGAGAGATGCCAGGCGACGGTCTTGGCGGGATTGAAGGCGCCTGCCGGGTTCTGAAACACCATGGCGAGGTGGCTGCCCCGGAGCGCGCGGAAGGCATCGTTCGACAGGCCGCCGAGATCGCGCCCGCGGAAACGCAGCAGCGTGGCTTCGGTGCTGGCGCTCTCCGGCAGGAGCCGCAGGATCGAGAGGCCCGTCACCGTCTTGCCCGAGCCGGATTCGCCGATCAAGCCGAGCACCTCGCCCTCGTGAAGATCGAGATCGACCCCGCGCACCGCCTCGAGCGTTCCGCCGGGGGCACGGAAGCGCGTGCGCAGCGCGCGGACCTCGAGGATCGCGGCACTCATAGCTCGGCCTGCCGCCTGAGCCGCGGATCGGTCAGATCGCGCAGGCCGTCGCCGAGAAGGTTGAGGCCGAGGAGGGCGATGGAGATGACCAAGCCGGTGAGCGTGAGCACCCAGGGCCCGCGCTGGAAGTACTCGCGCCCGTCGGCCATGATCACCCCGAGGGAGGGTATCGGAGGCTGGACCCCGAGGCCGAGGAAGCTCAGACCCGCCTCGATCACGATGCCGAACGCCACCCCGACGCTCGCCTGCACCACGAGGGGCGCGGCGATGTTCGGCAGGATTTCCCGGAACAGGATCCTGAGCGCGCCTTGGCCCATCAGGCGCGCCGCCTGGACGAAGGGCTCCTCCTTGATCAGGAGCGTGGTGTTGCGCGCGAGCCGGGCGAAGATCGGGAAATACACGAGCGCGATGGCGAGGATGACGTTCTGGACCCCGAAGCCGAGCACCACCATGAGGAAGAGGGCGAGCACGAAGCTCGGGAAGGCGAACAGCAGATCGGAGAAGCGCATCAGCGCCGCGTCGGTGAGACCGCCGTGATAGGCCGAGGCCATGCCGGTGAGCGTTCCGGCCGCTGCGGCGATGAGGACGCCCGCGAAGCTGATGAGGAGCGAGATCCGTCCGCCATAAAGCACGCGGGTCAGCACATCGCGGCCGAAGGAATCGGTGCCGAGCGGATGGGCCCAGGAGGGCGGGCTGAGGATATTCGCAAAATCCATGTCGACGGCCGAATACGGCATCAGCTCGGCGCCAAGCGTGATACCGGCCAAGACGACCGCCATGATCACGGCGCCGGCGAGCGCGGTCCGGTTGCGCACGAGCGCCCCGAGCCTGCGCCGCCAGAGGGGCATCGCGACGGCGCTCAATTGGCCCTCCGCGGGTCGAGGAAGGTGCAGGCCAGATCGACCAGGAAATTGACGCCGAGCACGATCACGAGAAAGGTGATGGCGCAGGCCTCTACGACCGGATAATCGCGCCCGAAGGCGGCATCGACCATGAGCGATCCGACGCCCGCAATCCCGAAGATGCGCTCGATCACCACCACGCCGCCCAGCAGATAGCGTACCTGGAGGCCGATCACCGTCACGTAGGGAATGAGCGCGTTGCGGAATACGAAGTGGAGGAAGATGAAGACCTCGGCGAAGCCGAAAGAGCGCGCGACCGTGACGAACTCGCGATGGGCCAGCTCGAGCAAGGCCGCGCGCAGCGTGCGCGCGAACACGGCCGCCATCGGCGCCGAGATCGCGACTGCCGGCAGGAAGCCGCTGTAAAGCGCACCGGACAGCGACTGACCGGGCGAGACGAAGCCGTAGGAGGGGAACCAGCCGACGCCGAGCGCGAAGGCGAAGACGAGGACGTAGCTCAACCAGAAATCCGGCATCGAGATGCCGAGCACCGCGATCGAGGTGGCCACCGTGTCGGCGACGCGTCCGCGCCGGAGCGCTGCGATCGTGCCCATCGCCAGCGAGACGATCACGCCGAGGATCAGGGCGTAGAGGCCGATGAAGATGGTATTGGGGAGGCGCGCGGCGATCAGCCCGCTGATAGAGGTTCCGCCGGCGATGGTAAGCGAGCGCCCGAAGTCGCCGCCCAACGCGGCCACGAACCAGAGCCAGAACTGCTCGAGCACCGGCGCGTCGAGGTGGTAGCGCTGGTGGAAGGCGGCGACCGCCTCGGGCGGCGCCTGCTCGCCGAGCACGACGAGGGCCGGGTCGCCGGGTGCCGCCTTCATGACCATGAAGACGGCGAAGGCGCCGACCAGGACGGTCAGCGCGATGCCGAGGAAGCGCCAGGAAATCGCGGCGGCACGGCTCATCGCGAGGGGCTCGGCCCATAGCAGCCGCCGGGGCGCGGGTTCGTCCTCCCCGGCCGCCGATTCAGCCGACAATCCTCTGGAACGGTCAAGCGATGGATATGCTTTGGAAGGTATCGCCGTAGTTGGAATAAGGCAGCTGCACGAAGCCTGAGACCTTCGTGCTCGCGAGGTTGTGCACGTTCGAGCAGAAGCAGGGGACGATCGGCATGTCCTCGATCATCATCGCTTCCGCCTCCTTGTAGAGCTGGCCGCGCTTGCCGCGGTCGAGCTCCTGGCGCGCCTTGACCAGAAGATCGTCGAGCTTGGGGTTGGAATAGCCCTGGAAGTTGCGGTAGCCCTTGCTGTAGAGGACATCGTAGAGATACTCGTCCGGGTCGACGAAGCCGAGCCAGCCCCATACCGAGCCCTGGAAGTCGCCGGCGCGCTGCCGCGCATAGACGGTGTTCGCCTCGGTGACCTCGACCCTGAGCACGGTGCCCAGTGTCTGGTTGACCTGGGCAGTCCAGACCTCGGCGACGCGCTTCCACCACCCCGCGCCCCAGGTCAGGATCGCCGCCTCGGTGCCCGCCTTGTATTTGGATTTGGCGAGCTCCTCCTTGGCGCGCGCAGCGTTGAAGGTGGTGAGCTCGCGCGGCTTCGGATCATAGGCAAATTTGAGCGAGGGCGGGATCAGCCCATGGCTCGAAACACCTTCGCCGAATAGCACGACCTTGACCATGGCCTCGCGGTCGAAGGCGAGCGAAACCGCGCGCCGGAAATGCACATCGTCGAAGGGCGGCTTGCGATGGTTGAGCGCGATGAAGCGCGTGTTGAGCCCGGCCTGCCTGAAGACCCTGATGTCCGTGCGCTTCTCGAGCTCGGGGACGTCGGCGAAGGGCGCCGTGCTCGTCAGGTCGATCTGGTTGCCGAGGAGTGCCGTGACGCCGCTCGATTCCTCCGGAATGAGCGGCATCTCGACCGCGCCGAGCTTGGGCAGGCCCTGATAGAAATAATGGGGCGAGGCCTCGAGGGCGACGCGCTCCTTGGCGGTCCATTCCTTGACCATGAAGGCGCCGGTGCCGATCGGCTTCCGCCCGAAGGCCTCCGCGCCCATCTGTTCGACGGCCCCCTTGGGCAGGATCTGCGTGCCGGTGCGGGCATTGGTGAGGAAGGTAAGGAGCGGCGCGAAGGGCTCCTTGGTCTTGATCCGCACGGTGGTGGGATCGACCGCTGTCACCTGGTCGATGGCCGAGACCTTGCTTCGGTTGGGGGAGGCGAACTTGTCGTCGAGCAGGCGCTCGAGGGTGAACTTCACGTCCTCGGAGGTCATCGCGCTGCCGTCGTGGAACTTGACGTTCGCATGCAGCTTGAACTCGAGCGAGCCGTCGGGCTCCACCTTGTAGGACTCCGCGAGGTCGGGAACGATCTCCATCTTCTCGTCGAACTTGAGCAGGCCGTTGAAGATGGCCCAGATCACGTAATATTCCGGGATCAGCGTCGCCTTGCCGGGATCGAGGGTATTGATCACGTCGTAGCCCGTGATGCCGGCCCTGAGCGTGGCGCCGGCGGCACCAGCACGGCCGACGAGCCAAGGCCCGGCGAGGCTCGTCATGGCAAGGGCCGAGGCCCCCTTGAGCAAGCTACGCCGAGACAATCCGTTCCGCCGCCGCTTCGCCATGTCGCGCTCTCCCTGTGCCGAGCCGCCGGCTTCCGGTGGACCCGTGCCGGCCATGTGATTCTGCATACCGAGACTAGGCGGTGGGGGCTTGTCCGTCAATATCGGGCTTGGCCGATCCGCATGGAGGTGCTGTTCCGGACTCTGAAAAATAGCCGGATTTCGGCCTATTGCTTCTCGATCGGGTAGTCGCGTCAACCTAATGTTGTGGCTCTCGACATCGGTCAGGCAAACTGATATCGGTATTTCGGTATGCACAATCGGCCCGGGGCCAGAGATACGATATGGCCCGAGCACGGCCAGGACCGCGACGATGAACGCCAGACCGGCGGCGGCGCAGCTCAGCAGGCAGATCTACGCTCAGCTGAAGGCAGACATCTCGGCGTTCCGCTTCAAACCCGGCGATCCGCTCCAGGAGCTCGAGCTCGCCGCCCGCTACGGCGGCAGCCGCACCCCCGTGCGCGAGGCGCTGACGCGGCTCCTCGACGAGGGCCTGGTGGTGCGCTCGGGGCGCGGCTACGCCGTCACCATCTTCGCGCCCGAGGACGTTCGCCACCTCTACGAGATCCGCGAGGCGCTCGAGAAGATGGCAGTGCGGCTCGCCATCGAGCGCGCCAGCGACGGCGAGCTCGCCCTGTTGACTGCCGAGATGGAGGGTCATCGGCCCGTGATCGAGCGCGACGACATCGCCGCGTTCAATGAGCTGGACAGCGCCTTCCACATCTCGATCGCGCGCTTGAGCGCAAATCCGCTCCTCGAGCAGGAAATGCAGCGCCTCCACGACAAGGTGAAGATCGTCCGCAACCGCGAGCTCAGCCGGCACCAGGGCTCCTTCAACGCGATGGCGGACCACCGCCGCATCCTGGGCGCCATGCTACGCCGCGACGTGGCGACCGCCGAGGCGGAGATGCGATACCACGTGCGCAGCGTGGTAGCACTCTATTACGGCTACCAGGAGCCGCGGCCGCTCAATCCCACGCTGGATCTGCCGCTGCCGGACTGGCAGCCCCCTCTGCCGGGGCCGCCGTCGTGAGCGAGAGCGGGAGCGCAGGCAGCAACGGCGCGAGAGGCGGAAGCGCAAGGCCGACGACAGGGAGCGAAGCGTGAGAGCGGCACTGGGCGGACTGAACGGCAAGGCCTTCGACGTCGTGATCGTCGGCGGGGGAGTCAACGGCGCCAGTGCCGTGCAGAACCTCGCCGCCGCCGGCTATCATGTGCTGCTGGTCGATAAGGGCGATTTCGCCTCGGGCTCGTCGAGCCGCTCGAGCCGGCTTCTCCATTGCGGGTTGCGCTATCTGGCCCCGGGCTCCTCGATCTGGGAGTTCGTGCGCTATCCAAATCGGCTGACGGTGGCGCTCCGCATGGCGCGCCAAGCCATGGTATCGCGCAGCCAGTTCGTCACGGCCACCCCGGAGCGGACGCGCGCGCTCAATTTCTGCTTCCCGATCTACCGCGACGGCCCCTACCGGAGCTGGCAGGTCGACCTCGCCTTTCGCACGCTCGCGGCCCTCGGCCCGAAGGAGGTATCGCTCGGCTACCGCCTGCTCGATCCCCCCGCGGTGCGGGGCACGCCGCTCATCCAGTGGCTGCGCGATCCCGAGCGTCTTATCCGCGTCGCCATGTTCCGCGAATATCAGTTCGAGTGGCCCGAGCGCATCGCGATGGATGCCATCCTGGATGCCGAGCGCATGGGGGCCATGGCGCGCAATTACACGGCCGTCGAAAGGCTCGAGCGCATGGCCGACGGCGGCTGGCGCATGGCACTCCGCGACGCGCTCGATCCCAAGGCGCAAGCCGAGTTGAGCGCCAAGCTCGTGCTCAACATGGCCGGGATCTGGATCGACGAGGTCAACCGGCGGGCCGCCGGAGGCGCGCGACCCAAGCGCAAGATTACCGGCACCAAGGGTGCCCATATCATGGTTCGCCTACCGCCCGAGTGCCAGAACTACGGCATCGCCACCCTCAACCGCGAGAACGAGGGCTTCTATTGCGTGCCGTGGCGTGGGCTGCATTATTTCGGCCCGACGGAGACCCTCTACGAGGGGAATCTCGACGACATCCGCCCGCTCGAGGAGGAAATCGAATTCCTGCTCGGCGAGGCCAATCACCTGCTGCCCTCGCTCGGGCTCAAGCGCGGCGACGTGATCTTCAGTTGGGCGGGCGTGCGGCCGCTCACCTATGACGAAGCCCTGCCGAAGGGAAAGCGCTCGCGCGAGCTGCACGATCTCGGCCGCGAAGGCATGCCCAACGTCTTCGCACTAACCGCCGGACCGATCATGACCCACCGCTCCGCCGGCATCGAGATCGCCAAGGCGGTAGCCTCACGGCTGGCGCCCTCCCGGCAGCCGCAAGCGCTCTCCTACGCGGCGCGGCTTTTTCCCGAGAACCAGAACTCGCCGCCCCTACTCGACGACTACACCGGGATCAAGATCGCCGATCTGCATCACGCCGCGCGGCACGAGCACGTGACCAATCTGGTGGACCTCCTGTTCCGCCGCACCGGTGCCGGCTGGACGGCGACCATGGCCGCGGGTGCCGCCGAGCGGGCCGCGAGCGCCGTGGCCGACATCCTGGGCTGGGATCAGGCGCGCATCGCCGCCGAGGTCGAGGCCTACCGCGCCTATCTCGCCAAGCACCATTTGCCCGCAGCCGGCTGACTCCGCTCGGCGCCGCGAGCGTCGGCCGCGCGTCGATCGCGATCCTCCCGCCTCTTTCGCCGATGAATCGATCGGAGCGACAGTGCGCGCGACCAGTCTCCCGGCGGCGCCCGATCCGGATCGCTTGACTTTGCCAGCGAAAGCATCACGCCCGGCTGCGGCGCAAGGCGCCCGCCGAGACGAGCACCGTGAGCGCGACCGCGACAAGGACCGAGCTGACCGCAACGATGGTCGGGTCGATCTGCATGGTCACTGTCGTCCAAATGCGCACCGGCAGCGTCATGGTGGTCGGATCCGCCAAGAGCAGGGGAACGAGTAGCTCGTCGAACGAGGCCAGAAAGGCGAAGAGCGCGCTCGAAATCACCCCGGGGCTTATGATCGGCAGCGTGACATGGAAAAAGGCGCGCGTCGGCGAGGCGCCGAGGATGATCGCGGCCTGCTCGAGACGCTGGTCGAAGCCCTGCAGGGTCGCCGAGACGATGACGACGACGAGCGGCAGGGTCAGCACCGCCTGGCCGAGCGCCATGGCCACGGGGCTGCCCATCATGTGCAGGCGCGAGAAGAGGAAGAAGACGGCGATCGCGATGATGATGCCGGGGACGATCAGCGGCGAGAGGATCAGCACGTAGACGGCCGTCTTGCCCGGAAAGCGCTCGCGCACCAGGACGATGGAGGCCAGCACGCCGAGCGCCACGGAAAGCGCCGTGCACATCATGGAAACCCGGGCGCTGAGCCAGAGCGAGGTCATCCATTGGGGATCGCGGAAGAAGCGCTCGTACCACTGGAGCGAGAAGCCGGGCGGCGGAAATTGCAGATAGAGCCCCGAGCTGAACGAAAGCAGGATGATGATGACGATCGGCAAGAGAAGGAAGGCGAGGATGAGGACGGCGGCGGCGTGGAGCGCCCGACGCTTCCACGCTCCTCCCGCGACGTAGCCGATCTCCACGGCTGCGCTCATCAGACCTTGCTTTCGAAAAGCGCTTTCAGACCGACCAAGCGGTCGTAAAGCATGAACCCCGCGGTCGTCAGGAACAAAAGGATGATCGCGAGCGCCGAGGCGAAGCCCCAGTTCACGCCAAGCTCCACGTGCTGCTCGATGACCATGGCGATCATCTGATCGCGCGCGCCGCCCAGGAGGCGCGGCGTGATGAAGTATCCCACCGAGAGGATGAAGACCAGGAGCGACCCGCCGACGACTCCCGGGAGGCTCAAGGGCAGGAACACGTGCCAGAAGGCCCTCCAGTCGCTTGCCCCGAGGTTCCGCGCCGCCTGGAGGAATCTGCGGTCGATGCCGCGCATTACGCTGTAGAGCGTGAGCACCATGTAGGGAAGCAGCGCGTAGGTCATCCCGATCAGAACGCCGTAACGGTTGTAGAGAAGCTTCACGTCGCCTAGACCCTCGTAGCGGAGCAACTGGTTGATCACGCCCTCCGGTCCGAGGATGATCATCCACGCATAGGTGCGCACGAGGATGTTCGTGAAGAAGGACAACAGGACGCACGCCATGATGACGCTCGCCGCCAGCTTGCCCGCACCGGCGAGGACGTAGGCCAAGGGATAACCCAGCAGCAGCGTCAGAAGCGTCACGGTGAAGGCGATCTCGAAGGTGATCTGGAAGACGCGAAGGTAGACCGGATGCTCGATGACCTGACCGTAGTGCGCCAAGGTAAAGCCGCCGGGATCCGCGAAGCTGCGCACCACGATGTCGATCATCGGATAGGCGAAGAAGATCGCCAGGAACACGAGCGCGGGGAGCAACAGGAACCCGGTGAGCGAGGTGCGGCCCCGTCCGCGCGACGCTGGTCGCCCGCCGGCGCCGTCACCGGCGGCGGGAGCCGGGGGCAGCTCGGGTTCCCTTTGCTCCATGCGCGGCCTCACGGGTCGGGCGCATGATGCAGGAGCGTCGTATGGGCCGGGCTCCAGCCAACCCAGACCTCGTCGCCCATGCGTGCCCGCGCACCGAAATCGCGATCCTGGGTCTTGACCGTGAGGATAAGGTCTTCGAGCGCGATCTTGTACTTCGTGGCGTCGCCGATGAAGATGATCTCGCTGATCCGGCCTTGCCACAGGTTGCAGGGGAAATCCGCGGCACCCTCGGCGGCAAGGGTGAGACGCTCGGGACGGATCGAGGCGACCACCGACGTGCCCGGCCGGACCGAGCCGTGCCATGCCGCCCGGAAGGTCCGGCCGCTCGCATGCCTCACCTCCGCCGTGCCGTCGGCGTCCACGGAAGTCACGGTGCCGCCCAAGAAGTTGGACTCCCCGATGAAGTCGGCGACGAAGGCGTTAATGGGCTCGTCGTACAAGGCCGTCGGGCTGCCGACCTGCTGGATGCGGCCGTGGTGCATGACCGCGATCCGGTCGGACATGGTCAGCGCCTCGTCCTGATCGTGCGTGACGTAGATCACGGTCATATCGAGTTGGCGCTGAATGCGCTTGATCTCGGCCTGCATATGCTCCCGAAGCTTCTTGTCGAGCGAGCCGAGCGGCTCGTCCATGAGCAGCACCCGCGGCTCGAAGACGATGGCGCGCGCGAGCGCCACCCGCTGCTGCTGGCCGCCGGAGAGCTGGCGCGGAGCGCGTTCCTCGTAGCCGGGGAGCTTGACCATCTCCAGCGCCGAGGCGACCTTTTGCCGGATCTCGCCGCGCGGCCAGCCGCGCATGCGCAAGGGGAAGGAGATGTTCTCGGCGACGCTCATGTGGGGGAAGAGCGCGTAGCTCTGGAACACCATGCCGAGCTCGCGGCGCTCCGGCGGCACGCGGCCGATCGGCCGGTCGTCGATGTAGATTTCGCCGGCGGATTCGGGCACGAAGCCCGCGATCATCATCAAGGTCGTGGTCTTGCCCGAGCCGCTCGGACCGAGGAGCGTGATGAATTCGCCGGCCGCCACCGACAGCGTGACGTCGCGCACGGCGACCGTTTCACCATAGGCCTTCTCCAGGCCCTCCAGGCGAACCGGCGCGCCGCGGCGCGCAACCCCTTCCCCTCTTGGGCCGGCCATCTCGCGCTCCCGACGGCCTCTCTGCGCGGTCCCGCGCAAGGCGCGCCGCTATTCGCCCAGGACGAACGCCTGCCACTTGTCGGCGACTTCGGCCTTGTGCTCGACCCACCACCTGGCATTGGTGGCAAAGGAGATCTTCGCATGCTCGGGCGAGGTCGGCATCCTCGTGGCCATCGCGGCGTCGATGAGCGCGAACGCCTTCTTGTTCACCGGACCGTAGCCGGAGAGGCGCGCGACCTCCGCCTGCGGCTTCGGCTGCAAGGCAAAGTCGATGTACTTGTGCGCGTTCTCGAGGTTCGGCGCGCCCTTGATGATGCACAGCGTCTGGAGCTGCACCGCCGATTGGTTCCACTCGATCGCGACGGGCGCGTTCGCGTCGACGAGCGGCAGGATGCGGCCGCTCCACACGCTGCCCAGCACGACCTGCTTGTTGGCCAGCATTTGCGCGCACACGGCGCCGGAATCCCACCACTTCGTGATGTTCGGCCGAATTTCGCGCAGCTTATTGAAGGCGCGCGGAACGTCGAGCGGGTAGAGCTTGTCCATCGCCACGCCGTCGGCGAGAAGCGCGAATTCGAGGTTGGGGAACTCGGCCGCCATGTCCTCGAGCATGCGCGAGCCGGGAAAGGCGTTCACGTCCCAGAATTCGGCCCAGCTCCGAGGATGCTTGGAGGCGAAGGTCTCCTTGTTGTAGCCCATAACCGTCGCGTAGGTGTTCTCGCCCACGTAATAGTCCTCGACCGGGCTCACGTCAGCCAGGTCGGTGCGCGTGAACTTCGAGCGGTCGATCTTCTCCAAGGCGCCGCGCTTCTCGAAAGTCACCGTGGTGAATTCCCCGAGATCGGCCACGTCGACCTGGATGTCGTGGGCCTCGACCATGGCGACGAGCTTCGCCACGTTCGTGGCGAACGACACGACCTCGATCCCGGTTTCCGCGGTGAAGGGCTCGAAGATGGCCTTGCGCAGGGCGTCCTCGTAGGCGCCCCCGCCGGTCCGCACCACCACTTTCCCTGCCGCCGCGCGTGCGCTGCGGCCGATGCTGGGCAACATCCCGGCCAAGGCGAGGCCTGCGCCGGCGCCCTTTAAGAGATTTCTCCGCGAGATCCGGCGCGTGCCGGAGTTCCGACGGTCATTGTTCCCAGTCATGTCGACGCTCCCTATGTTCGAGAGAGATGTGCTCCCAGCACTTGTTCCATCTCGCGCCGCCTTGCGAGCCTGCGGCCGATCTTACCCGGCGCTTGCTCGAACCTGCGCGCTCCGGGCGCCGGTATGGCCGCGTGCCATTGATTATCTCACGGATGCGGCCGCCTGCGCAGCGCCGTATCCGATGTGCGCGAGCACGCTCTCACAGCCGACCACGTGGCGGGACAAGGCCACCGCCGCGGCGGAGAGCCCGAAGGCCAAGCCCGCGAGCTGCGAGACGTGCAGAACGGGAACCTCGTATTTGCTGCGGAATTCGCGCTCGATGCTCGGCTGATAGGCGTCGAACACGGTGTGGCACAGGGGACAAGGCGTCACGATACATTGGGCGCCGTTGCTCTTGGCGTTGGAGAGATGGCCCCCGCTCATCCGCACGGCGATGCGCTCCTCGACACTGACGACATGGAAGCCGCAGCACTTGCTGGCCCCCGGGTACTCGACGACCTCGCCACCCAAGAGCCGGCAGAGCCGATCGAGCGCCGGCGCCTCGCCCGCGGCACCCGCCCCGTAGACCGTGCTCGGACGCTGAATGTGACAGCCGTAGAAGGGCGCCACCTTGAGCCCTCGCAACGGCCGCACGACCCGCTCCTTGAGGCGCTCCTCGCCGAGGTCCTCGGTCATCACCCAGAGGAAGTGCTTGACCTCCCTCTCGCCTTTGAAGGCGAGCCCCTCGCTGGCGAGGGCCCGGTTGACGGCGTCGCGCGCCGCCCGATCGGCCTTGAGCCGCCGGTTCGTCTCGGTCAAGTTCAGCAAGCAGGTGTCGCACACCGCCACTAGATCGCATCCCTCGCGCTCCGCCAGCGCCAGGATGCGGCCGTTCGCCGTCAGGTGCAGCTGCTCGCTGACCGCACGGAACTCCCGCGCACCGGTGCAGCCCGGGTTCTCGAGCTCCTTGAGCTCGACGTCGAACAAGTCGGCGACCGCATGGGTGCTGAGGTCGAGCTCGCGGCACGTCCCCTTGGCCGAGCAGCCGGGAAAATACGCATATCTCCATTTCATTTGGCGTCCCCATCGGACTGGTAGGTCTTCCGCATCGCCTCCATACCGGGCGACGGCCGCTTCGGGAAGACGTCGACCAGGCTGAGCTTGCCGCGACGCATCAGGCGGAGCGCGAGGCGCAGGGCGTTCAGGCTGATGCCCTTGGTCTTGAGCGCTATCGGTGCCGCCTCGGCGCGGCCGCGCGCCTTGACCACGTCGAGGAACGCGTGCGCGCGCCGCGCTGCCGCGGCCTCTCCCCTGCGATAGACCAAACGCTTGAGCGGCTGGATCGCCTCGCTGACGATCGGAATCTCGGTCGGACAGACGCGCTCGCATTCGTAGCAGGACACGCACTTGAAGACCTGCGCCACCTCGTCGGCGAGCCGCGCGCGGTCGGCCTCGTCGCGCGGGTCCTGGGCCAGCTCGCTCAACGCCACCAACAGGGCCGGGCCGGCGAATCCGCTGTCGGGCTGCTGCAGCACCGGGCAGGCCGACTGGCACGCCAGGCACTGGATGCAGTCGCGCAAATGCACGGTCGGCGCCATAATCTGCTCGGAGAGCGGCTCCGGGAAGCCCGGATAATCCCGCCTACGCACGAGGAGCGGCGAAAGCTTGGCGAGGAACGCCTCGAAGGGATCGCGCGAGGTCACCAGGTCGCGCACGAGCGGGAGGTTGCTCAGCGGCTCGATGGTCATCTCCTGCTCGGCCTCCTCCCAACAGGCGAGCTTGGGCGAGCCGTTGACGTTCACGGCGCAGGTGCCGCATTTCTTCGTACCGCAGAGCCAGCGGTAGCCGAAGTCCACCTCCTTGATCTCGTGGATATAGTCGAGCACGTCCATGATGCGCATGCGCGGGGTGCGCGGCACCTCGTAGGATTCGTAGCGCGGCTCGCGATCGGTCTCGGGATCGAAGCGGTAGATGCGGACCCGGATATTGTCCGGCTCAGTAGTCTGCTTCGAAGAAGGGCTCACGATTTTTCTCCGGCCTTAGGTAAGGGA
>Ga0187769_10000579_pt1 | contig 20135 bp, 18 predicted proteins | sample 0116_SJ02_MP02_1_FD_133140 | JGI IMG/M metagenome (GOLD analysis project Ga0187769, IMG submission 133140) | Tropical peat soil microbial communities from peatlands in Department of Meta, Colombia - 0116_SJ02_MP02_10_MG | ecosystem: Environmental > Terrestrial > Soil > Wetlands > Peat | place... | reverse complement strand
CCCGCCATCGACATTGATTTCGGACCGCAGTGGGAGTTCAACTTTGGAGTCGGTGTGGGCGCAACGGCCTCGACCGATCACCTCATCATTAAATGCATCATCGGGCGGCGCTTCTCGTGGCGCCACGACAAGGAATCCAAAACGGCAGATTAGACCTAACCGCCCCCCAAGCTGCCCACCTCTGGGCTAGTTTTGCTAACTGCTCACGACCTGGGCCGTTTGAGACCAAGCCCATTGGGTCCGCGACGTATAGCTTTGATTAGGACGTAATCGAATAAGAACACGCAGATGAAAGAAGTCACGACAGCGTAGACAGCAACGGTGGAGCTGAAGCGCCGCAAAAAGTGTCTTCCGAACAGAAGAACAGTGGTATTTGCGCCGGCCAAGAAGGCGAACGCAGTCGCACACAGCACGTATGGCAGGGGGTGCTTTCGCACGAGCTTGAGTACATGGTCCCCGTGGAGTCGAGGTGCACGCCCTTTCCCTTGCTCATCCATGTTGCAAAATTTTGCGAGAGATGCGTAGAAACAGCAATAGAAAAGTCGAATCTGACGCAAAAGCCTCGCGTTCTACTTGCTACGCCCCCTATGATTCGTTATGCACGCGGCGGCTCCGGCTGAGGCAGCAATGGCGTTGCCTCACGGGGTTGCGGCAGCAACGAGGGCGCCGGATGAATCAATGCGTCCAGCGCCGGATACCGCGATGCAAAGAAGTAGATCGCATAGGCGGGGAAAAACACCATGGCCGGGACAGAGATCACGGAAACCACGTAAAGAATCGCTGCCAGCACAACGCATCCCACGACCACGGCGAGCGTTATTGTGTAGAGATTCCAGCTAAACCCGGCGGCTTTGCCAGCAAAAACAAAGAGCGCGCCTAAGCCGCCGATTGGAATGAGCGCCACCAGAATCACCACGGTTGTAATGATCACCACAACGATGCCCACGCCCAGCGCCATCACAATCTTCATCAGAACATAACCAAAATAGGGCCCTTTTTCTGATCCCAGCATGGGTAATAGCCGCCCCCATGCCTGAAATGCAGATATGTTCTCGATGGCCATCTGCGGGATGACGAAGTCCTTGGTGAAGACGTGTACCACTGCTGTCAGCACCCCGAAGGCCAGCACTGCCAGAAACAGGGCCATGCCGAAGAGGATCAGCGGTGCCAGGTGTTCTTTGGGTTTCGTAAGCCAGCCAGCGGCGAATGCAAAGGCGGCGGGAATCCCGATCAAGATAATGAATCCTACGAAGATGGCCAGACTGAATAGAATCTGCCACACGAAATATCGCAGTCCCGGTCCTTGCCGCCGGTTCCAGCCCCGACGGATCTCGCAATTTCGTGCGATTACGCTGTCAAACAGAATGAAGCGCATCACGCTGTTGACGTAGAGCAGCAGAATCCAGAACACGAAACCGGCAACGAGCAGAAGAGCGACCAGCAAAACCAGGAGTGCAGGATCGATGTTTGGCAGAGGTGGAGCGACGAACTGATTCGGGTGCCGCGGGGGCTGAAAGTTGGTGTTGAAGTTGCCGCAACTTCCTGTGGTCAGTTCCCCAGCCAGCAATCCCACGAGAGCGAGTTGCGCCCATTGCCCAGCCCGGAAAGGTTGAAAAAGTTGCTGCTTGGTATGCTGAAATGCCGGACTGATTGCGTCGATCGCGGAAATCGGCAAGCAAGCACCTCACGCGAGGTCGGAGAATGGCAAAGGTACTAGGAAGCAAACGGTGGGTCAACAAAAATAATGTCCTCCGCCTGAGTTACATCACAGCGTTACACCCAGGTTCCGGATAAACTAAGCAAAAATCTTTTATATGGAACGTGCCGCTATGTTGCGCAAAAACCGTCTTTTTACTCCCGGCCCAACGCCTATTCTTCCCGCAGCCCAAACGGCGATGGCCTTCTATGCCATGCACCACCGCACAGCCGATTTCCTTGCCCTGTTCTCACGAGTGCTGGCCGACATCAAAGAATTCATTGGCACCAGGAACGATGTGCTGGTACTGGCCTCTTCCGGCACAGGTGTCATGGAAGGTTCTGTTTCGAACCTGACGTCACCAGGCGACAAAGTGCTGGTGCTGACGGCTGGAAAATTCGGCGAACGCTGGCGCGATTTGGCCAAAGCCTTCGGCTGCGCCGTGGAAACGGTAGTTGCGCCATATGGCGCTACCTTTTCGTTGGAGGATGTTCGCCAGAAGCTGACGCCCGATATCCGCGTCGTATATGTGCAGGCCACCGAAAGCTCGACGGGAGCGCGCCATGACATAAAGTCCGTTGCGCAATTGGTGCAACGGGCCGGTGACGACATTCTTCTGGTCGTGGACGCGATTACCGGTCTTGGCACCACCAACTTCGATGTGGACGGTTGGGGGATTGACGTGATCATCGGCGGGTCACAAAAGGCACTGATGATTCCGCCTGGTCTGGCGTATTGCGCGATCAGCGAACGTGCGTGGAAGCGCATGGAAGCGACAAAGAATCCGCGTTACTACTTTGATTTTCGCAAAGAGCGCAAAGCCGCCGCTAAGGGCGAATCGGCTTACACTCCGGCAACCTCCTTGTTTGCCGCGTTGGGCGCAGCTTTGGACCATGTCCGCCAAATGGGCGATGGGGATCTCGTGGCAGGACGTGACATGTTGATTGCGAATGCCGAGCGAGCTGCACAGATGACTCGTGCCGGCTCGCAGGCGCTCGGCCTAAAGTTGTTTGCGCCTTCATGTCCTGCAGCAGCTCTGACTGCGATTCAATCGCCGAATGGCATCGACTCCGGCGCTATTGTAAAAGAATTCCGCCAGCGTTTCGGAGCTGTGGTGGCAAACGGCCAGGGCGAGATGAAGGGGAAACTGTTCCGCATCGCGCACCTGGGCTATTACGACTATCTGGACACGATCGGAATTCTGGCTGCATTGGAGCAAGTAGTCGCGTCGGTGACTGGCCAGCCCGTGGACTACGGCGCGGCAGTGCGCGCGGCTCAGGAAGTGTACGCACTGAAGCCAAGCCCGCTCTCGGTCACCAAGTAACAGCCTAGAGTCGGGGAGGTTAAAGGAGCTTGGGGTATCTGACATGAAGATTGTTGTAGCTGAAAAAATATCAGCATCTGCGGTTGATCTGCTGCGTGAGCCGGATTGGGTGGTGGTAACTCCCGATCAGATAGACGGCGGCTTATCGGCGCAGTTGGAATCAGCCGATGCACTCATCGTGCGCTCGGCTGTTCAGGTCAACGCTGAGCTTCTGGTCAAAGCACCAAAGCTGCGGGTGATTGGACGCGCCGGCGTGGGTGTGGACAACATTGAGCTTGAGCCGGCCACACGCCAAGGCATCGCGGTGATGAACACCCCCGGTGCGAATGCGATTGCCGTCGCCGAACATACGATGGCTATGATGCTGGCGATGGCGCGGCACCTGTGCCGGGCGAATGCTCTCACGCACGCCGGGAAGTGGGAGAAAAAATCGCTGCAGGGAACTGAGCTGCGCGGGAAGACACTGGGCATCGTTGGTCTTGGAAGAATAGGCATGGAAGTCGCGCGCCGTGCGCGCGCGTTCGGAATGAACGTCATCGCGCACGATCCCTTCGTCTCGACGACCGTGGCGAAGGAGCAGAGCATCAGGACGGCCACACTGGACGAAGTCTACGAGGTGGCGGATTACCTCACGCTTCATGTCGGTCTCACGCCCCAAACCACTGGCATGATCAATGCCGAGTCTCTCAAGAAAATGAAGCGTGGTGTGAAGATGGTGAACTGCGCTCGTGGCGAACTCGTCGATGAAGCCGCTTTGGCCGATGCGTTGAAGCAGGGGCACGTTGCAGGAGCCGCGCTTGACGTGTTTGCCGAAGAGCCGCTGAGAAATTCGCCGCTCGCCGCACTGGATAATGTGATTCTCACTCCTCACATCGGCGGCTCCACGTACGAGGCGCAAGAAGCCGTCGGTTATCAGATTGCACTGCAGGTGAAGGAATATCTGAAGCATGGCGTGATTCAGAACGCAGTCAATGTGCCTTCGGTCTCGCACGACGAATATCTGGAACTGCAACCCTACATCGTGCTGGCGGAAAGATTGGGATCATTCCTGGCGCAGATTAGTGAGGACGCGCTCGAAGAGATCTCGTTGCGCTACAGCGGCTACATTGCCGAGCGGAAAACCGAGCTCATCCGCAATGCCGCGATCAAGGGCATGTTGAACCAGGCATTGGAGGAGAAGGCGAATCTTGTAAATGCGGCCACCATCGCGGCGTCCCGGGGGTTGCGAGTCCACGAAGCGCACAAAGCGAAGAGCTCGACTGGAGGTGCAGGCAGTGTACTTTCGATCTTAGTTAAGACTCAAAGCCAAGAGCACTTGGTCAAAGGCGCTGTGCTGCACAAGAACACGCCTCGGTTACTCCACGTGGACGGGATAGAGGTGGAAGCGCCGCTGGAAAAGAATCTCATCTATCTCCGCAACCGCGACGTGCCCGGGGTGATCGGCAAAGTGGGAACTATTCTGGGAGACCACAAGATCAACATCGCCGATTTCTCCCTCGGCCGGCGGGCCGACGACGGCAAACCCGCTGCGCCCCGGGAAGCCATTGCCGTAGTCCACGTGGACGAGGTTGTGCCAGAGGCAGTCCTGGCCGAGCTCAGAAAGATTCCCGCAGTCGAGCAGGCAAAAGCGGTAAGGCTGTTCTGAAAACCCACCGCTGGTTTTCAGGAAATACGCCCGGTGCCTTAAGATAGCGAGTCTCGGCATCAAACATCATGAGAGGACAATGGATGCTTAAGCAAGCAGCAGCTGTACTCGCTACTCTGATTTTCCTAGCGTCGATCGGTATCGCCCAGGATGGTCACTTCGATTTCAGTTTCAATGCGGCTGGAGTTTTCACCAATCAAGCGACCGGGAACGGAATCACCCAGACTGCAACCGAAGGTGGAGGAGGGTTTGGCACGATTCGCGCCAGATTCAAACCTAAGCATTCATTTGTCTTCAACTATGGCCGGTACAAGGATTCTCAGATTTACCGTTCCATCGATAACTTCCACATTCTGGCAAACATTTCCGAGTACAGCTTCGCCTACATGTTCACTCCATTCCAGAAGGGCCGGTTCGAGCCTTTTGTTTTAGCAGGCGTCGGACCAGTCAGGTTCGGCCCCCGCAGTACCTGGGTATTTCTTCCCCCGCTTCCGAACAACATCCCGGACAATATCCAAATCAACCTGCACGCTGCCAAGCAGACCCAGATCGGTTACCTGTACGGGCTTGGAGTTGATTACCGGATCCCTTCATTGACGCGGTTCGCGGTGCGCCTGCAATACCGTGGAATTCTATACAAGGAGCCGGATTTCAAGATCGATGCGACTTCGGGCAGCGTGATCAGCTTCTTTACTGGCGCCAGAGGCCACATGGCCGAGCCCTCAGTGGGCTTGATGTTCCGCTTTTAAGGCTCTGCATGCTGCGCTTCGTAGGCAGCGATTTCAGCTTCATGCTGCAGGGTGAGTCCGATGTCGTCCAGTCCCTGGAGCAAGCACCGGCGGCTGAATTCGTCAATTACAAAGCTGGTGGAAAGTCCGCGCTGGTCGTCAACCGTGCATTGCTCAAGGCCGACCGTGATCTCGTAATCGGGAAGCTCTGCGGCCTTGCGCGCGATCTCACTGACATCACCTTCACTCAGCACGACAGCGAGCACACCGTTCTTGACGCAATTGTTGGCAAAGATGTCGGCGAATGAAGGCGCGATCACGGCGCGGAAGCCGAAATCTGCAATTGCCCAGACAGCATGTTCGCGGGAAGATCCGCATCCGAAATTTTTGCCCGTGACCAGAATGCTGGCGCCTGCGTAGCGCGGCTGGTTAAGGACGAAAGAGGGATCCGGGCTGCCGTCCTTCAGTCGTCGCCAGTCGAAAAACAGGAATTCGCCAAAGCCGGTGCGCTCGATTCGCTTCAGAAACTGTTTAGGAATGATCTGGTCGGTGTCAATGTTCGCCCGGTAAAGCGGCGACACTCGGCCTTTGTGGACGCGAAATGGTCGCATGTCTGTATCTCGTCTCAGCGAAAATGCCAATTGCGAATGTCGGTGAAGTGCCCGGTGATGGCTGCCGCGGCGGCCATCATCGGACTCACTAAATGGGTGCGGCCGCCTCGTCCTTGCCGTCCCTCAAAATTGCGATTGCTCGTGGAAGCGCAGCGTTCACCAGGTTGCAGAATGTCGGGATTCATTCCCAGGCACATCGAACAACCCGATTCGCGCCATTCGAAGCCTGCCTCTTGAAAAATTCGGTGCAATCCTTCGCTCTCGGCTGCACGTTTCACAGCCTGCGAGCCCGGTACCACCATCGCCCGCACTTTTGGCGCGACGCGGTATCCCTTGGCAACGCGCGCGGCCGCGCGCAAATCTTCCAGGCGCGAGTTGGTGCAGGAACCGATGAATACGCGGTCCAAAGCGATCTTCTCGATGGGCGTTCCCGGTTCGAGTCCCATATATGCCAGCATGCGTGCCACGGTCTGCTGATCCAATCCGCCGTTCAGCTCGCTGAAATCGGGCACGCGGCCGGTAACTGGCGCTACCATGCCAGGATTCGTTCCCCAAGTCACCAGCGGCGCGAGTTGTGAGGCATCGACGTGCACAACGGAATCGTACTTAGCTTCGGGATCAGAACTGAGAGCGCGCCACCGGGCAACGGCCTTGTGCCAGTCATCACCCCGGGGTGCGAAGCGGCGGTCTTTTAAGTATGCGAAGGTAGCTTCATCCGGTGCGACCATCGCGGCGCGTGCCCCGGCTTCAATGCTCATGTTGCACAAAGTCATACGGCCTTCCATCGAAAGCGAGCTCACAACGTCGCCCGTGTACTCGATGACGTGCCCGGTGGCTCCGTCGGTCCCGATCTGGCGAATAACTTCGAGTGCAAGATCCTTGGCGGTGACTCCTTCACCCAGTTCGCCTTTGACATCGATCAGCATCGTCTTCGGCTTACGCTGCGGCAGGCACTGCGTGGCGAGCACGTGCTCGACTTCCGACGTCCCGATGCCGAACGCCAACGCCCCAAACGCGCCGTGCGTGCTGGTGTGGCTGTCGCCGCACACGATAGTCATGCCCGGTTGCGTTAGTCCGAGCTCTGGCCCGATCACGTGCACGATTCCCTGGTCGGGCGAGTCGATATCAAAAAGAGGAATTTCGAATTCCTTACAGTTGTTCTGCAGCGCCTGAATCTGTCGTGCTGCAATCGGATCAGTAATTGGTGTGCCGCGTGGTTCTGTCGGAACGTTATGATCCACGGTCGCTACCGTGCGCTTCGGCTGACGAACCCGTCGTCGGGCAGCTCGCAGGCCATCGAAGGCCTGCGGCGAAGTGACTTCGTGCACCAAATGCAGATCGATGTAGAGCAGCGCTAACTGTCCGGAAGGAACACACACCACGTGTTCGTCCCAAATCTTGTCGAAGAGTGTGCGTGGTGGTTTGGACATCAGTTTCTTACAACACTGCCCCCGCAGCTCCTGGCCTACCCCTCAGGCTGGCGGGACGCCCGCGCTACAACTTCGGAGCTCGCCGGTTCTTGTATGCCCTAAGATCGCTTCTACAATCTTGCTTCCCATCTGCGCCGTCGTGATCGCCGATTGCCCCGGCTGGGCCAGGTCACGCGTACGATATCCGGCCGACAGTACGGTATCGACAGCAGCTTCAATGCCAGCGGCCTCGGCGTTCAACTGAAACGAGTGGCGCAACATCATTGCCACCGAAAGAATCGCGCCTAGCGGATTGGCAATGCCGCGTCCGGCAATGTCCGGCGCCGAACCATGCACCGGCTCGTACAAAGCCACCGCCCCGCCGATGCTGGCCGACGGCAACATTCCAATCGATCCTACTACGCTACCTGCCTGATCCGAGAGTATGTCGCCGAACATGTTCTCGGTTAGCAGAACGTCGAAGCTTGTAGGATGGGACACCAACGCCATGGCCGCAGAATCCACATACATGTGCGAGAGCTGCACATCCGGATATTCCTTACCCACCCGCGTTATAACTTCCCGCCACAGACGCGAACAATCCAGCACGTTGGCTTTGTCAACCGAGGTGACCTTGCGCCGCCGCGGGCGCGCCAGCTCAAACGCCACACGCGCGATGCGCTCAATCTCCGGCTCGGCATATCGCATGGTGTCGATGGCAGTGCGATTGCCCGTCGATCCCTCCGTCGACCTCGGCTGGCCGAAGTAGATTCCTCCCAGCAGTTCGCGGACGATCAGAATGTCAGTTCCTCGAACAATCTCCTTTCGCAGTGGCGAACAGTCCTGCAACGCCCGAAAGCAAACCGCTGGCCGCAAGTTGGCGAAAGCGCCTAGTTCCTTTCGCAGACGAAGCAGACCTCTTTCGGGACGCAAATGAGCAGCATAAGTATCGAATTCTGGACTTCCCACCGCGCCTAGCAGCACCGCAAGAGAACTCAGGCAACTTTGCAGCGTATCTTTGGGTAACGGATCGTTACTGGCGCGAAGAGCAGCGCCGCCGATGTCTTTCTGCGCAAAACGTAACTCGTGTCCAAAAACCTGCGCAACGCTTTCGAGGACGCGGACGGCTTCATCAATGACCTCCGGGCCAATGCCGTCGCCGGGCAGGATGGTGAGATTTAGCAGCATTTACGACAGAACTATACACCCCAGAAATAGTCTTCCTGTTCGGCGTGACGCTCGGCTACAGAAGGCAAGGAAACCCTGGGAATACAGGGGTCAGTCCGAGGATGCACAGGGCTGTTGTCGGCTCCGGCTCCGGCTACGCGCGTTTTGCCTTCAACTGCGCCAGCAACCTGGGCGTGCGCTTTTATGTTTCCGATCAGCTCCAGCAGGTGATGATCTTGCACCTGCTTGATGCCGTCGGCCAGAGCCACAAATTGCTTGTAGATTTCGTCGAGCTCACGGCGGTCGAATTTATAGCCTAGCTGCTCGCAACGAATACCCAACGCGTGCCGTCCGGAATGTTTGCCCAGCACCAGGGTTGAGTCGGGCACGCCCACTGACTGCGGCGTCATAATCTCGTAAGTCAACGGGTTCTTGAGCACGCCGTCCTGGTGGATGCCGGCTTCATGCGCGAATGCGTTGCGTCCGATGATGGCTTTGTTCGGCTGGACCGCAACCCCAGTGATCTCGCTGAGCATCTGGCTGGTCGGGAAAAGCTGCTCACCGGCAACGCCAGTATCATACGCCAGCCGGTCCGGACGGACGCGCATGGCCATCACGATCTCCTCCAGCGACGCATTCCCGGCGCGCTCGCCAATTCCGTTGATTGTGCATTCCACCTGGCCCGCTCCAGCTTCGATCGCAGCCAAGGAGTTGGCAACAGCAAGTCCGAGATCGTTGTGGCAGTGCGCGGAGATCACAACATTTTCGATCCCGCCGACCCGCTCGCGCAGGGTTCGAATCAACTCGCCAAATTCGTTGGGAGTCGTGTAACCAACGGTATCTGGAATATTGACGGTGGTGGCTCCCGCCTCGACTACTGCTTGCACGACTTGGCAAAGGAAGGCGGGATCTGTACGTGTCGCATCTTCTGGAGAAAACTCGACATCGTCGCACAGACCTTTTGCCAGCCACACTGCTTCAGCGGCCTGCTTCAGACACTGCTCTCTCGAAATTCGCAGCTTATATTTCAGGTGAATATCAGATGTCGCCAGGAACACGTGAATCCGCGGTTGAGCCGCGTGTTGCACCGCCTGCCAGGCACGCTCGATGTCCTGCGGGCAGGCACGAGCCAGGCCGGCGATAATCGGGCGACGCACGACGGCAGCGATGGCCTGCACGGCGGCGAAATCGCCATCAGAGGCGATGGGGAACCCAGCCTCGATCACATCCACACCTAAACGGTCGAGCTGGTGTGCCATGCGCAGTTTTTCCTGTACATTCATGCTGCAACCCGGCGATTGTTCTCCATCGCGCAGCGTGGTGTCGAAAACTGTGATCCGCGTTCGTTCCATGCCAGCTTCTCCTGGAGATGAATGCTCCGATGTTACGTGGACACAGCCGTTAAGCAAAGCTTATAATCCTTACCACATTATTAGGTAATCTTAATGTCATAAGGGCGGCTAATGCCGGCATAAGCCATTGCTAAAGAGGCAAGTTATGGACTTGTCGCAACTGGAGGTTTTCCTGGTGGTGGCGCGGGAACGGCACTTCTCCCGTGCAGCTGAGAAACTGTACCGAACCCAATCGGCAATCAGCCAATCCATTCGCAAGCTGGAAGAAGAGGTCGGGGAGCCGCTCTTCGACCGATCGTCGCGCGATGGCCTGCTTACAGACGCCGGCCGCGTGCTTCAGGAGTATGCTGAACGGCTGTTGAACCTGCGCGCCGACGCGCAAGAAGCCCTGGCCGAACTCAAGGAGCTGCACAAGGGCAAGCTTGTAATCTCCGCCAATGAGTTCACTGCTCTGTATCTTTTGCCCGTGCTGGGTGAATTTCGCCGACTGCATCCCATGGTCAAAATCACCGTGAACCGCTCCCTAGGCAGTCGCATTCCTGATGATGTTCTGCAACACAACTCCGAATTGGGTGTTCTCACGTACGATCCTGAGGATTCGCAGCTTCGTTCCATTGTGGTGTTTCTGGATGAGCTCATCTTTGTGGTTCCGCCGAACCATCCGCTGGCCAGTCTGCGACAGGTCAGCATTCGGCAACTGGGCGCCGAGTCGTTTGTTGCGCATAACGTGCCTTCGCCCTATCGCGACAAGGTGCTGCAAGCCTTCAAACGTCACAAGACGCCTTTGCACATGGACGTGGAATTGCCCACCTTGCAGGCCATCAAACTTTTTGTGGCTATGGGAAACGGAGTAGCCCTCGTGCCCGAGATGAGCGTTGAAGATGATCTGAAGCGTGGCGAACTGGTGCGCATTCCTGTACGGGAATTAAAGCTGCATCGCAAGCTGAGGCTGATCTATCGCAAATCGGCCAGCCTCTCCCACGCTGCCCGCGCGTTCTTGACCGTCGCCGAGACATTTGCCCGCGAACGCGGCGGCCGCTATCAGTTTCAGCGCTAGCACTGAACAGTCTAACCAGAGTAAGGCTTCGTTTTCTGATCGAGCAGTGTTCTTAAGCGTGCATAACCGTTCCGGCTCACGGGAAGTTGCACCCCGTTGGTGAGAACTACCACATGATTATCTTTACTGTAAGGCTCAATCTTCGTGACCCTCTCCAGATTCACGATGTAGGAGCGGTGAATGCGGATAAATCGAGCCGGATCAAGAGCTGTCTCTAGGCTTGAAATCGTCTGTTGCTTGAGATGGGTCTTCCCTTCCGTACACAAGCCGACATAGTCATCCTGGGCTTCAGCGTAATCGAGCTTCGCGACCGGGATGATCTGGACACGGGTTCCGTCCCTGACCACGATGCGCTCAGCGTATTTGGCCGGAGGCCGCGCACTGGACGACAGCTCCGTCGGCGTCGGCAGTTTCCTACCCAGCCGCTGTTTCACCCGTTGCAGAGCAGTCTCAAATCGCTCTGCGCTGAAAGGCTTCAGCAGGTAATCCACGGCATGGATATCGAACGCGCGAAGAGCGTATTCGTCGTACGCGGTCACAAATACGATGGCCATGTCCGTGCCAATCAACTCCAAAACCTCGAAACCGTCTAGCTTGGGCATTTGAATATCGAGAAAAAGGAGATCGGGTTTCAGTTCCGTGACTGCCTTAACTGTTTCGAAGCCGTTTGCACATTCGGCCACGACCTCAATCTCAGGGTGAGTAGACAGGAATTCGCGCAACATTTGCCGGGCGAGATCTTCGTCATCGACAATGACGGCGCGAATCTTCTTCTCTCCGCCGCTGCTCATACGCTCGTTCCGTTCTGTTGCGCCGGCAGACGCAGGTTCACTGAAAAGCAAGTGCCGTCGGTGCGGACGGCGATGCTGGCATCTGTGCCATAGCGCGCGTTCAAGCGCTGGCGGATGTTGTCAAGCCCGAGGCCGGTTTTCAAGGAAGAGGGCGTGTCGGGATCAAAGCTATTCTCCACTGTAATGGAGACAGCATCGTCATTCCCTTGAGCGGCCAGCCGGATTACTCCTCCTTCCGGCAAGTTCGCAATGCCATGCCGAATTGCGTTTTCCACCAGCGGTTGCAGCAGAAGCGGCGGAAGAAGAAAGCCCGTGGTTCCCTTGTCCACTTCCTCTTCCATGTGCACGCGGGCGCCAAAACGGACCTTCTCAATGGCCAGGTAGCCGCGCACCAGGGCCAGTTCCTCTTCCAGTGTGATGGTCTCTTTTCCGCCCAGACGCAGCGTAGTACGCAGGAAATCCGCCAAGAGAATACACATCTCGCGCGCCTTGCCAGCATCTGTGCTGGTCAGCGCGCTAATAGAGTGCAGGCAATTGAAGAGAAAATGAGGATTGACCTGGGCTCGCAGTGCCTTCAACTCCGCATCCCGCGCCAGAATGCGCGCCTCGAGAGCGCGCTCTTGGGCTTCTCGGGCAGCTTGTTCCGCGAGAAGCACATAATGAAATGTTACTGCTAGAAACCAGAGGAGAACTCCGGTTGCCCACAGAACGGAAAAGTGGTTTTCGAGACGCAGGTCAAGTCCAACGAAACCAGCGTGAAGCGCGAGGGCAATGGCCAAAGCTCTTGCCGACGCGGTCCACAAAGCGCTGACCACCACGGCAGCGGTCAGGTGCGTCAACACTAAGCGGGTGAAACTTGATTTTTCCAGCGGGGTGGCTCGGCATGGATACCAAGCTGCCAAGCAAACAAATGCGTACAGAAGGCAAAGAGGAACGGTGAGTACGGTGGCCTCCGGCCGGCTCAGGCCGCCAGATACGGTCAGCGAATGTACCAGCATTGCGGCGACGGGAATCCACGCCAGAAGGTACAGGCCCAAATTGCGCAGCCGGCCGAGGATGGGATGCATCCGCTTACCTCAGTTCCTTACTTCCACGCCACCCATAATGGCGACGCCCTTCACGATCAGAGTCTTCGTGGGCTGAGGGCCTTCACGAGCTTTCAGACTGTGCCCTCCCATGAACGCGGCAACGCGCATCGAGACCGCCCAGGTTTCCGGAACGCGGATGACGCCACCACCCATCAAGCAGTTTACGGTGATGGTGGCTTCGCTATTCTCGATGTCCGCATCCTTCAGGTTCACGTCAAACCCACCCATGAACGCGACTAAGTCACCACCACGGAAGTTTTTCGCCCGGATGCGGTATTCGCCGCCTCCTAGAATCGAGAACACGTTGAGGTGAGGAGAAAGGATCCCCCCGCTTTCCGTAGGTTGCTGGTAAGCGCGCCAGATCAGGATCAGACCAGCGGCAATGACAAATACCGGCCAGGTTCTGTCGAGGCGAATGTTCAGGTAGCCGAGATGGTCAAGTTCAATGGCTGCGCCTACGGCCATCAGCAGGATGGCCCAGAGACGGCCAGTTGAATCGCTTGCCTGCAACAGTCGGAGCAGGCCGAAAGCGCCGAATATCAGCGCCCAAAAGTTGAATGAGATGATGCCCATCTGGTCGAGCAGCAACAGCGCTCCGACCACGATCAGCGCGCCGCCGTTCAGAACCGCAGGATTGAATCTGTTGTCGTTGTTACTCATAGCGGCCTCCGTTCGAATGTTTGCTGGCGCCAGCTGTGACGGCATCCGCCAACATCAGGCTGACTCCCACGACCACCAGAAACATCGGAGCAGAGTGCAGAATCGCGTGAGAAAGAAGATTGCCTGTCCGCACGAAGCAGCCAAGTTTATCAAATAGAAACAGCGTGCCTGCCACGGCCAGGGCGGCGGCGAGAATTAACGCTTCCCAACGATCGGGCTGATTGTTGTGTGCCATGGGCCGTCTCCTTGCTCGGACTTTCGTTCGTCCTGAGGCAAGCCTAAGCGTCCTCCCCTTGAGTGTCTTGCCCTTTTCGGCGAGCGGCGGTTGGTTACCGGCAAATGGCGTTCTTTAACCGTGCCGTAACCTTTCCATGCCCGATCAGTTTATAAACTTAGAGGAGCGATGGTCGTTAGAGCACCGGCATCGGAGTGGTCCCCGGCGCAAGCCGACGAACGTCTGTTGGTGGAGGCTGCCCAGAAGGATCCGGCTCGCTTCGCCGACCTCTATGAAATTCACTTCGAGCGCGTGTACCTCTTCATCACCCGGCGGGTTGGCGATCGCGATGTCGCCGAAGACTTGACCTCGGATGTATTTCATAAGGCGCTCGCGAACCTTAAGCAATTTGAGTGGCGAGGAGCGCCATTCGGAGCTTGGCTCCTGCGCATCGCGGCCAATGCAGTGGCGGATCGCGGCAAACGAGGTGGGCGAGAGCTGAGCTTCGCTGATCCGCCGGAGATCGCCGCGCAGATAAATCTGGAAGAAGTTGAAGACGGCGCGCGGCTTTTCCGGATGGTGGACGATCTGCCGGAAGATCAGAAGCAGGTAGTTGTGATGCGCTTTGCCGAGCAGAAAAGCATCCGGGAGATCGCCGGGCACATAGGGCGCAGTGAAGGGGCGGTGAAGCAGCTTCAGTTTCGCGGATTGGAAAATCTGAGGGCAAGATTTGAATCGAAGCGGACTGTCAAATCACAAAGGACACTAAGGACCACGAAGGCGAGCAGAAGTACAGGTAGGAAGAATGGCTAAGCGCAGTTTGGCGGAACAACTCGACGAAGCGGTGCTTGGGCTATTGGCAAGTCCTGCGGCACTCCCACCGCTGGGTGATCCTCGTGTAGAGGCACTGGCGCAGTTTGCCGTCAGATTGCGCAACTTGCCCCGCCCGCAGTTCAAAGTACGCTTGAAATCCGATTTGCAAAGGAGAGCGACCATGGCAACCGTAGCTGAACCAATCGCGGCAGTTCACACTTCAGCGACACCACGCTTGACATTCAAGGATGTAGCGAAGGCAGTCGAGTTCTATGAGAAAGCCTTCGGCGCAAAAGAAACGTTCCGCTTCCAGATTGGAAAGGGAATTCCCCACGCGGAGATTGTGATCGGTGATTCGCACGTCGACCTGTCCGAAGAATGGCCGGAGGGAGGAAGATTCAGCGCCGAAACGATGGGTCAATCGCCCGTACAGCTAAATCTGGAGGTTGCCGACGTTGACTCATTCGCTGCACGCGCGGTGGCTGCGGGCTTGAAACCCATTCGGCCCGTTTCCGATCAGTTCTACGGCCATCGTGAGGGGAACTTTGTCGATCCCTTCGGCTATCAGTGGAACATCTACACTGTCAAAGAAGAAATGCCGGTTGAGGAGATGCATCGCCGGTTCCAAGCTGAGCAAGCGCAGGTGCAGAAGCCCGCAGTTGACCCGATTCCTAAGGGTTTCCGCACCATCACCCCATACATGATCGCAGCGGACGGTCCGGCACTTCTGGAATTCGCCAAACAGGCGTTCGAAGCTGAAGAAATGTTCCGTGGCATCGGCTCCGCCGGTGGAATCCATGGCGAAGTCAAGATCGGTGACTCCATGCTGATGATGGGTGGTGGAATCCCGGGCAAGGAATTTCGTGCCACTCCGAGCACTGTCGCGTTGCATGTTTATGTGAAAGACACAGACGCTGTTTATCAGCAGGCTCTCGCCGCCGGAGCAACTTCCATCGGCGAACCCAAGGACCAGGAATACGGTGAGCGATCCGCTGGTGTGAAAGACCCGGCGGGGAATTACTGGTACGTAGCCACTCACAAGGGCCCAAGTTACGTTCCCGAAGGCTTGAACGACGTGAATGTGTACATGCATCCACTGCGCGCGGAACCGGTCATTAACTTCCTGAAGCGCGCGTTCGGTGCTCGGGAACTGGCCAAATATGCCTCTCCGGACGGCGTGGTTCATCACGCGGAGGTTCAAGTGGGCACCTCGGTGCTGGAGATGGGCGAGGCGCACGGACCTTATCAGCCCATGGCGAGCGTGCTTTACCTGTATGTTCCTGATGTCGATGCTGCCTACCGACGAGCGCTGCAGGCGGGTGCGACTTCAATCTCCGAACCTGCCGACCAGCCTTATGGTGATCGTAACGCTGGCGTGAAGGATCCCTTTGGCAACACCTGGTACATCGCGACGCACATTAAGGATGTGCAGAGTACATAGTGCGGAGTTGTGTGACGCTGTGTCGGCATCGCTGCCGAGCTTCGCTCGGCCGGGCAGGTGAGGACACCTGCCCGTACGCATCAGGCTTGGGGTGTTGGATCGGCTGAGGCTTCGGTCTCTTCCTCATCCGCGTGAATCAGGCCGAATTTCTTGAGCTTGTAGCGCAGAGCGTCGCGCGAGATGTCAAGCAGCTTGGCGGCGTGGGTCTGATTATTGTTGGCCTGCTTCATGGCAAGCTCTACCATCGCATGCTCCATCTCCTCAAGCGATGTGCCGCCCTCTGGGATATAGAGGTGCGGCAGAGTGCGCCCATTCGCGAGTTGTTGTCCGCCGTTGGAGGACGAGCTGCGCTCGAACGCCGTCTGGCTGCCTGTTTCAACGACAGAAAATGGCAGGTAAACCGCATGCAGCAGAGGCTCGTCTTCCAGAATCATCGCGCGCTCGATTGAATTCTTGAGTTCACGAACGTTGCCCGGCCAATGATGTGCCAACAACAGGCGCTGCGTGTCGGCCGTGATCCCCTGCACGGACTTCTTGAACTTCCGGTTGTAGCGTCCAATAAAGAAGTCCACCAGGGGTAAGATGTCATCTTTTCTATCCCTAAGCGGAGGAATGAAAATCGCAATAATTGCCAAGCGATAATAAAGATCCTGCCGGAAATGCCCTTCCCGAACGGCTTTCTCCAAATCGCGATTGGAAGCAGCAATCACCCGCACATCCACCTGCATGTCGCGGACGCCACCCACGCGGCGGATTACCTGGTCTTCCAGAACACGCAGAAGTTTGGCCTGGAGCAAAGGTGAGAGTTCGCCAATTTCATCGAGGAAGAGCGTGCCTCCGTCGGCGGTCTCGAAAAGGCCTTTCTTCATTTGTTTGGCGTCAGTGAACGCGCCTTTTTCGTGCCCGAAAAGCTCTGCCTCCATCAGCGTTTCTGGAATTGCCGAGCAGTTGATCGCCACAAACGGCTTCTCCTGCCGCGAGCTTTCGTAGTGGATGGCTTTAGCGATCAAATCCTTGCCGGTTCCGCTTTCCCCCTGAATCAGGATGGTCGTGGCCTCGCTGGCGGCAACTTTGCGCACGAAAGCCATCAACTCGGTCATTTTTGTTGACGACCCGATGACTTCGTGATACCCAGTGCGCCGCCGCACCTCGCCGCGGAGGGTTTGCACTTCACTGCGCAGGCGGGTGGTCTCCAGCGCATTCTTGATGGCAACGCTTAGCTCATCGAAGTCAACCGGCTTGCCGACAAAATCGTAAGCGCCCAGCTTCAGCGCTGTTTTCACATCGTCGAGTTGCGGATCGGCGGTGATCATAATGACCGCACGCGCATCACCGTTTTTCTTAAGTTGCCCGAGCACCTCAAGGCCGCTCATGTCGGGAAGGCGCACGTCGAGCAGCACCAGGTCAGGAGACTCGTGTTGCGCCAGCCTTAGGGCGGGATCGCCGGCCTCGGCTTCGAGCACGCTGTAGCCCCACTCTTCACACTTCTGGCGTAGCGACCAGCGCACCAGCCGCTCGTCGTCCACCACCAGGATTTTGTCACCGGCCATTCCACTTAGCTTACTACGGAACTGAGAGGGTCGCGATTGTTCGGATGGTATAGCAACAAGGCCGGATTCTCGGCTCTGGCTGCGCAGACCTGGCAACCCAAAGGCGAGGTGGCGGGAAATTTCACACTGGAATTTGAGCTACGGGGCAAGTCCGAACACCGCTCCGTTCTTACCGCTGCCGCCTAGTTCGGCAGTCCCATACAGCACACCGTTCTTGCCGAAGGCGAGGCCACCCCAGGGTTCACCCCCGTCTTTCCCACCTGAAAAAGCGTGCAGGACGCTCTCGGTCCAGTCACCGCCAGGTGAGGTGGGTGGAGTGAGCTTGAATATTGTGCCGCAGCCACCGCCGCCGCAGATGTTTGCCCCCTTTCCGCCGCCGTAGATAGTCATGCTGAAAATGTTGCCCGTCTTGTCAAAGAGAGTGTTGCCAGACGCTGCGACGCCGTCATTTGTGACCGCACCAAAGCTGTAGAGCACAACTTCACTCCATGTTCCACCCGCCACGGCTGGAGGGGACAACTCAAAAACCGTGCCATGGTTGTACTCCCCGCCGGAAAAAGCTGTGCCATAGAGATGCCCGTTATGCAAGGCAAGTGTGGCGTTCGGATTGCTGCTATCTGTCGGGCTACTCCCAAAGGAGTATATGACCCTGTACCTCCATGCTCCACCTTGCTTAGCTGGAGGTGCAAGCCGAAAGGCAACGCCTGCGTCGCGGGTCGTGTCGGCGTAGGTCGTTCCATAAAGATTGCCCCTGGAGTCGACGACCGGAGTTCCTCTCGGATACTGAGCTGCGGAGAAGGTGAAAATCACGCTCTCTACCCACGGTTCCCCTGGCGTGGCTGGGGGTGTCAACATGAAGACTGTGCCAACATTGTTTACGCCGCCTCCTGCGGTGGTGCCGTATAGGATGCCCTTCTGGTCGAACACCAGGCCGGAGACTGATTTTGCGCCATCGCCGCCACCCTGAAAGCTATGCAGCACGGTCGCGGTCCACGAGCCTCCCGGTGCAGCCGGAGGACTCAACTCAAACACTGTGCCGCAGCCCACCGGGCAGTGGACATTGATGGTTCCACCTTGGTAGGTGGTGCCGTAAAGATTGCCTGCCGAGTCGAAGATTACACCGGCACTGGGCTGGGCACCGTCAGTCAAGCCCGAGAAGCTGTACAGCACTGTTTCGGCCCATTCCGTACTCGGTGGCACGGGCTTCAAAAGTTCGAAGACCGCGCCATTTCCAAACGCGCCGCCCAAAACCGTTGTGCCATAGAGATTGCCAGCGCTATCGGAAACCAGGTTGGCAGACGGCAGAGCCCCTTGGGACCCGGCACTCGGAAAGGCATAGATTGTTGATCCACTCGCGAACGTGGCGGTCGCGAACATTAGCGCAGCAATCAAGCTGAGGGGTCGAAGGGCTTTCGTTGAGGGTTTCCTGCGTTGCATTCGAACACCTCCAAATCGGGGCTGAACCTCTGCGTGCCTGTTGACCGCGGCGAGAATAATCCTAAGGGCGAAGGGTCACCAAAATTGGCAGCTAGTGTACACTCCGTCCGCTGTCCGCGACAAGCGTAAGTTCATCCAGATTTCGCTAATACTTTGCGGGCCCGCCGCAGACGCACGCTCGTCTTTACTCTAGGAACCAAACCCACTGAACGCAACCTACTTGAACCAGTGATACCCAAGGGCAAGTTGGATACCATTGAACTCCGGGTTGCGCACTCCCAGGTTAGCGTTGGAGATGTGCCACCAGTGTAGGCCGACATCAAAGGACTGCCGCTTCTTTGTAAATACGTGAATCCCGCCCCCGCCCTTCGCCGTAAAGTTGAAGCTCGAAGTTTTCCCCGGAGGTAGGTTCGCGGTGGTCGCCACCGCACCCCCGCCCAATTCGATGTACGGCAACACGCGGGAGGTATGAAGGCTCGAGTTCCAGCGCAGGACGACGGGTTCAAAACCACCACCGCGGACAGTCTGATTCTTATAAGTCACAAACACCGGAATCAGATTGAATGCGTACTCGAGGTTCCCGCGTCGCCAACTGCTGCCAATCTCACCCGTGATCGTTCTCCCGATAAAGACTCCCGCGGTCCAAATACGTGCCTCGGCAAAGGAGTTGGTGTTCTCTTCACCAGTGGCTCCGGCGGTCCAAACACTGAAGTCCCAGGTTCCATTCCGGTTGGTCGGAAAGACGTTTTCCTGTGCAGAAAGCACCCATGGGAAGAAACACAGAAGCAGGCCGGCCACTTTGCCGGCTGTAACCAATCTAGCCACGGATTTATGCGCCCCTTGGATCTCAAACCCTCCCCTCCGGAGAACCCTTGCGTCGTTACCAACCCTTGCAGGTCTCGTGAGGCCGACTGCTCCGGCCTGAGCCAGCAAATTCCATGATGCACGCTAGAAGCGAATTAGAACTCCGGAGGACACGCGCAGGCTTTGCTGCTGAAGGCTAGTCAATTGCGTCTTGAGCCTGTCAGCTTGAATACGCCATCCCAGCAGCCGCATCAGCCGGAAATCGGCCCCCACCCCCAGAGCTTCGGCAAAAGACGTGCCAGACATCGAAGCTGCAGGTCCGTTTTCCTGGGCGTGTACAGCTCCGAT
>Ga0187769_10000578_pt1 | contig 20142 bp, 19 predicted proteins | sample 0116_SJ02_MP02_1_FD_133140 | JGI IMG/M metagenome (GOLD analysis project Ga0187769, IMG submission 133140) | Tropical peat soil microbial communities from peatlands in Department of Meta, Colombia - 0116_SJ02_MP02_10_MG | ecosystem: Environmental > Terrestrial > Soil > Wetlands > Peat | place... | reverse complement strand
GAGAAGTATTGAAACCGGGAATGGAGGGTGGAAGATTTGAAAGCCGTCGCAATTTGTCAAGATATTTTTAACCCGATCTATCGTTGAGAAGAAAGGAGGATATTATGAAGCGAGCGGACAACTTTTTAAAGATTTGTTCTCTCTGTCTTTTTTTGACGGCGATCCTATTAGGGGGGGCCCCTTTAAGGGCTGTAGCTGCAGATACCTTTAAAATCGGTATAGTTGATCCATTTTCCGGACCAGTTGAACATTCCGGGAGAATGTATCTTGCGGGGGCCCAGTATGCTGCATATGAGCAAAATGCGAAAGGGGGCTTGTTGGGGAAGAAGATCCAAATTCTCCAAGAAGATAGTGAGTTTAAGCCAGATGTGGGTATCCGTAAGGCCAAGAAGCTCATTATGAACGACAAGGTCAATATGTTGGGTGTGGGTTCGGGTGCTCCCGTCGTCATCGCTGTGAACAAAGTGGCAGACGAATATAAAACAATATCTATCAATTACGGAGGAACCTCTGACAGTATCCAGGGGAAAGAATTTACTCCTTATGGTTTTCGGGTCTGCATGAACACTTATAATATGTCAGCAGCCTATGCCCTTTATTTGGCTAACAAGTCCTACAGAAGGTTTTATATGATAGGGCCCGACTATGTCTTTGGTTATGATAGCTCCAAGATGTTTAGAGAACAACTTAAGAGAAGAGTGCCTGACGCTACCATTGTTGGAGAGGACTTTCACCCAGTTGCCACCAAGGACTTCGGCCCTTACATTACAAAGATCATTGCCGCCAAGCCAGATATAGTATATATTAGCAGCTTTGTCCCTGACCTGCCGAATTTTGTCAAACAGGCCAGAGCCATGGGCCTAAGAGCGCCCTTTCCATTCTTGTCGTGGGTCTCGGCAGAGCCATATACAATGAACCAGGTCAAGGAGGATGGAGAAGGACTGATTTATGCTCATCAGTTCTCATTGATGGTTAAAACGCCCGAGATGGAAGAGCTTATCAAGAAGTACCATGAAATGCACAAGAATGATGCAGACTTTTTGACCTGGTGGCCCTTTGCATTTATCGGCCAGGCAATAACCGGCTGGAAGATGACCTTTGCTGCCGTAGAGAAAGCGGGATCTTTTGATCCGGGGAAAATCATCGAGGCCTTTGAAAATCTTGAGTGGAAGTCACCTTTAGGAACAATGTATTCCATGCGGAAATGTGACCACCAAGTCATCTTGCCGATGTACGTGGGGATGGTCAAGGGTGGCTGGAATCCTTTTTTTAATGGCAGCATCAGGCCAGACATAAAATTTCCTTACGAGGGGCCAATTGAGATGATGCCGGCGAAGGAGGTGGCCCTTCCGGCCACACGGGATTATAACCCCAGATGCCCGTAGCACGGACTTTGCTCGTTATGGCAGCGAGGCTAAGTCCGAATGGGGTAAGGATAGCCCAATGAGAGTATTCATTGTCAACTCCCGGAGGTTTGAGTAAGCATCCCGGGATAGAGACATGGCTCTATTTTTGATCAAGAGGAGAGGTTTATGAGGGAAATGACTTATGTTGAAGCGATCAATGAAGCCCTGACGGAAGAGATGGAGCGGGATGAAAAAGTTTTCATTATGGGAGAAGACGTTGGAAGAGGCTATGGAGGGGGTATCTTTACGGCGACCCGTGGACTGCTTGATAAGTTTGGACCAGAGCGGGTGATCGATACGCCCATCTCAGAATCAGCAATCGCCGGATGTGCTATAGGAGCTGCTTTAGTTGGATACCGCCCGATCGGCGAGTTGATGTTTTCCGATTTTTTGACGATCGCCATGGATCAAATTGTTAACCTTGCCGCGAAAATGCGCTGGTCTCTCGGCGGCAAGATCGGTGTCCCCATTGTCTATCGAGCCGCCTACGGGGCGGGGGTTGGTGCCGCTCTCCAGCATTCCCAGGCATTTGAAGCCTGGTTCGCCCATGTCCCCGGGTTAAAAGTGATATTACCCTCGACGCCTGCGGATGCAAAAGGTCTTCTTAAGGCCGCAATCAGAGACGACGATCCTGTGATCTTTTTGGAGCACAAATTTCTTTATAAAAGACTGAAAGGGCCTGTACCAGAGGGGGAATATGTAATCCCGATCGGTAAAGGAGACGTCAAGCGAGAAGGAAAGGATATTACGATTATTGCTTACTCCGCAATGGTGCAGCGGGCCCTGGAAGTGGCAGATATTCTGGATCAACGCGGAATCAGTGTCGAAGTGGTCGATCCAAGAACCCTTTTACCTCTCGATGAAGAGATCATTCTGAAATCAGTTGAAAAAACGGGAAAAGCGGTCATCGTGCACGAGGCCCCGATGTTTGGGGGATTCGGAGGGGAGATTGCCGCTCTCCTGGCGGACAAAGGGTTCAACTATCTCGATGGTCCGGTGAAGAGAGTCGGGGGATTATTCTGTCCGATCCCCTATTCGCCTGCGATGGAGCAATTGTACCTGCCGAATGTGGATCGAATCCTACAGGCTGTCCGAGACCTCATTGACTTTTAGGAGGAGGCAAGAGGAATGTTAGTTGAGATAAAAGTTCCAGAGGCTGGTTTCAGCATTACGGAGGGGACGGTTGTCGAGTGGCATAAAAACGTTGGAGACGAGGTGCGAGAAGGAGAGCCCATCGTCTCTGTCGAAACCGATAAGATCGTGATAGAAATCCCAGCACTGTGCACGGGGGTTCTTGTTGAAATAAAGCATGAAGTTGGAGAGACCGTTCCTATTGGGACCGTTTTGGGTGTGATTCGGACCGAAGAAGAAAGGGCTATTCAGGCTAAAGAAGGAAGAGAACGAATTCCGATGGGGGAAAAGCTTTCTGCGACCGTGGCAAGAGCGACAGACCCATGGAAAGAACGGAGGAATGTCTCTCCACTTGCGAGGGAGATCGCAAGGCGTGAAGGGATCGATCTCTCCAAGATTTCTGTCGGGACTGGACCCGGAGGAAGGATTGTCAAAGAAGATGTCTTACGCCTCATTCAAAAGAAAGAGACTACGGAACCCGAAACAACGCAGGCGCCAGCGAGAATCGAGGCCCAGGAAAAGGTCAAGTTTACGGGTTGGAGAAAGGTGATCGCAGATCGGATGATTTCAAGCGCGAGGAATGTTCCGCAGGCCAGCACCATCATGGAAATGGATGTCACAGAAATTACCAGACTGATTGCCTCCACCAAAGGGGGATCGGATCAGGTTCGACTAACCTATCTCCCCTTCCTCATGAAGGCAATTCAGGTGAGCCTTCCTGTGGCACCGGAGATCAATGCTTACTGTTATGACGATGGATTTGTCGTGCAGCGGGAGCTCAACATCGGCGTGGCCGTGGATCTGGGGGAGAAATTAATCGTTCCGGTGGTGAAGAGGGTTCCGGAAAAATCGATTCTGGAATTGGCCGAGGAAGTTCGGAATCTGGCGGAAAAGGCTCGTGCTGAAAAACTGGAGGCAAAGAACGTGGAAGGGGGGACGATCACCCTTACCAATCTCGGGCCTTTTGGGGCCTACGCTGCCGTGCCGCTCATCCTCCAGCCACAGACAACGATTATCGGCATCGGGGCGGCTTTGGAGAAGCCCTCCGTGGTGAACGGATCAATTGAAATCAGAACGAAGATGATGATCACCGGTGTCTTCGATCACAGGGTGATTAACGGGGCCTCGGGTGCAAGATTTCTCAGGGAAGTGAAAATGCGCCTCGAAGATCCGAAGGCCTTGATACTGAAGATGCGTTAAATACTCCTGCGCCCGATTTTCCCTCTGGAGGCGGAGGGCGAGAACGGGAGTGAACTCATTTTGGAGGAGATGGAATGAAGCTTTCAGAAAAGGATTTAAGACAGATGCTTTACTGGATGGTGCTGGGAAGGAGATTCGAGGAGCGTAAAGTCGTCCTGCATCGTCAGGGTATTATCCGCGGCTTTCTTCATCCTGGTCTTGGCCAGGAAGCTGTCCACGTTGGAGCGTGCTATAGCCTTGGAGACGAGGATTACATCACGCTTTCACACCGCGGAAAAGAGCCTGAGCTGATGAAGGGCTGGAGCATGAAGGACATGCTTGCAGGGCAAATGTGCAAGAAGGAGAGTTATGGAGGAGGAAGGACTCCGGACGGCTCCCACATGTATGGGGATCTGGACAAAGGGATCATTCCGTCCCCTGGCGTGATTGGTTCAGTCATTCCTCTTGCTGCAGGAGTAGGTCTTGGCCTGAAGATGAAGAAAAGAGGGGGTGTGGTGGTCACTATTTTTGGTGACGGAGCCACGAACCGGGGTGACTTTCATGAAGGGATCAACCTAGCTGCAGCGCTCCGGTTGCCTGTGATATTCCTTCTCGCCAACAATGGATGGGCCATCTCCGTCCCCATTCAGAAGGCGACGGGCGGGATCACCCAGCTCTCCGTACGCGCAGCCGGCTATGGAATACCCGGAGTCACCGTGGATGGGAACGATATCCTCAAGGTGCATGAAGAGGCCAACAAGGCAATCAAAAGGGCAAGATCAGGAGAAGGTCCCACATTGCTGGAATGCTTGATCCACAGGTGGACAGGCCACGGAATGAGTGATCCTGACAATTACAGGACCGAGAAAGAGAAGAAAGAAGGGGAAGCAAAGGATCCCATCCTTCGATTCAAGAAACAATTGATTTCCAAGGGACAGCTCACAGAGAAAGGGTATAAAGAAATAGACCAGCGCGCGGCGAAAGAAGTCGAAGAAGCCATTTACTTCGCCGAAAAGGAATGCACGGACATCGATCCTGATTATATTGATATTTCAAGAGGTGTTTATGCCGCTGATTAAGACTATTCATCATACAGCGTTCACGGTAAGTAATATAGAAAGATCCATTGCTTTCTACCGGGATGTCTTGGGAATGAAGGTTCTCTGGGATTCGGTTCAGGCAGGCGTTGCTTATAAGGGGCCCGTCTGCGATCGAATCACAGGCTGTCCCGGGACAGAACAGCATCTCGTCTACCTTGGCATTGGCGAAGGAATTTTGGAACTCGTTGAGTATAGCCCGACGGGAAAACGGCTGGAGGATCACAAAGCGAGCGACATCGGTGCATCCCATGTATGCTTCAAGACAGATGATGCCCAGGCCCTTTACGAAAAGCTTCTTGCGAACAACGTGACGGTCCACTGTCCACCTCAGAACAGGGGTGAACTCTCCGTGTTCTATTTCCGGGATCCAGACGGGATCATTCTTGAAGCCATTGAGGGAAAGACAAGGGTTTAACAAGATCAGATCAAGGGTAAGCACGGGAGGAGGACTAAAACTAAGCATTATTTCGGAGGAGCTTACGTATGAGGTTGAAGGACCGGGTAGCGATTGTGACGGGTGGAGGAGGAGGTATCGGTGAAGGGATTTGTCTTTGCCTCGCGCGGGAAGGTGCACACGTCGTTGTGAGTGACCAGAATCGAACCTCGGCAGAGAGGGTGGCCGCGGAAATTACGAAAATGGGGCAAAAGGCTTTGGCCGTTCAGACGGACGTGCGAAGCGAAAAAGATTGTCAGGATCTGATCGAATACAGCCTGAAAGGAATGGGACAGATTGATATCCTTGTCTGCTGTGCCGGTGTGCCTGGATATTCTGACAAGACCGTCATTCGTGACGAGATGACCCGCATCGAAAATATCTCCGAAGAGGACTGGGACTTTACCATCGATACAAACCTGAAGGGAGTCTTCTTATGTAACCGTGCGATCGTCCCTTTCTTCAAAAAGCAGAAGAAGGGGAAGATCATCAACATTTCTTCTATTGCCGGACGGAGAGGTGCAGATTGGCTCCCTCACTATTCTGCGAGCAAAGCGGGCATCATTGTAATGACCCAGGCGATCGCCCTACAACTGGGGCCTTATAACGTTAACGTGAATACGATCTGCCCAGGATACGTTTGGACTCATATGTCGGTGGTGGCTGGAAAGGTGATGTCGAAAACATACCCCCAGTTTAAGGACATGAACCCCACTGATATTTTCAATGAGTTGACCCGGGTCAGGGTTCCCCTTGGGCGACCCCAAAGCCCGGAATCGATAGGTCAGGCCACGGTCTTTCTTGCCTCTGACGAAGCAAGTGAGATCACGGGGCAGGCACTGAATGTGGACGGAGGTACGGTCTTCAATTAGACGTTTGGTCAGGTCTGCAAAAAAGGAAATTGAAAGATGAAAGCTGCAGCCCTCGTTGACTTGAAAAGAATTGAACTTCGGGACAAACCAAAACCGGTTATCGAATCGGGAGAGGTGCTGGTGAAAGTTGCCTACTGCGGTATATGCGGTTCGGATGTTCATGGTTACCTAAGCGGGATCGTCATTCCGGTTGGCACAGTGATGGGCCATGAATTTACAGGTGTGGTTGCCAAAGTTGGTAAGGAGGTTGATGTGGTCCGTCCTGGTGACCGGGTGGCTGTTAAGCCTGGGGTCTCTTGTCTGAGTTGTTATTGGTGCAGAAGAGGGCAGTTTTCGCTCTGCCCAAAGCGCCGAGAAAGCATCATCGGCGTAAGTCCGGGCCATGACGGCGCTTATGCAGAATATGTAAGAGTGAGGGATCCTGGCCAGAGGCTGTTTAAGCTTCCACGGGGCTTGGCGATGAAGGAAGCAGCTCTCATCGAGCCTCTCTCTATCGGCCTTCATGGGGTGCGGCTCTCCAGGTTCAGATCTGGAGACTGCGCACTGATCATTGGAGCCGGGATGATCGGCCTTGGGGTTTTACAGTTCCTGAAAATGGAAGGAATGAGCAGGGTGATCGTGCTGGAGATCTCTGAGAAAAAGGCTCAACTGGCGCGAGCACTGGGAGCGGATGTCGTCCTGACCTCCATTTCCGAAGGGGATCGTTTAAAGGAGCGTCTGGTTGACCTCACGGCTGGAATCGGGGTGGATATTGTCTTCGACTGTGCAGGTGTTGCATCTGCGTTTCAAAGGTCCATGGATTGTGTTAAGAGCGGTGGCCAGGTATTGGTGATCGGACTTCACGAAAACAGGGTGGACCTCGATTTTCTTAACCTGTTGCACAGGGAGATAGAGCTGAAAGGGGTTTTCGGCAGCTACAATGAGTTTAAAGAGGTGATCGATCTCTTGGCTTCGGGAAAGATCAACACGGATCCATTGATTTCCGACGTTATCTCCTTAGTCGATATTGTGGAAAAAGGCTTTGAGCGACTGATCGGATCACACGATCTTGTCAAGATATTGGTCAGGGTGGATGAATCATTGCCTTGATCAGCGGTCTATAAGGCCTTGCAGGATTTCAGATAAGCGGAGAGAACTACTTGGACTGGATGGCTTTATTGGGGGTTCAAGTTCTTCACGGCCTCGTTTATGGGGCGGTCCTCTTCCTTCTCGCCTCGGGATTGACCCTTATCTTCGGGATGATGGACGTCCTGAATTTCGCCCACGGGGCATTCTATATGCTCGGTGCCTATTTTTCTTTCTCCGTGCTCGTATGGACAGGCCAATACTGGCTCAGCTTGATTCTCGCTCCTTTGGGAGTGGGGATACTGGGTGCCCTGATCGAACGGGTTTTCCTGAGGAAATTGTATGGCTTCGGTCATGTTCCTCAGCTCTTATTGACTTTCGGAATCGCCTACATTCTCGAGGACGTCGTGAAAATCCTCTGGGGTACGGAGCCCCTAAAGGTTAAAATTCCGACTCTTCTATCAGGATCCCTATCGCTCTGGGGCGGGTCTTATCCCACTTACCGTCTCTTTATTTTGACGGTCTCTTTGTTGGTCTTTGCCTTCTTATTCCTCATCCTGTTTAAGACTCGAATCGGCATCATCGTCCGGGCTGCTGTAGTTAGAAAAGAAATGGTTGCCGCCCTTGGGTTTAATGTCCCCCTGATTTTCTTACTCCTTTTTGGGGTTGGGTCCTGGTTAGCAGGTATTGCCGGTGTCATCGGGGGCCCTTACTTAATCACCCACCCCGGGATGGGTGGAGCAATCCTTGTTGACCTCTTTGTCGTGGTCGTGGTGGGTGGATTGGGTTCGGTCCAGGGGGCCATGCTGGCAGCCGTCCTGATCGGAGAACTCCAATCCTTTGGCGTTTTATTTTTACCCCAATTTTCTCTTTTTTTAGAATTTCTACTTCTTGCAGCCGTTCTCATTCTCAAACCCGAAGGTCTATTAGGAGAGAGATAGATGAACCGCAACCGGGTGTGGACTGTCTTGTTTTTCGCCTGTCTCTTTGTTTTTTTGGCTGTTTTGCCCGAGCTGGTTTCAGAGTTTCGCCTTAGTCTTGTCATCACAATGCTTATCTATTCCGTGGTCGCCGTAGGGTATAACATCCTTTTCGGCCAAGGGGGACTGCTTTCTTTCGGGCATGCGGCGTTTTTTGGCATAGGTGCCTATACCGCCATTCTTCTCTTCAAACATTTCGGATTTTCTTTGCTCCCGGGTATTCTAGCAGGAGGCATATCGGGTGCTTTGCTTGGGATCCTCTTCGGATTTTTTTTGGCTCGATTGCGTGGATTGCCATTTGCCTTGCTCACCTTGGCGTTCAACGCTCTGGTTTATGCTGCGGCTGAAAAGTGGCGTCCCTTAACGGGTGGCGAGGATGGGCTGGCTATGAAACGTCCGAACCTATCCATACCAGGGCTAGGCTCCATTGACATGTTTCCTACAGCGAATTTCTATTACTTCGTGCTCATCATCGTCACCCTTTGTGTCCTGTATTGCTGGTTTTTTACGAAGACGCCCTTAGGCCGACTGGATAAGTGCATGAGGGAGAATGAAGAGCGGACAGGTTTTATAGGCTACAACACCTTTGCAACAAAATTCCTCATCTATGTGATTTCGGCCTTCTTCTGCTCCATAGCGGGTGCTCTCGCCTCCTCCTTTCAGGAATTCGTCTCCACCGCGAACATCAATCTGGATAAAGGAGGAGAGATTTTGTTCCTTGCCTTTGTGGGGGGCCGTGGCATCTTCTGGGGGCCTATTCTGGGCGCCTGCTTCCTTACTTATCTCAACGATGCCCTGAGCACACTTACGGAGCATTGGGCCATTATTCAAGGGGCGATCTTTATCGCTCTGGTGATCTATGCGCCAAATGGGCTTGCGGGTTTGATTCTCAGCATGAAGAACTGGCTTTTCGGCCGTGTTGACACCAAAAAGGGCTAAGCAAGATGGGAGACGGAACCATTTTAGAAGTGAAAGATCTTTACAAACATTTCGGAGACCTAATGGCAGTGGACGGAATCAGCCTGTCTGTCGGCAAGGGAGAACGCCATGCCATTATCGGGCCTAACGGTGCAGGTAAAACGACTTTGTTCAATCTTCTCAGCGGTCGTTTCAAACCCACCCAGGGGCAAATCCTGTTCCGCGGGCAAGACATTACAGGAATGCCCCCCTACCGTATCAGCCGGTTAGGCATAGCCCGTTCTTTCCAAATTATCAATGTCTTTCCACAGTTGTCGGTTTTCGAAAATGTTCACACCGTCCTCATGTCCAAGTACAATATCCGGTATGACTTTCTGAGAAGCCTCAAAAGATGGAAAAAAGTGACGGAGGGGACGTTTCATCTCCTGGAACAGATTGGACTTCTGGACAAGAAGGATGTTTTGGCCGGCTTTTTATCCTACGGGGAACAACGGGGGCTGGAGGTCGGACTGACCATCGCTTCAGATCCCGAACTCATTCTGTTGGATGAGCCAACAGCGGGGATGTCGATGGATGAGACCCGCCAGGCGATCAAACTCATCGACAGAGTGACCGAAGGAAAAACTCTTGTGATTATCGAACATGACATGGAGGTGATCTTCAGCCTGGCAGATATAATCACGGTGATGCAATATGGAAAAGTAGTGACCACTGGATGTCCGGAAGAGATCCGAATGGACCAAAGAGTGAAGGAGGCCTACTTGGGAGACAGCAGACATGTTGGAACTTCGTGAGATCAACACCTACTACGGGAAAAGTCATATCCTCTTCGATATTTCTTTCCGGATGGACCGGGGAGAGATGGTTGGCCTTCTGGGTCGAAATGGCGTGGGGAAAACGACTATACTCAGGACGATTATAGGCTTGACACCAGCTGCCAGCGGCTCGATACGGTACAAAGGGGTCGAAATCGGCTCAAAAAAGCCCCACCAGATTGCGCTTGCGGGAATTGGGTTCGTGCCCGAAGAACGTTGGATCTTTCCGAACTTGACCGTTTACCAAAATTTAATCATGGGGATCAAACCAGGGCAGTATGGAAAAGAGATCCGGGAGGGATGGACGATTGATCGATGTTACGAAAATTTTCCAATCCTGAAAGAACGGTGCAACTCAAAGGGAGGGCATCTCTCCGGTGGCGAGATGCAAATGTTGGCTATCGCACGGACCCTGATGGGAAATCCGGAACTAATTCTGGTTGACGAGCCGACAGAAGGTCTGGCTCCGATTATCGTGGAGGTTGTCGGCAAGGTGATCTGCGAAATTAACGGTTCTGGGACGACTGTGCTCCTCGTCGAGCAGAAACTGCAGCTGGTGATGGGTCTGGTCCAAAGGATTTATATCATGAGCAAAGGCACGATCCAGTGGGAAGGGACGCCAGAGATCCTCAAAGGGCAGGAGGAGATCCGAAAGAAGTATCTAGAAGTCTGATGAAAGGGAGGTGAGATCGACAACTTTACCCTTGCCTAAACACAAACCTTAAATCACAAAGTAAAGGAGGTAAGCTATGAGAAAAGTCGTCGTGTTGTTAGTCATTTTGATGGGAATGATGCTGGGATATACCCAGAGCCAGGCAGCCGAGCCAATCCATTTAGGCTTCAATGATGTTCGCTCGGGTGCTTTCAAATCAAACGGAGATAAATTTCTTTTGGGCCTGGAGGTAGCGGTTAAAGAGATCAACAAGGCAGGTGGTTTGTTGGGACGACCGGTGGAGCTGGTAGTCGAAGATAATCAGTTGAAACCGGAGATTGCGGTCCAAAAGCTGAGGAAAATGATTCAATCTGACAAGTGTGAGGCCATCTTTCAGGGGTCTTCTTCGGCAGTGGCGCTGGCGATCTCTCAGGCCATGCCTCGATACAGGAAGATTTATATTCCTGTAGCGGCATTTGCTGTGGATATTACCGGGCGAAACTTTGAGCCTTATATGTTTCGCACTGATGCAAATACCGCGATCCAGGCGAAAGCCATGGCGATGTACCTGGGGAAGCGAAAGGAATTCAAGAAGGTCTACATGATCAATATGGATTATGCGGCAGGCCACGATGCTGCTGATTACTACGGGAAATTCATCAAAGAGGTTGCCCCGGATACCGAGATCGTGGGCAACGATTTTCATCCCATGTTCAATAAGGACTTCGCCCCTTACATTTCCAAGATCAAGGCCTCGGGCGCGGACTATGTGCTCACCCAAAACTGGGGGACCGATCTCATTCAGTTTATTATTCAGTCACGAAGCCTTGGGCTCAAAATTCCAATAGCGGGGATCCTCATGGCCGATATCAATGCCATGGCGGCGATGCCGGGCGACGAAGCAGTAGGGAACTTTGGCGTTGCTTCTTTTATGCCGGGTCTTGAGACTCCGGAGGCAAAAAAACTGGAAGAGTCTTTCTACGAGAAGTCAGGCGGAACCTGGCCTGTAGAGCAGGTCTGGTATGGCTATAAGGGAATGATAATATATGCGGAGGCGGTTAAGAAGGCAGGTTCCATCGACGCCAAGAAGGTCATTAAAGCCTTTGAGGGGATGAAATGGAATGGGCCAACTGGAACAGCCGTCATGCGTGCACAAGACCATCAGTTAATGCAACCGATGATCATAGGGCAGGTGATAAAGAAGACGAAATATTTTAGCCATCCTTATCTGAAACCTATTCAAGTGATCCCTGCCGAACAGCTCGATTATAAGCCTGAAGAACTTGGATGGAAGCCTTATAAGGAGGAGAAATAGCATCTTAGGGCTGGATCGGTGCGTATTAGGGGTGTCGATCCGGCTCCTCATTCTTACCTTTCAATACCACGGGCAACAAGGGCACACGACCAGCGACAGGACGTTACGAATTCATTTCTTGGAGTGGAAAGAGGTAAACGTAATGGAATCTTCAACCGAGAGGTTTGACTTAATCATTATTGGCACCGGGCCTGCAGGATATCTCTCTGCAATCCTCGCTGCTCGAAAAGGTCTCTCCGTTGCAGTCGTTGAGAGCAGCGACGTAGGAGGAACCTGCCTCAATCGGGGATGCATCCCCACCAAGACACTTCTCCACGAGGGCTTTATTTGGCATCACCTTACGAATTCCGGATTGATGAAGGACGGCAAAGTGGCTGCCTCCTATTATCGATACGCTTTTGAAAAAAAGAGTGCGGCAGTGAATCAAGTCGTTTCAGGTGTTCGCAGACTTTTGAATCGAGACCGTATCACACTCACTCCAGGGAGGGCTTCCTTTGTGAACCCCAGGACGGTGTCTATCAAAAAGGACGGGAAGATCCTCAAGAGGTTAGAATCGGATCGAATCCTGATCGCATCCGGGGCGGTTTCGGCGGAAGTCCCGCCTCTCAAAAGAGATGGACAAAGAGTGATCGGAAGCGATGAGGCACTTAACCTGACAGAGCTTCCTGAGAGTATCCTGATTGTAGGAGGTGGAAAACGCGGCGTCGAATTTGGCACGTTTTTCAATACGTTCGGAGTGGCCGTCACTTTGGCGGAGAAGGAAGGGCGGATCCTTCCAAAACTCGACAAGGAGATCTCGATCCGGTACAGAGGCTTGTTGAACAAAAGGGGTGTCAGGATATTAACGGACGCAACTGTTGCCGCGACCGGTTCATCTGAGAAGAAAAACTTGGTCACGATTCATATTCTTCACAAAGGCAAAGAGGAGAAGCTGGAGTTTCAGAAAGTGCTAATTGTTGGGGATCGGCGCGGCAACACGGACGGACTTGATCTTGAAAAAGCTTCCGTCACTTTGAAAGATAGCTTCATATCAGTAGATGCCAGGATGAGAACAGGCTCCGCTGGAATATTTGCCGCGGGAGATGTCTTGGGAGATGGTTTTTTCGCCCATAAAGCATTCGTTCAAGCCCAGGTAGCGATCGAAAACATTTTGGGCAAAGAGAGTACGATGGACAACCGATTTATCCCTTCGTGCCTCTATTCCTACCCAGAGGCTGCATCCGTTGGTCTGACCGAAGAAGAGGCAAAGGCAAAATATGGAGAAATCAGGGTCGGAAAGTTTCCCTTCGTCGGGTGCGGGAGAGCGGTCGCAGCTTCGGAACAGGACGGCATGGTAAAAATTATTTCGGATACCAAATATGGCGAGATCTTGGGTGTCCATATCCTCGGACCAAGGGCGACTGAATTGATCCACCTGGGCGCCATGGCGATGAAACATGAGGTCGGAGTAAAAGACATCAAAGCAATGGTCTTCGGTCATCCCACGTTCTCGGAGGCCTTCTATGAGGCCGCACTAGACACGAGCGATGAAGCCATCCATATCGTCAAAGAAGGGACTTCTCCGAGTTAGTGTGTCCATTTAGCGTTTGAACGAGAATTAAGTCATATGGATTGTTGAAAAACCAATCCGAAGGAGGCCAATATGGACAAAACGGAGATCCTCAAGTTTCTCAACGCCAATCCCACCTGTTATCTTGCGACTTCTGTCGGTAACAAGCCCTATGTCAGGGCAATGAGAATGGTGAGCGCGGATGAAAAGGGTCTTATTTTCCAGACGGTAGACGGGAAGGATTTGCCGAAGCAGATGACGGAGAACCCATCCGTTGAAGTATGTTTTTATAATGTGAAAGAAAATGTCCAGATTAGGGTGGCCGGTAAAGCTGTGTTGCTGGATGATCTGGACCTGAAAAAGAAAATTGCCCAACAGCGCCCCTTCTTGAAGCCTTTGATCGAAAAGAAGGGATTCGACGTGATGCCTGTTTTTCGTATCGTTGATTGTGTCGCTTGCACATGGACCATGGCGACTAACTTTTCGCCAAAGGAGTATGTCCGTTTTTGAGTTCTTGTCCGTCGTAAACCTAAGGAAGATTTTCGACCGGCTAACAAACATTAATGATACAAGGAGGAGACAAGATGAATAGCAGATACTTCAGATTGTTAATTCTAGCAATTCCTACAATGATTGTTTGTCTGGTTGGGTCTTTTTGCATAGGGGTATATGCAGGCCCAAAGGGAACTGCCGTTGTCGCCCTCCCTGATTTGGGTAAGCAACCAACAGATCCTCACTACGAAACCGGCATTGGAGAATTTCCGCTTACGCAAGCCTTAAATAGCCAACTGGTCTATCTTGACCCGGATGGCAAATTGAAACCCGGATTAGCGCTTTCCTGGGAGGTCGGATCTGACCAGTTAACCTGGACCTTTCACCTCAGGAAGGGTGCAAAGTTCCACAGTGGTAACCTGGTAACTGCCCAAGACTGGGTTTACAGCTTCCATAAAATCGTTAAGGACGAAAGATGTGGTCCCGGGAGAGCAAGCGGGACAAGAGAGGTCTATGAAAAGGTCTGGGCGGAGGACGACTATACGCTGAAGGTCAAGACTAAAAAGCCATACTCAACGATGGCCGCCGCACAATCGATCGGCGGCGCCAGTATCTTACCCATGGTGGTCGACTCAAAATATATACAGAAGGTGGGAGACGCTGCATTCAGGGAGAAGCCTTCTCTCCCCGGTCCTTATAAGCTGGTAAAAAACGTCATTGGAGAATATGTGGAGCTTGAAGCATTTGAAGACCACTGGCAAGTACCTTACACGAAGAAATTGAAACTCATCATCGTGCCTGAAAGCACCACCCGACTGTTAATGCTCAAGACCGGCGAGGTTGACGCAATTACCCATGTGTCCGGTCCGGCCATTCCTGAAGCAAAGGCAATTCCGGGGATCAGAACAATAAGCGGAAAAGAAGCGGAGATATTGGAGATGGTTCTGTCAGACTTCTATAATAAGGACGAGCCGTCTCCTTTGCTCAACAAGAAAGTTCGGCAGGCTCTTGCCTATTCTATCGACAGGCAGGCATTATGTAAGAAGCTCTATTTTGGAGAGGCTGTTCCGCAAACCGTACCCAGTTCCACCTCGTGGATGATTGGTGGCGACCCGACGATACCGGGCTACCCCTATAACCCCGAGAAGGCAAAGAAATTACTTGCCGAAGCCGGCTACCCCAAGGGGTTTGATATTACATTTACCGCTGTGCCCTCCCGCATGGACGCGGCCATGGCCGTGAGCGGCTACTGGAAAGCCATCGGAATCAACGTCAACCTGAAGGAGGTTGAGATGGGGACCTACCTCAGGGAAGCACCGGCGAAGAAGCTCAAGGGAGTTTTTTTAACCAACGTGCCGACCATGCCACCGGATGCCGGCATCCGTTTCTCAGACTACTATCTCGGACCGGGCCAGATGTGGGGCTTTTGTCAGGATCCAGTGATTAACAAGAAAGTCGTTGATATGATAGGGACGATGGACCAAGAAAAGAGAATAAAGCTCCTGAAAGAGCTCAGCAGGCAAATGTGGGACGAACTGCCGTCACGCATACCGCTGGTCGTTAGAAATGCTGTATATGCTGTCGGCCCAAAGGTTGCAGACTTCGTACCCGGAAGAGGCCCAGCATGGTGCTATCCGAATCTCATGAAGACGAAGGATTAGTACTGCGACGGTTAAATACTCTCCAACAGCAGTAAAAGGGTTTTCTCCCTTTGTGATGGCAAGGAGGCAAAACATCTCGCCATCACAATTAATAATGAACGCAGTAACACTAGGCGCTGAAAAACGTCCTGTTCACCGGCGGACTGGCATCTGCAGCCGAAGAAATCGACAGGGCACAAATGGGGTTTCGTCTATCCGGACTGGAGGCTCAGAGAAAACGTAGATACACGAAGTGTGTTTTGTCGCTATGATCCGTTCCCCCCTGTCTGAGAGCAATACTAGCATTTGACGAAAGCGGGACACGATGCAGAGATATATCCTAAAACGTGTTGCCTTGGCTATCCTCTGTGTGATCGGAGTGATTACGATTGTTTTCTTGCTGGTTCGGATCAGCGGCGACCCAGTGGCATGCATGATGCCCCCTGAAGCCACCCGTCAAGACTGGGAAGCTGCAAGAAAGATCCTTGGCTTGGATAAACCGTTGTACGTTCAGTATTGGAGGTTTCTCCTGGGGGTGTCACGCTGTGACTTTGGCAACTCCATCAAATTCGAGAAGCCTTGTCTCGACATCTTCATAGAGAAGTTCCCGAATACCCTTCTCCTGGGAACTGTCGCGATGTTCTTCTCCATTTTCATTGGCATTCCGGTTGGAATATTGTCTGCAGTCAAAGTCGGGGGTAAGTTTGACAATTTTAGTAAGATATTTGCCATGCTGGGGCAAGCCATGCCCGTTTTCTGGGCAGGCTTGATGTTGATTCTGGTCTTTGCCGTCCGTCTCAAGCTCTTGCCCGTCGCCGGCATAGGGACCTGGCGGCATGTGTTGATGCCGGCCTTTACCCTGGGCTGGTTCTTCACCGCCGCCTTGCTTCGGCTCAGCCGCTCGACCATGCTCGACGTGTTAGACAGCGAATATGTCAAGATGGCGAGAATAAAAGGTGTCCCCGAGACGCTGGTGATTCTGAAACATGCCTGGAAGAATGCATCTATCCCAGTGATTAGCCTTGCCGCACTAAATTTTGTCTTCCTCATCAACGGGACAGTCATCACTGAAATGATTTTTGCCTGGCCTGGGGTGGGCCGTCTGGTGGTAGACTCAATTTATGCACGTGATTTCCCGATGATACAGGCCTGTGCGTTAATCAGTTCGTTCATGTACGTTTTTGCTAATCTAATTGTAGATGTAATCTATGCCTATGTCGACCCGAGAATAAGATACCAGTAGCTTTGTTTCGAATGGGGTATCGGAAGAGTGACACGAACACTTTTGCTTATTCAATCCTTGCGAAAGATGATGACTGCAGTAAAAGGAATCCCGATTTTCCCAACGCTGGTGCTCAGCATATTCATCTTCAGCGGGATATTTGCAGGATTCCTCGCTCCTTATGACCCCGTGGAGAACCACATCAATGAGGCTCTATCGCCTCCTGCGTGGCAAGAAGGGGGAACGACGAAATACCTTCTTGGAACAGACCATTTGGGGAGGGATATGTTGAGCCGTTTGCTGTATGGAGCAACCGTCTCGCTGCGGGTGGGGTTTATTGTTGTCTTTGTTTCGGGCGGGACAGGGGCCATTTTGGCCATCCTTGCTGGTTTCATCGGCGGCTGGGTAGGTATGGCAATCATGCGACTGACAGACATGATGCTTTCCATACCTTACCTTCTGATCGCCATCGTCATGGCAGTATTGATGGGCCCGAGTGTAAATAATGTCATCATCATATTAGTCGTGTTGGGCTGGACTCAATACACTCGAGTGCTGCACTCCGAGGTATTACGGATCAAGGAAGCTGACTTCATACAGCTCGCAAAGGTCGCAGGATGCAGCAAGATGAGGATTATGCTTCGGCATGTCTTCCCAAACATAGTAAATACGCTCATTATCCTGGGTACTCTCAACCTGGGGCAGGTGATCATTATGGAAGCCTCCCTCAGTTTCATCGGCGCAGGGGTTCCACCCATTTTCCCGGCTTGGGGGCGGATGCTGGCTGACGGGAGGCAGTATATTACATTTGCGTGGTGGCTCTGTGTTTGGCCCGGACTGGCCATTTTGTTGGTAGTACTAAGCTGTAATCTGCTGGGAGACTGGATAAGAGTCCGTTTTGACCCGAAATTTAGGCAAATTTAGAAATGAAATCGAAAACCATTTTAGAAGTCAAAGACCTTAAAACATACTTTTTCACCCGCCATGGAGTAGCGAAGGCGGTTGATGGAGTGAGCTTCCGGTTAAAAGAGGGTGAGGCACTGGGACTTGTTGGGGAATCCGGATGTGGGAAGAGTATTACCTGCCTTTCAATCTTGAAACTGGTGCCTCAGCCTGCGGGGCGGATTGTTGGGGGCAAGATCATCTTTGACGGCGTAGACCTACTATCCAATAGTGAGAAAGAGATGCGAGATATCCGGGGAAGGCGAATATCGATGATCCTGCAAGACCCGATGACCTCTTTAAATCCGCTCTTCACCATAGGAGAGCAAGTGGCTGAGCCAATCATCATCCATCAGAAGATCGACAGGGCGAGGGCCTGGGAGAAAGCAAAGGAGATGCTCACGTTAGTAAAAATCCAGTCGCCTGAGGTAAGGATGATGGAATATCCGCATCAGATGAGCGGGGGCATGAGGCAAAGAATAGTGGGAGCCATGGTCCTCTCTTGTCAACCGGATTTGCTTATCGCCGACGAGCCGACCACCTCTCTTGATGTCACCATCCAGGCACAGTTCCTCAGGCTCCTCAAGGAAATTCAGGAGCGGTCCAACCTTTCGATGATTGTAGTCACTCATGATTTCGGTATTGTGGCAAAGGTATGCGACCGGTTGGCAGTCATGTATGCTGGAAAAATTGTAGAGTATGCCGGGATAAGAGAACTTTTTAATCATCCGACGCATCCCTATACCAAAGCACTGATGGATTCCATACCCAAGATGGATGTAAAGGTAGACAGGCTCTATTCAATTGAGGGGCAACCGCCTGACCTGCGCAACCTACCTCCCGGTTGCAATTTTGTGCCCCGGTGCTCTCACGTGATGGAAATTTGCGAGAAGGAACCCCCTGGAGAAAGCGTGGTGGGGGATGGGCACACGGTTAGCTGTTGGTTATCGTGCCCTAAATGGAATTAGCGTCATGGAAGTCCTCCTGGAAGCAAAAGAGCTCACAAAGTATTTTCCCGTAGTCAAGGGGATCATTTTTCCGAAAGTGATCGGAGTTCTGAAGGCGGTTGATGCTGTCAATTTCACCATCGGAAAAAACGAGACCCTTGGGTTGGTTGGGGAGTCGGGATGCGGCAAGACGACAACGGCCAAGGTCATTCTCATGCTGGAGGATATCACCCGCGGGACCATCCTTTTTGATGGTCAGGACATCAGGCAGCTATCCAGGACCGATTTGAAGAATTATCGACGGGTGGTCCAGGCGGTATTCCAAAATCCTTATGGATCCCTTAGCCCCCGAATGCGAGTTGGAGATATCGTCGCCGAGCCTCTGGTTGTAAACAGCACCTTATCCAGAAATGAGGTGAAGGAGAGAGTCACCCATGTCCTGGAGGTGGTAGGACTGGGCGCAGAAAAAGGGGATCTTTATCCGCATGAATTCAGTGGAGGCCAGAGGCAACGCATTGCTGTGGCACGAGCCCTCGTTCTTAACCCAAAGCTCATTGTTCTCGATGAGCCCGTATCCGCGCTGGACGTATCAATTCGAGCCCAGATTATAAATCTTCTTATTGACATTCAAAAGCAATTCGGGATCTCATACCTGCTGATCGCCCATGATCTGGCCGTAGTCAAGCATATGAGCCACCGAATCGGGGTCATGTATCTTGGCAAGTTGGTGGAGGTGGCTGAGAGTGAAGAGCTACACAAGAATCCCATGCATCCCTATACTCGCGCTCTGCACTCGGCCGCTTTGCCTTCACATCTCGATGATCGACGAGAGGAGATCATCCTGCCGGGGGAGGTACCCAGTCCGCTTTATCCACCATCCGGTTGTGGGTTTCATCCGCGCTGTTCCGGGGCGAAAACAATTTGCCCTGAGCAGACTCCTGTTTTAGTTGATGTGGGCGGAGGCCACCATGTTGCTTGCCATTTGGCAAAAGGTTCAATAAAGCAGTGACACCAATATGAAAGCAGGTCTCCATCAGAAGACGTGTAATCAATAGGTGAAAGAAGAACCGAAGGGGACCTGGCGGAATTCCTTTTGCAAAAGCTCAATATCTGCTATAAATCTTCTCTTTTAGGTCATCCAAAAATGTTTGGGTTTGATTTTCGAATATTAAACTGGCCTGATAATCTCTGTCGGAAATCTTCAACTCCTGAGGCAGGCCTCTGTCGGAGGTAGGTATTAGCTGTAAGACGCGTTACCCTGACACTATCCGTCAACTCAAATGTTGGTCAAGCTACATAAACTCGTCCATTCTTATTTTGTGTTTTCCTTGATCCACTTTAGGTAAGAGGAAGATCCGTCGCTAATGGGAAGGCTGATGATTTCGGGAACGGAATAGGAGTGAAGAGAACGCACCTTTTTCTCCAACTCCCCAAACCTTTCTTTTTGTGTCTTGATGATCAACAGCCATTCCTTTTCGTCCCAG
>Ga0187769_10000577_pt1 | contig 20147 bp, 17 predicted proteins | sample 0116_SJ02_MP02_1_FD_133140 | JGI IMG/M metagenome (GOLD analysis project Ga0187769, IMG submission 133140) | Tropical peat soil microbial communities from peatlands in Department of Meta, Colombia - 0116_SJ02_MP02_10_MG | ecosystem: Environmental > Terrestrial > Soil > Wetlands > Peat | place... | reverse complement strand
CGCGTCGCCGAGATCGATCTGCGCACCCGCGGAGCCCGCCGCGCCGAAGGCGAGCCGGCAGAATTGCAGCTTGGCCGAGGCGACCCGCGCGCTCTTCTTGATGAGATCGAGCGCGAAGACCTTGGTTTCCTCGTCCTTGTCCTCCTCCATGACCTCGATGCCGTTGACGATGGCGCCGACCGGGCTGATGAGGTCGTGGCACACGCGGGAGCACAGCAGCGCCGCCAGATCGAGCGCGCCGACAGCGATGGGACCGGACACAGGGGCGGACATGACAAAACTCCGCGGTAAAAGCGGCTGCGGCCCGTGCCTGTCACAGCGCGGGCGATTCGGCAATCGTGCCGTTTGCGGGAGGCTGTGATAGACGGCATCGGTCGCCGCTTATCGCGCGACGCCGATCGCTAAGCCGCCCCGCGCGCACCCGATCGGGAAAAACCCGCAAGAGCCGTCCGTGCCCCGTTCCGACATCGCCATTCGTGCCGCGCTTCTCGATGAACTGACCGCGATCAGCATCGCTGCCGCTGGGGCGATCCGGCGCTCGAACTGGGAACGCGGCGGGGTGCGTATCAAGGACGATGCGACGCCCGTCACCGCGGCGGACGAAGCCGCGGAAGCGGTGATTTGCAATGCCTTGGCGCGCCTCGAGCCGGCGCTGCCGATCATCTCCGAGGAGCGGGCGGAACGCGAGCCGCCGAAAATTCACGGCCAGAGCTATTTCCTCGTCGACCCGCTCGACGGCACCCGCGAATTCATCGCCGGGCGCGACGAATATACCGTCAATATCGGGCTCATCTGCGCCGGCGCGCCGGTTCTCGGCGTCATCGCGGCGCCGGCGCTCGGGCTCATTTGGCGCGGGATCGTCGGTCGCGGCGCCGAGCGCGCCGAATTCGCCGCGACGACCATGTCCGAGCCGCGCGCGATCCGCACCCGCGCGCGCCCCGACCGCGGGCTGCGCGTCATCGCCAGCCGCTCGCATCTCGATGCGCAGACGAAGGCCTATATCGGCGGCCTCCCCGGCGCCGAACTCATTCGCTGCGGGTCATCGCTCAAATTCTGCCGGCTGGCCGAAGGCGCCGCCGATCTTTATCCGCGGCTCGCCCCGACCCGAGAATGGGACGTGGCCGCCGGCCACGCCATCTTGGCGGCGGCCGGGGGCAGCGTCGTTCTTCCGGACGGCGGTGCTCTCGCCTATGGCGGCCGGGAGCTTCGCGTTCCGGCGTTTCTGGCCTGCGGCGATCCGGCCCGGTTGCCCAGCGCGCGTTGAAGCGCCGCGGCCTTCACTCTCCGAGCGCGCGCCGCACCGCCGGCCATTTGCGCTCGGCCGTTCCGGCCAAGCGCTCCTTGTCCGCGGCAAAAGCCACAAGCCGCGCAGGATCGTAGAAGAGGAAGAGCCGCTCGCCATCGATCAGCCAGACATTCGGATTGCCCGCGACCGCAACGCCGCGAGCAACGCCGAGCGGGTCATAGCCGCCGAATTGCGGCATGTAGACGTCAGGGTGAGCGGCAAACGCCTCGCGATTGCCGATATTGCTGAAGCGCCAGACGACGTCGGCATAGCGCAGCTCGAGGTCCGCATTGCCGACGACCGGCTTGCCGTCGGTGTAGAAGGCGACCGGGTCGTAACCGTCAATGGCGAGCCCGGTGTGCCAATCGACCACGACCGCGTCGTTCATGGCGGCGCGGGCGGGAGGCCCGGCATAGCCGGCGGAAAGGAGCGCCGTGAGGCCCGCGAATAGGGCCCCGTGGAGGCGGTACGGCTTCCGTCCCTGCCGTGCTGAAGTCATAGTTGCAGCGGAAGATTGACTGATTCGGGGTCGGTTGCGCCGCCGGGCGGCAAGAGGGCCAAGTCCCAGAGACGGGCCAGAGGTAATAGGCAACGGTTTGCAAGGGGTTAATGGGGGACCGCCGATGAATCTTGCCTTGCGTCTTCCCGCAGCGGTCGCCGCCGCCCTGCTCCTCCTTGCCCCGGCCTGGGCGCAATCGCCGCCGCCGCAGCCTCCGGCTTCCGGCCAGTTTTCCGGCAACGAGGTGGTTGAGGCCGGCCATCGCTTCTTCGGCGGGGTTTCGCGTGGGCTTGCCACCATCGTCGAGAAGGCGACCAGCCAATGGGGGCAGCCGAACGGCTATGTGCTCGGCGAGGAGGCAGGCGGCGCCTTCATCGGCGGGCTGCGCTATGGCGACGGCACGCTCTACACCAAGAATGCCGGAGACCTGCGCGTGTACTGGCAAGGTCCCTCGCTCGGCTTCGACGCCGGAGCCGACGGCGCGCGCACCATGATGCTGGTCTACAAGCTGCCGCGAACCGACGCCATCTTCGAGCGCTTCGGCGGCATCAACGGCTCGGCCTATTTCGTCGGCGGCTTCGGCATGACGGCGCTGACCGCCAACGATATCGTCGTAGTGCCGATCCGCTCCGGCGTCGGGCTGCGCCTCGGCGCCAATGTCGGTTATCTCAAGTTCACGCCGCAGCCGACCTGGAATCCGTTCTGAGCGGCGCCCAGCGACGGCGCGCGCGCGTCCGGCTTTGCGGCTCGCCGCCTCCGCCCGTGACGAAAATGAGACATCACGCGCACAGCGCATTGTGATGGCGCGGCGGCTATTCTCGGTTTAGGTTAACCGGCCATGAATGTGGTGTAGCCGGCGTCCGCGTGGCAGTGTGAGGCCACGCCCTCTCCTTGCCGCTGGCGTCGGGGGCGAAGGCAGATGGTGCTGGAGGCGTGAGTGTCATGATCGAACCGATCATGTATTTCGGTATCGGCTTCCTGGTCGCGGCGCTGCTCGGACTGCTGTTCATCCCCCTGGTTCACAATCGTGCCGTGCGGCTGACGATGCGGCGGCTCGAAGCGGCGACGCCATTGTCGATCGCCGAAATCCGCGCCGACAAGGATCAGTTGCGCGCCGAGTTCGCGATGTCGACGCGGCGACTCGAGATCAACGTCGACCAGATGAAGAACAAGACGACGACGCAGCTCGCCGAGCTCGGCAAGAAGACCGACGCCATCAATCAGCTCAAGAAGGAACTCGGCGAGAAGACCGCGACGATCTTCACCCTCGAATCGCGCGACAAGACGCTGCGCGATCAGCTGCGCGCCACCGAGGAGGAATTCGAGCTCAAATCCGCTTCGCTGCGCGAGGCCGAGCGCACGCTCTCCGACAAGGAGGCGGCGCTTGCCAAATTGCTCGCCGAGCTCGGCGAGCGCTCGATCACCGCCGACAGCCAGCGCGTCGAGCTCGCGGCACTGCGCACCCAGGTCGAGGCGATGAAGGTCGCCGTCGCCGACTATGAGCGCTCGGTCAAAGAGACCGAAGAGCGGCTGGCGCGCGAGCGTAACGATGCCGCCGCAGTGTCCGAAGAGCTGACCCAGGCGCGCGGCAAGCTCGACAACCTCGGCGCCCGCGCGACCGAGCTCGAGCGCCAGCTTGTGGTGCAGACCACCGAGGCGGAGATTCTCAGCCGCCGCGTGCAGGAGCTGGAAGTGCGGCTCGGCGATCAGGGCCGGGTCCTGGCCGAGCGCGAATTCGCCATCGACCGGCTGCGCGGCGAGCTCGAAGGCGCGCGCAAGATCGAAACCGACCTGCGCGGGGAACTCGCCGCCGCCGGCCATCGCAGCACCTCGGCTGCGGAAAAATTCCGCGGCGATATCGGCGAGCTCGAGAGCCAGCTAACCGCCACGATCGAGGAGCGCACCAAGCTGCAGCGCGAGATCAGCAACCTCAAGCACGAAGCCGAATCGACCTGGGCGGCCGAGCGCGTCGAGAACGCGCTCCTGCGCGAGCGCATCAATGACGTCGCCGCCGAGGTGGCGCGGCTCACCTCCGTGCTCGAGGGCCCGGATTCGCCGATCGAATCGATCCTCGCCGAGGTGCCGGCCGCCGGCCTCAATGGCACGCGCGGCGAAGGCGGCGGCAGGCTCGAGCCGCCGGCGCCCGGCAAGGGCTCGCTCGCCGACCGCATCCGCGCCCTGCAATCGAGCGCCTCGCGCGTCGCTTCGAACTGAGCCTGACGCCGCGCTTCGCCGTTCGAAGAACGGCGTCGCTTCGCTCGCCGATGTCGCGGGCATCCAGGTCTCTGGGGAAAGAGGCGAAGGCGTGGATGGCCGGGACAAGCCCGGCCATGACGACGCCAAGCGCCTTGCTTGACACCAGCCTTGCTTGACACTCCCTAGAGCCGTTCCTTAAATCCTGGCGTCGGCGGGCACGGGCGCTTAGCTCAGCGGGAGAGCGTTCCCTTCACACGGGAGAGGTCGTAGGTTCAATCCCTACAGCGCCCACCATTTTCCGGCCCGACTACTTGCATGGCCGACTGCTGTTCATTCTTCGCCGGGAAGCGGCGTCCGAAAGCTCGCCGCGGGCGCCTGCAAACCTCTGACTGAACCTTTGTGAGAGCAGAACAGAAAAGAGCAGATACTCGCCGCGTCGGTCAGGATGGCCTGAAACACCCGGTCACGGGCGCCGGCGGACGAACAGCCGCGGGCCCCGCGACCTCGTAGACGAGGCCCACGTCACGGCTCGGCACAAGCTGTGGCCTTATTTGCGCCAAGTGATTTCCACACCCCCATCATCTTCTGCAACCTGGAAATCTAGTCGCGCAAACAGACGCGTTGCTTGGATGCCACAGGTGCAACGGTTTTCGATGATCCCGCCAGGCGAAAATATTGACCCGAGCACAGCGGCGCAGGACATTGACCGGGATCAGTCTGCATACGGCCGGATGCTGGTTGCAGCGGGGGCCAGAATGCGAAAGGTCGGGTTGCGCGCCGCGTGTGCGGCAACGGCGCTCCTTGCATGCGCCAGCGCCGGCCATGCCGCAGACAGCGACACTATGGCGACCAAAGCACCGGTCGCAACAAGCGCGCCGGCGGCTCCCGCAGTCTGCACAAATTTTTGGGACTTTATCACCACAGCCTGCCCGCTGACCTGGTACGGCGTCACGGTTTACGGCGTCATTGATGCCGGCGTCGGTTGGCAAAGTCACGGCGCACCGTGGAATCCACAATTCCACGCCGGCGCTTCCTACTTCCTCCAAAAGATGAACCGACAGGCACTGTGGAGTCTCGCGCCCAATGGCTTGAGCCAGTCAGCCCTTGGAATCAAGGGTATCGAGCCGATCGGCTCGAACGTCTATTTCATTTTCCAGCTCGAAGCCGGGTTCGATCCTTATTCTCTTGAACTTGCCAATTCACCCGCATCGGAGTGGAACAATAGAGGTGTGCCGGTCAATCAGCAGACCACGAATGGCGATTCGAACCGCGCCGGCCAGTTCTACAATTCCATCGGCTATTTCGGCGTCACTTCACCGACCTATGGCACCCTGACCGTTTTTCGGCAAAACGCCATTACGACTGATGCCGTCCTCGCCTACGATCCAATGGGTGCCTCATACGCATTTTCACCGATCGGGTTCTCGGGAGTAGTCGCCGGTGGCGGCGACACCCAAGACGCCAGATACAGCACATCGTTGAAGTATCGCTTCGAATTTGGCGACTTCCACGCCGCGGCGCTTTGGCAGTTCGGCGGTTACGAGCAGAACAACGGCTCAAGGGGTGCCGTCGAGGGCGAAGTCGGCGGAGACATTCGCAAACTGGGCCCGGGTGTGCTCTCGATGGACGTTATCGGCGGCTACAACAAGGATGCCGTGACGCTTGGCCTTTCTGGTGCCCCGACCAATGCCGCGGGGGTTCCGGTTGCACCGTTCCTGCCGCAAATCATGACCGCAACCATCTCCGACAATACCAACATCATGGCGGTCGCGAAGTACGTCACCGGGCCACTTAAACTCTACGCCGGCTATGAGTGGATGCAATTCGCGCCGCCCAGCGATCCGCAGACCGCGTTTACCGACATCGCTGGAAACTTTGTCTGCGCCGGCTGCGCCGGCTTCAACATGACGAACATCAACAATACGGCTTTCAGTGCGCCAGGCAACAAGGACAAGATTTTGCAGGCGTTCTGGATCGGCGCGAGGTATGCCGTCACCGATGAGGTGGATGTCATGGGCGCTTACTATCACTACGATCAGAACAACGCCGCGCTCAGCGCCGCGAACGTAGCTGCCTGCAACGGCTCGGCAGCGAGCAAGAATTTTTGCCAGGGCACGATGGACGCCTTTTCCCTTGCCATCGATTGGAAGTTTGCAGCGAAGTTCGACGCCTACGCCGGCTTCATGTTCTCGCAGATGAATGGCGGATTGGCGAACGGCTTCCTCGCCCGCAACAACATCGATCCGACGGTCGGGCTGCGGTTCAGGTTCTGATCGAGACCAGGTATCCGGGCGATCACAAAAAGGCAGCGCCGCAGGGCAACGGCCGTGCGACCTCGGTTATCACGTTGCCGCCGCGCTGCCCCACATCCGGAGGATGATCGGGTGCGTGCGTCCCCTAATGCTAACCTCGATCGCGGGTTCGTCGCGGCGCTCGATTTTACAATCGGGGGTCTCGATCGCCGCGCGATAGAGGTCCTCGCTTACCGCAATTGCAGCGCGATGTTCCTTGGCGACCTCGACCAGTCGGCTTGCCACGTTAACGGTATCCCCCGCGGCCGTGATCTGCTGATGAGTGGCGGCTCCGAGGCGAGAAAGGACGACCTCGCCAAAATGCGCTCCGATCCGTGGAGCGAGACGGCCACTCGCGACGGGCGGTAAACCGGCAATCCACTTCGATAGGTCCTGATTGAGACGCGTCACCGCGTGCAAGGCGCGGCAAGCATCATCCTCCTTGGGCGCCGGCAGCCCGAACACGATCATGGCGCCGTCACCCATATAGTTGAGAACGAATCCCTGCAGGCCGGTCGCTGCCGCTTCGATACGTTCGTGCAGCGCCGCCAAGAGCTCCCGCGTCCACGCCGGTCCGAGCGATTCGGTCACGCCGGTGAAACCCGTCAGGTCTACGAAGAGGATCGCGGCACGCTGATGGACCGGCTGCGTGAGGAACTGCGGATTAGACGTCAGCAAAGCGACGAGACGCGGCGGTTGAAACCGGCGCAGCGCATCCCCTTCAGACGCAAATTGCTTGGCGGCTCGCTCCTCCATCCACAGGCGCGCGGCGCCGTAGGCAATCGCGGTCGGAATCGCGCTCGCCGCCGGGAGCGTGATGGACAGCCAATACCCCTTCAAGAACGCTGCATGTACGGCGAGGAGCCATATTCCGAACGCGAGCCCTGCCAGCGTAAGCGCTATCGCTATTCGCCTGGCGGCCAGCAGCGCAACGAGGACGATCGGAAGCACTACGGCAATGACGGCGTCCAAACGTCTGGTCAGTCCGTTCCTCACCAAGCCGTCGCCGGCGAGGAGGTTGCTCATGGCGGTCGCGAACACTTCCACACCGGGCATTGCCCGATCGAACGGCGTGGCAAAATGATCTCCCACGCCAGCGGCCGTCGCGCCGATTATTATGATCTGCCCGCGAATGTCGTCGGGATCGACCTCACCCGTCGCTGCGCGAATTGCGCTGAAAGTGCGAATTCCGCCCTTCGGACCGTAGAAGCGGAGCGGCAAGTTGTAGCCGAGATCCACGTTGACGGATCTTGCCGCCAAATTGAGCACGTCGTTTCCGAGCACCGGATCGGTATTCAACGCGGCCGCAACGGTCGCAAGAGCCATAGACGGAACGACCTTGTCGCCCACAGCAAACAACATCGGCACGTAGCGCGGCGCTCCCGATTGATCCGTCGAGATGTTGGTCAGGCCTGATCGTGCGACGGCCGAGAATTTTTCTTGCGGCCAGATAATCCCGGTCGGCCGCGGCAGAAGCTCGTCACCCGCCGCGGGCGATGCCGGCTCGTTGCTCCGTGGAAATTTGTCTCGATCGAACAAAGCGGCGGCGGCGATCACCGCCTTGGTAGATCGCAGCGCGTCTGCGAGCTCGAGATCGGCCTCCGGCGGCCCTGGATCGAGAAGCAGGATATCGATCGCGACCGCTTGAGGGTCGGAGGCGGCAAGGCCGCGCACGATCCGCGCCAGCGCGGCGCGAGGAATTGGAAAAGCCCCGGCCCTCGCGATCGTCTCATCGTCGACCGCCGCAATGACGACGCCACGAGGAGGCGCACGGGATCCGGCAAGTTCCTGGCCCCAATCCAGCGAAACATTCTCGAAGCGATCGAGCGCCGAGCTCAATCCTGCAACATGCCGTGCGCCAAGATATCCGCCCCACGCGGCGCCCAAGAGCGCGAATACCACGCCCAAGACCGCCGCAGCCGAAGGTCGACGGATCTGCTTCACTGCCCAAACCGGGCCAGCAGCGCCTGAACCCGCTGCGGAGCCCAGCGCTTCACCTGAAGCGGCTCGCCGGTGGGGCTGACATCCACGCCCTCCCCTTGCCGCAGTACGACAACGTCAGCGGAGTTATTCGCGCGTCTGACCTGAATTGCTCCCGCCAGCCCGAGAGCCGAGGTTACGCCGGGTTTCACCTCCATGGCCCATCTGGTGCCGCGTACCGACGCAATCGCTTCCGGCGTCATGACTTGAAAATCGCGCTGCGCCTTGCTCCCATGAAAGTCGATGAGCAAGGCGCCACTGCCGAATTGCACTGAGCTCGGCGGGCCGTTGCCGCCGGTAACGTACACCGTGCCAGGCGCGGGCTGAATCGTGAGAGCGCGGCCGCAGCGCAAGACCCGGTTGGTTGGGTTTTGTTTATCCGGGGTCACCACGCAGGCGTTCTGCGCCAGCACCCGGGGCGGCATGGAGATTGAGAGAAGAAGTACGGCGACCGCAAGCAATGCGAAGCTGATGAGGCTTAGCCGTCTCAAGGACATGACAATTCTCCTCGACGAAGTGGCGGCGGCGATGGTGGGTCCGCTGCGAAGAGTTCGGAGCCCGAGCTGGGATGCGATCCTCATCGCCGCCGCCAAGGCCGCTGTGGCCGATGATTTCGGCCACCAGGATTGCCGCCAGTTTCCATGCTTCGCCCACGCAACGCCTTAGCGTGCAGCGCCGTGAGCGGAGCCGCCAGACCCGGCCCACCGCAGGCTATATTTCATACCCAGCTAACAGCTTCTCCTGCATCTCCTTGTCGTAATATTTTCTCCAATCGAGACTGAGCAATCCTTCGATCCTCTCGACCGTCTTATCGATCAGACCGGGCGCCCCGCCGGCCTGAAGCTGCGCCTTTAGTTCAAGGAAGGCTCGAGTGGTGCCATCAAGACGCCGGGCGAGCGTGGTCGCGACGTAAAGCAGCGCAGCCGGGTCCTGCACCAGAAATGCGGCGGCGTCGGCGACGTGAAACTGCGAGGGCTCCAAGGTGCGCACGTCCGCGGTATGCGCCTCGTCGAGCAGCGCCGAGATCTCGCCGAACACCGCGCCGGGTTCCGCCACCTGGGCGATCTCGGTGCCGCCCTTGACGACGCTGACTCGGCCGGTCTTGAGGATCAGCAGCCGCCCGGTTTTCGTGCCCTCGGAGAAAACGGTCTCGCCCGCGGCGTAGCTTGCAAGCGGGAATGCGGCGAGCCTTCTCTGCCAGACCTCGGTGTCCTGCATCAGCGGCACTGCCGGTGTCCTTCTGCGTCGATTTGGTAGCCCTTTGACAAGGTAGCTGAGCGTGCGCGGCGTTGCAATCAAGCGCGCTTGCATTTGCGATGAAGCGGCCTGATCGCTGCGCCAACGCCCCGCGCGCGGCTATTTGAGCGCCAGGAATTCCCGGATCGAGGCGACGCGCCGCGACGCGCTTTGCATCAGCACGTTGAAGGCGGCGTCGAGCTCGGCGCTGCGTCCAGCGAGCTCGCGCGAGAAGCCGAGCACGCGGTTCGCGGAGTCCTGCGTCTTGCCGATCGTCTGCTCGACGCTCTTGAGTGCGTTCGCCACGGTGACCGCATTGCTGGCGGCGCTCGCCGCGCTGGCGGCAATGCGGCCGGTCGCGGCTGCCTGTTGGTCGACGGCGGCCGACACTGCTTCGGCGATCAAGGCGATGTCGGAGACGGTCTTGCCGCCGTCGAGAATATTTTCGGCCGATCGGTTGGTGGCTTCCTGGATCATCGCGATCTGCTGCGTGATCTCCTCGGTGGCCTTGGCGGTCTGCGCGGCCGGGAGCTTGACCTCGCCGGCGACGACGGCGAAGCCGCGGCCGGCTTCGCCGGCACGCGCCGCTTCGATGGTCGCGTTGAGCGCGAGCAGGTTGGTCTGCGCGGCGATATCGGAAATCATGCCGACCACCGAGCCGATCCGGTCGACCGCTTCCGACAGCGAGCGGATCGTCGCCGTCGTCTGATCGGCCTGCTTGACCGAGCGGTGCGCCATGTCCGCGCTCTTGGTCGCCTGGTCGTGGATGTGCACGATCGAGGAGGTGAGCTCCTCGGCGGCCGCGGCGGTAGTGGCGACGTGCTCGGCGGTGTCGCCGGCCGCGCCGGCAGCGGTATTGGCCTCGCCGCTCGCGGCCTGCGCCAGCGCGGTCAACTGACTTGAGGTGTCGTTGAGCGACTTCATCACGCCGATGACCGAGGCGCGGATGCCGTTGATGGTTCGCGCATAGTCCTCGACCGCGTTGATCAGTTCCTGGCCACCGGAGCGATCGGCCCGCACCTCGAGCTCCTGGTGGCAGCCGGCGCCATTGGCGCCGTCGATCATCAAGATCCGCGTCGCCACGTCGATGGCGCGCGCCGCTTTGTTCGGCGCGAACCAATAGGCACGCGTGGCCACATAAGCGAATGACGACAGCAATGAGCGGGCGCTCACAATCCTGGAGCGCCCGTCGAGTCCGATCTCCGCTTCGAGCTCCGCCTGCGCGTAGGCGTCCTTGACCCAATCCTCGTCGAGCGGCCGCAGGAACAATCTGGCGATGTGCTGCTTTCGCATCTCGACGATACGATCGAAATTTGCCTCGATGGCCTGGGTCAGAACCGGAGCGAATTTCGCCGAGCGTCGCAGGCTCTCGATGAGCATGCGCTCAAGGCGCGATTCGAGGAGCGACCAGACCTGAGCCCGCGCGGCCAGGGTCTCCTCGTCGACGGCGTAGGTCCGCAGACGGACTTCGAAGGGGGCGGGGATCGCCACGACGGTTCCTTGGTGCCCGGCTTGATGGCCGGGAAGACAGGCGTTAACGCAATTGTGACCATGATTCATTGCCGGACGGTTACTTGCGGCGCGTCGGGACGCAGTCGATGCGGATGCGTCGATAGGGCGAAAGGACCAAACAATGGAGATCAAACGCAACGGCTCGCGGCCGTCCGGCAGGGGAACGGCGGACTATTTCACCGGCGCGGTACGCATTGACCCGCTGTTTCAAGCGCCCGATCCGGCACGCGTTGCGGGCGCGAGCGTCACCTTCGAGCCGGGCGCCCGGACCGCCTGGCACACGCATCCGCTCGGACAGACCTTGATCGTTACGTCCGGCTGCGGCTGGGCGCAGCGCCAGGGCGGGCCGGTCGAGGAGATCATGCCGGGCGACGTCGTCTGGTTTGCGCCGGGCGAGAAGCACTGGCACGGCGCAACGCCGACGACGGCCATGACGCATATCGCGATTCAGGAGGCGCTCAACGGCAAGGTCGTCGATTGGATGGAAAAGGTCGACGACGAACAATACCGCGGAGCCCTAGGCCGCCGCTAAGCCGCCGCTTATCGGTTCTGCAGCAGGCTCCGCGCTATGATCAATTGTTGAATCTCACTCGTTCCATCAAAGATGCGAAATGCCCGGGAATGCCGAAACAGACGTTCGACGGTCGTGCCGCGCACGACGCCTAACCCGCCGAAAATCTGCAGCGCCTGATCGATGATGTCGAAGGCGACCTCCGTCGAATAGAGCTTGGCGATCGCAGCCTCGCGCGGAATGCTTTTCTCGGTGGCGTCGTGCTGCCAGGCAGCGCGATAGACCAGCAGTGCAGCGGCGTCGATGCCCACCGCCATGTCGGCAAGCTTGCCCTGGATCAGCTGATGTTCCGATATCGGCTTGCTGAAAGCGGTCCGCTCGAGGCTCCTCTCAATCGCCTCTGCCATGGCGCGCCGCGCGAAGCCCAAGGTGGCGGCGCCGACCGTCGGGCGGAACAGCTCGAGCGCACGCATGGCGATCTTGAAGCCCTGTCCCGCTTCACCGATCAACCGGCGGCACGGCACTTTGCAATCCCTCAGCGTCCAGGTCCCGACCGTGTGCGGCGGCAACACCGAAAGCCGCTCTTCAAGCGCGATACCGCGGTCGCCGCCAGCGCCACCGTCGATCGCGAACGCCGAAATTCCCTCAGCGCCCGGCCGATCTTCGACGCGGGCGAACACCACGTAGAGGTCGGCCAGACCGGCGTTTGAGGTCCAGGTCTTGCGGCCGTTGATGATGTAGTAGTCGCCGTCGCGATAGGCCGTCGTCGTGATTGCAGACGCATCGGAGCCGGCGCCGGGCTCCGAAAGAGCAAAAGCCGGCAGCAGCCGACCGGAAAGATAGCCGGGCAGCAACTCCTGTTGCAGCGCGCGCGAGCCGTAGAGCGCGATCGGAAGAATGCCGAGCCACGGCTCGGACAGCGCAACATCGGCGATTGCCGACGAGAAGGCGCTGATCTCGCGCATCAGGCTGACGTGTCGCAGGCTGATCTTGTCGGTTTGTCTTGCCGTTTGCATCGGCAGGCTGCTGCGCAACCAACCGGCGTTCGCCAACCGTTGAAAGATCTGACGCGCGGCCGCGCCATCGCCGCCCTCGTCTTGTGCGAATTCGCCGAGCTCGGCATGCGCCCAGCGATCGAAGCCGCGGGCAAATTCAACACAGTCGGAATCAAAAAACGGCCACGTCAAATGTTCCAAGTCCATGGCGGCAAGCTTCAAGAGCTGGTTCGGGAAGCGTATCGAGCCGTATAGCACCATCGGATGGCGCGCCAACGGCCTGTCATTCGATTACCTTATCCGCGCGCGCCAGAAACGATTCGGGGATCGTCAAACCGAGCGCCGCGGCGGTTTTGAGGTTGACGACCAACTCGAATTTGGTCGGCTGCTCGACGGGAATGTCGGCGGGCTTGGCACCGCGCAAGAGCTTGACCAGCTGACGGGCCCAGATGTCCCGGTAAATCTGGTCGAGACGTGAGCCATAGGCGATGAAGCCGCCTTCCTCGGCTGCAGCGGGAAATTGGTAGATCGCCGCAAGGCCGAGAGCCGCAACGCGCGGCAGGATGATCTGACGATTATTCCAGAGAAATGCGGAGGCCAGCACGTTGAGCGCTGTGGCGCCGGAGGTTTTCGCCGCATCGATTGCGCCGGCGATCTCCTCCGTCCTGCTCACCTGATGGATCGAAAGCTCGACCCCGCGTGCGCGCGCCGCCTCCTGCATCGCCCGGAGCTGCTGCGGCAAGGAACTGTTGGTATCGGCCAGCGCCGCCATGCGGCGAATTCCCGGCACCGCCTCCAGCAGAATGTCCTGCCGCTTGCCGTTGAGCTCACTGGTGAGAATGCTGACACCCGTGGTATTGCCGCTTGGCTTGGCGAGAGACGCCACGAAGCCCGACCTGACCATGTCTTCCGCCAGCGCAAGAATTGGCAGCGTCTTGGTCGCCTGTTGCGCGGCCCGAACGCAGGGATCGCCCGAGCAAACAATGAGATCAACTTCGGCCTTGACGATGGCCGACGCGTGGTCCGCAAGCTGATCGACGCGAAGCCCAAAGCCGCGATCGTCGACCAGGAGGTTTTTGCCGTCGATGAAGCCGTCCGGTTTCACCGCATCGAACAGGGCGACGTTATAGAGCGCGTTACGTGTACTGAGGTGCAAATCGCCCAGGCGATAGGTCCGCCCCGGCTCCTGAGCACGCGCAGCAAGCGGCCACGCGATTGCCGGCGCCGCGGCCACCCCGCTCACCAACCTGATGAAATCGCGCCGGCGCATTGCGCCCCCGCAGCCTGGCCCCACCGGTCGATCTTAGCATGCCCTGATCTTAGCATGCGATGGCGCCGAAGCGCGGCACGTTCGGCCGCCCGGCGCGGAGGACGCCGACTAAGCGTGCGGCCAGTGCCGCTCGCGGAACCAGTTGCGGTATTCCGTCATCTTCGCGCGCTGCGCCGCCGGCGCATGGCGCTTGCAGGTCGCGGTCTCCTCGCTCTCCTCCGCCGCGCCCCAGCGCAGCTCGACGCAGTCGTTCGGGTTGTACGCCATCTCGAGCTCGGCCTCGCGATCGACCACGTCCTTGAGGGTGAGCGTCCACGCCGAGCCGTCGCTTCGCGTGTAGGAGAATTTGCGCGCCGCGAGCTCGGCGGTAAGCGCGCTTTGCAGTTGCGCCTTCACGTCGGCGACGCTCTTGCCGTTCGCGATCGCATAGCGCTCCGGCTGCCGCGCGACGCGGTCCGGATAGCCGCGCACCACGTCGATCGCGATCAGCAGCCGAAAATCGCGCGCCGGCGTCGAGAAATCCTCCCAGGCGCCGGTGGTCTCGAAGATCGACGGGCCATTCGGCATCTCGGCGTCGCCGCGGCCGCTGCCTTGGAATTTCCGCCCGTTCTCGACGGCAACAACACGGGTCTTCACCTGCTCCTCGAGCGCGGCGATCGCCGCCTGCATCGCGCGCAGCGGATCGAGCGGCTCGGGCGACATCACCTCGTCCATGCGATCGTAGAACTCCTCGGCGCTGAGCTGCGACTGCTCGAGCGAGAAATCGCCGTATTGTGGGTTCTTGGCGATTTCCTTGTTGGTCAGCCGCCGCAGCGCGCCGTTCTCGCGCACGATCGGCCGGAACCGCTTGAAGCCGGGGCTGCCGAGCGCGGGATCGTGCACGAACAGGAAGTTGCCGCGCCAGAAGCGCTTGCGTGTCACCGTCCCGTCGGGCTCGGCGTCGACGGCGAGGAAGACGCCGGCTGAGCCATTCTGCTCGGGCACGCGCTCGACCAGCATCAGGACGTGGCCATAGGGATCGGCGTAGACGGTGCCCGGCCGCAGCGTCTCCTGCGTCAGCGGCACCATATAGAAATCGGTGTTGTCGACGAGCGCCGAAGAACGCACCGATCCGGAATGGACGACGTCGCCGACCGCGCGCAGATATTCGCCGAAGGTGCCGACGAGGCCGAGCGGCGGCTTCGGCGGGGTCGGCGCCAACGGGTTTGTCGGCGGCGCGCCCGGCGTGGTTGGCGTCGCCGGCTGGGTGGGAGCAAAAATCTGCAACAGGCTGAAGCCGGGCGCCGGCGGCGCGGCGGCGTTCGGCGCGGCAGCAGCGTTCGGCGTGGCGCCAGTGGCCGATGCGACTTCTTGCTCGGGCGGCGGCGCCGGGCGCAACTTGTCCGGATGCAGAATGTCGAACCACTCGTAGCATTTCGGCGGCGCGCCGCCCATGCCGCGCGAGCAATTCGAGTAGCCGAACGGCAGCCCCATCTTGAAGGCGAAATAGGCGCGCAGGAAGTAGACGAAGTCGGCGCAGTCCGGCCGCAGCGACCGCGCCACATTGTCCTCGCCGAGGCCCAGATAGTTGAACAGGAAATTGCGCGAGCGGTCGCGCAGCACCTCGTGCCACGCCTTCCAGGACTGCTCGATATCGGGCGGCGCGTCGAAGAGCTTCGCGATCCATGCCGCATAGAGGGTTTCGGTGGTGCGGTTCCAGGTGTTGCGGACCGGCCAGACGCTGCCCTCGACCTTGCCCGGCCCCGGCCGCTTCTGCGGGCTCACGGCGATCTCGCGGGTGATCGCGCGGCATTCACCCGTCGCGCGGTCGGGCGTGAGCGTCGCATGCCAGGTCCCGGCGGCTGGCGCGGCGACCTCGGCGTACCAGAAATAGGGCGGTCCGCCGCGACGGTCGCGCGATTTCGCCGCGACCTTGCCGTCTGGCGCGACGAGCGACAGCTCGCCCTCGAGCGGCTTCTCGATGGCGACGAGAACCTGCAACGGCGCGCCCTTCCACGGCGCCAGCGGCGAAGCCAGCACCGCGAGTTCCGCTGCATCCTCGCAGCCGCCCGCTGCCCCTTGCGCCCGCGCGTCAAACGCCGGGAGAGCGACGACGAAAATCGCACCGGCCAAGAGACACAATACCGGCGACGATGCCGTCGCCGCCGCGGCAGCAGCAAATTGGCGTGCTCGAACCAATTGCGTCCCCTTTTTTGGAGCGCCCTCGAACTCCATCCGTCCGCGCCGGGGCTAGAAGCGCAGGATACCGAATTGGCGGCGATCAGTCAGCGTCCATCAAGGCGATTTTACGACCGGCCGGCCGATCATTCGCCTGCAGCAATCGGGGTTCTGCGTCTGCAGATGTGGGACAAAGGGCGGCCAGGGAAATCCGCGTCTAGTTCGGGACCAGCGTTTCGGTCGCGGTGCCATTGTTCCAGGTGCCGGTGAGCACGCCGTTCGGACCGATATTGTAAACGACGGGATATTTTTGTCCCCAGTCGACGGTGACGGTCCTGCCGTTGAGGACGCCGGTTCCCTGATAGGTGTCACCGCTCGCGATCAGCCAGACGAAGCGGTAGTGATCGCCGTCGCGGCGGATGGTGACCGAGCCGCGGTAGGTCGTGCCGTTCGGATTGGTGCCGTGCGCGGCGTATGTGCCGCTGATGTCTGGCGGCGCCGCGGGTAACGCCGCCGGCTGGGTCGGAGCCGGCGGAGGTGGCGGCGGCGGCGGTGGAATCGGTTGCGAGGGCACTGCCGTTTGGCCCGGAACGGGCGAAGCCGGAACGGGAGGCGGCTGCATCTGCGAGCCGCCGCTCGTCGTCACCGGAGTTGGCGGGCGCTGCTGCCGCGATGTCCCGGCTTCATAGGCGATGACCGCAACCGCAATGGCGGCAACGCCGGCAATCGCCGCCCAACGCGTGCTCGGCCGCTGCAGGAATGACGCTGAAGGAGCGGCGGGCGCCGACTCGGCCATGCCCTTGCCGAAGGACGGCGCCGACGCGTCGCCCGCTGACAGCAAGCCAGCCTTGGTCCCACTTCCCGATTGAGGTTCGTTGATCGCGGCGGCGATCATTTCCACCAGGCGCGTGATCGAATCTTCCCAGTCGCCGAACAGGTCGATCCATTGCCGGGTGGCGAATTCATAGGCGAACGCTTCGCTCGGAGTGACGTCCTCGATCCGAACCGGAATGACGATCAGATTGTGCTGGCTGGCGAGCGCAAGTTCCTTCTTGATCTCATTGGAGTTGTTGGCGTTGGCGGTGAAGACCAAGACCATGATCTTGGCGGTGCGTATCGCCTTGACGATCTGTTCCTGGTAGTTCTGGCCCGGCTTGACGTTGCGGAAGGAAATCCAACAGGCGAGCCCGCGGTTTTCCAGCGCCGTGCAGATGGTGCGCGCGACCTTCTGATCCTTCGACGAATAGGTGATGAAGATCTGCGGGTCCACGACCGCTCCTTATGAACCGCCCTACTCTATCGTTCGCAGGAAACCCTATGCCTGCGCAGCCGCGACCCGCCGCAACAGGATTGAGGTCGCCGCCTACCTTTAGCAAATAGACGAGATACCGTCAGTGACCTTGCCGGCGCCGGAACGGTCCCCCGCCTCCGCGGCGCGGCGGCGGCCGACCGCCGGGGCCGCCCGGGCCGCCGGGCTGCCGCGGATTGTTCGGCCCCTGCCGGTTGCGCTCGCGCAACTGGTTGCGTTGGCGCTGCTGCCGGTTGCGTTCGCGAACCTGCCGGCGCTGGATCGCCTGCTGCCGGCCGATCGCGTGCGAGGTCGCGAGGCGTTGCAGCACGCCGCGATCGCGCGCCGCTTCCTGCGGCGGGATCTGGAACGGCACCGCGGCGAGCCGCCCGCCGGCGCCGGGGCGCAGCGCGAACGCGCTCGCGCCCTGAGTGAGCGCCCCGAGCTGCGCGCCCTGGCGGTCGAACACCTCGATGCGGCCGACATGGCCGTCGGTGTCGGCATAGAGCTTGATGCGCGGCTCGCCGGCGCCGCCTCGCGCCGGCACATCGACGACACCGGTGGTGCCGCGGATGCCGAGCGAGGCGGTCGGCGTTGCGATCTTCATGTCGCCGGTCTGCGCCACGAGGCTCGCCACGAATGCCGCGGTGCCGGTCGTCACCGTGAACAGTGCGGCATTGCCGCTGCTGCCCTCCTGATAGACGAACTCGTCGACGACGATGCGGGTGTTGGCGCTGAGGCTGAAGGTGGTCTCGTCGTCGAAGGTGACGCCGAGCGTCGAGTTGGCGCCGGTCTGCAGCGCGTCGTTCTTGAAGATCGCGTCGTTGAGCTTCAGCGCGGCCGGCGCGGCGGCGCTCGCCCGCGTGACCGTGGCGGTCCCCTCAAGGGTCGCGACCTGGCCGATCTGATTGTCGGCGGCCTGAGCTGGCGGCGCCGGCGGCGTCTGAGCCTGCGCGCGCGCGGCGCGCGGCCGCAACAGCGACGCCAGCGGCCAAACCGCCGCCGCGCCGCCAAGGAGCGCCATGAACTCGCGCCGCTTCATGCCGCTTTGGTCCGTCCCCTCGATCGGATCAGCTCACGCCGACGCCCCATTCGTTCGCGGCGGCAATGTCGGCAGGTTATTTGTTGATAGTGGCGGCGCCGGCGGTGCACACCACCTCATCCTGCGAGCCGGTCGCGCCGGAGCAGCCGATCGCGCCGATGAGCTTGCCGTCCTCGACCAAGGGGATGCCGCCGCGCGAGGCGATGACGTCGTCGAGCGTGCCGACATAGACGTAGCCCTTCTGCATCGCGTCCTCGAAGGCGTGGGTCGGCCGCCGGTATTTCGCCGCGGCGCGCGCCTTGTGCTCGGAGATCGCGATGGAGCCGAGTTGCGCCCCATCCATGCGCGCGAAGGCAACCAGATTGCCGCCGGAATCGACCACGGCGACGTTTAACGGCCAGTCGTGCTTGCCGGCTTCGGCGACCGCGGCCTGGATCGCCGCCTGCGCCTTGGCGAGCGCGATCGGCGCGCCGTAGGGGACGTTGAACGGCATTTTTTCCGGGACGTTGTCGAGCGGGCTCGCCGCCGGGCCTGGCGCCGGAGCAGGCGCGGGACTGGCCGAAGGCTGCTGCTGCGCATTGGCGGCGCCGGCACCGATAAAGCCGAGCGCCAAAACGGCGGCGGACAGAACGCGTAGGTTCATGGTTTTCCTCCTTGGCGGCGGCGATCGCCGCGCGCTCCCCATCGGGATTCTAGAGCATGATCCGGAAAAGTGGAAACCGGTTTTCCGAAAAGATCATGCTCCATCAAACAGTTTAGAGCGAAAAGCAGGAGCGCGTCCCAGCGCGGCGGCGGCTATGCGCAGTCCCGGCGCGGGAAGCTTCTGTCAACCATGGCCGTGAAAAACCAAAGGCTCGCCGCTCGCCGGCGCCAGGAAGTGGCCGCAAGGCGCGCGAAACGCAGACGGCGCGCCGTGCCATGCGCGGTGGCGGCCGGCGCGGCAAAGTCCGGCGCACCAAAACGAACGGCCTTGACCCCGAGGGATGGGGGCCAAGGCCGTCGTCATGTCGGCAGGCACCCCCATCGCGGCACCCCCTCCCCGACACTCTGGCGATGATGCCGCAACGAGGTTGACCGATCGTTACGGGGCTCGGCGGCAAGAGCGAGCGCCGCAGCTCTCTCTCTGTTAGTTCAATTGGCTCGAAATGCTTGAGAATGTCGAGTTGAGGCTGGTGCCGACGGTCGCCACCACCGCGATGATCGCGCCGGCGATCCCGGCCGCCAGCAGGCCGTATTCGATGGCGGTCGCACCCTGTTCATTCCTGATAAAAGTCCAAATGAGATTGCGCATGGGTCTTGGTCCCTCAATCGGTGGAGTTGCAGTACGAGCCCTCAGCCATTCGCGCGCGAACGCAGCGGCATTGCGCGCCGTCGCTAGAAACACGTACGCGCTTTAAGAACTCGACCAATGACGGAGCAAAAATTATCGACAAAAACGCGCACAAATGCCGCGTCCGCGTTCGCCAGCGGTTGGGGAAGACCGCTGGTGCCGTCACCGCGAAGGCGGCGCGCGTGAGAGCTTTTTCTCGGCGAGCTCGCCGAGATAGTCGCGCCAGTATTTTTCGCGATTGCGGCCGAGCTCGAACAGGTAATCCCAGCTGAAGATGCCGGTCGAATGCATATCGTCGAAGACGAGCCGCACCGCGTAGTTGCCGACCGGATGGATCTCGAGGATCTGCACGTCTTCCTTGCCGGCTACGGTGCGGCGCTCGGCCGGCGAATGGCCCTGGACTTCGGCGCTCGGGCTGCGCACGCGCAAGAATTCGGCCTTTAGCTCGAAGCCCTCGCCATTGTCGAAGGCGACCGCAAGCGTCTTGCGGTCCTTGTGCAAGCGCAGTTCGGTCGGCCAAGGATGGCTTATCGACGTATTGCTTATCGAGGTATT
>Ga0187769_10000576_pt1 | contig 20152 bp, 19 predicted proteins | sample 0116_SJ02_MP02_1_FD_133140 | JGI IMG/M metagenome (GOLD analysis project Ga0187769, IMG submission 133140) | Tropical peat soil microbial communities from peatlands in Department of Meta, Colombia - 0116_SJ02_MP02_10_MG | ecosystem: Environmental > Terrestrial > Soil > Wetlands > Peat | place... | reverse complement strand
CGCCAAACTGCCTGGCGACGAGCAGGATCCCGATGCCGATCCTGGGCAGGACCAGTTTCGTAGCATGGCATTGCAATTCCTGGCTGAGGGCATCAGTTCAGCCCGCGGTCTGGGGATAGGTTCGATGATCCTCAAACACCTGCAACAGGATGGCAACAACTCCCATGCTGTTGATAGCAAAGCCGTTAGTCACGATGGCTCGGGTGCGCCGCCGGCCCGGTCTGCGGGTACTAGCACCAAAGATTATTAAGAGATGAGCAGGCGATAAGAAAAAACTAAAGTTTGCTGGAAGCAGTGCCGATTCTACGGATGACGGATCGGTGCAAAGTTCGGTTCTAGGAGCGCTGGTTTTAGCGCTCTTGGGTGTGAGGTGAGACGATGAGAATCAACGGACATTCACCGCTTTCAAGTGGGATCGTGCAGGGCAGTTCGGAGAAGACCGCCCGAGCGAAAAATCCAGCGGCAGCAGATCCGCAGGATCAAACCAGCTTCTCCTCCGACCGCACGGCGGTCTCCTCGCTTGAGACGCGAGTCATGCAGACTCCCGAGATCCGGCAGGACCGGGTCGCGAGCCTGAAGGACGCGATTGGCAAAGGGCAGTACGCGCTCGAGCCGGACAAGGTCGCGGAGGCGATGCTGAACCAGTTTGCAGGTTAGAAGCCGGCCGGCAGGCAAACTCATTTCGCGGCCATGCAGGGGCAGGCTGCGGCTTAGGCATGACGGAAAACGCCAAAAACGACGCCGAACCGAGATCGCTCGATTGTCTGCGCCTGGTGCGGGAGCTCTCGGCGGAGATGAATGCTGCGCTAGCAGCCCTCGCCGGGAATGACCTGCAGCGATTCGAGTCGTCGGTCGCAGCGCAAGAGCGACTGTGCGAAACCGTCCGCGGCCTTCTCTCAGTCGGCAACCTGCAGCCAACCGTGCAACTTGCTGCCGCCGGTCGGGAATTGCGCCTTCAGAACCGGGTGTATGTGGCCGCGCTCACCCGTGCGGCGCAATTCGGCGCCGCTTTGCTCTCTCTCTACCAGGGCTCGTCGCGCGGATACTCGCGTGACGGCCGGCTGGCATCCACTAGGCATACTTGGTCGTGTGAGGTCTAGCTCATGTCCGGACTCACCAGTGCGCTTTCAATCGCGACCCAATCGTTGATGGTGCAACAGGACGCGCTGCAAGTCGCCACCAACAATATCGCCAACGCCAATACTGCCGGTTATTCGCGGGAGGTTCTGGATTTCCAGGAAAATCCCGCGGTTCAGCAGGGCTCGCTGTGGTTTGGCACAGGTGTAAGCGCTGACCAGGTGAATAGTATTCGCGACGAGATGCTGCAGCTGCGGATCTACGATGAAACGCAGCAGCAGAGCAACGCGCAGGCGCAGTCCACTAACTTGCAGCAGTTGGAAGCCCTGTTCAGCGATCCCACGCAGGGCATCGGCTCGGATCTGACCGCCTTCTTTAACAGCATCAATCAGCTCTCCACCGATCCGACCAGCATTCCGCTGCGACAGGGCATCCTGACAGCAGCCAACAATCTAGCCAGTGATTTTCACAACACCGTGACGCAGATCACTGGGATCCAACACAACCTGGACCTCAGCGTCAGCCAATCGGTGAATCAGATCAATCAACTGACTTCGCAAATCGCGTCATTGAACGGCCAAATCGCCCCCCTTGAGCAGCTCGGCCAGAATGTTGGGCAGTTGGAAGATCAGCGCGATGAACTCACCCGCCAACTGTCCCAATTGACCGGCCTGCAAGTGATACAGAGCGATCAAGGGGAATCGCTGGCGACCGCGAGCGGAACACCCCTAGTGGTGGGGACACAGAGTTTTGCTCTCACCACGGCGCCGGGTTCTGACGGAATGCAGCACATCTTCGCCCAGGGAACGGACATCACCAGCAGCCTCACGGGTGGACAGCTCGGGGGGCTGCTGACGGTACGCGACCAAACGATTCCCAATATGCTCTCCGACCTGGATGGGCTTGCCAGCGGCCTTGCCACTAACTTCAATACTGCCCATCAAATGGGTTACGACCTCAACGGCAATCAAGGGCAGAACTTCTTCGCCTCCGTTTCGGGAACAGGAGCAGCGGCGAACTTCCAAGTTGCGATCACCGATCCCAACGCCATCGCCGCCAGCTCTGACAAATCCCCGGGAAGCGATGGCAACCTGACGAACCTACTCGCCGTCCAGAACCAGGCGCTGGCATCGGGAGAAAGTCCAAGCGACGATTATTCCAACCTGGTGTTCAACGTTGGCAATTGGTCGTCGCAGGCGCAAGCCCAAGCCACGGCTACTCAGACCAGCTTGCAACAGCTCAACAACCAGCGCGATTCAGTGTCCGGGGTCTCTATCGATGAGGAAACCGCCGACCTGATCCGCTTTCAAAATGCTTATCAGGCCGCTGCCCGCGTGATCTCAACCGTGAACGACCTGACCCAGGACCTGTTCAACATAACCACTACCACGGGGTGATGAGCGATGCGCGTAACAGACATGATGGACACGGTTTTGTCGGCGATCTGGCAAGCTCAGAACAATGAGCAAACGGCAGTGGAACAGCTTTCCAGCGGAAAGCGGGTGAACCGTCCGTCGGATGATCCAGCCGCTGCGGCCGCAGACGTGCTTAACGAGGACCAGCAATCCCAGGTCGATCAATTCTTACAGAGCACTAACAGTCTTAACAGCCTGTTCCAAACGGCGGATTCCGCGCTCAACACCACCATCACGGCCCTGAATCAGGCAGTTAGCCTGGGAACCGAGGGCGCGAACGGGACCTTGTCTGCGTCCGATCTCCAGAGCGTCACGGCGAGCGTTCAGGGAGTGCTCGACACAGTCATGCAAGCGGCCAACACGTCCTATCAGGGTTCTTATATCTTCGGCGGCACGGCAACTACGACGGTTCCCTTCAGCAACACGGCGGGCGACGTCGTTTACAACGGCAACGGCGATCTCAACCAAGCCTACATCGCCGACGGTCGCTCGATCCAGACCAACCTTCCGGGCAGCCAGTTGTTCACGGAGCCCGGTTCCGACGTGATGGGTTCCCTCCAGCAATTGATCACGGCACTTCAGAGCGGAGATTCGACGGCAATCTCCAACGCCACTACCTCGGTTTCCACTGCGCTCAACTATCTCAGCGGCCAACGCGTGTTCTACAGCAACGCAATGAGCCAGATCTCCGATGAGCAAACCACTTTGAATCAGGAAAGCACAGATTTGAAGTCGCAGGAGAACACGCTGGTCGGAGCCGACATGGCGCAAGCCGCACTGGCCGTGACCCAGGCGCAGACTGATGATCAGGCAGTTCTGGCGGCTGCCGCCAAGGTGCTTCCAGTGACTCTGCTGGATTACCTGAAGTAAAGGGGCGCAATACGAGTCAGGATCCGAGCAATGCCGTCAAATCGGAGTCGGGGTACATTGGAACTCGGGTCAGGCAATAGGCATTGTGAAATGGTAGCTTACTAACACCCCCGTCAAACAGACAGGCAGCGCGATATCCGGTTCGCTGCAACAGCTCGCGCACCCTCATTCGATCCATACCGGCTTGCCCATAGGGAAACGCGAAGACCTCAACCGGTTTCCCCAGTTCAGCCTCAATGACGTCCTTGGAGTGGCGCAACTCTTCCTGCTGCTCCTCATGAGCAAGCTCTGGGAAAGAACTGTGCCGGACGCCGTGGGATTGAATCGAGCAGCCACGGCGTTCCAGTTCACGCAGATCATTCCAAGAACAGATCGGTTCTCGAGGTTCGATTCCCTGATCGAAATCGTTATAGCCCCCTACGAATTGGGTAGGAACGAAAACCACGGATGGGTAGCCAAACTCAGACAGCAACGGTGAAGCCACCTCAAGCACCGATTTATAACCGTCATCGAAGGTCAGGAGTGCCGCCCGCGGCGGCAAGCTGTCCGGTTCAGAGAGGCCTTTGAGAAAAGCGTCGATCGAGATCACTTCCCAACCACTCATGGTGAGAGCCTTGAGCTGATTCCTGAAAGTCGGTCCTGGCACGTACCATCGACTGCTGCCAGCGCCCGCGGGCGGTTCGCCAATCTTGTGGAAACCTAGAATGGCCAGCATTCGCCCATTGCTGGGTCGGATTTCGGCCAAGGCTTGCTGCAACTCAGCGGATTCCGGAAATAACTCGAGACCTTGCGATAACAATTGTTCGGCGCGCCCGCCTTGCTGCAGTTGGGCATATATACTGGCCGCCCGCAAAAATAGCTTCGGGTGAGCAACTGCATGCGCGATTCTCTCCGCGACTTCGGCCGCTTCGTGCAATCGGCCGGCAACAATGTACGCCTTCATGAGCACGTCGTGCAGTTCGGTCGACTGCGGAAACAACTGCACCCCTTGCGCGGACACTTTTTCTACCTTGTCCCATTGCCGCAGTCGCGCGCGCAGCCCGGCGGCCCGCAGAAATAGCTCGGGATGAGCAGTGACAGCGGTAAACCTCTCGGCCTCCTCTGCTGCTTCAGGTACCCTGTCCGCATTGAGATAGGCTTTGAGTAGGAGGTCATGGACCTCGAACATCTCCGGCAGCTTGGCGGCGGCGCATTGCAGCTTGGCGATGCCCGACCCCTTGTGGCCTAGTTTGCTTTCGGTGTATCCCAATTTAGCTTGCAGCAGCCAATCGCTGCGGTTGAGCTTGAGCGCACGCCGGTAGGCCATTCGCGCCTCCTTCAGCCGGCCGAGATTGCGCAAGGCATCGCCTTTCAAGCGGTCGCGCAACACAGCGCCATCTTCACCGGAGCCGGCGCGTTCGAGTGCGTGCAAAGCTTCTTCATACCGTCCTGACTGGCAGTAAACCATTCCTTTGAACAGCCACGTTGTTGGGCACTCTGGCTGCAACCGTAACGCCTGATCAAAGCAGCGCAACGCCTCTTCGGTATTCTTATGCTCCTCGTACTCGTCAAGCCCGTATTGAACCCAGGCGGTTGCGTCGTCGGGCATCTCTTGGATCTTCAGGCGCAGCAGCTCGTGATAGAAGGCATTCTTATTTTCCCTGCTTTCCGGGTCCGCAAGATGTCCGAAATGGTGGATAAAGAAGTTAGCTCGTTGACATTTGAGCCCCAAAGCCCTGATCTGGTACTCCACGAGTTCATGCACCCGGCCCCTGAAATAGATCTCCGGGTGGCGCCGGAACAGGCGACAGTTCTCGTTGATAAAGTATGCAGGGGCATCCTTGGCGCGCGGGTGACTGCCGTCGTTGGGCATGGTGGTGCGGTCCCAGCCTCTGGTCACCATGCAGGGAACATAATTCCGGATTGGGGTAATGTAGCCGCCTACCTCGGCTGCCAAAAGCAATTTGGGGATTCTCGCCTGAGCATCCCGATCTAGTTCCTCATCTGGATCCAGCACCAGGACCCAATCGGTCTGCATGGGCTTGAGCGCCGCGTTGCGAGCGTCTGCGAAATGGTTCTGCCAAGGAGTGGAAATGATAGTCGCTCCGAATTCGCGAGCTATATCACAGGTGTTATCCGTGCAACCGGTATCGGCAACGACGATCTGGTCTACTACGCCGCGAACACTTTCCAGACACAAACGAAGGGTGTCGGCAGCGTTCTTGACAATCATCGACAAACCTAGACTGGGCATTGTTGCTTCCTTCGAGGACTATGTCTCCGTTAGGTTGGGCGGAATAAATCCCGAAACTTAACTGCATGTGCCTTGCCACCTGCGTGGCATAGATTTCAGCGAATATCGCCGCTAACCCTTGCTTGGCGTCTGTTTGGGCGCGACACAGTTAAGAAGGAATTAGAAAGAGATGAGACTGGGCTCGCGCAGTCGCCAGGCGAATTTTGGGCCCGACCTTGCTCCGCCCGACACCCCGCTTCGGAATTAAGCGCTCGCATTCAGGAGCGATATGCCCTCTCCGTCCTGGTCTACGAGTGCGGCTGTGATGGGCAGAGGCGGCGGAAGCGGCGGCTTGGCGTTGCGCCCCGGATCGACTTGCTCCCATGCCGCGCGGACATCATTTAACAGGGCGATCTGTTCTTCCAGCACCTTCCCATCGGACTTGAGATGAGCCTCGAAGATCTTGCCCCGTGCCACGCTGTAGAAAAGTGCCTGCGTTCTTGCCGCCTCGGGAGCCTTGCCGGAATCGAGTGAACCCTGCAATTGCCCGAGGATCAGGTAGGCGTGATTGAGCGCCGCTACGCGGGCCTCCATCTTGCCGGTCTCCATGGCGGCCAGGGCGCGCGTGAGGTCGACGATGAGCCTTTCATAGAGCAGGATAACCAGTCCCACGGGGCTGGCGCCCGCCACCGCAGCATGTAGATAGTCTTTTGCTTTGTTGGTCATGAGTTGGAATTGGAGTTGGAGCTTGAGCTTGAGTTTCCTATTGACTGGCCGAAGAGAGCATCCATCTCTTGCTGCTGGAAGGGCCACTGCAGTAGCGTCACGTTGAGCTGGTTGTACTGTTGCAGCCACATCTGCTGCTCGCTGGTGATGTAGGTCTGGAAGTCGTTGATCTCGTCCTGCAGGCTGCTATAGGTATCTTTCATGCCCTGCAGGTCGAGATTGAACGCGCCCTCGGTCGGATCGGTCAGTTGCGTGAGTTGCGTACTCAGACTGGTCGCAAATCCATTGGTGCCCTGGAAGAAGTTTAGGACGCCGTTGTAGTCGCTGCTGAGAGCGGTGCTGAGCTGGCTGGAGTCGACCGTGAGTGTGCCGTCGTCATTCATCGAAATGCCCAGCGAGGCGAGCGTGTTGTAGGTGCTATCAGAGCCAAACGTCTGGGTCATGAAGTTTAGAAGCTGTTGCTGCACATCACTGACCGTGCCGTCACTCTGCAGAGGATTTACCGCGTTCGAACCATCGCTATTCTGCGTCACCTGAAGCTGCGTATTCAGATCCCCAATGACGGTGTTGTAGGAGTCAACGAAGTTGTTGACCGCCGTAGTGGCCGCCTGGGTGTCGGTCGAGGTCTGGATTTGGACCTGTTGCCCCGGCGCCGCACTTTGAAGCTGCAGGGTCACGCCGGGGATGACACCGGTCACAGTGTCGGTGGCGCTGTGTACGAGAATGCCGTCGACGGTGACGGCGGCGTCCGTGCCCGTCGATCCCTGAGTAAGGCTGAGGTTCGTAGCGTTGGTGCCGTCGATAGTAAAACCACCAGCCGCGCCGGAGTTGTTGGCCACGATCACCAAATGGGAGCCGACGGAGTCGGTGATCACGCTTGCGGTAACTCCCAGATTCTGCTGGTTGATGCTGGTCGCGAGTTGGCTGAGCGTCTGATTGTTCAGTTGGATCGTCTGCGTGCCGCTGCTGGTAGTGATGTTGAAGCTTCCAGTCCCGAGGGTGCTCGTGGTCGTCAGACCCGCCGCGGCAGAATAGTAAGAAGCGGTCGAGGCCAGGTTAGTGGCCGTGACTACATGGGTCCCGAGCGACGCGCCTGCAGCGGCCGTGGCGGTCACGATATTGCTGTTGCCCGATGTCGCTGACACAGATTGCAGTGTGCCGTCGGCATCCTGGAGAGCGTTCACGTTGCTCAGCAGGGTCGAAAGGTCACTGTTGATCTGGTTCACCACGCCTTCCGCAGTTTGGATCGACTGTTGCTCGTTTTGCCACTCGGTCTCCGGGGCGCTGGCGGCGGTGACGAGCTGCTGCACGGTGGAAGCAACATCGATGCCCTGGCCGGAAAGCAGCGAGGGCATGCTGATCGTGAAAGGGGACGACGACGTCGACATTATGTGACCTCCGACGGCTCGGTGACCGCACACCTATCATCGGCAAAAACCTGGTGGGGCATTAACGCCCCACCAGTCTCAGGAGGTTACCTGGGTTACTGCAGCAGCTTAAGGACGGCCTGTTGCATCTGGTTGGATTGCGACAGGGCGGCCATGCCGGTCTGCTGCAGGATGTTGTACTTGGTCATGTTGGCCACGGCCGTGGGGATGTCGGCGGCCATGATGCTGTCTTCCGACTGCGACAGGTTCTGGATCTGGGTGTTGATGACGTTGGTGGCGGCGGTTAACTGGTTGATGGCGGCGCCGAGGTTGCCGCGATCGGTGGCCACCGTCTGCACCGCGGTGTTTACAGCCGTAAGGGCGGCAGCGGCGTCGCCCTGATTGTCAAGTGCGAGGGCGCTTCCTCCCCCACTAACGGCGCTCCAACCGGTTTCGGTGCCCACCGGAGTGCTGAGGGTAAAGTCGCTTCCCGGCGTGGCCGCATTGTTCGCTATGAACGAAATCGACGATCCGTCGGCACTTTGCGTTGCCGTCACGTCCGTGTCCGCTGCGGTCCCGGTATAGAAGTCGACGCCAGCGGTCCCGGTGCCGTTGATCGCTTTCACCAAGTGCGCGAGGGTAGCGCCGACGGTGTTCTCGAGTTGAATATCGCCCGCCGCCGCCATAGTGGTTTTGAATCGGTACGTCTCAGTCAGGCCGGCCGAGTTCTGAATTTCGACTTTGTCGCCGTCGGCCGGATTGCCGATGGCGTAAAGGCTGAAAGTCGCAGCTTGACTGCCTACCAACCCGGTGAGGGACGGTAACGCCGAGGTAACGGACATGGTCTGGCTACCGTCACCCATGAAGGTCGTCATGTTGCCGCCGGTGAAGACTTGCTCATTGTTGTAGTAGGTGTGATTGTTGATGTTGCCGATTTCCGTTACGATGTTTTGGAACTCGTTGTTCATGGCGGTGAACTGGCCGCTTGCGACCGTGCCGTTGGAAGCTTCGGTGGCCAGCGTGACAGCGCGGTTGAGCAGCGAGGTGACTTGTGAAAGGGCGCCATCTGCGACTTGCAGCATGCCGCTGCCGGCGGTTGCGTTCTGCACTGACTGGGTAAGGGCGCTGACGTTGGCCTGGATGCCGTTGGCGATGGACAGGCCGGCGGCATCGTCGGAACCGGAGTTGATACGCTGACCAGAAGACAACTCCGCCAGTGTCTTCTGCAAGCTCGTCTGCGTAAGGTTGATTTGGTTCTCCGCTGCCAGGGCGGAAATGTTGTTGAGAATACTGATTGCCATAATGCTCTCCTTTAGTTGATGTCCCGCCTGCGCCTGATTCTCTGCGCCTTCGTAGGGCAGGATGCTGTGCTGTCGCCGACCTTATCGGTACCTGTCTCCATCGGCCTTAGTCATAGCGAGTTACACCGGTAATTCGCTGGCCCACGCACATTTTTGGCTGCCATGAAGAAGACGCCAGCCTGTGCCGATGCAAGACTCGACCTTCCCCACAATGCTCGGGAGAATTTGTGATTCAACTGACGCGCCTGAACAACACACCTCTGGCCGTGAACTCCGATTTGGTGAAATTTGTGGAAGCGGCCCCCGACACGGTAATCACCCTGATCACCGGAGAGAAAGTGGTGGTTCGCGAAAGCATGGAGGACGTCATTCGGCGGATTGTCCAGTTCCGCTGTTCAGTGCTCGCGGGGCTGCACTCGACGGGCGCCAACCTAGGATTGGCCAAGTCCATGGGCAACGCCCCAGAAAAAAAAGAAGAGCCCGGAGGCAGCCGTGGATAAGAGCACCTTCGGAGGTCTGGTTCTCGCCGTCGGCGGGATTCTTGCCGGACTGCTGATTGAAGGCGGCAAGATCGGCCAAGTCCTGCAGCCCACGGCGGCCATGATCGTGCTGGGAGGCACCATCGGCGCGGTGATGGTGCAATTCCCGCTGAACGTTGTTATGGCGGCGGCCAAGAACCTGATGCGGGTCTTTTTCGCCAAGTCCATGAATCCCGGGGAACTAATCAAGGAATTAGTCGGCTACGCCAACAAGGCGCGCAAAGACGGCATCGTCTCGCTTGATGCCGAGCTTGCTAACATCCAAGATCCTTTCATGAAAAAGTCGCTGATGCTGGCGGTAGATGGCACCGAGCCCCAGGAACTGCGCAAAATGATGGAGCTTGAACTAGACAACAGAGAAGAAACCGAAGAGCGGGTGCCGCAGGTGTTTGAATCGGCCGGTGGATTCGCTCCCACCGTGGGCATCATCGGCGCGGTGCTGGGCCTGATTCAGGTAATGCAGCATTTGGAGAACATTGATGAAGTCGGAAAGGGTATCGCTGTGGCTTTCGTGGCGACTATTTACGGCGTGGGATGCGCCAATCTCTTCTTCCTGCCTGCCGCCGGCAAGCTGAAGATTCGCTTGCGGGAAGAACACATCCTGCGGGAAATGACTTTGGAAGGCGTGATTTCCATCTTGGAAGGCATGAACACCAGGATGCTGGAGACCAAGCTGCTTGGCTACCTGGAGGAACAAGAACGCGCCCAGGAGGAAAAGCCCGAATGAGCCGGCGAAAGAAACACGCGGCCCACGCCAATCATGAACGCTGGCTGGTGTCGTACGCGGACTTCATCACTCTGCTGTTCGCTTTCTTCGTGGTGTTGTACGCCTCCTCGCAGGTCGACAACAAGAAGGTGCAACAGGTGTCCGCGGCTATTCAAGGCGGATTCCAACAAATGGGCGTATTCTCCGGGAGCGTTCCTGGTCCTGCGGTCCGCTATGAGAATGCTCCACCGGCCGGCGCCACGGCTGACATGTCCCATCCGGAACTGATCCGCGTGGTCCATGACATCAACACCAAGGGGCGCGGGAGTGGAGGCCCGGGAGTTTCCGGAGTGCCACCCGCAGTGATCAAAAAAGAGCTGGAGGACGTGCTTGGGAAAGAGTTAAAGGAGCATCAGGTTGACCTGCGCTTGATTCCCGGCGGCTTGGTGGTGAGTCTGCGCGAGATCGGATTTTTCAACAGCGGGGAAGCGACCCTGCTCCCGCAAGCAGAGCCCACCCTCGCCCACATCGCCTCGGAGCTGAATGCGCGCAACTTCGAGGTGCGAGTGGAGGGCCACACCGACGATGTGCCCATCCATAATTCCACCTATCACTCCAACTGGGACCTTTCCACGGCGCGCGCCACCGAAGTCGTGAACATGCTGGTCAGCAGGTATAACTTCAACCCGGAACGGATCTGCGTCGCCGGCTATGCCCAATACCGTCCTATCGCGAGCAACGAGACAGAGGAAGGTCGGCGCAAAAACCGGCGCATCGACCTGGTGATCGTCTCGGATGCTCCCGGCCCGCCTAATGCAGATACGGGAAAAAACTTGCTGCCCGGGGACTTGGCCGATCGCGTAGGGTCTCGAAAACCCCAAGAAAGTGCAGCGTCTTCGCCAACTGATATGCGGTGATCGTCATCGGCTCCATAACTTCCGTGCTCAGGATTCACCCTGGCTAGCAACCCTGGTCTTCCTCGTACGCCGTGGGCATGATCAGTTTCCTAAAGGGCAATCCATTTTCTCTAACCTCGTAGGCGCGCCTGGTAAGAAAGTGCTTCACAAAGAGTGTCCCAACGCAAGACGAAAAATCGCCGATTCGGTTAATTCCGCACCCCCAGGATGCCGATAGTCGTAGTGCGAGGTAAGTAGGACCGCCTCTGCTTTCACATGGATCAAGAACAACTTCAAGACGACCCGCTCATTAAGGAGTTCCTGGTCGAGAGCTCGGAATTGTTGGACCATGCCGTGCAGGACCTGGTGGTGCTGGAGTCCGCTCCCACCGATCCCGAGACGCTGAACCGCATCTTCCGCGCTCTCCATACCATCAAAGGGACCTCCGGATTCCTCGGTTTTGACGAGATGGTGCGGATCAGCCACCGCGCCGAAGACGTCCTCAACGACCTGCGCAAGGGAGTTTACGTTGCCGATGCGCACATTGTGGATTTGCTCCTGAAAGTCGGGGATCTGCTGCGCAGCATGCTCGCTGACATTGGCGCCAAGCGTACAGGCGTCTACAACCTGGGGCCGCTGGTCTCGGAGCTGGAAGCCATTCACGCGCAAGCGGCCGCGCCCCAAGCAGGGCCTAATCCGGCCGGGGCCGCGCCGCCTCCACAAGTCGCCGTGAAGGCGGCCGAGACCAGCAGCCCCGTCGCACCCGTCCGCCTGCCGCCGGCACCGGAACCGGCGGGAAAAGATCCCGCCCCTCTCACTTCCGCGAAGGCCACTGTCAATCAGGATGCGCCCGCCAGCATGCGTGTCGATGTTACCAAGCTGGACAATCTGATCAACATGGTGGGAGAGCTGGCACTGGAGCGCAATCGCCTGCTCCAGCTTTCGCGCAGCGTCGAGACGCAGAGCATCACCCTGGCCGAACTGGGCGAGCAGTTGAGCCGCTCCACCACAAGGCTTTCCTTCATCACCGAAGAACTTCAGTCCGCCGGGTTGAAGACCCGGATGCTCCCCATCGACACCGTCTTCCGCCGGCTGCCGAGAATCGTGCGCGACCTCTCCCGCACGCTCGGCAAAGAGGTGGACTTGCAGATCCAGGGCGGCGAAACCGAACTGGACCGCATCATGGCCGAGCACCTGGGCGATCCCTTGATCCATCTCATCCGCAACTCCATGGACCACGGGATTGAAACGCCGGACCGCCGCGAAGCCGCGGGCAAGAACCGAGTGGGGACGATCCGCGTGGAAGCCCGGACGGAAGGCGACCACATCGTCGTCAGTATCTCTGACGATGGTGCTGGCATCGATCCGGAACGTGTCGCCCGCAAAGCCTTGGAGAAAGGCGTGGTCACGCCCGAACAGTTGCGCGGCATGGAGCGCCGCGACATCCTCGACCTGATCTTTTTACCGGGGTTCAGCACTCGCGACGCCGCCAGCGACGTTTCCGGGCGGGGCGTCGGCATGGATGTGGTCAACACCAACCTCAAGAAGATCAATGGCAGCGTCGAACTCGAAAGCACTGCCGGCGCAGGCACCTGCGTGATCCTCAAGTTGCCCCTAACCATGGTGATTTTCCCGGTGCTGTTCGTTCAAGTGGGCGGAGAAACCTATGGCCTTCCCATGCGCAGTGTGATCGAAGCCCTGCGGATCTCAACCGAGCAGGTCCACACCGTGGAGGGCAGGGATGTCTTGCACGCCAACGGCCGAACCTTCCCCCTGCTGCGTTTGCGTCGCATCCTTTCCGTACCCGGCGATGACCAACGCGAGCAGGCTTCCGCGAAAGCGGTGATCGCCAGCCTGGGTTCACGGCGCATTGCCTTGCTAGTGGATCGCTTGGTCGGGGAAGAAGCCACGGTGATTAAACCCCTGAGTTCCTTCTTTGGACGCTGTCCCGGCGTGGCCGGGGCGACCATCAGCGGAGACGGCCGCGTGCGGCTGCTACTCGATGTGGCCGCCTTGGCAGGGCTGGCGAATGCGTCATTCCGCTCTCCCGCGGAGACGGCGTATGCCTAGCCCGAACCTTTCAACTGGTCCAGCCATCGGCTTGGCGATGCAAGCCACGGCTGCCCAAAATCCCCATCTGCGCAAGATCCGCGACCTCATCTATCAGGTGGCCGGCATCCTCCAACCCGATCACAAGCTGCAGTTCCTGGAAGACCGCTGCGGCCGGCGCCTGCAGCAGTTGCATCTCTCCTCGCTGCGGGAGTACTACGATCGCCTGACTCTGAGTTCGGCGCGCAATGAGGAAATGAAGGAATTGCTGAACGAAATCACCATCGGCGAGACCTGTTTCTTCCGCAATGCCCCGCAGTTGGAGGCGCTGCGGACGGTGGTGCTTCCTGCCATCCTCAAAAACAAAAGTCACCTTGCCTACCGGCACTTGCGGCTGTGGAGTGCCGGCTGCTCCACCGGAGAAGAGGCCTACACTCTGGCCATCCTGCTGCTCCAAGAACGTGAGGGAGCGCTGAGAAACGTCAACTTCGAAGTGCTGGCCACGGATCTCAACGCACGCTCACTGGAAGCAGCGCAGGCGGGAATCTACGGTGAGTATGCGCTGCGCAATGTGGGTCCCGCGCTGCGCCAGAGGTACTTTGTCCCGGCCGGCGAGCGCCTCGCGGTGCAGCCGGAGGTAAAGTCGTTGGTCAAGTTCTCGCGCCTGAACCTGCTTGACGACGCGCGCATGACCTTCATGAAAGGCATGGACGTCATTTTCTGTTGCAATGTCATGATCTATTTCGACAGCACGGTACGCAAGCGGATCGTGCAGCACTTTTACAACAACCTGCTGCCCAACTCGTACTTGTTCGTGGGCCATGCCGAATCCCTTTACGGCATCAACAATGATTTCCACCTGGTCCACTTTCCGGGCGCGACCGCCTATTTCAAGGCAGAGAAAAGAATCGGAGGTGGCGTGTGAGCTCAGCCCTGGAGCGGCTCGAGAACAAGCTGGCCGAGATGGGCGGCCTTCCCACTATTCCCACCTTGCTCGTGCCCTTGCTGCAGCATCTTTGCGAGCCCGCCGCTGAGGTCAGCATCGATCAGGTGGCGAAGATCATCTCCCAGGACCCCTCCCTGGCCGCGCAGTGTCTGCGCATGGTGAACTCGCCGCTGTTCGGGATGCGATATCCGGTCGAGACCGTGCGCGGCGCGGTCATGGGCTTGGGAGTGGACCGTGTGCGGCAGGTAGCCATGGCATGTACGCTGTTGAAAGCCTTTGCCCCCAGAGGAACGGTTCCAGTGCGCGCGCTGTGGGCGCATTCCTTGGCCGTGGCCATGGTGGCCCAGAAGTTCTCACACCAAGCCGGATACCCGGAGCCGGAGCAGGCCTATTCCGCCGGCCTGCTTCACGACTTAGGAATCCTGGTAGCGGTGGCCGCCTGCCCGGAGGAGTTTGAGGCCGCTGCCTATGCCGCAGCCCACGAGCAGCGAGCATTGAATCTTTGCGAACACCAACTGTTGGGATTCGACCATTCCGAGATCGGCGCCATGCTGGCCCAGCGGTGGCGACTGCCAGCGCCCTACTATCATGTGCTGCGTTATCACCACCGCGTGCAGGAGGCCTCGGAGTATCGCTGTCTGGTCGCGATCGTAAGCCTCTGCGATTTCCTGTGCCGTTTCCGCTCCCTGGGATACGGATTCTGTGAGGTCAGCTATGTCGATCTTCCCGCCGAACCGGCATGGGCGGTCGCCGCCGAGGAACTGCCCAAGATGCAGGACTTCGATCTAGCACGGTTCACGCTGGAACTTGACGCCTTCATCGCGCAGGTTGAGCAATCAGTGACCGCGCTTTTCGAGCTTCTATGACGGTACTGGCGGGCCATACCGTTGGGCGAATCCGCGTGCTGGTGGCCGACGATAGCGCCGTCATACGCTCAGCCTTGAGCCGGCTTTTGCAATCGGACAAGGACATCCACGTGGTGGGCGTGGCCAAAGACGGGCTACGCGCGGTGCAGCAAGTGGCGGCGCTCGATCCCGACGTAGTCACACTCGATCTGGAAATGCCAGTGATGAACGGACTAGAGGCGCTGCAGCGCATCATGCGCGATTATCCCCGCCCGGTCATCATGTTCAGTTCGCTCACCGTGGAAGGCGCGGAGGCCACCTTCGATGCGCTGGCCCTCGGCGCCTTCGACTATGTGCCCAAGCCTGTCGGCTATGCGTCTTGCGCCGGGGTTCGGGATGAGCTGATCGCCAAGGTGAGGGCCGCCTATGCCAGTCGAATGCGACGCACTGCTGCCCCCTTCCCGAACGTCCTGCAGCCACCCAGAAATGCCCCTTCTCAGGTCCTGGGCAATCCTATGCTGGTTTGCGTGGGGTGTTCGACCGGAGGTCCGGCCGCACTGCAGCGTATTCTGCCGGCGTTGCCCGGTGAATTCCCCCTTCCTGTGCTGGTGGTGCAGCACATGCCGCCGGGGTTCACCGCACCGTTTGCGTACCGCCTGAATGCTTTGTGCGCATTGAAAGTGCAAGAAGCATCGCAAGGCCAGCTTTTGGAGCCGCACACGGTCTCGATCGCCCCTGCGGGCTGGCAAATAACCCTATGCCGGCGCGGCACCAAGCTGGCCGTGAACCTTTCAAAAGAGCCCTCGAGAATGCTCCACATCCCGTCGGTGGACGTAATGATGCTGTCAGCCGCCGAGGTCTGCGGCAATCAGGCCATAGGTGTGATCCTTACCGGCATGGGCAACGACGGCGAACGTGGCATGCGCGCGCTCCATGCCTGCGGGGCCCTGACCATCGGTCAAGATGAGCGTTCCTGCGCCGTCTACGGAATGCCCCGCGCCTGCGCCGAACAGGGTATACTGCAGCACATCCTGCCTCTCGAAGACATCCCGCGCGAACTCCTGCGCGCCGTCAGCTTGCAGCTCGCCCGTTAGCGGCGAATCCCGGCTGTGACATCAGGCACCCTGGTAACCGTCGCCTCCCTGCCGCGGTCTACATAAACCCTGTCGCAGTGCCGATAGATCGTTAACGGCTAGCTCCGCAGGGCCGCCGCCATGCAGGGCTTGCACTGAGATAAGCACATGAGGCTCGTTGATTGTGGGTCGAGCAAGCACAAACCGCGCCGCGGTGGAGAAGATGCAGTCCGGCACGCGACAGGTGGAGAAGGGCGCTGCCAAAGCGGGCGACGCACTCCAGCAGATCGTCGGCCAAACGGAAGAAGTGGGCGAGATTGAGAGGAGAGGATTCGATGCGAGAAACTGGGCAACCAGCACAAACGAAGAGCAACGCGGCCGGCAGCGTGCTGCAACTGGTCAGCTTCAAAGTCGGCAAAGAGGAATTCGGGCTGGACATTCTGAAGGTGCAGGAGATCATCCGCCTGCGCGAGCTCACCCGCGTTCCCAACCTTCCCAACTTCGTGGATGGAGTCATCAATCTGCGTGGGCAGGTGATTCCGGTGATCGGGCTGCGGCGCCGCTTCGGCATCAACACCGCCGAAGCTGACAAGCGCGCCCGCATCGTGGTAGCAGAAGTGAACGGTCATGTCCTCGGGTTCGTGGTGGACGAAGTATCGGAGGTGCTGCGCATCGCTTCCGAGACCGTGGAACCGCCGCCGCAGATGGGCAACGTGGAGCGCAAGTACGTGCAGGGGATCGGCAAGATCCAGGACCGCCTGCTGATCGTGATTGATCCCAGTCTGCTGTTCAACGATGGGGAGTGCGCGGCCTTCACCGCCGCCGCTTCCGCCTGAGGGCCGGTTGTGGCGTCCCCTGTTCCCAGCCCGCCCCTGCCGGCCGACGTCCGTTGCACACGGTATGTGGCCCGACAGCCCATTCTGACGGCCGAGGAAAGCGTCTTCGGCTACGAACTGCTGTTCCGCGACGGCGTCTCCGACTACTTTTCTGCGGTCGACAGCGACGCCGCTTCGCGCAGTACCCTGGATTCCTCCGTTCTCATGGGACTCGACGTGATGTGCAACGGGCGCCGGGCTTTCATCAACTGCACCCGCGACCTCCTTCTTAAGGATTACCTAACCTTGCTGCCGCCCAACCGCGTGGTGGCGGAGGTGCTGGAAAGCGTGCCCGCCGACGACGCGGTGATTGGAGCGTGCCGCCGTTTGAAGCGCGCCGGATACATGATCGCCCTGGATGACTTTGTGCCTGGCGATCCGCGCGAGCCTCTCACTCGCCTAGCCGACCTCATCAAAGTCGACGTGAAAAGAAATTCCGCCGTGGAAAGTGCCGCCATTTTTCGTCAAAGCGGAGAACGCTGCCAGCTGCTGGCGGAAAAGGTGGAGACGCGCGAGGAGTTCCAGGCCGCCCGCCAGGCTGGTTTCACTTATTTCCAGGGATACTTTTTCCGCCGGCCGGAGCTCGTTCGGGCGCGGGATATCCCTGCCAGCCGCCTGAACTATTTGCGCCTGCTCGAGGTGGTTTCGCGACCGGAACTGGACGCCCGCGAACTGGAGAATGCCATCAAAGGCGAAGCCTCCTTGTGCTACCGGCTGCTGCGCTATTTGAACTCCCCGTTATTCGGCTTTCCGACGGAGATCCGCTCGGTGCGCCATGCGCTGACCATGCTCGGCGAACGCGAGGTGCGCCGCTGGATTCGCTTGGCCACCACGCTGGTGGCCAGCCAGAGCCGGCCTTCCGACCTGGTGCTGTCGGCCTTGGTACGCGCTCGCTTTTGCGAGTTAGTGGCGGGTACAGTGGGCGACGGCGATCACGATCTATTTCTTGTAGGTCTGCTCTCGCTGATGGATGCGATCCTAGCCATGCCTATGGGCCTGGTTCTGGAAGGCATAGCCCTGGATAGCGCGAGTCGGACCGTGCTACTGGGACAGGGTGGCCCCTTCGCTCCCATTTACGAGCTGATGCTGGCGCAAGAGAGCGGCGCTTGGGAGAAGGTTGCGCATCTCGGCAGCCAGCTTGGCCTGCGAAGTAGCCTCATTGCCGAGTGTCATTGGAAAGCAATGCAGTGGGCCCGTCAGATGACCGGCAGCATCCCCGCGTGAGCCTCTTCCCCGCGGATCACTGCGTCGTAACCCAGACTGAATTCTAACCGAAGGAAGCGACTGCTTCCCTCCGGGCAAAGGCTAATGCGCCCTGCTCGCCTGGCGCCATCAGATTCGTACGAGCCATCAGATTCTTACGATATGTTAGATTAACTGCCATGTTGCTGGTTGGACGCACGGCGACACGTATGCCAGGAGGGAGATGGAATGTTCTTAAAGGTAACTAGCCATCTTTTGCTGGGGGTGGCGACCTTTCCCATTATTTACTACCTGCTAGTGCTCAAGAGCTGCTGGCGATTTTTTCGCCGCTCCCCAGTGGCTGGAACGCCGGAATCTGGTTTCACTCCGCCGGCCAGCATCCTCAAGCCGGTCCGAGGGCTTGATCCCGAGGCGTACGAAAACTTCGCCAGCTTTTGCAACCAAGACTATCCCGAGTACGAAGTGGTTTTCTGTCTAGGATCCGAAGATGACCGGGCCCTTGCCGTGATCGAGCAGTTGCGGCGGGACTTTCCACACTGCGCTATCCGAGTGCTTTTCCGCTCCGACGGGAACGCCTCGAACGACAAAGTAGCGAAACTAAATCAACTGGTAGGCGAAGCGCGGTACGAATATCTGGTGATTAGCGACAGTGACGTGCGCGTCGCGCCCGACTACCTGCGCACGGTGCTTGCTCCGCTCGCTCGGCCCCGCGTGGGGGCCGTGACTTGCCTTTACGTCTCCGCAGGTGAAAAGAGCGTAGTGGACAGTATTCACACGCTCGGAATGATCTCGGATATGTTTGCCGGCCTTCTGGTGGCTCGTGAGCTCGATGGCGTGAAATTCGCCCTGGGAGAAACGATTGTGACCACGCGCAGCCGGCTGGCCCAGTTCGGTGGTTACCGGGCGTTGGAGAATCGCCCCGCCGATGACCTCCTGGTAGGGCGAATGATCGCGGAACAAGGCTATGAGGTTGAGCTTTTGCCCTATGCGGTGCTGACCGTCCCCGATTACAGCTCCCTGCGCGAGTTCTTCCTCAAGCGGCTGCGCTGGATGGTGGTGATGCGGCACATGCGCCCCTGGGGACATCTCGGCTTGATCTTTACCCAAGGGTTGCCCTGGTCGCTCGCGGCCATCGCAATACATCCATCGCCCGCCGTAGCGCTGAGCTATCTCGGCGCGTATTTTTCGCTTCGAATCGCCATCACTTGGATGATAGGCATTTGGGGACTCAAGCAATCCTCGCTGTGGAAGAAAATGCTATTGCTGCCGGTGTGGGACGGCATGGCGTTCATCATATGGGTTGTCAGTTTTCTGCAGAACGGCCTGCGCTGGCGCGGTGAAGATTATTACATCCGAGATGGAATGCTGGTCCCCGCTTCCCAGGCAGCGGGGAAGTGACCGGGCGGTGAATCTCGTGCCCGGCGGCCGGGTTGTCTCTTTGACAGCGGCGAAGACGTGCCGCTCGCTACCACCGATTTCGGAACCGGGCAGGCGGCTTTAGACCTCAAGCCGCAGTCGCATAGCCGGGAGCTCCGGTCGGCAGCAGATGCCGTACCGCTGCCAAAGACGGAACCAAGGACTGTGGGCATTCATCTCATCGTGCCTTCGATTCGCAGCCGAGAGGTCGCTCGACGTAAAAGGTCTGGTGTTCGGCAGTGCGAAGATGCGCTCCAGCCACTCTATCTCGGCGATGGTCTTCTCGACATCCATGCTCCTCCGATTTCTAGCCAGATTTTAGCCCACGAACGTGGCCGAAATGCGTTCCGTGTGCTGCCGCGAGAGGCAACTTCTAGGTCTTGACCGCCGACATTCTTGCTGTGACAATCTCCGACTCGAACTCAGAGGTGAGCCATGGCTCAAGCAGACATACGCGAATATGCGGCGCAGGCAGCTTCCACCGATGCTTTCGGGCGGGTGCTCACTAGCGCCCGAAACCATCACTTTGTTGTGGACGGACCCGTGCAGAACGGCTGTCCCGGCGAGGCGATTACTCCGGACGAACTGTTCCTTGCGAGTGTTGCAAGCTGCGGCGTCGAACTGGTGCAGGTTTTG
>Ga0187769_10000575_pt1 | contig 20156 bp, 15 predicted proteins | sample 0116_SJ02_MP02_1_FD_133140 | JGI IMG/M metagenome (GOLD analysis project Ga0187769, IMG submission 133140) | Tropical peat soil microbial communities from peatlands in Department of Meta, Colombia - 0116_SJ02_MP02_10_MG | ecosystem: Environmental > Terrestrial > Soil > Wetlands > Peat | place... | reverse complement strand
CTTCCAGCACTTCATCGCTAAGGTTCTGCGCCTCATCCACTATCAGCACCGCGGTCTCGCCGGCGCGGTAGCGGTCCAGCAGCCAGTTGTAAAGCCGCAGCAGGATCTGGCTCTTGGCTTTGGAATCGCCGGGAATAGCGAAGTCCGCCATCATATAGTCGAGAAACTGCGTGGTGTTCAGGCGCGAGTTAAAGATGAAAGCGGTGGCCACCTGCTGCAGGCGCAGCCACTCCAGCAGCTTGTTGATCAGGGTGGTCTTGCCCGTTCCCACCTCCCCGGTCAGCAGCACAAACCCCTTGCGGCTCTGGATGCCGTACGTCAGGCACGCCAACGCCTCCTCGGTGTGCCGCGTCAGAAACAGATAACGCGGATCCGGGTTGACGTTGAACGGATTCGCCCGCAGGCCGTAGAACTCTTTGTACATAATTCTTGGTTTACAGAATCTCGCCTACACCTTGGCGGCTTCCTTCCCCTCCGGTTTCTTGTTCCGTTTCCAGAAATGTCCTTTCCCATCCCCATTCTGCTCTTCAGGCTCCACCACCCACGGCACGGCCACCAGCATGGGTAGTTCCAGCGCAGCCTCGGCGTCCGCCTGGGTGCGAATTGACTTGTCGCGAAATTCCAGCCACAGCGCGAGACAAAGCCCCAGCGCCAGCCCGGCCCCCAATCCGCCGCCCGCAAACAACGGCCGCTTCGGAAAGCTTGGCGAATCCGGCAGGTTGGCGGGATTCAGCAAGTGCATCTGTTCGCCCTGTTGTTGCTGCTCCATTTTCAACGCGATGTCCGACTTGCTCTTGTCGGCCAGCAGATCCTGGTAAACCTTCTGCGTGTTGTCGTAATCGCGCGCCAGCTGTTTGTATTGCTCTTCGATGGCGGGACTGAGCGCAACCCGGCCCTGATATACCGCAATTTCCTGCTGCAGTTTTTTCTGATCGCGTGTGGCCTGCGCAATCAAGTCCTGATACTGATGCACTTGCAGCCGCAACTGGCGAATCTCCGGTGGATCGGAAGCCGACTCTTTGTCCGGAGTGGCGCTCGTCGCCTTATCCGAAGCGTTATTGATCTCATCCAGTCTCTTCTTCACTTCCGCAATGTCCGCCTGCGTTTTGATCACGTCGGGATGGTCGGCCGTGTAGCGGGCCTGCAGGTCGATGAGCTGGGTCTGCAACTGGGCAAGCTGCTGATTGAGCGTCTGCGGGTTGCTGGACGACTGCGCATTCTTCCACGCCGCGATCTGCTGCGCCAGCAGCGATTCCGTGTAGGCCTTGTCCTGCTGCGCGCGGCTCAGCGTTTGCGTGTTCGAATCCAGCTGCGAATTCAGCCCCATCAGGATCTTTAAGTTATTATCCTCGTCCCCGGGCAGCTGTCCCATGTATTGCTTCTTGAAGGCCGCCAGCTTGGCATCCAGGTCGTCGAGATTGCGCTTGGTGTCTTCCACCTGCTTGCTGAGAAAGTCCGTCGTGCCCCGGGCCACCTCTTCGCGCGACTTCAGGTTTTCTTCCAGCAACAGGCCCGTTAACTCATTGCAGATTTGTTGCGCCTCCCTGGCGTTCGAAGTGGTGTAGTTCACATTGAAGCCTGGTACCGGACTGCTCTGGCCCGGCTTTTTCTTGGCGCTGCCCACTTGCGACAGATCGGTCTCCACCGCTTCCACTGACATGTTGCCGCGGATGCTCTCGATCACATCATCGATGTTCTGCCCCGGCTTCACTAATCCCGATCGCTCCAGCATGGGCTGCAAGCGGCTTTGGCTCAGCACCTGCTGCTGCAGTGTGGCAATGCGCTCGGTCAGATCGGTCGTCACCACCGGCTGCACAATGCCCTCCGGTACCTTCTGCCCCTCCACCAATACCAGCGATTGCGAGGTGTACTTGGCCGGAAAAAGATAGGAAACGAGAAATCCGGCCAGCGGCGCCAGCAGCGTCGGAATCAGAATTACCTTCATCCGGCGGCGCAACATTGCCAGATAATCGTCCATCGTGAGTTCGCGATTTTCCATATCTCCACTCCCCCATCGGGCGGTCCGCAGGCCGTCCCGGGAATCAGTCAAACCGCATTGGCCTGGGCTTCCAATCCAGTCCAATCGTTCCCACATTTCGTGTTCCAATCCGGCTGCACGGGCCCGGAGTGGCGGATACGCAGTACGAGTTGTCGAAAGCCAGGTCGTTGAATTGGTAGCTGGCGAAAGCGTGAAAATCGCGCCCGAACATCCGGTGGACGCTCAGACCCACAAAGCCGTATTGGTAGGTATTGGCGCTGACCCCCGGACAATTGGGCGCGGTCGACGAACAGGTGATCGGCGTCACCCGGTCGTTGTGCGAATACCCGATGTCGGAAGTAATCGACCAGATCCGGTTCAATGGCCGGCTTGCCGAAAGGGTCGCAATGTCGCTCTCCGCACCGGCAAAAAATCCCGATCCACTGCTGATAAAATGCTCGTACCGAAAATCTAAGCTGACGTTCGGGAACCGGTACCGCAAAGAGCCTCGGCCGGCGGCGGAGATGCGAAGGTCATTCTCGGGGCAAGTTTCGCCGAACGGATTCTGCTCCGTAGGTTCAAGTGCGCAGGGCGGGATCGTGTTCGCCATAGTGGGGTTGGCCACATAAGTGGGTATATTGTAAAGCTGCGTGAACTGCGGTCCTGCGCCGATCAAAAAATCCATGCGTCCCGAAATGCGATGCCCCCACATCAACTGGATCACGTTGCTATGGAAGGCAACCCCGGTGGAAAATGTGTATCCCTGATATCCGTATACCAACGCGCCCTGATCGTGCAGCCCCAGCAACCGGTCATAGCCCACCTGACCCGTAATTTGCGTGTTTCCGATGAACGAGTTGCCCGTGACCGGTTCATTCCCCAAAAAGTGTACGAACCCATATCCTCCCGTCGCGGTGACGGACGACTTCGGCGTCAGGTTTTCTACCACGTCCCCCAAAGCAAGGTTCATGATGCGCGGAACCTGGCCCAGAGCTCCCAGGCCCATCCCGTTGAAAAAGGTGCTCTGCCCGCTTAGCCCGGCCCCCAGCGTGGCCACCGAGCCGTAGGCGCCGCCGAACGTGCCCTCAGGCTGATAACTGAAAGCATCCCGCAGTCCCAGCTCTCCCCGCTTCCAGGTAATTTTCTGATTCATCCCCAGTTCTTCTATTTGTTTGAAGCCAATCCCGTTCACGCTGTAGTAGCCCACGCCTCCAAGATAATCGAGGGCCAGATCATAGTGGCTCCACAGCCGCTGCAACTCCAAACTGCCCAGGGCGTTCGTGATCGAACCCCATCCCGATCCGCCCAAAGAGTTCTGCAGATTGGAACTGCCGGCTTCGCTGAGGTGCGCTCCGGGCTGCAAGTAGCTTAACGGCGCGCCATGGGGCTCAAGGTTGGGCAAATCCAATCCTGAAATAGGAGGGTTTTCACTGATGGAGGGTACCGGATTTTCCTGGCCATAGGCGGGAACCGGCTGCTGCGGACTCGCCGGAGGAACTGCGCCCGCCGGTTGCCCGGCATCGTCCTGGCCCGAGGCAGCGCCCAAGGCCAGCAGTATCACCGCGAGAGCCCAAAAGCTATGGCGTTTGCTCATCACTGTTCCTCAAGGCACCACGATGGTGTCGCCTGGTTTCAGAAAGATGTTCTGCTCGGGAGAATCGCCCTTCACCACTTCCTTGTAGTTGAATGGCATCTTCGTCTGCTGCCCGTTTTCGGTGCGCAACAGGTAAATTTTCTTCACGTTGGCAAACTGCGTAAAGCCGGCGCTGGCCAGCGCCTGCAGCATGGTCATGTGAGGCAGTAACGGCATCGCTCCCGGATGCACCACTTCACCGGTCACGAAGATTCTGCGGCTGTTCATCGCCGTCACCACCACGGTGACCCGCGGATCGGAGATATATTTTTTCAGTTTCTGCGTAATCGAATCGGCCAGCTGCATCGGAGTCAGCCCGGACGCCGGAACATCGTTCAGCAGCGGCAGAGAAATCTTGCCATCAGAGCGCACCGGCAGCGTGGCGCTCAACTCAGGTTCCTTCCAAACCGAGATGTGTAAAGTGTCATCCGCCCCAATGACATAATCGGATGGAATCTCCGGCAATGCGGGCCGGGTTTCGGGAGCCGCATCTTTCGCTGGCTTTGCCGGAGGAGGCGCCTCGCTATCGTCCTGCGCCCACATGCCCATGGCGACCAACCCGAACAAAATCAGGCAGGCCACCTTCCATACTTTCTTCATGCACTCTCCTGTGGAGCTAGGACGCCCGGTATTCCGAGCATCCCATTTGTTTAAGCTTGTACAGCAAAGCCTTGTAACTGATCTGCAACTCCTCCGCAGCCCGGCGCCGGTTCCAGCGCGTGCGCGTAAGCACGCGCAGAATGATTTCCTTCTCCGCCTCGCGTGAGGCGGCGCGGGCCACCTGCTTCAGCGAAACCCGCTGGCCGTTGGCCCCGGCGTCGCTGCGGCTCAGCTTCGCGCGCAGCCCGCCCATGGCCACCGTTTCGTCTCCCAGAACCACGATCGCCTTGGCCGCGTTCTCCAGTTCCCGTACGTTGCCCGGCCAGGAATACTCTTCAAACAAGCGCAGGGTTTCTTCACTCAACTGCGGAACCGGCCGCTGAAAATCGCGCCCGAACTTCCGCAAAAAGTGTGCCATCAGGATCGCAATATCTTCCCGCCGTTGCCGCAGGGGCGGAATGCGTAAACACACGCCGCTGACCCCGTAATACAAATCCTCGCGCAACTTCCCCCTCTTCACTTCCGCTTCCAGGTCCCTGGCACTCCCACAAAGGAGTCGCGCAACCCCGCTCTCGCGGCCGCCATTCGTCTTTCCTCTGGCCGCACCGCCTCCGCCGAAGCTGCCGCCGCTCAAAGCCCGGAGCAGGCGCGCCTGTCCCTGGGCGCTTAACTCCTCTACGTCCTCCAGAAAAACCGTTCCTTCCCCCAGCAGCCCATCCCCGCCCGCTGCATCCTCATCCCCGCCTGACTCTATGGTGCCGCAAGAAACCGTCCTGAATCCTTGGCCCCGCCGCCGCGACAGCTCGTGAATCCGCCGGGCGGTGGCCTTCTTTCCCGCTCCGTTCTCTGCCAGTAGCAGCACCGGAACTTCGCTCTGCGCTACCTCCAGCATCACCCGTTCCACACTTCGCATGTTCGGACTCACACCCTCCACGAACTCCTCATCCGGAGCCATCGCAGTCGATATCGATTCCGAACCTCGGTGGAAATCTGATTCCATCTTACGGCCTTCTTTCAAGGGGGGCCCACTTCGCAGAAAAACCTTCTAGAGGAGCACGAGGGATGCCATCTGCGCCGCCGCCACAGCTAAAACCCACGACAACCTTTGTGTCTCTGTTTTCAAAAGCTTACAAACCGGAGCCCCACCCACCGGGGAGCAAACTCGTCCTATTTTACCCTACATTGTTCCGCACAAAAGGGAAAGTATTTGCCCAATCGACGGTAACTCGCATGGTCAGTTTCCACCCCACGCCAGAGGGAAAATTCCGTGACTCCCTCGCTTGAGGCGCTCCCATACAAATCTATGTCCGGTCGCATTCCTCCGGTTTCCCCGTACCAGTCCGTGGAACTACCGTTTTGTCGGTTACCGAGTTTCGATTGCGGACGCTTATCAGTTGGCTTATGCTGATGGCGTCCCCTTGCAGAATAAGAAGATAGAAGCTGCTCCTTTGAGCCAAGCGTTGCAAGCCAAGCCAAAAGTTGCGCGTCCCGCGCCCGCCTCCGAAGGGGCATTGCCCAGCCTGTGGCAAATTCTCCTACTGGCAGGGCTCTTGGTCTGGCTGTACCTGCCTACGCTTATCCGCCTCGTCAGCCAATGGTGGCACGACCCCAATTTTTCCCACGGCTTCTTCGTTCCTCTCTTTGCCGGCTTTGTCGTCTGGCAGGAACGCTCCCGCTTGGCCGCCGTCAAGCTGCACGCTTCCTGGGGAGGACTCTTCCTCTTAGTATTTGGCCTGTGCCTGCTCGTCCTGGGTCAGATGGGCGCCGAGATTTTCTTCGCCCGCTTCTCGTTGCTGATCGTGCTGGCCGGCCTGATCCTGCTCTTTCTGGGTTGGAGCCTCTTCCGCGCCGTACTGTTTCCCTGGGCTTTTCTGGTGCTGATGATCCCCATTCCCGCCATCGTCTTCAACCAGATCACTTTCCCGCTGCAACTGCTGGCCTCGACGCTGGCCAGCACTACTTTGCCCTGGCTGGGCGTGCCTGTCCTGCGCGAGGGCAACGTCATCATCCTGCCCGCCATGGCTTTGGAAGTAGCCGATGCCTGCAGCGGCATTCGCTCACTCATGTCGCTAGCCACCCTCGCCGTAATCTATGGCTACTTGACGGAACGTAACATCCTTCTCCGCGTCCTTCTGGCTGTGGCCGCCCTTCCCATCGCCGTCGCCGCCAACAGCCTGCGCGTCGTTGGCACCGGACTCCTCGTCCAATACTGGGATCCAGACAAGGCACAAGGTTTTTTTCACGAATTCCAGGGTTGGCTCATGTTTGTCGCTTCGCTCGCAATGCTCTATCTTCTTCATCGGGTGATTCGTGTCGTGTGGCCCGAGGAAAGGACCGAGTCATGAAGGCCTCCGGCGGTTTGCGCTTCGCGCTCGCCTTTACCTTCATCGCCCTGACTGCCATCCTGTTGCAGGCCCGCGGCCGCATCGAGATCGTTCCCTCGAGCGTGCCGCTTTCTTCTTTTCCCGCGCAACTGGGGGACTGGCTCGGTAAGGATATCCCGCTCGATCAGGAAACTCTAGACGTTCTAGGACCTGGCGATTTTCTGGTGCGCGGCTACCGCGACTTGGCCCCGGGAAGCGACCTGCCTTACGTCGATCTCTTCGTTGCCTACTTCCCCAGCCAGCGCACCGGAGATACCATCCACTCGCCCAAGCATTGTCTGCCCGGTGCGGGGTGGGCTCCCGAGGAGAACGACACGGTCACTATTTCCCTGCCCGGCCACTCTCCGTTCCCCGCCAACCGCTATGTCATCTCCAAAGCGGGAGCCCGCAAGTTAGTGTTGTATTGGTATTGGGCGCATGATCGGGGTGTGGCCAGCGAGTACTGGGCAAAATACTATCTGGTCAGAGATTCGATTCGGATGAATCGCAGTGACGGCGCGTTGGTGCGCATTACTACCGATATGTTTCCAGGCGAGACTCCACAGGCCGCGCAGCAACGGCTTCAACCCTTTACTGCCGACATAATTCCCCTGCTCAACACCTACATCCCGCGGTGATTGCTGGCTGCAGTTCCAAGTCTGCCACCCTCAGCGTAGCGACACGATTCGCGAAGCGATTCGCGCTGCGAACTCGAAGGGCCTGCCCTGAGCGAAGCCGAAGGGACGCCACGCCTGCATGTGCAACCACGACTCCGCAAGGCGTCCCCCTCCGCAGCTTCGCCGATTCTTGATTTCGGCCACGCACGCGCCGGTGCGGCGAGCGCAGGGAGGGCTGTGCGCTCACCGCACCGGACGTGCTGTCCTTCTAAGCCGAAACGCTGAGGCCGCTGTTGCCGGAGCCGCCGCTCGTGCTCCCGCTCGCGGAACTTCCATTGAGCAGGTTGAGGACAATCTGTTCGTTGCTGTTCGGATTCAGGTTGAGCGTTACCTGCTGCGCGTTCGATCCCTGGTCGCCCACGCTCAGGGAAACCTGCTCGTCCCCCCCGCTGGTTTGCCCGATATTGATCGTAATCTGCTCCGCAGCCGCAGTGCCCCCGCTGCCGTTGCTCAGGTTCAGCACGATCTCCGGGCCGCTGCTGCCCGAGCTAGATGTGGGCGCGGCCGGGGCCGGCGGATCGAGCACCGGCCCTTGCTGAAACGTCGATTTCAGCGCCGCGAACGCGGACTGCGCCCCCGCTAAATTCCCCGACTGCAAAGCCTGCCCGATGGCGTCAAAGTCCTGTTGCCGTTGCGGTACCCGGAATGCATTCCCGTTCGCAAACGGACCACCCTGCCCTACCGCCGTAATGTTGTTGTAGGCAATCTGCGCCTGCTCCAGATTGCCGGATTGGAGTGCCTGCCCCAACTGCTGCACGTCGCTATTCCTGGTCTCGAAATACGACTGCAAGTGGTTCAACGATGCGCTAACGGCTGCTGTCGACATGAGTTTCTCCTTAAATTCGCTCGATCTGACGGACCGCGGTTAGCGTTCCTGCCATTCAAGGGCCATATCGGCTAAGAGGAGACAAACTTCAGTGTCGCGCCGCCGCTTTCTTCGGCCAACCGTGGCTGGAAGGGTTACGAAAGGACAAGCGGCATGCCGTGATAAGGTGCTGCCCACGACAGGCTTACTTCTTCTTTGGGAACAAATGCACTGTGGCAAATCGGTTAGGGCCTCGCTTTCGTAGGGCACTACCATGTACGTTGTAGTCTCTCGTCATGCGCTGGCCGCGGCGAATATCAAAGCCGACATCGTTGTCTGCCGCGTGAGGCACATCAAAGGTGTTAGCGCTATCTCGAAAATCAAACTCAAAAAGGGCATCCTTCAAAAGAGCAAAGTACATTCTTTGGCCGCGCGTCTCGCTGGTCACCTGACTCCCGTAGACTTCGTCGCCCGAATCGACCTTGTTGCAAAACTCCTTTTCGCATTCCTTCGGAAGGCTGTCACACTCGCCCGCATCCTTCCGTGTTGCCAAGGCCTCAATTTGCGCATGTGTCCGCGCCGCCATTTTCGTATGCTTGGTGTCTTTGACCTTAACCTCCCATTTGAGCACCTTGCCCTCAAAGTTATAGGTAGTATTGATGTCCTTCGTGCAATCACCACCCCCACCGGAAGGCGTCACCGGCGGCGGTACCACCGGCGGTGTTACCGGCCCGACCGGCGTCGGCCCCGGCGGCGTTACCGGTCCAACATTCGGTTTCCCCGGAGTCGTGCCCGGACACGCCGCCGGCGGCAGCTTTCCACGCTTGCATAACTCGTCCCAGATTTCTTTCGCGCTCTTGCACCCCGACACCTTGGGGCGTGCGCTGGTCAGACGGGTCTCAATATCGCTGATCGGAATCGGCTTAGCAGCGACGGGGCCAATCGTCACTGGAGGATCGCCGCCCAACTCGACATGAAGAGGCAGGTCGTATTGTTCGGCCTTGCCCACTTGCCAGTGGTCCTGCGGCCAATTCCACTGGCAGACCTTTATGTCCTCGAGCGTAACGTCAACGTACAAATCAGTATCGGCCTCGAGGAGAGGACCGAGTTGCATCGTGAAGTTCTGGTCCAGAGACAGCTTACCGGACGAATAGGCAAGTTTCACAGTGTCGGCGAGTGAACCGAGAACTGAGCCGCGTACCGTCAGCCTGAAGCCGCCCTCCACTGCCCCTTGGAGGGTGGTAGGTGGCTTGCTCGGAATTGCAACTTTGGCGGCACCTTGGAGGGCAACGGAAGTATCCGCAACTTCGGAAATAGCGCCTCCTATGTAGGCCTGCCCGCTCGCGCTGTACGTACTGGAAGACGGATCAATGCGAACTTGGATATTACGTATGACTCCGGGCCCCAGGGTCACCGTTAGCGATGGAGCCGTCAGCCGCACGCCCAGCGCGCCCACTAGCGTTACCGGAGGAACTTCGAAACCAGCGGGCAGGATGGGCAAAAAAACACTCCCCGCCGACGGAATAATTGGGATCGTTTTCGAGTCCAGCAGTTCGATCTCCGGAATATCGATAATGATGCCGTCGGGACCTTCCGTGACCTTGCCGCCGTAGAGGCTGGCCAAAGCGTTCGCCCCACTTAACGCCAGCTTGCCGGCTTCCGTCTCCAGCCACCCCAGCGCCTGCTGCCCCGCCTGCTCAACCGCCTCCACCCCCGAAGCAACCGCCGAGCCGACCGCCTCGGCCCCACTCTCTACCGCACTGGTCACATCGTCCCAGCTAATACGCTGGATCGGGTCAGACTCAGTGCTGGTCGAGATTTTCGTGGCCGTGTCTTGCGCAACCTCACGGGCGCCGATAATAGGCGCCGGATTATCGATGCCCGCCTCAACCGATGCTCGCCCTCCCTTTTGTTTCGCAGGTGCGGTTCCCTGTCCTTCACACGCGCATTTTCTTTTCAGTTTGCCCTGATCTCGGCAATCTTCCCCCTGAAAGAACCGCGCCAGCTTGCGATTGCCCAACCCTTGCTGCAGGGTTCCGATGGGAATTCGCCGCAACGCATTTTGCGGTGTGAATCCTTGCAGGGTAGCCTTTGCGCCAATCCCCCCGCCGGCATCTACGCTGAGCTTCCCCTGCACACCGGCCGGCTCCAGCATTCGCCGCAGCGCCCGGTTCCCCATCGCATTCTGCAACCCGGCCATGGCATGCAATGGTGCTGCCGCATAACTCGATCCTTCCGGACCGCCCTCTCGCCTTTGCCCGCGCAGAGATTCCGCACCCTCCTTCGCATTCCGAAGGAGCGTTGCCGGGTTCTCTGCGATTGCACTTTTCATGGCCTCTTCTCAGCGCCCCAGCTTCCCCTCAGGCCGCCTCCACCTCAAACTCCGCCCCGCCTCCGCTCAACCGAAAGCGGTCTCCTACAAACAGCAACTTGCTGCCTTCCACCCTCACCCAATCCGCACTCTGGCCCCCGGACTTCCGTTGCCGGTAAAACGTTCCGTTCGTCGATTTCATATCCTCGATCCATACCCCGGCGTTGGCGGCATCCCGCCACACTCGCACATGCCGGCCGGAAACTTCGTCGGACGAAAGCACAATATTGGCGTGCGCCGGGCTTCGCCCGATAATCATTCCCTCACTATTTACATCCACGGTCTCGCCCTCATACTCCCCGGCCACGCCGCACAGGCGGAACAGCTTTCCCGCTGCCATGCTCTGTCTCAGCTGGCCGACTCCCAAGGCATTGACGGCATCGCAGATCATCGCCACCACCGGCAACAAAAAACACGCGTTCAGCAGAATCATCAGGGCGGCGACGGGAGCGCCATTGTCCAAAAAACTGACGATAGGATTAACCACCCATGCCGCGACATAGGCGATGCTCGCCGTCAGAAAAATGTTTTGATTCAGCCGCTTTCCCGCCCGCGCGTGCCTTTCCAGAAAGGCGTTGTAGTCCTTGGCGAAACCCCACAAAACCGGAAACGCCCAATAGAGATTGAACAAAGGAATAAAGCAGTACGCCACCGCGTTGTCCGGCGAGGTTCGGGCATGCCCATCCTGAATCGATTTCCACATCTTGCCAAACACAAACATCATCAGGCCGAACTGAATCACCAGGGCCAGCAACCGCCAACCCAGATTGTTTTCCCCATTGCCGGTAGTGACCAGCAGGATCAACGCCACAATCGCGAGGGCCACCAGAAGAAATACCTTAGGCAAGTGAGCGGCGGAGACAACCGTTTTATCCCGAGCAATTCCGTGGCGCGGGGGGACTGGTGGAGGCGGGACCGGCACCGGCTTGACCACGGGCACAACCTGCGGGGTGATGCGCTGCGGCATCATCGCCTCGCGGAATTCCGCCACGGTTTGGAACCGGTTCACCGCCTTTACCGCCAGAGCCTTCATCAACCCTGCTTCCGCACTCGCCGGAATCGCAACCCCAAGACTACTCGGAGGTTGGAGGTCATCCTCTTCCATCCGATCGGTTGCTTCCGGAGGGACCTTTCCCGTGATGGCTCGATAAAATGTGGCGCCGAGCGCATAAATGTCCGTCCAGGGCCCTTGTTTGCCCCGGCTGCGATACTGTTCCTCCGGCGCATACCCCGGTTTCAGCACCACCGACAGGCTCCGGCTTTGCTCCCCCATGGCGTAGCGGGTTGCCCCAAAATCCAATATCTTCACCCCGCCGCCCTTTTCTTCCACGTAGATGTTGTCGGGACTGATGTCGCGATGCACAATTCCGAAGCTGTGAACGTCTTCCAGCGCTGTCATCACCAGCAGCAGGATTTTCAACGCCGCTTCGTAGGAGATCTTCCCCCCGCGCTGGTTCAGATACTCCTTCAAATCGCGGCCTTCCACGTACTTCATCACAATGTAGGCGGTGCCGTTGGCGTAGAAAAAGTCCACTATATTGACCACGCCGGGATGATCCTTGAAGTGCGAAAGGGCCTTCGCTTCTTCGGCAAACTTGCCCAATCCGTAATCCAGATCCTGACGGCTCTTGGTGCTGATCGGGCTCACCGTCAGGCGGTCTTGCGCCCGGGTGGCGTTCTGCAGTGGAAAATATTCCTTGACGGCCAGCTTATGATTGAACTCCAGGTCGCAGGCCAGGTAGGTGATCCCGAATCCGCCCTGGCCCAGCGCACGGCCAATGACATACTTGCCCTCCAGAATGGTGCGCGGCCACAGTCGCTGGGGATTTTCCGGCTCGCGATCAAAATAGCCGCACAACGGACACACGGCCAGCGTCTTGCTCTTGCTCGCCATACAGCCCATGCACAGCAGCTCCGGCTTCATAACCTTCGTATCTCAAATACAGGTCCGTCTACCGCCAGCCGAAAGCGCGCGCCCGGCGGCAAAAGTGTTTTGCCCTGCAGTTGCACCCAGCCCGACTCGGCGCCGTGGCCGCCCTGAGAATAGAAAGTTCCGTTCATGGAGCGCAGGTCTTCCAGCCACATTTGTCCGGACTGCGTGTCCGGCAGTACACGCGCATGGACCCCGGAAATTTCACCCGCTGCCAAAACCAGGTTCACGCGCGTTGGATCGCGGCCGATCGATACGCCGTCCGCGGGAACCACCACCGTCTCATGCTCGAATTCGCCGGAGAGGCAGTACAGCGCGAGCGGCCGCGCCTCCGCCCTCGGCTCCATTCGCCCCGCTGCCGGCTCTGCCGCTCCCGCCAGACCCAACACGGAACCCGCGGCCGCCTGGTCCCCCAAAGGCGGAAGCGCATTTACCGCATCGCAGACCAGCGCAACCACCATGAAGAACAACACCGCTTGGGCTAAGCCCGTCAGAACGCCAAGGAACGGTATCCACGTGGTGAAGGGAAGAATCGAAAACGCCAGGAACAATCCTTCCGGCAGCTTCTCGCTGTTGATCGCGTAACGGTCCACATACGCGTTGTAGTCCTTCGCGAACCCCCACATGACCTGGAAAACCCAGTAAAAGTTAAAGAAGGGAATGAAGAGAAATCCGATCGCCTTTCCCGGCGAAGTCCGCGCATATCCGTCCTGGATCGAATCCCACATTTTGTAATAAAGCATCAGAGCCACTACCGCGGCATAGACCAATCCGATGCCTCCCAGCACGAGAAAGGGCGAGGCTCCGGCAATGTCCTGCCTCATCATGAAAAATATCCCGACTCCCAGCACCATTGACGCAACGAGGCTTACGATGGGCGAAGTCAGATAGAACGCCTTCGAAAGTCTGACCATGTTTGTCCCTCCGTCAAAGTCCGAAACACCTCTGCAGGTTCCCGAAAGGTCCGCCGAACCGGCTCGATTCGCATCGGGACATCGCTTTGCCGATGCCGCAAGCATCCACCAATCAATCGCGCCTTCAGGCGCTGCTATCCAGGCTGCCGCGAACCTGCCGTTCTAATTCACCTGAAACGTCTTCTCTCCAATCTTGTTCTGCCCAGACCAGACCTCCACCCTCCACAACCCGCGATTGAACGTTCCCGGCTGGTCGTTCCCCCACAACACAAGCGAGGTCCATAGCGTCTGGCTCTTCGTGGCCCTCACTTGCTGCTGGAACTCCTTCCGGAGCGCTCCCGCCGGGCCGAAGAATCTCACGTCAATCCCGGTGGCCAAGTCCCGGCTCCCCAGCACCGGATTCGGTCCTCCCAGTTCGCAAAGCACATACCGCAACGCGCTGCTGGAAAAGCGCTCGGAGGGCCCCTTCTTGTCGTTCCCCGCGCCATCCGTGCTGTAGAACTGAAAGTAGGCCACATTCAATTGGGGTACAGTGGGTGGGGGAGTAATTGGTGGTTTGTCTTGGCTGTTCCCGCGGGTTTGCTCCTGCCGTTTCTGGAGATTGTTGACTTGCTGGGTCAGGGAAGCAACTTGACTCTTCAAAGAATCCCGTTCGCTTTGCGCTGCGTTCAGGCTCGCATTCGACGTCTGCAGTTGGTTCTGCAACTGTGCCTTCCCTGCCGTGAGATCGCTCACTTGTTTCTGCAGGTCAGAGGTGTCCTGCGAAGCCGTAGATTTGTTTTGCCCTGCCTGCGCCTGCAACTGCCGGTTGAGATCCTCAATCTTCGACTCCGCCGACTTGCGTTGACCCCGCTCCGAGAACCACAACGCCGAGAACGCCAGAGTGCTCAGCAACAACACGGTCACTGCCGCCAATAGAACCGGGCTGCGCGAACTCGCGCCGCTGGTCGGGGAGGCCGCTGCCACGGTCCTCTCTATTTGAATAGGAGGAATGACCGCCTTCTGAAACTCGCCCATATCCTGAAAGCGGCCCTGCCAATGAACTGCCAGCGCTTTCACCAGTGCCGCTTCGGATTGCGGTGGCATGCTGATATTCAGTTTGCTCGGAGGAACCAGATCGTCCTGCGCCAAACGGTCTGGCGCTTCCGAGGGCGCCCGTCCGCTCATGGCCCGGTAAAATGTGGCGCCCACCGCGTACACATCCGTCCACGGCCCCTGCTTGCCTCCGCTGCTGTATTGCTCCAGTGGAGCGTATCCCGGCTTGATCAGCACCGTCAGGTTCTGCGATTGCTCCCGCATCGCGTAACGGGTCGCGCCAAAATCCAAAATCTTCACCTGCCGGTCCCGGTTCAAATAAATGTTGTCGGGACTGATGTCGCGGTGCAGCATCCCCGTCCGGTGCACCTCCCGCAATGCATCCATCACCGGGTTGAGAATCTTCAGCGTCTGATCGAATGTGATTTTCCCGCCCTGCTCCTCCAGGTACTGCTTGAAGGTCATGCCATCCATGTAGGCCATCACAATGTAAGCCGTGCCGTGGGCCTCGAAGAAATCCAGCAGCGAAACAATTCCCGGATAGTCGCGGAACTTGGCCAGGTTCCGTCCTTCTTCCACAAATTTCGTCAACCCATATTGGTAATCCTGTTGTGAGCGTTGACTGAGCGGCTGCAGCGTGCGGTTATCCCTGCTGCGGCCGCAGATCTCGCGTGGAAAATATTCTTTGATGGCCAGCTTCCGATTCAGCAACAGATCCCACGCCAGGTAAGTAATTCCGAATCCACCCTGCCCCAGCACTTTGCCCAGCAGATATTTCTCTCCCAGCACGGTACGTGGCGCAAGCTGCACCGGCAGCTCCGGCGGAGTTCCTTCCACCCATCCGCACAGTGCGCACACCTCGGCGTCGCCTTTGTCCCCCATGCAACCCATGCAAAGATGTTCAGAATTCATATCGTCTATCTAACTCAACCTCTGTCATCCCGAGCGGAGCAATACGATTCGCGCGCCGAATGCGCGCGCAAAGCCGGCTTCTCAGTTTTCACCGCTCCCCACCGCTTTCTTCCGTTCTCCCGCGGGCTTCGAAGACGCGCCGCCGGCACCGCTTCCACCCTTGTTCTGCCCGCCCTGCAGTTGCTTCTGCAAATCCTCCAGCTTCTGCTGCCGGACGCTCTCCTCGTTCACCAGCTTTTCCTTTTCTTCCGTGAGACGCTGTACTTGCCATTCCAGCGCGCGCAGCCGGTTCCACATTCGCCACACTGGAATTTCCATCGTGATCAGCAGAATTACAAAAAAGCCAACTCGCGCGAGCCGCGCATTCTTCGCCGAAGGCGACCTCCGCCAAAACGAACCGGACGACTGCGCACCCGAAGACGGAGAACCTTTCTCCGAATCGCTCCTCACCGCAATGGCCGTATAGTTGTCGCTGTTCTCGGTCGAGCGTTCCAGCAGCCGGTCTTCCATTAATGCCAGCCAGCCCCCCGTGCCGTCCGCCTTCGCGAAATCCACTTCCATCTCCGGTTCCGTTACGTTCTCCCAGAAACCGTCGGTGCACAGCAGAAATGCCGTACCCTGACGTAAGCTCCTCGCCCCCTGCAGAATGGTCGGGCGGAAATCGTTTTCATTGTTTCCCAGGCAGCGCAGCAACCGGTTTCGATCCTCGTGGTGTCGTATCTGGCTTGCCGGCAACTCTCCTGCACTCACCATCGCCTGCACCACGCTGTGATCTTTCGTGCAAAAGTCGATGTGGCCATTCTCCAAGCAGTACAGACGCGAGTCCCCAACATGCGCCCACAGCACGCTGTGCGCATCGGTCAGCAGAATCACAATCGTGGTGCGCATGGTGGAAAGGCTGGGCTGGCTCTTCTGCGCTTGCAAAACCGCTTGCTGGGCCGCTTCCAGGTGACGCTGCAACGCCGCCGCGGAAAGCTGCGGCGCCGCGCGAAACGAAGCCAACGCCGCATCCACTGCAACCTTGGAGGCCGTCTCGCCCCCGCGGTGCCCGCCCAGTCCATCGGCCACCACCCAGCAGGCGTTGTGATTCATCTCCAGAAAGCCGTAGGAATCCTCATTGAGCTCGCGCCCCCCAATCCGGCTCACGGCCTCGGTCATGAATGACATGAGTATGTGCCATCCTTTTTCCCGCGATCGTCTTTGAGTTGCGCTCTAAGACACGCATCCTTCACCCCTCCAAACGCGAGATTCGGTGGGCCATTCGGCTTGCTGTCGTTCGCCGGAGGCGGAGGCGTTGACTCGGGCGGTTTTTGTTGATCATTGCCAGGACCCGGGGCTGGCGCAGGGCTTGTACCTGGGGTGCTCGCCGGCGGATTAGCCGGCATCGCCGCAGCCGGCGGAGTCTGGCTGGCCGGAGCACTCGCCGCGTCTCCAGCCGTACCTTCGCTGGGTGCAGCGCCCGGTGGAGAACTGGGCGCAGGCGTTGATTGCGCTGGCGTCGTCGGTGTAGGCGTTGTCGGTGTAGGCGTCGTCGGCTGTGCGCTGCCGGAAGCATTTTGTTGAGTTCCACCCGCCTCACGCTCCGGCGCGGTAGCGACCCTGGGTGCAGTTGAAACCTGTCTTTTCGGCCTCACCTTCGGTTGTCGCCGCGGCACAGATTTTGCCGCCGATGTGTCAGCCTCCTGTTTCGGCTCCGTGTGCGGCGGATTCTCCGGCGGCGCGGTTACTACCTCTTTAGGCGCGCTTTCGCCCTGGCCCGCACTCGAACCTTGCCCGTCCCGTGGGGTTTGCTGCACTTGGGTCGCACTTGCGGGACGATTCCTGTACCAGTACGCTGCCCCTGCCGAGAGCAGCGCCAGAATGACCAGCGCCGACGCGTACACTGGTAAGCGGCTGGCCTTACCCCCGCGATCCTGCCCTCGCAATCTCCGGCGGCGTCCGCGCTCCTGCAGCGCGATCACCGTCAAGTTATCCTGCCCCTTGCGTTGCTTGGCTACGGCTTGGCCGACTAGCGTCTCGCAAGCTCTCTGCAGGTCATTGTCAAAAGCCCCGGCAATCTCCGACTCGTTGAGCGCCCGGTAAAAACCGTCGCTGCACAAAATCACGCTGTCGCCCGGTTGCAGGGCCAGGGGGCGCGTGTTCCTGTCCAACTCCTTTGGCTCGGGCTGTCCCAGATAACTGGTAAGCGAGCCCCGCTCTGAATTGTTCAGCGCCTCGGCGCGTGAAATCTTGCCCTGCGCGGCCTGTTCGTCCAGTTGCCGTCCATAAGTGTGATCCGAGGTAATCCGCGTCAGTCGCCCCGCCCGCAGCAGATAAATCCTGCTGTCCCCGGCAGAAATCCAATACAACGATTGGTCGTGCAAAACCGCTGCCACCAGCGTTGTGCCCGCGCCTTCGGCCGAAGCCTCACTGTTGACCCGAAGTACCGCGGTATTGGCATCGCGCAGCGAGCGCTCCAACGCCTGCGGAATCGTCTCTTGCGGAGATTTCAGATGGTAGGCCTGTAGGAAGGCCCGCACCGCCGACTGGCTCGCTTCCGAGCCATGCGTCAGACCACCAACGCCATCCGCCACGATGCCCAGAAAACCGCCGTGCCCCACAAACGCCTGCTCGCCCGGGTCGGAGAATCCGAACGCGTCCTGTTGCTGCGGGCGCGCACCGATATGCTGAGCATTCCCCGCGGCAAATCCCATTACGTTCCACCGCCGATGTTGATTCGCAACTCTGTGCGCCCGGCTCGCACCAGATCTCCATCCTCCAACCGATGGCTGGTCGCCAGCTCCGCGCCATTCAGCAGCGTCCCGTTGGTTGACCCCAAATCCCTGACTTCAACATACCGCCCCGCCAGCAGCAACTCGAAATGTCTGCCCGACATTTCCGTGTCCTCGGGAAACGCGGCATCGCATCCTCGATCCCGGCCCACCACCGACCTTTCCACCAGGTTGATATAGTCCACCCGACCGCGCTCCTTGCCCGCCACCACGGTCAACTGCAGACGGAAGGCGCCGGCAGGTGAGACCGGCGTCGGGGTTGGAGCCGGAGTCGGTCCCGTTCCGTAATCCTCAACCACGGGGGAAGGCTCTACTGAGACCTGCGCCTTCGAACCACGCTTCTTCAGTTGCACCCGGATGATAACTACGAACGTGATGCTGAACACTACGACCAGCGTAACGATACCTTGCCACGATAAGATCAACTTCCACCATTCTGACGGCGAAGGCGGAGTCGGCGTCGGCCCGGGGCCCGGGGTCGGAGCTGCAACCGCAGGCGGCGCAACATTCGCCTCCAGCGTGCTGTTCCGCGTCACCGTGTTCGACCCCGTCCCTATTGTTAAGGTCATCTCCAGGGGGTGAAGTTGGCTGTCGGTGCGGCAGCCCGCGCATTCCAGCCGCACCACGAACAGCCTCCGTATCGCACTTTCCATTTCTGCGTACGCTGTCTTGAAAGACGCGGGAGACGCGGCCACGCTATATAGGCCTCCGGATAGCGTCGCAAACCGGTTTAGCACTTGCAGATACTGCTGTTTTTGCTGCGCCGGCAGCGTGCTGTATCCGATGGCGTAGATGGGTATGTGGCTTTGCGGAATCAGGCGAACCACATCGTCCTCGGTAATGCCGCTCCCTTCATCCTTGCCGTCGGTCATGATCACAATCACTCGGCGGTTAGGCAGTCCCGCCGTAGTTTGGCGGCTCCGGTTCATCGCATTATTCAGCGCAAGATAAAGTTTGGTCTGCGGGTCGGTCGGCTTCAGATCTTTCAGCGCGTTTGTGAGGCTCGCCTTGTCGCCGGTAAAACCGACCAACATCTTGTACTGTGAACCGAAGGTATAAATCGCCATTCGATCCGCGTTCGTCAACCCATCGATCCACGCGCCGAGGGCTTGTCGAATCTGCGTGAACTGGGAGCTTTTGATGGATTTCGACACGTCCACCAGGAAGATATAGGCCACGCCTTCCCCGCTGGCGTCGAACGGCTCCACCGAGCTTACCTTAACCGCCTGCCCTCCGATGGAGGCCGTGAGTTCGGACGGAGGCAGGCGCGCTATCGGCTCGCCGTTCTCATCCACCACATCCAGATACACCGTCACCCCTGGCGGCTGGGCCGACACCTGGCTGATCGCGAACCTTGCCGGCGCCTGCGCCCAACTGCATTCACTCGCCAGCCAGAGCAGGAAAATCGGCAATACTAGTCGTCGTCTTTCCCCCATGCGAATTTTTCTCCACAGAAAGGCACAAAAACCAGTTTGGTTTTGCCCAATTGGATTCTGTCGTAAGCCTGCAGTTTGCGATGCGAGAGCAGCACTTCGCCGTTCACATACACCAGTCCACGTCCTTCCCCCGGGCCCAAATGGAAAGCGTTCTGCAGCGGATCGAAAATAATCACCGCGTGCCGCTCGCGGGAAATAGAATCGTCCCCCCCAATGCTGATGTACATGTCTTTCGACCGCCCAATGGTGTTGTTCTCGCTGCGGATGCGATAGCTCTGTCCCTTTTCCAGGCCATGCACGTTGACCAGCCAACCCACCACCGGATCGATCATCGTCGGCCCTCCCGGCGAGAGCACCCGCGTCGGCGCGTCGTCTCCCACTCCCGGACTGGTCGGGCCAATTTTCATCCCCTGCGGACGCGTGCGCATGTCTTCCGCCGGCCCCCCCGCTGGCGGCCCGATCCTTACGCTTCGCGGACCGGGAATCTCGATGGCCGCGCCGCAGTATGGGCAACCCGCAGCATGTTTCTTCGGGTCGTAGTAATGGCCATTGTCGCAACGCTTCATCTCTCCCTTCGGCTGAGGAGGTTCTTCGATGTCGTGCTTCTCTTCGTGAGCCTTTCGCAGCTGCAGCCGCTCCCCCCGGCCCACGCCGTTCTGCTCGAGGTTTTTGCCAAGATCGAGTTTTTGATCCCCGATTTCGTGATGCAGATGCCAGTCCTCCGGCTTCGG
>Ga0187769_10000573_pt1 | contig 20206 bp, 12 predicted proteins | sample 0116_SJ02_MP02_1_FD_133140 | JGI IMG/M metagenome (GOLD analysis project Ga0187769, IMG submission 133140) | Tropical peat soil microbial communities from peatlands in Department of Meta, Colombia - 0116_SJ02_MP02_10_MG | ecosystem: Environmental > Terrestrial > Soil > Wetlands > Peat | place... | reverse complement strand
GGCGCCGCGTTGTGGGCCGGCGAGACCGATATCAACTCCTGTTCGATCGGAATCGAGATCGCCAATCCCGGTCACGACTACGGCTATCCCGATTTTCCGAAGCGCCAGATCGCGGCGGTGACCGCGCTGTGCCGCAGCATCGCCGCGCGCTACGCCGTGGCGCCGGTCCGCGTGCTGGCGCACTCCGACGTCGCTCCGGCGCGCAAGCAGGATCCGGGCGAGAAATTCCCGTGGGCCACGCTCTATGAATCCGGCATCGGCCATTGGGTGAAGCCGGCGCCGATCACCAAGGGCGAGGTTCTCACCCTCGGCGATCGCGGCGAGGAGGTGGCGGCGCTGCAGGAGCAACTCGCGAGCTACGGCTATGGCGTCACCGTAAACGGCGACTACGATTCGGTGATGCACGACGCGGTGGCGGCGTTCCAGCGCCATTTCCGTCCGGCGCGGATCGACGGCGCCGTCGATCCCTCGACCCGCATCACGCTGCGCGATTTGCTGGCGCATCGCGGCCGGGTTCGCAACATCGCCGCGCGGGCCCGCGATTTCGCCCACCTCGCCGCCTCTTGACGGCAGAGCCCGACATCCCCATCCCTGTTGCCGTCAGTCGGCCGGACGGCCGCTCCGTTGAAACCGAAAGGTTAACGGAGAGGAAAGTCCGGGCTCCATGGACGAGCGGTGCCGGATAACGTCCGGCGGGCGCGAGCCTAGGGATAGTGCCACAGAAAAGGAGACCGCCGCGGCGCGTTTCGTGATTGCCGCGGCAAGGGTGAAACGGTGCGGTAAGAGCGCACCGCGCCGGCGGCAACGCCGGCGGCACGGTAAACCCCACCGGGAGCAAGACCGAATAGGGACGGCGTGAAGCTCTGCGCTCGCAAGGGCGCGAAGTTTCGGGATCGATGTCCAGATCCGGCCGTCCGGGTAGGTTGCTTCAGGCGCCGAGCAACCGGCGTCGCAGAGGAATGGCCGTCACGCATGCGGGCATTGTCCGCATGCCATCCAGAACCCGGCTTATAGGCTGACTGACGTGAAACTAAGGGCGCCCGTCGGAAACCCCGGCGGACGCCCGCCAAGCCTTCTGACGGTTTTCTGCTGACGGTTTCTGGCGACGGTTATCTGCTGCCGGTTATCTGGCACGCCGCTTGAATGCGAACGGCTGTGGGCGTTGAGCGGCCGCACGGCGCCATATTTGCGCAGGCAGCGCTTCGCCGGAAGAACTGTGTCGAAGGAAGCGCCTCGTCGACACAATTGTTCCAATCGGAGCGACGCCGGTTGCCGCGAAAAGGAGAACATTCTATCTGTTCGAGAGCCTAGGATGTCTGGATGAGCCGCGAGCCGTCAGAAATTCGCACCCCGCGCATGGCCGCGCTGTCGCGGCTGCCGGCGTTCTTTGCGCTTGAAGGCAAGCGCGCGATCGTCGGCGGCGGCACGCAAGCCGCGGTATGGAAGGCGGAGCTTCTCTCCGCCGCCGGCGCACACGTCGATGTGTTCGCGCCTGCCGCGACGGCGGAGATGGGTGCACTTTCGTCGGCGCCGCCGGTCGGTGCCGTCACCTTGCATGCGCGGGCTTGGACGCCAGGCGACTTCGCCGGCGCCGCCATTGCCGTTGCCGACTGCGGCGACGATGAGGAAGCCGCCGCGTTTGCCGCGGCCGCGCGCGCCGCCGGCGTGCCGGTCAACGTCATCGACCGGCCGGCATTCTGCGATTTCGCCTTCGGCGCCATCGTCAATCGCTCGCCGCTTGTCATCGGCATCTCGACCGACGGCGCCGCGCCGGTATTCGGTCAGGCGATCCGCGCCAAGATCGAAGCGCTGATCCCGAAGGGCTTTGCGCGCTGGGCGGACGCCGCCCGCGCCTGGCGCCCGCGGGTGCAGGCGCTGGCGCTGCCGTTCCGCGGCCGCCGCCATTTCTGGGAAAAATTCGCCGACCGCGCCGCCGCCGCGCCCGACAAATCGCCGACCGAAGCCGACCTCGAGGCGCTCTTAGTGCCGAGCGGCGCGCCGCAGGGCGGCTCCGTCGTTCTCGTCGGCGCCGGGCCCGGCGACCCCGAGCTGCTCACGCTGCGCGCGGTGCGCGCGCTGCAATCGGCCGACGTGATTTTGTTCGACAACCTGGTGTCCGCCGAGGTGCTCGATTTCGCCCGCCGCGAAGCCAAGAAGATGCTGGTCGGCAAGACCGGCTACGCGCCGTCCTGCAGGCAGGACGACATCAACGCGCTGATGGTCTCGCTCGCCAAGGCGGGGCGGCGCGTGGTGCGGCTCAAGGGCGGCGACCCGATGATCTTCGGCCGCGCCGACGAGGAAATCGCCGCCTGCCGCAACGCCGGGATCGCGGTCGAGGTGGTGCCGGGCGTGACCGCGGCGCAGGGCGCCGCGAGCCGGCTTCTCGTCTCGCTGACGCGGCGGGTCGAGGCGCGCCGCGTGCAGTACATCACCGGCCATGATCGCGGCGGCAAGCTCCCCGACGATATCGACTGGGCAAGCCTCGCCGACCCGGCGGTGACGACCGTCGTCTACATGCCGAAGAAGACGCTCCCCGATCTCGTCGCCAAGGCCGTCGCCGCCGGGCTCGACCCGGCAATGCCGGCGGTCGCGGTTGCCCGCGCGACGCGCGCCAACGAGCGCGTCATCTCCGGCCCGATCGCCGCGCTGCCGGCGCGGCTTGCCGCCGAGAGCCCGGCCGGGCCGATCCTGGTGATGATCGGGCGCGTCTTCGCCGATTATGCCGAGAAGGGCGCGACTGTCAGTGACCCGGCGGGCCGGGATGAAACCTCCCAGCCGATGAATTCCAAAGGCCGGCTGCGCCGTTAAGCGAAACCAAGGAACGGGTTGCGGACTCCGCTTCGGGCCGCCTATCTATCTGCGCATGGACACGATCACCGCACCGAATGCCGCCGCGACCGCTTCGCCCCAGACGGCGCGCGCCGGCAATCTGATCGAGGTTCGGCTCACCGACGTCGAAACCGTCGCGCGCGACACCAATATCTATACGTTCCGCCGGCCTGATGGCGGGAAGCTGCCGCCCTATCAGCCGGGCGCGCATATCGACATCCACCTGCCGAACGGCATCACCCGGCAATTCTCGCTGGTTAATCCCGATCCCGATCCGCAAAGCTACGTCGTCGCCATCAAGCTCGATCCGGCAAGCCGCGGCGGCTCGCGCTACGTCTTCGATAAGCTCAAAGCCGGCGACACGCTCAAGATCAGCGCGCCGCGCAATAATTTTCCGCTGGTCGGCGACGCCGAACACGTCGTTTTGTTCGCCGGCGGCATCGGCATCACCCCGATCTGGTGCATGGTGCAGGAACTCGCGGCGCAGAAACGCTCCTGGCAGCTCTACTATTCGTGCCGCTCGCGCGCCGATATGGCGTTCCTCCCGACGCTGGAGAAATTCGCCCCGCAATCGGTCACGCTGCATTTCGACGATGAGGCCGACGGCAAGTTCCTCGATCTCGCCGCCGCGATCGCCGCGGCGCCGGCCAACGCGCACTTCTATTGCTGCGGCCCCAACCCGATGCTCAAGGCGTTCGAGGCCGCGGCCGCCAGCCGGCCGCGCCACAACGTCCACGTCGAATATTTCACCCCGAAGGAAGAAGCCGGCGAAGTAAAACTCGGCGGCTTCTGGGTCGAGCTGGCGCGCTCCGGCGAGGAGTATTTCATCCCCGAGGGCCGCAAGGTCCTGGAAGTGCTGTTCGAGGCCGGTGTCGACGTCGACTATTCCTGCGAGCTCGGCATCTGCGGCGAATGCGTGACCCGGGTCATCTCCGGCAAGCCGGTGCACCACGATTCGGTGCTCAGCGAGGAGGAGCAGGCCACGAACGAGAAGGTCATGATCTGCTGCTGCGGCTGCGAGAGCGAGCGGCTGGTGCTGGACATGTGAGCGCGCGCGTTGCCTGCCGCCCGCAACTGCGCTAAGGACGCCGCCGGCGGGCCTAAGAGCGTTGGAGGCAGCGATGGCCGATCACGGCGACTTGGAATATGCGACCGCAACCGGCAACGATCTGGCCGCGCATGAGCAGACCTATCGCCACTTCGTGACCTTGGTGAAGACGGTCATCGTCGTGGTGGCCGCGATCCTGATCCTGATGGCGATCTTCCTGACCTAGCGCAGGCGCGAATGGCGCCGAAGCATCTTCGGCCAAGACCTTCCTTGCGCGGCGTCTCGCGCTGGACCGCCGCGGCCTCGACCACCCCGTCCTACCGACTGACCTTTCGCCTGATCGGCATCCCCATACTCGCGGTCGCCGGCGTCCTGCTCTATAGCGGCCTGCGCGACTATTTCGTGTTGCCCGGCTGCGATTCGGCGCGCGCCAAGAACACGCTCGCCGATGTCTTCAAGCAGCTCAATGTCGCGCCGCAGCGTTTCGAGCCGATCAAGACGATCTCGTCGAGCAAGGACGAGGTCGTCTGCAACGCCGCGCTGCCGCTCGCCGACGGCGCGACGCTCAACGTCGATTTCCGCTTCTTCTGGCAGGGCAACAAGGCGAACATGAAGTATTCGGTCTCGCGCAAACCGGCGCAAAGCTCTGCTGTCAATCCGGCGCGCGCTGCCTGAGCCGCCGCCTGGCGCTGCCCATCGTACGGAGGGAATTGAGTGGTGACACGATCCAATTCGGCCGTGAGCTTGCTGATTGTTCTTTGTCTCGTCCTGTTGGGCGCACAAGGTTACACGCAGGCGCAGGCCGAGCCGCGGTTCAAGGCCGTCGCCTTCGATTACTTCGTCATTTTCGATCCGAACTCGATCATTCCCGAGGTGGAGCAAGTGTTCCCCGGCAAAGGGGAGGCGTTCGCCAAACTGTGGCGCGGTAAGCAGTTCGAATATGGCTTCCTGCGCTCGATCACCGGCCAGCACGCCGATTTCTTCAAGGTGACCGAGGATGCCCTGGTCTATGCCGCCGCGATGATGAAAGTCGATCTGTCGCCGCAAGCCCGGCAGCGGCTCCTGAATGCCTACCTGACATTGAAGCCGTGGCCAGATGCCGTCGCCGCGCTGCGCAAATTAAAAGCCGCCGGGTTGCGCATCATCACCATCTCGAATTTCAGCAGCAAAATGCTGCGTGCCAACGCCGAACACGCGGGCATAACCGATCTGTTCGACGATTTGCTCAGCACCGAGGTAAACGGCACCTACAAGCCCGATCCCCGAGCCTATGAGCTCGGCCTCGAGAAGCTGCAGTTGAAGAAGAACGAGATCGTGTTTGCGGCGTTCGGCGGGTGGGATGCGTACGGCGCCAAGAGCTTCGGCTACACCACCTACTGGGTGAACCGCTTTGATTTGCCGACCGAAGAATTGGGCGTCAAACCCGACGGGACGTCGAACGACATCCAGGGCTTATTGGATTTCGTGCTGGGCGATGCCGGCCCGCCCGAGGCGCGAGGCAAGTGAGGCTGCGGCAAGGCCAGCGCGCCGGCGCTGCTAGGACTTAGCCGGCACGCGATAGGCGGCAAGAAAGACCCTGACCGCATTGCGTATCACGCGCTCGATCTGTTCCGGGCTCGGCGCCGGAGCAAAATTGAACAACACCGGCTTGAACAGCATGGCGTGGCAGGTCTCGATGAACTGCGCGGCAGCGAGTTCGCAATCTTGGATCGCGAGAACGCCGGCTTCGACTTGCGCGGTCAGGTAGTCGGCGAGCTGCGCGATACCTCGCGCCGGACCGCGCTCGTAAAATTTCCGGCCCAGGTCCGGCATCCGATCGGCAATGGCGATAACGGTGCGGATGGCGGAAGCCTTCTCCGGCCGGCACAAAAATCTGACGAATCCGACGCCGAGCCGATCGAGCACGCTTTCCACGTCCCGATCATTCGGATCGAGTTCGAAAATTCCTTCCGCCTGCGCTTCGCATTCCTGCTCGACGATCGCCTCGAACAGCGCCTCCTTGCTGTCGAAGTAGACGTAAAGCGTACCCTTGGACACGCCGGCCGCGCGGGCGATGTCGTTCATGCTGGCGGCATCGAAGCCCTGCGCCAGGAACACGGCGTGGGCGCCGGCGACGATCTGGCGCCGCTTGGCGCTCGCCTCGTCGGCGGCTGTAGCGGGGCTACGCTCTAGCAGGGCCTGCTCGCTCATTGGTCGATCTCATAGGATTCTGCAACCGTCTTCGCCCTTTGGTAAGGCGGCGTAATTACGCTGCAAATCACCGCTAGCGGAATATATAATGACCGAACGGTTCGGTCAATATTGACAGCGCCATCATTCCTCTTTATCGTGACCGAACCGTTCGGTCATTGCCAGCGACGGATTTGGGAGTGCGAGCCATGTATCGCAAGAAAGAATGGGAGAGCGGCCCCAACCGCTTCCAGGTCGTGCCCTCCGACGATTCGTTTTATCCGGAAGGAGATTTCCGTGCAGCCGAGCCCGCCGCCGAACAATCGCCCGCCGAGGCGCTTGCCCCGTCGCCCTCGCCGCCCGCGCAGCCGAACGTCGCGAAGACTGCACCGGTAGCAAAAGCTGGCAACGACCGGCCGCGGCAGCGCAGCCGGCGCAAGGGCGCGATCGGCGCCGTCGCGCTCGTTGCGCTCAGCGTCGCCGGCTGGTTCGGCTACAACTGGTGGACCGTCGGGCGCTTCACCGTCTCGACCGACGACGCCTATGTGCAGGCCTACAACAATACGGTCGCCGCCAAGGTCGCAGGCTACGTCGCCAGCGTGCCGGTCACCGACAACACCGCCGTTCATGCCGGCGACGTCATCGCCACGCTCGACGATGGCGACTATCGGCTCGCCGTCGATTCGGCGCGCGCCAAGGTCGAGACCCAGGAGGCGACGATCGCGCGCATCAACCATCAGGTCGTCGCCCAGGACGCGATCGTTGCCCAGGCCAAGGCGCAGCTCGCCTCGGCGCAAGCCGGCGCCCGGCGCATGCAGCTCGAGCTCGAGCGCCAGAACGAGCTGGTCCAACACCTCAACGCAAGCCGGCAGGCGCAGGAACAGGCCCAAGCCAACCGCGACCAGGGGCTGGCGGCGGTCGAGGGCGCGCAGGCCGCAATCGATTCGGCCGTCGCCACCACCGAGGTCCTCAAGAGTCAGCAGCAGGAAGCCGTCGGCACCTTGAACGAGCTGAAAGCAGCGCTCGCCCGCGCCGAGCGCGATCTCGCCTTCACCGTGATCCGCGCCCCGATCGACGGCGTGATCGGCAACCGCGCGGTGCAGACCGGCGACTACGTGCAGACCGGGCAGCGGCTCGCCAGCGTCGTGCCGCTCGACGACGTCTACGTCACCGCCAATTTCAAGGAGACGCAGATCGCGCACCTCAAGCCCGGCCAGCCGGTCACCATCGCCGTCGACGCGCTCCCCGAACACGCGATCCAGGGCACGGTCGAGAGCTTCTCGCCGGCCTCCGGCGCGGTGTTCTCGCTGCTGCCGCCGGACAACGCCACCGGCAATTTCACCAAGATCGTGCAGCGGCTGCCGGTGCGCATCCATGTCCCGGCCGGCGTCGCCCGCGAGGGGCTGCTGCGGCCCGGCATGTCGGTTGTGGTCAGCATCAACACCAAAGCGAGCGCGCTCGCCGCGGGCGGCACTGCGGCGCAGAGCGCGGCGGCGCGCTGATAGCGCGCAAGGCCGAGCCATCAAGGACGAGACATGGCGTCCGTCGCCACCACGCTCACCGCCGGCCCTGCGGCGCCGGCGCCGCGCGCGCCGACCGCCGCCGAGCAGGTCGATGCGACACGCGTCGTCGCGTTCCTCGCCATGTGCTTCGGCATGTTCATGGCGATCCTCGACATCCAGGTGGTGTCGGCCTCGCTCACCGAGATCCAGGCCGGGCTCGCCGCCTCGAGCGACGAGATCACCTGGGTGCAGACCGCCTACCTGATGGCCGAGGTCGTCGCCATCCCGCTGTCGGGCTTTCTGTCGCGCGCGCTCGGCACCCGCTTCATGTTCGCCGGCGCCGCCGCCGGCTTCACGCTGGCGAGCCTGATGTGCGGGATGTGCACGTCGATGGAGCAGATGATCGTCTGGCGCGCGATCCAGGGCTTCATCGGCGGCGGCATGGTGCCGACGGTGTTCGCCTCCGCCTTCACCATCTTTCCGCGCTCGCGCATGTCGACGATCACGCCGCTGATCGGGCTTGTGGCGACGCTGGCCCCGACCATCGGCCCGACGGTCGGCGGCTATCTCACCGATGCGTTCTCCTGGCACTGGCTGTTCTTCATCAATATCGTGCCGGGGATCGTCGTCACCGTCGCCGCGATCACCTTGATCGATTTCGATGAGCCCAACCTGTCGCTGTTCGAGGCGTTCGACTGGCTCGGACTCATTACCATGGCGTCGTTTCTCGGCGCGCTCGAATACGTGCTCGAGGAGGGCCCGCGCTACAACTGGTTCGAGGATTCGACGATCGAGCTCGCGGCCGTGGTCTCGGCGAGCTCAGCGGTGATCTTCCTCATTCGCGTCATCCTGGCGCGCAACCCAATTGTCGACCTGCGCGCCTTTCTCGACCGCAATTTCGCCGCCGGCAGCGCGTTCTCCTTCATCCTCGGCATCGGCCTCTACGGCCTGACCTATCTCTATCCGATCTATCTCGGCCAGATCCGCGGCTATAACGCGCTGATGATCGGCGAGACCATGTTCGTGTCCGGCGCCACCATGTTCTTCTGCGCGCCGGCGGTCGGCCGGCTCGTCACCCGCGTCGATCCGCGGATGATGCTCGCCGCCGGCTTCCTGATCGTGGCGGCGAGCAATTGGCAGATGACCTACGTCACCAAGGATTGGGATTTCTGGGAGCTCCTGGTGCCGCAGCTCCTGCGCGGGGTCGGCATGATGCTCGCCATCGTCCCGATCACCAATCTGGCGCTGAGCACACTCTCCCCCGACCGGCTCAAGAACGCCTCCGGCCTGTTCAACCTCACCCGCAACCTCGGCGGCGCGGTCGGGCTCGCGGCGCTCAACACCGTGCTCAACAACCGCACCGACCTGCATCTTGCCCGCCTGCACGACGCCATCACCTGGTCGCATCCGGAGGCGCTGGAGAGGCTCTCGAAGCTCGCCACGCGGATGCGCGGTTCGGATGCGCAGAACATGGCGCTCAAGCAGCTCATGGCCCTGGTGCATCAGCAAGGCGTCGTGATGGCGTTCGCCGACGTGTTCCTGCTCTTGAGCCTGCTCTTCGTCGGCTTCGCCGGCCTGGTGGTGCTGATGCGCCGCCCGCCGCAACTAGCCGGCCCGGCCCAGCCCGGCGGGCACTGACGGTACGTTGACGGACTGCGGCGATCACTCGCGCTGGCGCGTCGGCGTGCCGTAGCCGCCCGCCGTCGGCGTCTGGATGATGATCGCTTCGCCGGCGTCGATCATGGTCGCATCGCAGCCGGCGAGCTTCTCCATGCGGCCGTCCTGGCGCCGCGCCCAATTCTCGCCGACTTCGCCGTCGCCGCCGCCGGCAAGGCCGAACGGGCGGACGCGGCGATGGCCGGACAGGATGGTGCATTCCATCTTTTCCAGGAACCGGATGGTGCGGCGGATGCCGTCGCCGGCGCTCCATTGGCCGCGGCCGCCCGAGCCTTTGCGGATGTGAAAATCCTCGAGCAGCACCGGATAGCGGAACTCCAGCACTTCCGGATCGGTGAGCCGGGTGTTGGTCATGTGGGTGTGCACGGCGTCGGTGCCGGGGAATCCGGGCCCGGCCGGCGAGCCGGAGCAGATCGTCTCGTAATACTGATAGCGGGCATTGCCGAAATTGAGATTGTTCATGGTGCCCTGCGCCGCCGCCATGGCGCCGAGCGCGCCGAACAGGCAATTGGTCACTTCCTGCGAGGTCTCGACATTGCCGGCGACGACGGCGGCGGGAAATTCCGGCGACAGCATCGAGCGCTTCGGAATGATGATGCGGATCGGGCGCAGACAGCCCGCATTCATCGGGATGTCGTCATCGACCATGACGCGGAACACGTAGAGCACGGCGGCGCGCGTCACCGGCTCGGGCGCGTTGAAATTCGTCGCCAGCTGCGGGCTGGTGCCGGTGAAGTCGACCGTCGCCTCACGCCGCTTGCGATCAACGCCGATCCGCACCTTGACGACCGCGCCCTGATCCATCTCGACGCTGAATTGACTGTCATGCAGCCGGCCGATCACGCGGCGCACACTCTCGGCGGCGTTGTCCTGGACGTGGCGCATATAGGCGCGCACCACCGGAAGGGTGAAATGGCGCACCATCTTGCGCAGCTCGTGCACGCCCTTCTCGTTGGCGGCGATCTGCGCCTTGAGATCGTTGACGTTCTGCAGCGGATTGCGCGCCGGATAGCGCCCGCCGGTCAATAGCGCGTCGAGCTCGCACTCGCGGAAGCGGCCGCGCTCGACGAGCTTGAAATTGTCGATATAGACGCCCTCCTCGCCGATCGTGGTGGCATTCGGCGACATCGAACCCGGCGAGATGCCGCCGACATCGGCGTGATGGCCGCGCGAGGCGACCCAGAAGAGAATCGCCCCACCCCCTTGTGGGGAGGGGCTGGGGGTGGGGGTCGCGAGGCAATCCGGGTGTGGAGACGAACGCCGCTGCGCCCGTTTACTTCTCAGCCTCGCCTCTCGACCCCCCTCCCTACCCTCCCCCACAAGGGGGGAGGGAATAGCGAACACCGGCGTGCACACGGTGATGTCGGGCAGATGGGTGCCGCCGTTATAGGGCGCGTTGATCGCATAGACGTCGCCCGGGCGGATCCTGCGCTCGTTCTCGCGAATGATGGTCTCGACGGCGCGGTCCATCGAGCCCAAGTGCACCGGCATGTGCGGCGCGTTGGCAACGAGCGAGCCGTCGCCGTCGAACACCGCGCAGGAGAAATCGAGCCGCTCCTTGATGTTCACCGAATAGGCGGTGTTCTGCAACGCGACGCCCATCTGCTCGGCAAGCGACATAAAGAGGTTGTTGAACACTTCGAGCATCACCGGATCGGCCCTGGTGCCGATTGCCCGCGGCCGCTTAAGCTTCCTGATCCGGCGCAGCAGCAGATGGTTCTTGGCAGTCACTTCGGCGCGCCAGCCGTCTTCGACGACGACGGTCTGGTGCGGCTCGACGATGATCGCCGGGCCTTTGACCTTGTGTCCGGGCCCAAGCTCTTCGCGGGTATAGACCAGCGCGCGGTGCCATTTGCCGCCGGAGAAGAAGCGCGTGCGTCGCGCTGGCGCCGGCAGCTTCGCCTTGACGAGCGCGCGTCGGCTCTCCCGATGCGCCGCGCCGCCGCCGACTGCCTCGACCGAAACCGCCTCGATCACCAGCTCCTTGCTGCGGTCGATGAATCCGAACTGCGCCTTGTGCGCGCGCTCGAAGGCGGCTTTCATTTTCTGCAGCGTCACGAACTTCACCGCCCCCTGGAGCGGAGGGTGAAAAGTGCCGGCATCGACGATCAGCGCCGTATCGGTCCCGGCGTAACGAATATGCGCGCGCACATGGACCTTGATCTTCGCCGCCGGCACGCCCTGCCCGGCGACTTCCGCGGTCACTGCATGCGCGAGCTTGCGCGCGACGTTTGCAACCGCTTCCCGCGCCGGCGCGCCGAACGGCGCCTCGATCGCCTGCTGGCGCACGCTGCGGATGTCCGCGAGCCCCATGCCGTAGGCCGAGAGGAGCGAGGACAGCGGATGGATCAGCACGCTCCTCATGCCGAGCGCGTCGGCGACGAGGCAGGCGTGCTGGCCGCCAGCGCCGCCGAAGCAATTGAGCGTGTAGCGCATCACGTCATAGCCGCGCTGCACCGAGATTTTCTTGATCGCGTTCGCCATGTTTTCGACCGCGATCTTGATGAAGCCGTCGGCGACCTCCTCGCCCGAGCGGCCGTCGCCGATCTCCTTCGCCAGCGCCGCGAATGCGGCGCGCACCGCCTCGGCATCGAGCGGCTCGTCCTGCCGCGGGCCGAAGATCTTCGGGAAGAAATCGGAAATGAGCTTGCCGACCATGACATTGGCGTCGGTGACGGCGAGCGGGCCGCCGCGGCGATAGCATTTCGGTCCGGGATTGGCGCCGGCGGAATCCGGGCCGACGCGAAAGCGCGCGCCGTCGAAATGCAGGATCGAGCCGCCGCCCGCTGCCACGGTATGAATGAGCATCATCGGCGCGCGCATGCGCACGCCGGCGACCTCGGTCTCGAAGGCGCGCTCGTATTCACCGGCAAAATGCGACACGTCGGTCGAGGTGCCGCCCATGTCGAAGCCGATGAGCCGGGCGAAGCCGGCCTGCCGGCCGGCTTCCGCCATGCCGACGACGCCGCCGGCGGGTCCGGAGAGGATCGCGTCCTTGCCGCGGAACAGCTCCGCGGCAGTCAGGCCGCCGGACGACATCATGAACATCAGACGCGCTTTCCCCCCTCCCCCCTGTGGGGAGGGGTTGGGGGTGGGGGTCGAGAGGTAACGCACGTGCGTCGACGCCTGCGTACTTCCTCCCGACCCCCCACCCTTGCCCTCCCCCACAAGGGGGGAGGGACTTAGCTCCTGCGCCACTTGCGCGACGTAGCGGCGCAGGATCGGCGAGAGGTAAGAATCGACCACGGTGGTGTCGCCGCGGCTGACGAGCTTGATCAGCGGCGAGACTTCGTGGCTTGCCGAGACCTGCGCAAAGCCGCGCTCGCGCGCGAGCGCCGCGATCTGCCGCTCGTGCTCGCCATAGCGGTAGGCGTGCATGAGCACGATGGCGACGGCGCGAATGCCGTCCGCCTCGGCGCGGGTAAGCTCGGCGCCGACCGCGTCGAGATCGAGCGGCCGCTCGACGGTGCCGTCGGCGCGCACGCGCTCGTCGACCTCGGCGACACGCGCGTAGAGCATGTCCGGCTTGATGATGTGCCGGGCGAAGATCTTCGGCCGCGCCTGGTAGCCGATGCGCAGCGCGTCGCGGAAGCCCTTGGTGATGAGGAGGAGCGTGCGCTCCCCCTTGCGCTCGAGGAGCGCGTTGGTCGCGACCGTCGTTCCCATCTTGACCGCGCCGATGCGTGCGGTCGGTATCGGCTCGCCCAGCCGCAGACCAAGGAGGCGCCTGATGCCCTCGACCGCCGCGTCGCGATAGGCTTCCGGGTTTTCCGAGAGAAGCTTGTGGACCGCGAGCCTGCCGTCTGGGCTGCGGCCGATCACATCGGTGAAGGTGCCGCCGCGATCGATCCAGAATTCCCAAAGCCCCGGCATGTGCTGACGATAACCCCAATAACGTCATTGCCGGGCTTGACCCAGCAACCCATGCGGCGATGAGGCAGCATGGACCCCCGGGTCAAGCCCGGGGGTGACGACGGGCAAGCTACTTTGCGGCCGTGTCCCGCGCCAGGATGCCGGCAATCGTCCTGATCTCGTTGCGGGCGTATTTGGGCAGGCCGGCGCTGATCGATTCGCCGGAATTGAACGAGGATTTTCCCATCAGCACCTGCGCCGGCACCAGGTTGCGCAGCACCGGCACGTTCTCAAATTCCTTTTTCTTCTCGAGCACGCCAGCCTCGATCGCGAGCGCCATGAAGGCGGTGACTACCGTTTTCTTCGGGTCGGCCGGATCGGCCTGGAACACGGCGAGGAACTTGCCGAACTTCATGATCTGATTGATGTAGAAGAGGTTCTGCTCGAGCGCGCCGACGACCGGCGCATCGAGCGTGGTGAGCTCCCTGAGCCCGGCCTGGTCGACGTCGGGCCCGGAGAGCGCCGACAGCTCGCTCTGGAAATCGATGTGATCGGAGATCTTCTTGGCGCTGTCGCGCAGCTTGTTGGCGAGCAGGATGCCGATTGGAATCTTGCCTTCGAGCTTGTAGGTCGACTCGATGCAGATCAGCGCCGCGCGCCCGGTGCACCATTTGCGCTCCGGATTGTCGTTGCCGAGGCCGTGCTGGTCGGTCAGCGGCAAGACATCGGTTGCGGCGATGACCTTGTGCTTGATCGCCGGATCGATGCGCTCGAGGAACGGCAGCGTCACATAGCGCGAAAGCTCGAGCGCCGCCGGCGGCTTGTCGAGGGCAAAGCGCGCCTGCGCGACATAGATGTCGAGCTTCTGGATCGCCGGTCCCGTCTCCGCCTTCGCCTCGGACTTGGGATCCAGCTTGGCGTCGGACTTCTGGTCCGGCTTGCCGCCCGAGCCGGCGGCCGCGGCCGCGCCGGCGCCGGCTTTGGCCGCGGACTCGTCGGGCGGCTCGACATAGTCCGCAAACAACGCCAAGAATTTCTTCTCGTTCGGCCGGGCGCGCGCCCAGTCGTCGAAATGGATGAGATCGGCCTCGCCGGCGGCGCCGCCGCCATCCTGGTCGCTGAAGGCGATCACGCCGGGCTTGAGCTGCGCCACGTTGAGGCTTCGCGCCGAACCGACATCCTCGATGCGAAAATCTTGCGCGGGCGCAGCGCAGACCGAGCCGAGCAGGCCGACGAGCACGGTGGCGTGCCGCATCCACATTCGCAATTGCTCTTCGCGGCGCGCCGTCAGTTGACGCGTCCGCCCCAGAAATAATCAGGATCGCGGCGCACGTGCGCGCGCGGGTCATCGGCTTCCGGTGGCGTAAACAGGCCGCGCGCCATCGGCCGCGACACCGGCGGCGGCGGCGGCGGCGCCTGCTGCCAGCCGTGCGACGGATAATAGGAGCTCCCCGCCGACCAGGCGCTCGGGGCGCCCGCGCCCCAATTGCCCCAGCCTGGATCGACCTGCTGTTCCGCGCGCGAGGTATAGGCGTCCTCGCGCGACACCAGCTGATATTGCGTCTCGTCGAACCTGCCGTCGGGGCCGAGGCGGAAATGCTCGACGAAGCCGCCGCGCCCGGCGGTAACCCGGTCGCCGCTGACATAGTCGATCGGCAGGTCGACCAGATGGCGCTGCGCCTCCGCCGAGGGCCCGCTGAGCGGCGCCTTGGGCGCAATCCCTTGCGCCCACACCGCATTGATGATCGGCTCGAAGATCGGCAAAGCGACGCGCGCCCCGGTTTCGCTTGAGCCGAGCGAGCGCCGCTTGCCGTCGCCATTGTCGTAGCCGACCCACACCGCGACGGTCACGTCGTTGGTGAAGCCGATGAACCAGCCGTCGACCGAATCCTCGGTCGTTCCGGTCTTGCCGGCGACGTAGGGCGACAGCGCGGCGATGGCGCGCGCGGTGCCGCGGGCCACCACGCCCTGCAGCATGGTCTTGAGCTGATAGAACGAGGTGCGGTCGGCGGCGCCGATCCAGGGCGGCGGATCGTTGGGATGCTGGTAGACGGTCTTGCCGTCGGCCTCGATCGAGTCGATTGCGTGCGGCTGCGGCCGCGCGCCCTCATTCGCCACCGCCGCGTAGAAGGCGGCGAGATCGATCATGCGGACCGGCTGGGCGCCGAGCACGAACGGATAATAGCGCACGCAGTCGGTATAGATCTTGGCCGCGACGGCGGTGGCGCAGACGTCGTCGAGGCTCTGCTCCGGCAGCTGGTCGATGCCGCCGTCGAGGAGCCGCGCGGTAATGACGTTGCGCGAATATTCGAGCCCGCGCCGCAAGGTGAAGATGCTGCCGGAATTATAGTCGGCGTTGCGCGGGCTCCAGAAATCCTCGGCGCGCGCGAAGCCGCCCTCCTCGCGGGCGATGGTCTCGCGGCCGTCGCCGCCGGAGCTGCTGATCGGCGGCAGCGTGATCGGCTCGTCGCGAATGAGCGTGTTCGGCTGCAGGCCCTTCTGCAGCGCGGTCAAATAGGTGAGCGGCTTGATCGCCGAGCCGGGCTGGCGCTGCGTCTGCGCGGCGCGATTGAGCTGGCTCAGCGGATAGGAAAAGCTGCCGGCCATGGCGAGGATGCGGCCGGTCTTGTTCTCGAGCACCAGCGCCGCGCCTTCGACCGTCGGCCGCACCCGCAGCTGGGCGACGGCGCCACTTGAGGACGCGGCTCCGGTTGCCGCGGCCTTGCCTTTGGGCGGCGCTTTCGGCGCCTTGCCGCCGATGACCCGGACATAGACCACGTCGTAGAGATTGAGGCTGCGCCTGATCTGCGCGCTAAAGGCCATCAGCGGCAGGACGCGGCCGTCGGCGAGGCCGACGCGGATCGCGTCGTCGCCGCGCTGCCTGCCGCCCTTCTCCAGCACAACAGCTTCGTCCCAATGCACGTCGTAGAGCGGCAGGTGCAGGTTCTGCAGCGCCTGCTGCCAGGCCGGCAAAGCCGTCGCGCCGGCGGCGTTCGCGTCCTTGCCGCCGGCGAGTTTCTGCACCGCGTCGGCGAGGTTGGCCTCGGCACCGCGAAACTGCATGCGGCCGGAGGCGATCTCGTAATGCGCCAAGCCCTCCTGCAGCGCCGCTTCGGTATCGCGCTGCAGCGCCGCGTTGATGGTCGAGTGCACCGTATAGGGTTGCGCGGTCAAGCTCGCGACGCCGTCGGCCTTCGCCTCGCGGCCGAGATAATCGACATAGTGGAAGCCGCTGTCGCGGTGCGGCCGCTCGAAGGCGACGAGCTTTGGCGGTGCGGCGAGCGCCGCCTCCTTCTGCGCGGCGCTGATGACGCCGTCCTCCTGCATGCGGCCGAGCACGTAGGTCAGACGCTCCCGAGCGCGGTCGGGATGGCGGTCGGGATTAAAGAAACTCGGCCCCTTAAGCAGGCCGGCGAGCATCGCGCCTTCGGCCAAGCTCAGCGTCTTCGCCGATTTGCCGAAATAGCTGCGCGCCGCCATCTCGACGCCCCAGGCGCCGCGGCCGAGATAGGCGGAGTTCAGATAGAGCTCGAGGATGTCCTGCTTGCTGAGCGTGCCTTCGAGCCGCGAGGCGACGATCATCTCGCGGATCTTGCGCTCATAGGTGACGTCCTCGCCGACCAGGAGATTCTTGACCACCTGTTGGGTGATGGTCGAGCCGCCCTGCGGCCGGCCGGGTTCGGCGAGATTGCCGATGAAGGCGCGGATGATGCCGCGTTCGTCGACGCCGTGATGCTGGAAGAAACGCCGGTCCTCGGCGGCGACGAAGGCTTTCTGCACGAAGTCCGGAATATCGGCGAGCGCGACCCAGACGCGGCGGTTGCCGGGCTCGAACACGTCGGCGAAACGCGCGCCCTTGCCGTCGAGTACCACGCTCAGGCTGGGCAGCTTGCGGCCCTTGAGCCGGCTGTGATCGGGCAGGTCGGCGGCGGCATTGTTGAAGAAGGTGATCACTGCGGCAAGGTCGACCGGGCTCGGCACATCCTCGTTCTTGCAGAAGCGGCGGTAGGCGGTGTTGAGGTCGCTGAAGTTGATGCCGTGGAACGCCTTGATGTCGGCGCCGGCGCCGAGCGCCTTGGGGTCGTCGAGCGCGGTCGCGATCAGCTCGTCGAGATTGATCGACTCGATGTCGAAGGCCTGACGCATATGGGCGCAGCCGGCGCGCAGGATCTGCACCACTTCGTCCTGGTCCTTGGCCGGGTCGAATTGGGTCTTCACCGCCTGCGGCTGCGTCATCACCTGGCTCAGCGCGAGCGCGGTGGCGAAAATCTTGACGAGGATGGTTTCCATTGCGCGGGGGCGGGCACTGCCGGTTCGAGGGTCGTTATCGTGCGGCGGAGGTTATCGCGCGACGCTGGGGAGAGGACCCGACAGGGATATAGCGTCAGATGCGTTCATGACATCCTTACAATCCTTACAAAAAGACTTTTTTACGGGTCTTTCGGGCCGTCTTCGGGCGGGCGTCCCGCCGCCCCCGTCCGGCAACGCACCCGGCGGCGTCCGGTTCGATATCTCGTTGCGCGTCAAGGCCAATTGCACGCCCTGCCGCTTACTTTTCTGCCGGCGCCAATACCGCGAAATGCCCGCGCCGCTGCAGGAAGCCGAGCAGCAGCAGGCTCGGCAGGCCGGCCGCCGCGCAGATCGCGAAGAAGGCTGGCCATCCGGCTGCGTTAGCGATAAAGCCCGCGCCCGAGGACAGATAAGTGCGGCCGAAGGCCGCGAGCGCGGTCAAGAGCGCAAACTGGGTCGCGGTATGCAGCGGGTTGCGACAGAGCGCCGAAAGGTAGGCGACGAAGATCACCGTGCCGATGGCGCTGGTGAAATTTTCGACCACGATGGCGAAGGTGAGCCAGGCGGCGTCGCGCCCGACGATCGCCTGCCAGGAGAACGCCAGCGCTGCGACTGCCTGCAGCGCGCCGCCGATCCACAGGCTCTTGGGCAGCGAATAGGCCCGCGCCACAAAGCCACCGGCGAAGCCGCCGACGAGCGTCGCGGCGAGGCCGACGCCCTTGATGATCGCGGCGTATTCGTTGCGCGAAAAGCCGAGATCGATCACGAACGGCGCGGTCAGCGCGCCGGCGAGCGCGTCGGTGAACTTGAACAGAACCACGAAAGCGAGCGCGTAGAGCGCGAGATCGCGGCCGAGGAATTCGGCGAAGGCGCCGGCGGCGGCGGTGGCGATGCGCTTGAGCGGGTTGTCATGTTCGACGGCGGCCTGGTGCGCCGCCGCGGCTTCGGCCGAGCGCTGCGGCTCGGTGGCGACGAGCGTCGTCGCAACGCCAATGAGGGCGAGCGCCGCCATCGCCGCATAGCCGGCGCTCCAGGCGGCGTGGTGGGCGAGGCCGAGACCGGACTGGAAACCGCTGACCAGGAAGAGCGCGCCCGCGGTCGAGGCCAGCATGCCGATGCGGTAGGCGGCGACGTAGGACGCCATGCCCGCCGCCTGCTCGCTCTCATCGAGGCTCTCGACGCGGAACGCATCGACGACGATGTCCTGCGTCGCCGAGGCGGCGGCGACGAGGAGCGCGCCAACCGCGACGACGAGCGGCGAAGCCGCCGGATCGCAGGCACCGAGAAAGACGATCGCGGCAATGAGCAGAAGCTGCGCCAGCAGGAGCCAGCCGCGGCGGCGGCCGAAGCGCCGCGACAGCACCGGCACGTCGAGCGCATCGACCAGCGGCGCCCAGAGGAATTTGAGCGTGTAGGGCGTGCCGACGAGCGCAAACAGGCCGATGGTGCCGAGATCGACGCCGACTTCACGCATCCAGACGAGAAGCGTCGAGCCCGATAGCGCGAGCGGCAGGCCCGAGGAGAAGCCGAGAAACGCGACGATGAGCACGCGCCGCTTGAGATAGACGGCGAGCGTCTCCGCGAAGGAGCGGCGAGGCAAAGGTGCGACAGTGTCGGCGGCGTCAGGCGTCACGGCCATGCGGATGGCCTAGTAGATTTGACGACGACTGGCCAACGTCATTCCGGGGCGGCCAGAACGGCCGAGCCCGGAATCCATAATCGCAGCGCGTAAACTCGTGCACCGGGTCAAATCCTCGCGTTTCGTGGTTATGGATTCCGGGTTCCTCGCTTTCGCGAGGCCCCGGAATGACGGCTACTCCCCCGCCTCCAGCCTGCGGACCCGGCCGCTAATCAAGTTGGCGCCTTGCTCGGCCGCCTCGCCGCCGAGCTCGACCTCGCGGATGCGCTCGCCGCGCGTTTCGATCTTGTCGACCGAAATCAGCGCCTGGCGGATGTCCTCGTTCGACTGGTTGAAATGCGCCTGCAGCTTGCGCACGCGCTCGCCGAGAAGGCCGACATCCTTCATCAACAGCCCGACCTCGTCGCGGATCTCCCCGGCCGCCTCGCGCATGCGCGCATCCCGCTGGATCTGCTGGATGACGTGGATCGCGATCATCAACAGCGAGGGCGAGACGATGACCACCTTGGCGCGGAACGCCTTCTGCACGATGTCGTCGAAGCGGTCATGGAGCTCGGCATAGACCGATTCCGACGGCACGAACATGAAGGCGAGCTCCTGAGTCTCGCCGGGGATGAGGTATTTGCCGGCAATGTCGCTGACGTGGCGGGCGACGTCGCTGCGCAGTCGCTGCGCCGCGGCTCTGCGCTCGTCGTCCGACTTCGCCTCGCGATAGGCGGTGACCGCCTCGAGCGGAAATTTGGCGTCGATCACAAGCGGCCGCTTGTCGGGCAGGAACACGCAGCAATCCGGCCGGGTGCGGTTCGACAGCGACGGCTGGAAGGCGTAGGCGCCCTTGGGCAGGCCGTCCTGGATGATCGCCTCCATCTGGCCCTGGCCGAAGGCGCCGCGCGACTGCTTGTTGGCAAGCACGCTCTGCAGCGAGGTCACCTGCGTCGCAAGCTCGGTGATGTTCTTTTGCGCGCGGTCGATCACCGCGAGCCGCTCGTTGAGCCGCTGCAGATTCTCGGCGGTGTTCTGCTTGGTCTTCTCGAGCGAATCGCCGAGCCGGTGCGAGACCGAATCGAGCCGGTCGTTGACCGTATGCTGCAGCTGCAATTGGCCTTTGGCGAGGAGGCCGATCATCGCCTCGAGCCGTCCGGCGGCGTCGGTTTGCGCCCGCGCGAGCTCGTCCATCACCGCGGCATGCGCCTTCCCGGG
>Ga0187769_10000572_pt1 | contig 20215 bp, 17 predicted proteins | sample 0116_SJ02_MP02_1_FD_133140 | JGI IMG/M metagenome (GOLD analysis project Ga0187769, IMG submission 133140) | Tropical peat soil microbial communities from peatlands in Department of Meta, Colombia - 0116_SJ02_MP02_10_MG | ecosystem: Environmental > Terrestrial > Soil > Wetlands > Peat | place... | reverse complement strand
GCTTTGTGGTCGGCGGGCCAAAGAACCGCTGTTTGGTGAGCGTTCAGCCCAGCAGCGCTGCCTGACTGCGGCAAAACCGGCTCGGCGCACACATTGTGCGCGGCGCGAATGGCCACCGCGCATCGTGTTTACTGGTTTCTTTGCGCTGAGCGTTCAGCCCTTCTTGAGCGGTTGAGCCGATGAATTTTGTCGACGAAGCACGCATTGAAGTTAGCGGCGGCCGCGGAGGTAACGGCTGTGCGTCATTTCGCCGTGAAAAATTCATTCCCAAAGGCGGCCCCGACGGCGGAGACGGCGGCAGGGGCGGCAGTGTTTTTGGCGTTGCGGACCGTAACCTTAATACGCTGATCGAGTACCGCTATCAGCGCAAGCATGCCGCTGGCAGCGGCGAGCATGGGCGCGGGTCGGATTGCTTCGGCGCGAGCGGCTCGGACCTGGAGTTGCCGATGCCCGTTGGCACGGTGGTGCACGACGAGGACACCGGGGAAATCGTTGCCGACCTGGCCGAGCACGGCCAGCGGGCGCTTCTTGCCGCTCGTGGTGCGGGCGGCTTGGGTAATCTTCACTTTAAATCCAGTACGAATCGCGCCCCGCGCCAACATACGGCCGGAGAAGCGGGGCAGCAACGCCGGCTGCGCCTGGAACTAAAGGTGCTTGCTGATGTGGGACTGCTCGGCGCGCCCAACGCCGGCAAATCGACGCTGCTTGCGGCGGTCTCCAACGCGCGTCCAAAAATCGCTGACTATCCTTTCACCACGATGCACCCGTATCTGGGAGTCGTGCGTCAAGAGGCGGGAAAAGGTTTTGTCGTTGCCGATTTGCCGGGACTTATCGAAGGTGCGGCCGAGGGAGCCGGCCTGGGCCACCGCTTTTTACGTCATGTGAGCCGAACGCGCCTGTTGCTTCACGTCCTGGACGTTGCCCCGTTTGACGCAACGCTCGATCCGGTTTCGCAAGCGCGCGCGATTTCCTCGGAACTGCGTAAATTTGACCCGACGCTGCTGCGCAGGCCGCGCTGGTACGTTTTAAACAAGATGGATCTGGTGCCCCCATCGGAGCGCGACGCGTTGATTGCGCGATTGCGTCGGCGCCTGCGCTCGAAGGCACCGATATTTGCAATTTCGGCGGTAACCGGCGAAGGTTGCCGGGACTTGATGTGGGCCGTGCAGCGTTTTTTGGAGGGACGAGGTTCGCCTGTGGCAAGAAGGCCACAGACCGCAACGCCCGATAGGCCTTTGGCGCAAAAGACGTTGCCGGTCGTCGCTTTGGCCCAGCGGGTCCTGACGTGAGCGCCATCGTGGGCGAAGCGCGCTTTGCGCGCACCGTGGTCAAGGTCGGCAGCAGCTTGGTCACCAACGACGGGCAAGGCCTGGATCTTGCGGCAATTTCACGGTGGGCCGGCCAAGTCGCCGCCCTGAGGTCCTTGGGAAAACAGGTGTTGCTGGTCTCCAGCGGGGCAATCGCGGAGGGCATGCAGCGGCTTGGATGGACGCGTCGACCCGAGGAGGTACATGAGTTGCAGGCTGCCGCTGCAGTGGGCCAGATGGGTTTGGCGCAGGCCTATGAGAGCTGCTTTGGCGCCTTGGGTTTGCGCACCGCACAGGTTTTGCTCACGCACGCGGATCTGGTCGATCGCGCACGCTACCTGAACGCCCGCTCGGCGCTGCTCACGCTACTCGATCTAGGAGTCATACCGGTGATCAACGAAAACGACACCGTGGTGACGGACGAGATCAAGTTTGGCGATAACGACACTCTTGCAGCGCTGGTGACCAACCTTGTTGAAGCCGACGTGCTGGTCATTCTGACCGATCAGCAGGGGCTGTTTGACGCCGATCCGCGCCTCGTACCGCAAGCGCGGCTGGTGCAAAGCGCTGCCGCCGGCGACCCGCAACTGGAGCGGTACGCGGGCGGCGCGGGCAGCGCCATCGGCCGCGGCGGGATGCTCAGCAAGGTGCTCGCGGCAAAGCGCGCCGCGCGTAGTGGGGCCGCGACCATTATTGCCTGCGGGCGCGAGCCCGATGTGCTGCTGCGCTTAGTGCAGGGCGAGTCAATCGGCACGACGTTAAGCGCCGCATTGCCCAAGCGCGCCGCGCGCAAGCAATGGATCGCCGACCATCTGCAGACCAAAGGGCGCGTCACGATCGACGCAGGCGCCGCCACTGCACTATGTCACCAAGGCAAGAGCCTGTTGCCCATTGGGGTGGTCGAGGTAAGCGGCAGTTTCGCACGCGGCGACGTCATTTCGTGTATCGACGCCAGCGGACGGGAGGTTGCCCGCGGACTGGTCAATTATTCCAGCGCCGAAGCGAGCCTTATCGCGCGCCGCTCAAGTGCCGACATTGCGCAGGTGCTTGGCTTCATGGAAGAGCCCGAGCTCATACACCGCGATAACCTGGTGCTGCTGTGAGGCGCGCATCGCCACGGCTGCAGCGCGCGCACTCAGGGCCTATGCTGTCGCGCAGCATTTCGGCGCGATGTCGGCGAGAAAACGAACCGAGATAATTCTCGCAGCGCCTGCTCGTAGACGCGGCGCTTGAATTCGATCACCGAATCCATCGGAATCCAATATTCGCTCCAGCGCCAGGCGTCAAACTCGGGTTTCTCGCTTCGACGCAGACACACATCACAGTCGCGACCGAGCAAGCGAAGCAAATACCAGATCTGCTTTTGTCCGCGGTAATTTCCGCGCAATTCGCGCCGTATCCACTGCTCGGGCACTTCGTAACGCAACCAGTCTCGCGTGCGGGCGAGAATCTTCACGTGCTCACTCTGCAAACCGATTTCTTCGTAGAGCTCGCGGTACATCGCTTGCTCGGGCGACTCGCCGTGCTTGATCCCACCCTGGGGAAATTGCCAAGAATGCTGTTTTACTCGCTTTCCCCAGAATACCTCGCTGCGTTCGTTGAGCAGGATGATGCCGACGTTGGGGCGGTACCCATCCTTGTCCAGCATGCCATCACCTGAAGCTATATCATCTGCGACCCATTATATGGCCCGAAACAGCGGTCGGAAAACGGAATGAATCGGCGATGCGCGCCTCGCAATTCTTGATTTGCACCCAAAAAGAAGCGCCTGCGGACGCGGAAATTGTCAGCCAGAAGCTGATGCTGCGTGCAGGAATGATCCGACGGCTTGCGGCGGGAATCTATAGCTATTTGCCTCTGGCCCTGCGCTCCATCCGGCGCATCGAGGCGATCATTCGGGAAGAAATGAACCGAGCCGGTGCCATGGAACTGCTCATGCCCGTTGTGCAGCCGGCTGAGCTCTGGATGGAATCGGGACGCTGGGAAAAATACGGGCCGGAGCTCTTGCGGGTCAAGGACCGACACCAGCGGGATTTCGTTCTGCAGCCGACTTCCGAGGAAGTCATAACCGATATCGCGCGCCAGGAAATTCGTAGCTACCGTCAGCTTCCTGCAAATTTTTACCATATTCAGACGAAATTTCGCGATGAACGTCGGCCGCGGTTTGGCCTCATGCGGGGCCGAGAGTTCACGATGAAGGATGCCTATTCCTTTGATCGCGACATTGCATCGGCGCATCGCAGCTATCAGAAGATGTTCGAGACATACGAGCGCATTTTTTCGCGCATGGGGCTGCGATTTCGCGCCGTCACCGCCGACACCGGCGCAATCGGAGGGACGCGTTCGCACGAGTTTCAGGTCATCGCCGAAAATGGCGAGGACGCAATCGCGTACTGCCCGCAGGGCGACTACGCGGCCAACGTTGAACTGGCCGAGGCGCTCGCGCTGCTTTCGGAGCGTGCTCCGGCGCGCGAGCCGTTGCGTAAGATGGCAACGCCGAACCGCGCACGCTGCCTCGATGTTGCCGAATTTCTTGCAGTGCCGCTGCAGCAGGTCGTCAAATCTTTGGTTGTCGCGGTTGACCAAGCCGACGCTGCACCGAAGATCTTTCTTTTGTTATTGCGCGCCGACCACGAGCTTAACGAGGTCAAGACCGGCAAACTTCCAGGCCTTGCAGGCGGTTGGCGCTTTGCCAGCGATGCTGAGATTGCGGCCGCATTCGGTTCTTCGCCGGGCTACCTTGGTCCGGTATTTGCACGTGCGCCGCACACTGCGGTGCAGGTGATTGCCGACCGAACGGTTGCCTTTATGAGCGACTTCGTCTGTGGCGCGAACGAAGAGGGCTACCATTTCACGGGAGTTAATTGGGGCCGCGACCTGCCCGAACCCGATCGTACGGCGGACCTGCGCAACGTTGTGTCAGGCGACCCCTCGCCTGACGGCAAGGGACGATTGGCAATACAGCGCGGCATCGAAGTCGGTCACGTGTTTTACCTGGGCACAAAGTATTCGGAGAGTCTGCATGCGAGCTTCCTCGATGAAGAGGGCCGCGCACAGCTTTTTGAAATGGGTTGCTACGGCATCGGGGTCACGCGCTTGCTCGGCGCGGCGATCGAACAAAACCACGATGCACGCGGCATCGTGTGGCCCGAGCCAATTGCTCCTTTTTCGGTAGTGATCTGCCCGGTAAACTATCAGCAATCGCAGCTCGTGCGATCGGCGGCCGACGCCTTGTATCAGGCCTTGCTGCACGCCGGGGTCGATGTGTTGCTCGATGATCGTGGCGAACGCCCAGGAGCCATGTTCGCAGATGCCGAACTGATCGGAATTCCCCACCGGATAACAATCGGAGAGCGTGGCATGAAGCTCGGGCAGTTCGAATATGCGCCGCGCGCTACCTTGGAGGTTGCGCCAGTTGACAGTGCAAGCGCGGTAAAGTTTCTCCTTGAGCGCCTTGTCCGCTAAAACGCGCCGCGCCCAGCGCCGCCGATTTGCCGCGCTCGGCCTTTTGCTGCCGATCTTGCCAGGTACAAGCTGGGCCGGCGCCCAGCAATACGAGACGCTTGCCGACTCCGTTCGCGGCGCTTTGGCGGCGCAGATTGCTGACAGCTCACCGCCGATTCGGCAGTTTGCCAGCGCTGAGGCGCGCGAGGCCTTTGAACATTGGGTGGTTCAGATGTCGGCGCGTCTGATCGCGCGCTTGCCCGAAAAGCGCAACCGCACCGACTTGCTGCAGTGTTTGGATTACGAGTGCACCCGTGCGGGCCTGGATCGGCAAATGGTGCTCGGATTGATCCAGGTGGAAAGTAATTTTCGCAAGTACGCGATTTCCGACGTGGGTGCCCGTGGGCTGATGCAGGTGATGCCGTTTTGGACCGCGCTCATTGGCGACGGCAACGTGCGCCGGTTGTTCGAAATGCGAACCAACCTTCGTTACGGCTGCGTCATCTTGCGCCATTATTTGGACTCCGAACGAGGCGATCTGTTTCGGGCCCTTGGACGCTATAACGGCAGTGTCGGGCAGGCGGCCTACCCCAGCTCGGTTCTCGCCGCTTGGAGGGGCGACTGGAATTACCCGTAAAGCACAAGTGCCGTCAGGCGGTTTGCTAGCGCTGCGGCAACTTCGCAGCAGCAAGCCGGCAACAGCCTAATGTCGCCGCGCGTGGCCACCGGTATGGGGCGATCCGGCCATCGAGCCAAATGCGCGCATCATTTTTGCCAGTCCCCCTTTGCGCATTTTCTTCATCAACGCGCTCATCTGGTCGTATTGCGCCAGCAAGCGGTTGACCTCCTGGACCGGAACGCCGGCGCCACTGGCAATGCGCCGCTTGCGCGATGCCTTTACCAGCTCGGGTTTGCTGCGCTCGTCGGGGGTCATCGAATTCAGTATTCCTTCCATGCGGCGCACCTGGCGTTCTGCTTCGCGCGGATTGACCTGACCGGCGGCTTGGGCGAATTGCGCCGGCAGCTTCTCGAGTAGGCCGCCGAAACCTCCCAGGCGGCGCATCTGGGCGATTTGTTCGCGAAAATCATTCAAGTCAAAACGTGCGCCCGACTGCATGCGCTGGGCGAGCTTCTCGGCAGCACCGATATCAAGGGAGCTTTTGACTTCTTCGACCAGCGCGACGATATCGCCCATGCCCAGCACCCGCCCGGCCATGCGCTCTGCATCAAAAGGCTCCAGGCCTGTGAGTTTCTCCCCGGTGCCCGCAAACTTGATGGGTTTACCGGTGATGTGCGTCACGGAAAGGGCAGCGCCGCCGCGCGCATCCCCGTCAAGCTTGGTAAGGATGATTCCCGTCAAGGGCAGACGTGAGCCGAAGGTTGCGGCGGTATTGACCGCGTCCTGGCCCAGCATTGCGTCGACAATGAGCAAGGTCTCCACGGGTCGCAAAGCCGCGTGCAGCTGCGCAATTTCCTCCATCATGGGCTCGTCGATCGTCGTTCGTCCGGCCGTGTCAACCAGCACAACATCGAGCAGATGGCGACGCGCGTGCGCAAGGGCTGCCTGGGCGATTTGCACCGGAGGCATTTGCGCTGGCGTGGGAAAGAACTCGATTTGGGCCTGTTGGCAGACCAATTGCAGCTGCGCGATGGCCGCCGGACGATAGACGTCAGTGGAAACCGCAAGCACTTTCTTGCGCCGCTCGGTCGATAACCAGCGGCCAAGCTTGCCGCTAGTCGTTGTTTTGCCGGCTCCTTGTAATCCCGCGAGCAAGATTACGGCGGGAGGTTGCGTTGCAAGGTCCAACTCGCGCTGCTTTTGCGGCAGATCACCACCCATCAGCCGGACCAGCTCACGGTGTACGACGCCCACCAGTGCTTGGCCGGGCGTCAGGCTGCCGATGACATCCTGGCCCAGGGCATCTTCGCGGACCCGGGCGATGAAATCGCGTACGACGGGCAGCGCCACGTCGGCCTCGAGCAGCGCCAGGCGCACCTCGCGAAGCGCCTCCTGCATGTTGGCTTCTGTCAAGCGAGCCTGTCCACGAACCTGCTTAACGATGCGGGCCAATCGGTCCGTCAGTTGATCGAGCATCGCATTGTTCCCCGTGCGCGCGTGGTATATAGACGCGCTATGCAAATAGGCGCATTTTACGGGTGGGCGCACTTTACGGTCGCGGCGGCCTACCTAGTGGTTGCTTACCGCTGCTGGGTGGCTTTGCACCGGGGCGATGACGTGCGGCCATCGGGCTTAGTAGGAATTCTTTTGGCAGCGGCCGTCATCGGTCATGCCACGCTGCTTGTGCAGGACGTTATTGGCACCGGGGGTTTGCGCTTTGGCTTCTCCCAGGCCCTTTCGGCAACCTTCGTCATCGCTTGCGGTTTGTTGTGGATCGAGGGGTTCTTTGTTTCATTGGTCGGCCTGTATGCGCTCTTGACGCCGCTCGCGGCGATCACCTTATTGCTGCCTTTAGTGTTTCATGGGATCGCGCTGGCGGCAGAAGGGAGCTCGCTTGCACTGCGCGTGCACCTGGCTGTCTCGGTGCTGGCCTACAGCCTTTTTACGGTCGCTGCGCTGCACAGCGTGCTGATGACCTCGATCGACCGGTATTTGCACCAGCCTTTGCGCGAATCTTCTGGGGCGTTGGGCCCGCTTTTGTCACGCATGCCACCGCTGCTGGCGCTGGAGTCCTTGCTGTTTCGGCAGCTTGCCGCCGGTTTTGTGCTGCTCACGGCTTCCCTTGCGAGCGGGATCATTTTCTCCGAGGAACTTTTCGGCCGACCGCTGCGCTTTGATCACAAGACGCTCTTTGCCATCATCGCATGGTGCGTTTTCGCCGGACTTTTGGTCGGGCGCTATGCTTTTGGATGGCGCGGACGGGTCGCCCAACGCTGGCTTTTCGTGGGATTCCTGATGTTGCTGCTGGCCTATATTGGCAGCCGATTCGTTTTCGAAGTCGTATTGGGCAGAGTATGGGTGTGATGCGCTTGCTCTTTTGGGCGCTGATTGGAGTCCTGGCGTACCTTGCCTTGCGCCGCCTGGCGCGTGATGGCCAGCCGGGCGGGCGCGGGCGGCCTGGGTCGAGCCGGGCGGCCGAGGACATGGTGCGCTGTGCTGTCTGCGGGCTGAACCTGCCAAAATCCGAGGCTCTGCCACTGGACGGACGCTGGGCCTGCTGCGCGGAGCATGCCCGGCAGCAACCGCCGGCGGCGCAATCATGATCGATGCAGCGCTGCGCATAGCTTTTGACCGCGGCGCGCGAGGCCCCGGTTGCAGACCACTGTGATGAACTCGACAAGCAAACCCCCACGTGGCGAGCGCGCTGCAAGCGCCAAAGCATCGGCCCAGCTGATGCGTGTAGAGCCGGCCTGGGGAACGCTTTACGCCTTGGCGTTGGCCCGTGTCCTGGTGACGGCCTTCGTGCTGCTGTCGGCAATTGTGTTCGCTACGCCGCTGGCAAGTCGCCTAAGCGGTGCAAGCGTTTCGGAAATCGTCGTTGGATTGGCCACATACTTTGGCATCGCCATCGCCATGGCACTGGCTTCTTTGTATTACCGGCGCCATTTCCTGGGGCAATTGAGCGCACAGCTTGCTGTGGACTTGATCATGGCCACGGTCCTTGTCGTTCTGGGCGGCGGAATGCGCAGCGAGTTCGTCGTCTTTTATTTGGTCCCAATTGCCGGCGCCTCGCTCATGTTGCCCACCAGCGCGGCGTTTTTCACGACTTCGATTGCGGTCTTGTTCCTTCTAAGCGATGCCGTCTTGCGCGGCTTGCGGGAGCAACATGCCGAAACGCAACTCTTCCAGGCCGGCCTGTACGGGGCGGCGCTGTTCGGTCTGACCGGGTTGTTGCGACTGCTCTCGGCGCGGCTAAACAAGCAGGAACAGTTGGCGCACGATCGCGGTCTTGACCTGCAAAACCAGCTGGAAATCAATCGCCTGGTCATTTCGCAGATGGAGCAAGGTGTGATCGTCGTGGATGCCGCAACGACCGTTCACGCGAACAATTTGGCCGCCCGAGTGCTGTTGGGAATGACCCGCAGCGCGCAGTTGACGGGGCGCCGCCTCATCGATATGCCGGCGCTGCGCGCACTGGGAGAGGATTTTCAGCGCTGGATGAAAACCGAGGCCAACGAGGTGGGTTGGTCCAATCAGGTGTTCATGCTGGCCGCACCCGATGCCTCGGGTAGCCCGAGCTCGCCGGCGCGCCCCCTGCGAGCGCGATTTGCGCGACCGCCGTCGGCGCAGTCGGGCGAATTCGTGATCTTTCTCGAGGACCGAAACGCCTTGGAAGCTCGGGCGCAGCAACTGAAGTTGGCCGCGATGGGTAGGCTAACTGCGTCGATCGCGCACGAGATCCGCAACCCGCTTGCAGCGATCAGTAACGCCGGTCAACTGCTGGCCGAAGATGCACGCGATACCATGCAAAAGCGCTTAACTGGCATCGTGCGCGAGAACACCGCACGCTTGAGTCGCCTCGTTGATGATGTCCTGCGGGTGGCCCGTCGCGACACACCGCTGAGCGACGAATTTCCGCTGCGCAAATTTGTCGAGGCGTGGGCCCAGGAGTTTATCCGCGATCGCGACCTTGCCGCGGGGGTGCTCGTAATTGATGGGCAGGGAGAGGACATCGTAAAATTCGAGCACAGCCACTTGCGCCAGATCCTGTTTAATCTTGTCGACAATGCGCTGCGGTATTGCTCGGGCGGGCCGGGAAGTGTCGAGATTTTCATGGACAACGCGGCGGAGCACGATGGACGAACCCAGCTTTGGATTATCGACGACGGCGTTGGGGTGGCGCCGAGGGACCGCGCGGCGATGTTCGAGCCATTTTTCACAACACATGCGCGAGGAACCGGGCTGGGTCTTTATTTGGCGCGGGAATTTTGTATCGCCAATCATGCGGAACTGGCCTACGACGTATTGCGGCGCGCCGGCCGACCGGATCGAAACGGTTTCGTGGTGTATTTTGCCCGCACCGATCGCGCCGAGTCACCGGCACCAGCGTTTCTGGATACGATTCCGGCTCAATCCGAATTTTTTCGTCGCGACCTGGCCTAGATGAGTGCAGTGCGCGTTGGGGAAGCGGAAGGAGGCGTTCGGGCTCGGGTACCCGCGGTGCTGGTAGTTGACGATGAGGCCGACCTGCGCGAACTGCTTGGGTTGACGATCACTCGACTGGGCTTGGAAGTAGACACCGCCGATTCGCTTGAGCAAGCACGCGAGTTTTTACGCACGCGAACGTATCGGCTTTGTCTGACCGACATGCGACTGCCCGACGGCTCGGGCTTGGATCTTGTGCGCGAGCTCGGAGCTCGTGGTGAACCGAAGATCGCGGTGATCACCGCGTACGGCAGTGCCGACAACGCGGTGGCCGCGCTAAAGGCAGGCGCCTTCGATTACCTTGCCAAACCGGTCGACCTCGACCAGCTGCGGCTGCTCATACGATCGGCGATCGCTGATACTGCCGCACCCGACGCGGATGCGGCCACGCAAGCACGCCCCGACGACGTTGCGCTCTGGCGCCTGGTCGGTGAATCGGCCGAGATGGTGAAGCTGCGCGCCCTGATCACGCGCTTGGGCCAGAGCATGGCGCCGGTGGCGATTATCGGCGAGTCGGGCAGCGGCAAGGAACTGGTGGCCAGGGCGATTCACGCGATGTCGACGCGCCGTGCCATGCCCTTTGTCGCCGTCAATTGCGGTGCGATCCCCGAATCGCTGATGGAGGCCGAGTTTTTTGGTTATCGACGCGGTGCCTTTACGGGCGCCGAGCGCGATCGTGACGGCTTCTTCCAGGCCGCTTCCGGCGGGACATTGTTGCTCGATGAGGTCGCCGAATTGCCATTGGCGATGCAGGTCAAGCTGCTGCGCGCCATTCAGGAGCGGCACATCCACAAAGTGGGCTCAACGACAGAAGAGGCGGTGGACGTGCGCATCCTGAGCGCGACGCACCAGGACCTAGCCCGCTTGGTGGAGTTAGGACGATTTCGGCAGGACCTGTTTTATCGGCTCAACGTCATCGAATTGCGCGTGCCAAGCTTGCGTGAACGTTGCGAAGACATCGCATTGATTGCCAAGTTCTTGTTGCAACGCATTGCCGAGCGTGCCGGCGTGCCCACAGCTTGGCTCACACCGGAAGCCGAGGCGACGCTGCGCCAGTGGTCGTTTCCTGGCAACGTGCGCGAACTGGAAAATGTCTTGGAACGTGCCGTTGTGTTGACTGGCGGCGGCAAGATAGCGCCCGTGGACCTCGTTTTGGAGACGGCACGTGCCTTCGAGGCTGCGCCGGCCTCGAGCGCAACGGCCCTGGCAGTGCATGAAGAGCAAGAGGCAGCGCTAGCGCAACAGGGTTCGGAGGTACCGCCACGCTTTTCGCTCGTTGACGGCGTGCCCAGTGACCTTGCCGCTTACCTCGATGAGATGGAGGAGGCCGCTTTGCGCGCAGCCCTTGCCAGAACCCGGCACAACCGCACTGCGGCGGCCCAACTGCTGGGTATATCTTTTCGCCAGATGCGCTACCGCATGCAGCGCCTGGGACTGAAGTGACAGCGCACCCGGGCGCAATGGCACAACGCGCTCCATGAGCGATGGTGCATGGGCCGCGTCTGCGTGCCGCGTCGCCGACGACGGCTGGGTGCAGGGGGCGCGACGTCTCGAATCGCCGAACTTCGATGCCCGGCCCGTGGGGTGCCGGATTGAACTGCTGGTTCTTCATTGCATCAGCCTGCCTCCGGGGTGCTTTGGCAACGGCGATATTGAGCGATTGTTTTCCAATCAGCTTGACTGCAGCGCCCACGCGTTTTACGAGCAACTGCGCGGTGTTCGCGTCTCGGCGCACTTTTTGATCGCGCGCGGTGGTCTGTTGACCCAGTTCGTTTCTTGCCACGACCGGGCTTGGCACGCAGGCGTCTCGCAATGGGAGGGGCGCGCGGCATGCAATGATTTTTCCATCGGCATTGAGCTCGAGGGCACCGAATTCGAACCGTTCACGACAGCGCAGTACGCAACCTTGGACGTATTGCAGCGGGCGCTGGCGGCCGCCTACCCGCTGCGCTGCACCCGCGGACATAGCGAGATCGCTCCGGGGAGAAAGTCCGATCCCGGTCCCCTGTTTGATTGGACGCGCGTGCCCCGCGAATATTAAGAAAGAAGCCCGCGCGGCACGCGTGCAACGCAAAAAATTTTTCAGTTGCCGACAAGGCAATCTTCTCCTACCATCGCCGCCACAAGGCGTTGTTGAGTCCTGACTAGTGACCACAAGATGTTGTGCCCGTAAGGAATCTCGCAATCCTCCGATTGGCGAGCGCGGCATCTTCAACGTCAGGCAGTGTGCGCATTGGCAAACGCGGCGCGCCAGACGCCAAGAACGTACCTGATCTAGGCCTAGTGGGTCCGGCACCCTTGCGAAGTGTCGGCGCGCAATTTTGTCAACAGGGGGAAGCATGCAATTTCGAAACGCCGCGGCACCTCTCGCAGCCGAAGGTGCTGCGTCGGCGACGATGCCGTTGTCGCTAGGCGAGCCGTTGCTGGATCGGCCCCGGGCATCTTCGCTGGCGGAGTATCGGGTCATGCGCCGCAATGGCGCTGTGGTCAGCTTTGAGCCGTCAAAAATCGTCGTGGCAATGACCAAGGCGTTTCTTGCTGTTCGCGGCGGCCAGGGCGCTGCGTCGGCTGCAGTCCGCGAGCAGGTGGAACGTTTGACGAGCGCAGTTGTGGCGGCATTGATCCGTCGGCAACCGGCAGGCGGCACCTTTCATATAGAGGACGTCCAGGATCAGGTGGAACTGTCGATGATGCGCGATGGGGCGCACGACGTGGCTCGCGCCTACGTCTTGTATCGCGAGCGACGCAGCCAGGAGCGCGCGCGCTCGGCGCCTGCTCAGCCGCTGCCGGGTGCGATTCGCGTAAGTGTGGATGGTCGCAGCGTGCCGCTGGATGAAGGGCGTTTGCGGGCGACGATTCAAGCGGCCTGCGAAGGTTTGGAGCAATACGTATCGGTAGAGGCGGTCATGAAGGCCACCGTCAAGAATCTATTTGACGGTGTGTCGATGGACGAAGTGCACAAATCGGCGGTTCTTTCTGCCCGCTCGCTCATCGAAACCGACCCTGCGTACAGCGAGGTTAGCGCTCGGCTGCTATTGCATGCGGTTCGCAGGGAGGTGTTCGGCCTCGAGGTCTCGCAGGCGGTCATGGCGCAACGCTACCCCGAATATTTGCCGCGCGGCATACGGCTGGGCGTGGAAGCCGGACTGCTCGACGAGCGTCTGATGCAGTTTGACCTGGACCGTCTGGCTGCGGCGCTGCGGCCCGAACGCGATCTGCAGTTCTCCTATCTGGGATTGCAGACCCTGTACGACCGGTATCTTCTGCATCGCAGCGGCCAGCGCTTTGAACTACCGCAGACCTTTTTTATGCGCGTTGCCATGGGTCTGGCGCTTAACGAGATCGATCGCGAGGCGCGGGCCATTGAGTTCTATGGCTTGCTTTCGAGCTTCGATTTCATGTGCTCGACGCCAACGCTGTTTAATTCGGGGACTTGCCACGCCCAGCTTTCCTCGTGCTACTTAAGCACGGTGCCCGACCAGCTCGACGGCATCTATGCGGCCATCAAGGACAACGCCCTGCTCGCTAAGTTTGCCGGGGGGCTGGGCAATGACTGGACGCCGGTGCGCGCCCTGGGTGCTCATATTCGAGGAACCAATGGCAAATCGCAAGGTGTCGTGCCCTTCTTGAAGGTGGTCAACGACACTGCAGTTGCGGTCAACCAGGGCGGCAAGCGCAAGGGCGCGGTTTGTTGCTACCTGGAGACCTGGCATCTGGACATCGAGGAGTTTCTCGAGCTTCGCAAGAACACGGGCGATGACCGGCGCCGCACCCATGACATGAACACCGCGAACTGGGTTCCCGACCTGTTTCTAAAGCGTGTCGCAGCCGACGCGCATTGGACCTTGTTTTCGCCCAGTGATTGCCCCGACCTGCACGAATGCACGGGAGCGGCATTTGAGCAGGCCTACGTCGCATATGAGCAAAAGGCCGAGCGCGGTGAAATCAAACTGTTCAAGAAAGTCTCGGCCGCGCAGCTTTGGCGCAAGATGCTGACCATGCTTTTCGAGACGGGGCACCCTTGGATCACGTTCAAGGACCCCTGCAATATCCGCTCGCCCCAACAGCACGTCGGGACCATTCACGGATCGAACCTGTGCACCGAAATCACACTGAATACCTCAGAAGACGAAATCGCGGTCTGCAATCTTGGCTCCGTTAACCTCTTTGCGCATCTTAGGCCGACCGATGACGGGGAATGGGAGCTGGACCAGGAGAAGCTGTGTCGCACGATCGGCGTAGCCATGCGCATGCTCGACAACGTGATTGACATCAACTATTACGCGGTTTCCAAGGCCCGCAACGCCAATTTGCGGCACCGCCCGGTCGGACTGGGCATCATGGGATTTCAGGACTGCCTGCATCGTATGCGCATCCCCTATGCCTCGCGCGAGGCGGTGGAGTTCGCCGATACGAGCCAGGAGATCGTCTGCTACCTTGCGTACTGGTCTTCAACCGAGCTGGCCGCGGAACGCGGCGCGTATTCGACATTTGGCGGCTCGCTTTGGGACCAAAGCGTGCTGCCGCATGACAGCCTGGATCTGCTGCAAAAGCAGCGCGGCGGCCATCTGGAGGTCGACCGCAGCGAGCGCCTGGACTGGAACGCACTGCGCCGACGCATCGCGCAGTACGGGATGCGCAATTCCAATTGCATCGCCATTGCCCCCACGGCGACGATTTCCAACATCGTCGGGATTTCCGCAAGCATCGAGCCCACGTACCAAAATCTGTTTGTGAAGTCCAATCTTTCGGGCGAATTCACGGTCGTTAACCCGCATCTGGTGCGCGATCTCAAGGCCCAGGGGCTGTGGGACGAGGTAATGGTGGCGGACTTGAAATACTTCGATGGCAGTTTGGCTCGAATCGACCGAATTCCGGCCCATATTCGAGCCTTGTACGCCACGGCCTTCGAGATTGACCCCGTGTGGCTGATCGAATGCGCGGCGCGGCGACAAAAATGGATCGATCAGGCGCAGTCCCTCAATATTTATATGGCGGGGGTCTCCGGCCGCAAGCTCGACGAGATCTATCGGCTGGCGTGGTTGCGCGGACTCAAGACCACCTATTACCTGCGCACGCTCGGCGCCACGCACGCCGAAAAGGCCACCGGCCGTGGCGGCGATCTGAATGCCGTCCCTGTGGCCGAGAGCACAGCGGCTGGTGCGGGCCAGGTTTGCATGCTGCGCTCCGCAAGCCCGGGCTTTTCCGACTGCGAAGTTTGTCAATAGCCGGCAAGGCCGGACCGTGCACCACGGCGGGGGCGCACTAGGCAGTGGGCCCCGTGTGGCAAAGAAAGCGACCAAACGTGAGAAAGGGATTCGATGCTGGCAGCTGGTAAGGACGTGACGCAAGCAAGACATGCAGAGCGTGATGGGAAAGAGCCGAAGGGCGATTTTCGACCCCTCGATGGCCGCGTCCGGGCCGAAGACAAGCGGGTCATCAACGGCCGAGCCGACGTCAATCAGCTCGTTCCGCTCAAGTACAAGTGGGCCTGGGACAAATATCTTTCTTCCTGCGCCAACCACTGGATGCCGCAGGAAGTGAATATGGCGCGTGATGTCGCGCTGTGGAAGGATCCCAATGGCCTGAGCGAGGATGAACGGCGCATCATCAAGCGCAATCTGGGTTTTTTCGTAACCGCCGATTCCTTGGCGGCCAACAATATCGTTCTGGGCACCTACCGCCAGATCACGGCACCTGAATGCCGTCAGTTTCTGCTGCGCCAGGCCTTCGAAGAGGCGATCCATACGCACGCCTATCAGTACATTGTCGAGTCTCTCGGTCTGAATGAAGGCGAAATCTTCAACGCCTATCGTGAAATTCCGTCCATCCGGGACAAGGACGAATTTCTTCTGCCTTTTATCGAGGTACTCACGGATCCGGGCTTTCAAACCGGGACCCAGGAGGCGGATCGAACCTTGCTGCGGTCGCTGATCGTCTTTGCCTGCCTCATGGAGGGTCTTTTCTTTTACGTCGGATTTGCCCAAATCCTGGCGCTAGGGCGGCAAAACAAGATGACCGGGGCCGCCGAGCAGTACCAATACATCCTTCGCGACGAGTCGATGCATTGCAACTTCGGTATCGACCTTATCAACCAGATCAAACTGGAGAACCCGGGGCTGTGGAATGCCGAGTTTCGAGGTGAGGTCCGCGCGCTCTTTGCGCAAGCCGTTGAGCTCGAATATCGGTACGCGGAGGACACCATGCCGCGCGGCGTCCTTGGTCTGAATGCCGCCATGTTTAAGGGATACCTGCGTTACATCGCGAACCGCCGCGCGCAGCAAATCGGCTTAGAGCCGCTGTACGCCGACCAGGAGAACCCGTTTCCCTGGATGAGCGAGATGATCGATCTGAAAAAGGAGCGCAACTTCTTTGAGACCAGAGTAATCGAATATCAAAGCGGCGGTGCATTGAGTTGGGATTGAGTGATGAATGCTGCGAGCGTGCGAATTGAACATGGAACTGCGCACTAAATCGGGACATCGCGCAACAAAATCTTTCGCGACAATACAAATATTTCTTGCAGTCACTGGGCATTGGGAGTCATAATGCGCCGTGAATTTTGGTAGCTCGATCTTGCGATCGATCGCTGAATTGAACACAGACAGTCACAGTCGACCACCAGTCGCCATTGGATATGGGACGTTAGGCATCGAGACCATCCGGTCTTGTGGCATTGCTCCCTCTCTTGACCGAACTGCCCTTGCGGGCGTTCGCCCCGATCGTCGGGCTCCCTCCTCAACGAATTCGTACGTCAGCAAATTCCTGGCGTACAGCATGCGCGCAGGTGCCGCCCCGGCGACCCTGCGGGCATGTCGTGCCGAATTCATCAGCGTCAACGGCCAGTGCTCTGTCCGTTCCGCGCTTGGCTCGGATTTGCGCCAATCAAAACGCATTTCTGGGCATGTCGCGGCGACCGTGCCTCCGCATGCGCCGATGAATAGCCCGGTGCGCCACTTGGCGGCCGGGTTTGGGTTTTAACCATCCGTAACTTCATCGACGTAAATTAGGAGATTCATATGGCAACGAAGAAATCTGCGAAGAAGTCCGCCAAGAAGTCCGCCAAGAAGCCGGCGAAGAAGGCTGCAAAGAAGAAGGCTGCCAAGAAAAAGGCTGCGAAGAAGTCGGCAAAGAAGTCCGCTAAGAAGGCTGCGAAGAAGTCCGCCAAAAAGGCCGCCAAGAAAAAGGCGGCCAGAAAGTCGGGTAAAAAAAAAGTAGCTAAAGCGGCCAAGAAGAGGTCGGCACCCAAGAAAGCTGCTGCTCCGGCGGCAGCGCCGGCACCCGCCGCTCCGGCGGCAGCGCCGGCGGCTCCGGCAGCACCAGCGCCTGTTGGGGCTCGGGCTCCCCTGAGTCCGACGACGGCCTGGCCGTTCCCGACGGGCAGCCGACCCTAAGCACAAAGGCTACGTATCTCTTAAGGCGCCCAGTGCCGGCGCCTTTTTTTCGCCCTGCGCGCGCGTGCGTTCACGGCAACTCGGCAGCTACAATCGGGCGCGCGATCCGAGGACAGGGCGCGGTGTCCATCCGGTTGCTTTACGTGCCACGCATCGTCGCGACATTTCGCCGCGGCTAAGAACACTATGCTTTTGCTAGAAATCCTTCACCTGCTGCTGAGCACCGTTGCGGGCCTTTTAGGCAGTGCGCTGTTGTTGCGCGCGTATTTGGGCTGGCTGCGCCTGTCGCGCACCAATCCGGTCGTTGTCTTTTGCGTTGCGCTGACGGACTGGTTGGTCGGCCCGATTCGCCGGGCGTTACCTTTGCGCAGTCGGTTTGACGCCGCATCGCTGACAGCGGCGCTTGCGGTCGCACTGGTTTTTGAGTTTCTGATGGGGCTCGTTCGGTCTGACCGGGGCGTTTGGCACTGGTACTTTTTGGTGCCCAGTGTCTTGTTGGTCCTAGTGCATTGGGTCCTGTACCTCGTCACGCTGCTGGTATTTGCCAATGTCGTGTTAAGTTTGGTCAATCCGCATGCGCCGCTGGCACCGACCTTCGACGCGCTAACTCGCCCAGTTCTCGCCCCGCTACGCCGGATCATTCCTCCGATCGGAGGCTTTGACCTATCGCCTCTGGTGTTGATCGTTGCGGTTCAGATTTTGTTGCTGGTCCTAGACCAGTTTTCCTTCTAAGCGCGCCGATGCGGCTGGGCACGGTCGCGAGAATTAAGCTAAGCAGATGCCGCGCGATCACCAAGGCCGATAGCCAAATGTCTCAACAAAGCGCTGCTCGATCTGCGATCGGGTCGGCTGGTGCCGCTGTGCGCCGTTGTGCTCAATCTTCGCGGCGCCCATGATCGCGGCCAGGCGACCGGACGTTTCCCATCCCAGATCGTTGGCAATCCCAAAAAGCAGACCCGCACGGTACGCGTCACCGCAGCCGGTCGGATCGACGACGGCCGCAACAGGCGCGGCGGGAATCACGAAATGTTCTTTTCTCGTGCGGATTTCAGAGCCCTGTGCACCCCGCGTGACGATCAGCGCTTGCAGATTTGCCGACAATGCATCCAGCGACCGACCAATTTTCGCGGCCAGCAACTTGGCCTCGTAATCGTTGACGGCAAGGTAAGTCGCGCGCTGCATAAACCAGAGCAGTTCCTCGCCGCTAAATAGCGGCAATGCCTGTCCCGGGTCAAACACAAACGGTATTTGACGCTCGGCCAGTGCGCGCGCGTGCGCCAACATTCCCTCGCGGCCATCCGGCCCCACCAAGGCGAGGCGCGGCGCAAGATCCTCCGGCATGCGGTTGTGGTGCGAATGCGACATCGCGCCGGGATGAAACGCCACGATCTGATTGTCATCCAGATCCGTGGTTATGAACGCCTGTGCGGTGCGGGTTCCTTCGATATGCAAGACACGGCTGCGGTCGATGCCCAGTACATCGAAGCGGCGGAGATATTCGCCCGCGTCGTCGCCAACCGTTCCCATCGGCAAGGGATGACCCTGCAAGAGCGCGAGGTTATAGGCAATATTGCCTGCAACGCCGCCAAACTCTTGGCGCAACGTTGGCACCAAAAACGAAACGTTCAGAATATGTACTTGGTCCGGGAGGATGTGGTCCTTGAAACGACCGTGAAACACCATGATCGAGTCGTACGCTATCGAACCACAAATCAGAATGTTCATCTTTTGCTTGGGGAGGCTAGGTCAGATCGTGGACGGCGTTGGGCGAGAGAACTCGGTCAGGGGTAAAACGGATACGCAACGAAGCCGGCTACGCCAACGCCGCGGAACTCGAAGATCAGGCGAATCGTCAGATCGGCGCCAGCCTCGAGGTTATCGCTTGGTTCTTGCGAAGCGGCCGTGCGCGCTGCTAAGTAATCGGTGGGCGTGAAAACCTTGCGCGCCAGCGGATGATTCAAACTGTCGGTGAGCGTGAGTTCGATCGCCGGCAGCGCCATGGGAAACTCGGCGCGATTGCGAATTACGGCATCAAACTCCATCGCCGAGGTCCCCGGCACTGCCTGTAGATCGCTGCTCACAACCGCAAGCAGCTCCGGGCGCATCGGCCATTGTGCGGAGCAATCCAAAGGCGCGCAAAGCGCGGCCAGGGTCGGCTGCAAATCGGGGAAATGAACAATCAGGCTGGAGCGAAAAAGCAGCGCCAGTTGTAGGAGCAGCACGGGCGCGAGAACGGCACAAGCAACCCACAGGGCAGCGCGCACCGCAGGGCTACTTTCGGTGCTCTTGGGCCGCAGGAACAATGGCTCGAGCTCGGGAATCGACAAATCATCCTGCAATGCCGCTAGCTGGGTTTGGGTCTCCAGTGCCGGGGCCGCAAGCGGTGCCGGCGTTGCGTTTTGCTCGAGCTCGTGCCGCGCCTCTGCCGGTGTGCTGCGATGCGGCGCGCCATCGTTGCTTGGAAGCGGGGAGAGCGCATCCATACCATGAATGGTGTGTGAGACGCTACCGGCCGAGTCCGCTGCCGAGGCGCCAGCACGAGGCCGTGGCGACGGTGCTGGCGCTTTGGCTTGGCCAGACGGCGCGCTTTGTGCGGGTGAGAGCGGTTTGCGTGTTGGCGTGCGCGTCGGTGTCGTCGCCGGCGGCTGTACGAGGGATCGGCGATGTTCATTGATGTCGTCGACTGCGGCCGCGCTGGGGGATCGCGCTACTGGCTTATCGGCGTTTGTCGCCGTGGGTTCGACGTAATCGAGGTGGCCGATCGCGTTAAAGACGTGCCGACACGATCCGCAGCGCACTACGCCGCCACGCAAAGTCAATTGTTCCGCGCCGACGCGAAAGATCGCACCGCAGTTTGGACAACGGGTCGCCAGTGCCATGGCTTAGCGGAGGACCCGCTCTCCAACGATTGCGACCCATCCGTCTTGCTCGCCAACGGTGCGAAACCGCAAGTCCGGGTCCACCTG
>Ga0187769_10000571_pt1 | contig 20226 bp, 12 predicted proteins | sample 0116_SJ02_MP02_1_FD_133140 | JGI IMG/M metagenome (GOLD analysis project Ga0187769, IMG submission 133140) | Tropical peat soil microbial communities from peatlands in Department of Meta, Colombia - 0116_SJ02_MP02_10_MG | ecosystem: Environmental > Terrestrial > Soil > Wetlands > Peat | place... | reverse complement strand
GTGCAGCCGCGCGACCACACGGATGCCAAGGCAATGTCCGGGCGATCCGACGACATGATCTTCAAAGTGATCAAAGAGGGCGGTCCGTCGATCGACAAGTCGGTGCTGATGCCGCCCTGGGGCGACACGCTGAGCGATGATGAAATCAAGGATCTGGTCGCGTACCTGCGCAAGCTGTGCAAGTGCTCGTACGGTGCACCGGCGCAGTGAGAGGGAAGAGTCTTCTTTGCCGGGCACACGCCCGAAACCACAAGAGGGGGAAGCCTATGAGAATGATATCCAAGAGAGCCCTGGCGCTCGCCACCGCCGCGGCGGCACTGACAACGACGGCGGTCATGGCGCGCACCGTCGAAGTGACCATGACGGCGCGTGAGGTCGACCACGTGGTCGACAACAAGGGATCGATGCATATGGCAGCGTGGACCTTCGACGGGACGATCCCGGGTAAGGTCGTACGGGTCGACGAGGGCGATACGATCGACTTCACGTTGATCAATCCGCCCGAGAACAAGAACTCGCATGCCATGGATTTCCACGCCGCACAGGCCGACGTGCTCGGCGAATTCGCGCAGATCAAGCCCGGTGAGACCAAGCACTTCAAATTCGAGGCGACGACACCGGGTATCTTCATGTACCACTGTGGCGCGAGCCCCATGGTCCAGCACATTGCGCGCGGCATGTACGGCGTGATCATCGTCGACCCGAAGGACAAGACGCGCTATCCGAAGGCCGATCGTGAGTATGTGCTCGTACAGCAGCAGTATTTTCCGGACGTGGAGAACTACCAGGCGATGCTTGAGAACAGCGGCTGGAAAGCCTCGCTGGTGAACGGCAAGATCCTGCACTACGACCCGGTGCACGATCCGAACGCGACCCAGGTTCTCGAGGCCAAGCCAGGCGAGCGCGTGCGCATCTTCTTCGTCAATGCGAACATCAACATGCCGGTGGCGCTGCATCCGATCGGTGGCATCTGGGATCGCGTGTACATCAACGGCAATCCGCGCAATACGCTGTACGGCATGCAGACGTACAACGTCGCCGTGGCCGAAGGTGACGCGTTTGACATCGTCTCGCCGAAGGATCGACCGACCAACAACGCCATCGTCGATCACAACATGGGCGCGGCCCTGCGCGGGGCCATCACGGTGATCATGTTCAAGCCGGACGCGGATCCGAAAAAGGGGCATGGCGAGCTGATCGTGCAGTAACGCACAAGCACAAGGGGGGCCGAGCCGCCCGCGAGATCCGCCGGAGGGTCGGGGATCTCGCGGTTGCGGCGCAGGTCAGCCAGAATGGGCATATGAAGGTCATGAACGGGAGTCGCGGGCAGCGCCTCGCCACGCTGGCCATGCTCGCGTTCGTGGTGGCTGGGGCGTGCGTCGGCCTGGCTCTGCGTTCGGGCACGCAGCGGGCGATCGCCGGTCCGAGTGCCGAGGAGCAGGCCGCCATCAAGGCCGGCTACATCTGTCCCATGCATCCGCAGATCGTCTCGGACCATCCCGGCCGGTGCCCGATCTGTGGCATGGATCTCGTCAAGGAGGATAAGCCCGGGAGGCCGCATGTGCATGTGCATGGCGTCGACAGCGAGGCGCTGGCGCAGCTCGGGGTGCAGGTGGTCGAGGTACGGAGCAAGCCGGTACGGCCGGTCGTGCGGACCTACGGCACCGTGCAGCCCGACGGGCAGGAGCTCTTTGAGGTGACCACCAAGTTCGATGGCTGGCTGCGCCGGTTGTTCGTGCACTCGGTAGGCGAGTATGTGCACAAGGGACAGACGCTCTATGAGATCTATTCGCCCGATCTGGTCATGAAGGAGCGCGAGTATTTCCAGTTTCTTGTGCGACGCAAACAGGTGCTGCAGGCGGTCGGGGACGTTTCGCAACAGGAGAATGAGTACGTTATGGATTTGCTGCGCGACTCGCAGAAGGAGCGCGAGGATTTCCTGCGCCGCGACCTGGACATCGACACCGTGCAGCAGCTCGAGCAGACCGGCACCACCGTGGAAGTCGTGAGGATCCTGGCACAGCACAGCGGCGTTGTTACCCAGCTCAATGCCCGCGAGGGCGCGTTCGTGTCGCCAGCCACGCCGATCATGGTGATCGCGGATCGCAAGGCGGTGTGGATCGATGTAGCGCTATCGCCTGATCAGCTCGATCGCGTCCGTCCGGGCGATGCAGTAAGCGTGTCAGGACTGAGCGGTGAGACCATTCAGTCCACACTGGCCTTCGTCAGCCCGGTGGCAGACGGCGGCCGCGGCCACGCGCGGGTGGCGCTGCGCGGGGGCGGGGAGTCGCTGCGGCTTGGCAGCATTGTCGACGTCGATATTCGCACCGCCGGTCACATCGGTCGTGTCGTGCCGAGCTCCGCGCTCCTTCGCACCGGACACGGCGACTTCGTCATGTTGGCGCGAGACAACGGCGTGTTCCTCCCGGTCGACGTCACCTCTCTCAGCGAAGGAGCCGGAGAGGTCGAAATCGAAGGCTTGCAGGAGGGGGCGCGGGTGGCTTCAAATGCGCAGTTCTTGCTCGATCCATCGGCTTCGCTGAGCGACACGCGCGACCGGCACGACGCGACGGCAACCGCCGCGGCACTCTGACGGCACCTGCTTGGTACGTGACCTGATCCACTGGTCACTGCGCCATCGCGTCAGCGTCCTGGCCGCTACCGGTGCGATGTCACTGGCCGCCCTGGGGCTAGTGCAGTCGCTGAAGCTCGATGCGATACCGGACTTGTCGGAAGTTCAGGTCATCGTTCAGGCTGCCTATCCGGGTCAGTCGCCGCAGGCCGTTGAGGATCAGATCACCTACCCGCTCGCCACGGCCCTGCTGTCAACGCCCGCCATCAGCTCGGTGCGCGGCTTCTCGCTGTTTGGACAATCGTTCATCTACGCGATATTTCGCGACGGCACAGACCCCTCATGGGCACGCGCCCGCGTGCTCGAGAGCCTGGCCCAGGCCGCCGCGCACCTGCCGAGAGGCGTCGCGCCGACGCTCGGTCCGGATGCCAGCGGCGTCGGTTGGGTGTTCGAGTACGCGCTCGTCGACCGGCACCACCGCTACAACCCCGATCAACTGCGCGCGCTACAGGATTTCTTCCTGGGACTGGAGCTGCAGAGCGTCCCAGGTGTCGCCGAGGTAGCCAGCGTCGGTGGCATGGCGCGGCAGTTCCAGATCGAGCTCGATCCACTGCGACTGGCGGCCTATGGCCTGTCGCTCGGCCGGGTCGCCCAGGCGGTCAGCGACGCGAACATCACCAGCGGCGGAGGCAGTGTCGAGATGGGCCGTGCCGAATTCATGGTGCGCGCGCCGGGAGCTCTGCGGACGCTGACTGATTTCGAGGACATTCCACTCGGCCGCGACGCGCACGGTCAGCCGCTCAGACTGAGCGACGTGGCACGGATTCAGGTGGGTGCCGAAACCCGCGTCGGCGTGACCGATCTGGACGGTGCCGGCGAAGCTCCGGGCGGCATCGTGGTGATGCGCCGCGGCGAGAATGCGCTGTCGGTCGCGCAGGCGGTGCGTGCACGCCTGGACGTACTGCAGCGTAGCCTACCCCCGGGCATCGAGCTCGTCGTAACGTACGACCGCTCGGGGCTAATCCGCGGGGCCGCCAACACGCTGTACCGCAAGCTCATCGAGGAATCGCTCGCAGTGGCCGCCGTGTGCGTGCTGTTCCTGTGGCACCTGCGCAGCGCCGCAGTCATCCTCGTCACGCTCCCTCTGGGAATACTGGCTGCACTCGCCTTGCTGAGCGCCCAGGGCGTCAGCGCCAACATCATGTCGCTCGGCGGTATTGCGATCGCCATCGGCACGATGGTCGATGCGGTCATCGTCATGGTGGAGAATCTGCACAAACATCTCGAGCGAAACAGCACCCCGGCCGACCGTTGGCGGTGCGTGCGCGAAAGCGCCACGGAGGTCGGACCGGCATTGTTCTTCTCACTGCTGGTCATCACGGTGTCCTTCATCCCGGTGTTTGCGCTCACCGGCCAAGAGGGACGGCTGTTCAGGCCGCTGGCGCTCACCAAGACTTACGCCATGGCAACCAGCGCACTGCTGGCGGTTACTCTGACCCCCGTGTTGATGGGCTATCTGGTGCGCGGCATCGTGCGGCCGGAACGCGCCAGCCGCCTGATTTGCCTCATGCAACTCCTCTATCGCCACACCTTGACCTGGGTGCTCCGTCACGCCGGCGTTAGTCTGTCACTGGCCGCGCTGATGCTGTTGAGCATGCTCTGGCCGTTAGCGCATCTGGGCACGGAATTCATGCCGCCGCTGTTCGAGGGCAGCGTGCTGTACATGCCAACGACACTGCCCGCGCTGTCCATTGACGAGGCCGGGCGCGTGCTGCAGGTGACGGATCGATTGCTGCGGCAATTGCCCGAAGTGGCCAGTGTCTACGGCAAGGCCGGCCGAGCGCTCACCGCCACCGATCCGGCACCGCTGACCATGTTCGAGACACTCGTGACGCTCAAGCCGCACGATCAGTGGCCTGCCGGAGAGTCGCACGAACAACTGCTGCACCGGATGGATGCCCAGGTGCAGCTGCCCGGGATCACCAACGGCTGGGGCTATCCGATTCGCACGCGCATCGACATGCTGGCAAGCGGCATCCGCACACCGCTCGGCATCAAGGTGAGCGGGTCGCACCTCGATGACATCACGAGCTTCGCCGGCGCGATCGAGCAGTCGCTGCTGCGCCAGGTGCCGGGCACGCGCGCGGTCTTCGCGGATCGGGCCGCCGCCGGGCGTTTCATTAGCATCGAGCTCGACCGGCGGCGGGCTGCGGCTCTCGGGTTCTCGACGGCCGACCTACAGCTCGTGGTGGGCTCCGGCATCGGCGGCGAGCCGATTGCCAGCGTGGTGGGCGGGCGCGAGCGCTACAGCGTCAACATGCGTTACGCGCGCGTATGGCGCGAGCACCCCGAGGCCATGCAAGAGATCCCCGTCGTCACGCAGGCTGGCGAGGTGATCCGTCTGGGCGATGTGGCGCACATTGCCGTGCGTGATGGAGCCGCAGAGATCAAAAGCGAGAATGCCCGGCTCGTAGCCTATATCTACCTCAACCTCGACACCAGCGACCTGCAGGGCTACATCGCGCGGGCCGAGAGGGCGCTCGCCGCACTTCAGCCGCCGCCCGGCACAACCTACGCCTGGTCCGGCCAGTATGAACAGATCCGGCACGCGCGCGCGCGCCTCGCGTGGTTGATACCGGCGACCGCCGCGCTGGCGGCGCTGCTGCTTTATATGCACTTTCGCAACTGGATGCGCGTCGGTCTGGTGCTCTCGAGCTTACCGTTCGCACTGATCGGTGGCGTGTGGCTGGTCTTCCTGCTGAACTATCCACTGTCGGTCGCCGTGGTGGTTGGCTTCATGGCGCTGAGTGGTGTGGCGCTGGAATTCGGCGTGGTCATGCTGCTGTATCTGGACCAGGCGCGCGCGGCCGCTCTGGCCCGCGGTCCACGCGTGACGCCGTTCAGTCATTATCGGGCGCTGTTTCGCGGCGCTGCCTCGCGTGTGCGGCCCAAGGCGATGACTGTATCGGTCATCCTCGCGGGGCTGATTCCGGTGATGATTGGCGATGGCATTGGCAACGACGTGATGAAGCGGATTGCCGCGCCCCTCGTGGGCGGCATGCTGACTGCCCCGCTGCTATCGCTGCTGCTGGTGCCCGTCCTCTACGATCGTTGGCAGCGGCGCTCTTGGAGTTGACCCCGTGAAACCGGACAGGCTCACGCCGACGGAGTGCGGCTACTGGAGAAACAGCGATTGAACACCTGTTCCTCGAACAGGGCAACGACCCGGTCACAATCATCTGGCTGCGAAATCGGCGAGCGCTGAGAGACCCAATCCGTCAGCTTGTAACCGCTTCCATACCCCTTCTGCACCGCCCCGTCACTGCAGCGTCCGTAGAATTCTACGCGAGCCGGCGCCGTGTCCAGCGACACGTGACTGCAGTGCCGTGAAATGTGCGCACTGCCACCCCGGCTCGCACACGGAGGCTTGTAGCGATGCGATCGTCCCTGCGCACCATTGTCATCCTCGGCGGCGGCTATTCAGGTACCGCAACGGCCATCGAGCTGCTACGCGCGTCCGCGCATCCGGTACGAGTCGTGCTGATCGATCGCTCGTCTATCGCGCGCGGCGTCGCCTACGCGCGCCGTGACTTCCCGTTCCTCCTCAACGTGCCGGTCGGCCGCATGTCCGCCAACAGCGCCGATCCGAACGAATTTCTGAAGTTCGCACGGTACCGCAACCGCGACGTCTCGTCCGAGGACTTCGTGCCGCGCGAGCTCTACGGCGATTACCTCGAGACCGCGCTGCGCCATGCCGAGTTCGCGGCGGCGCCGCACGGTGAACTCCAACGTCTGCATGGGTCGGTGATCGCGGTGGAGCGGTTTCCGCGCAACGCGGGCTGGCGAGCGCACTTCGCGGATGGGCGCAGCGTCGATGCAGACAGCATGGTGCTGGCACTCGGGAACCCGCCGCCGGCGACGCTCCCGGGAGCTGCTGCGCTTCGCGGCTGGGTCCACTACGTGGACGATCCGTGGAAGGCACTGCCCCGGTTCCGCCGTGGTGAGACTGCTCTCGTCGTAGGAACCGGGCTCACCATGGCCGACATCGTCATGGCGGCACGGCACAACACGGGCGGCGAGATTGTCGTCCATGCCTTGTCGCGCCACGGTCTGATCCCGCCCCCGCAAGCGCCGCTGGGCGCGCCGCGCGATCTGCGCGATGCAACGCCGCTCCTCACCGCGGCAGCAACCTCGTTGCCGCGACTTGTACGCGCGGTGCGCTTGCTCGCAGAGGATCTCGAGCTGCGTGGCGGCGACTGGCGCGATGCGATCGCATTCGTTCGCGGGCTGGCGCCGGCGATCTGGCGGCGGCTGGCGGTGCGCGAGCGGCAGCGATTTCTGCGGCACGTGCGCTGCTACTGGGACGTTCATCGTCACCGCCTGCCGGAGCGCGTTTGGGACACCCTGGCGGATATGCGTCGAGCAGGGAGGCTGCATATCCATGCCGGGCGACTGCAGCTCCTCGAGCCTGCTGGCAACCGGATACGAGCGCTGTGGCGCACACGCGGAGAGCAGGGGATGCATACGCTGACAGTTGACCACGTCATCAACTGTACGGGCCCGGACTACGACGCCCGGCGTTCGCGGGAGCCGCTGCTCCGATCACTGATCGCGCAGGGAATGGTGGTGCCTGATCCGCTCGGACTCGGGCTCCTCACCGATGACTTCGGCGCAGTTATTGACGTTACCGGGCATGCGGTGGCGAACCTCCATTACATCGGGCCGATGCTGCGTCCAGCGCGCTGGGAGACCACGGCGGTGGCGGAACTGCGTGAGCAAGCCGTGCGGCTCGCGCAGAAACTGACTGCACGGGTGTTCGAGTGGCAGTCGGCGCCGGCATCCGTGTCGGCAACTGCCAGAGTACCGAGCAGCATTTCTCACGGTGAGACCTCGAACCGAGCGAACCAATCGCCTGCCGCCAGAGCCTGACGGCCGGCGGCGCTTGCGCGGCCCTGGCGCCGCGACTTGAAGATCCTCGGTGAGCGGAGCTTTGCCAGTCAGCGCAAGGTGCCGGTTGCCATGACAGGCCTAGATGACCTGTGGTTGTTAGATCTCGGCGACGCATCGAGCGAATATAGTTGGTGAGCGTCGCGGCGTTTGAGCGTACGTTCGGGCGGGCTTCCCCCTAGTCCGGTCCTCCATGCGTTCAAGCCGCGGCGGCTCACCCTGGTCGCCGGACATGCTCCGATGCGCGGATGACCGGAATTTGGCCAAGCGACAGAAGGTGTCGCAGATGCACTACGGTCGTGCACATGGCTCACGGCCTGCCCGGTGTTCGGGCACGAATCGAGGTGTTGCTGGCTCAGAGCTGGCTTGCAGGCCGGCCTGGTGGCACGCGCGTTGCATGAGCTTGCGGGCGGCATGCCACGCAGCACTCGTGGAATCGCGTTGAGAGCTAAGGAGTAGCCACTGTGCGTACCATAACCGCCCCTGACCCGGCCAAGCCGTACGTGCTGCAGACGTCGTCAACGCCGGAAAAGATAGGAATCGAAATCAGTCGCTGCGCCTTGCCCGCGATGAGCTCCGATGCCACTGCCAAAGCCGATGCGAGTCTGCTCGTGGCAGCCCTCGAGGATATCGAAGCGCGGCGGGCGGCGATCGAATGGCTGCTGGATGCCAATCTGTTGTGCCTGTGTCTGGTTTGACAACCAGCACCGGTGGGCCGCGACCTTCGTCTCCGACACATGCGGGCGGGTGGCTCGGTCGTCCGAGGCTCAGCCTACAGGTACGGTGAGACGAGCCAGCACAGAGCATTCCGAATCCGCTCAGGAAGCCTTACAGCCTCCATGCTTCGGACCGTGAGCGCCGGTACCGAGCGCGCACGCTGCGCGATGAATGCCGCAAGCTTACCGCAGAAGTCGTTATCGTAGACCTCGACCGCGATCTCGAAGTTGAGCCGCAGGCTCCGGGTGTCGACGTTCACCGAACCGACGTGGGCATAGCGGCCGTCGACGACGAACAACTTGGCGTGGGAAAACGGCGGTTCCTGCAGATGAACGCGAACGCCGCGACGGACCAGCGCCGGGATCCAGTGCAAGGTCGCCCAATCGATGTAGCGCAGATTGCTGCGGCGCGGCAGTACCAGGCAAACCTCCACCCCGCGCAGAGCCGCCGCCTCGAGCGCGGCCACGAGCTCGGGGGGCGGAATGAAGTACGGCGTCATGATCTGGACGTTCTGCTCCGCGCTCGCCACCGCGCTTAGGATGATCAGCAGCAGCTTGTCCACGTCCTCGTCCGGGCCACCGGTGACGGCGCGGCAGATGGAATCTCCCTGGCGCGGCTGGACGGGCGCCTCGGGTAGTGCCTCGCCGCTCGCGAACAGCCAATCCTCGGCGAAGGTCTCCCCCAGCTGCGCGACGATCGGACCTCGAAGCCGAAAATGAATGTCCGACATCCGCCGTCCGGTGCTGCCGCCCACCTCCCGGCCCCCTAAGTTCATGCCGCCGAGGTACGCCACCGACCCGTCTACGACGAGAATCTTGCGGTGGTTGCGGCAGTTGAGGGAAAGGCTTGGCGGCAGCAGGCGGGGTGGCAGGAATCGCTCAGCCCGAACGCCGGCCCGACGCAGAAGCGGCACGACGTGAGGCCAGTCATACCATTCGCCAATGCCGTCCACGAGCACCCGGACATTGACGTGCCGTCGCGCGGCTGCCGCCAGGGCATCCACAAACTGCCGTCCTACCTGGTCCGTCTGAAAGATATAGGTGGAAAGCCACACCGAATACTGGGCGTCGGCGATAGCCTCCAGCATGCGGGGAAAGGCCTGTTCGCCATCAAGGAGGGTCTCGAGCACGTTGCCGCTCTCAAGCGGCCGTCGAGTAAGCGCATCCCCGATCCGAACCTGTGCGGCCCACGGTGCAGAGAAGGCCGGCTCCGAGGGGAGCGGCGCGGTCGGTGCCCACGGCACGCGTTGCGGCCGACGAACGCGGTTGATCCCAAAAAGCGCATAGAGCACGACACCGCCGTAGGGGACGAGGCCGCATACCGCGATCCAGCTGAGCGCGCTGCGGGGATCGGATTTGGTCAGAAGGGCGTGTAAGGAAGCGATCCCGGCGCTCAGCACGTAAGCGCTCAAAAGTATCGGCCCAAAGCTGTACGAATGCATCTGGCACACCCAAACCGAAGTGCTACTACCCTTCTCCTCACCTTAAAAATCAGAACAGCGTTCCGCGCATCTGGGGAGCTTTGTCGGACCGCTCTGGGTCGTCAACCCGCTGGAGCGTCGATGCTCACTGGAACGCCGCCGGGTATGGATTCCAATGATGCGTCCTCTCCCGGCCAAGCGATGCAACCTACGAAGCCTATGCGGCCGTCGGCTACGGTGGCCAGTACCTCATCGTGATTCCGCGGCTTGATTTAATCGCCGTTCTTACAGCCTGGAATATCTATGACCAGCGCAGCCGCACGTCAAAGTGGCCCTCGAGCGGGCGATGGTGAAGGACGAGCCGCCAAAGTAGACCGACATCCAGTGCCTATGCGCGAGAAGTTGTTCTTGCACCAGGGAGCTGCGTGCTCAATATTCGCGCGCACTGTGTGTTGAAACGCGCCACGCAACATCAATGCTTCCGGCGATCGATGACACGGCATGCTTTGCCGACAGATCGCTCGAGAGCACCCGGATCCAAGACCCGGACTTTCACACTGATCCCAATCGTCGATTTGATGTGATGAACCAAGTCACGTGCTGCGGCATCCCGGGCACTTGGGTCCACAGGGCCGGTTAGCGGCCACTCAGCGATTACCGTCAACGTGTCGAGGTATCCCTCGCGATCGAGCTCGAGCAGATAATTTGGCGCAAAACGTTGCTGCTTAAGCAGGATTTCCTCGATCTGGCTCGGAAATAGATTCACACCACGAATGATCAGCATGTCATCCGTTCGTCCGTTAATTCGACCGAGCCGGCGCATGGAGCGCGCCGTCGGCGGTAGCAACCGCGTGCGGTCGCGCGTTCGGTACCGAATGACGGGAAGTGCCTCCTTGGTGAGCGATGTAAGCACCAGTTCACCTTCTGTACCGTCAGGCAGCACGACGCCGGTAGCTGGATCGATGATTTCCGGGTAGAAATGATCCTCCCACAGGCACAGACCGTCTTTGGTTTCGACGCATTCGCTTGCAACCCCCGGACCCATGACCTCCGAGAGTCCGTAAATATCCACCGCATCGATCCCCATGCGGGCCTCAATCTCGCTTCGCATCGCTTCGGTCCACGGCTCAGCGCCGCAGATCCCGATTCGCAGCGAGCACTGTCGTGCATCGAGTCCCTGGTGCTCGAATTCCTCTGCAATCGTCAGCAAGTACGATGGAGTAGCCATGATCACGTGCGGCTTAAAATCCTGGATCAACCGCACTTGCCTCTCGGTCTGGCCACCGGACATCGGTACCACGCTGCAGCCGAGACGCTCGGCGCCGTAATGAGCACCGAGACCACCTGTGAAGAGCCCGTACCCGTAAGCGATGTGCACGATATTGCCGGGGCGCCCGCCCGCCGCATGAATCGAGCGAGCGACCAGACCCGCCCAGGTCTCGATATCCTTCTGGGTGTAACCCACGACGGTTGGCTTGCCAGTGGTGCCGCTGGAGGCATGAATCCGTACGACTTTCTCGCGCGGTACGGCAAATAAGCCAAAGGGGTAATGGTCACGAAGATCCGCCTTGTCAAGAAACGGGAACCGTGCCAGATCCTCAAGCGCCCGCAGGTCCGCTGGATGGCTGCCCGCCTCATCGAAGGCCACTCGATAGTGGTCAACGTTGCGGTGCGCGTGGGTGACGGTCCACTTGAGCCGCTCGAGCTGTAGAGCGGCAATCTCATCACGACTCGCGTGCTCGATGGGATCCAATCCCCCCTTGAAGCCTGGCATCGCGCTCATGACATTTTTTCTGAGATCGATGTCACCTAACAGCCGTACCTGCCACCCCCCGCCCGGATCCGACGACACCCCCGGGACAATGTTTTCCTTGTTTATCAAGTAACTTATACCGGTTTCACCGACACTTCCAGGCCTCAGAGCGGCTCGAAGTGGGACGCGAACTTAACAGGATTCGCCGCGCGATTGCTCGCAGCGAGCCATGGTAACCTCAGCGGCACATTCCAGGGAGACGGCGTCGTGCTCGTCATTACGCGGACTCGCAGTGCAATGGTACTGTTACTGGCGGTGGCCTCGGTCAGCAACGCGGTTGCTGCGGACGCCACCGAAGATCCGCTTGCCGCGGCGATCGCGAGCCCGGCCCGCACGCCGAAATTCGTGGCGCGCGACGCGTATCGCCACCCGTTAGAGACACTGCAATTCTTCGGACTGCGACCAAATCAGACCGTGGTGGAGATCTGGCCGGGGCGTGGCTGGTACATGGAGATCTTGGCTCCGTATCTGCACGACCAGGGCAAGTACTACGCGGCAATCGCGGCTCCGGAGGTTGCTGATGCGACTAAAGAGGACAAGGAGGACGCGACATTCCTGCGTAAGCGAATCACCGACAATCAAGCTCATTACGGAAAGGTGATCGTGACCGAGCTGCATCCGCCGCAGCACACCGAGATCTGCCCGCCAGGCACGGCTGATGTCGTCCTGACGTTTCGCAATGTGCACAACTGGATCGAGACCGGCTCTCAGCAGGCGCAGTTCGATGCGTTTTTCAAGGCGCTGAAGCCCGGTGGCGTCCTCGGGGTGGTGGAACACCGCGCCAAACCGGGCATCAGCCTCGAGGACATGCGCAAGTCTGGATACGTCGACGAGGCTTACGTCAAGAAGCTGGCCGCCACCGCTGGCTTCCGTTTCGATGCCGAATCGCCAGTCAACGACAATCCGAACGACACCAAGGACTACCCCGAAGGAGTATGGACCCTGCCTCCAACACTCGCGCTCGGTGACAAGGATCGAGCCAAGTATCTAGCAATCGGCGAGTCGGATCGGATGACGCTGCGATTCGTGAAGCCCGGCAATTAAGGCTAACGCCGCCGCATACCTGCCGCCACCGTCGCGTGCGAGCGGCCAGACACTGGCCATCGCGTCTGACTCTCCCTCTTCCGGCCGACCGCGGAGTGAGTGGCGGCTGAACGTACGCTTAACCCAGCAGCTGCATTCGGGTGTACCACATCCACCCATTACGTTTGCGTCAGGCAGAACACAACTACGCGTGGCAAGGCTACACTCTGCACGCGGTCGGATTCTGGATTGCCTGATGACGTTTCCTTCAGGGGTCCCGCCGAGCGTTGACTGAAAGTGCCACCCACCCGGAGAGTAAACGATGATGCTCAGAAAGATGACATTGTCAGCCGCTGCTTGGTCCGCCTTTATGGCCCTGGGAGTCGGCAGTTTTACGCCCGTTGCCCACGCCGATCCACAGCTGACTATTCAATCGGAGCGACAGGCACATCCGCGGATCGTTAGCGCGATCCACGAGATGCAGGAAGCGCTGAAAGAACTGCGCGAAGCGCCGCATGACTTTGGAGGCAACAAAGCGGCGGCGATGAAAGATACGCAACAGGCGATTCATTCGCTCAAGAAGGCCCTCTACTACCGTCTCAAGATGGACGACGCGGCGATTGACAAGGCACAGTAAGTGATGGAGCGGGCCCCGGTATACCGGGGCCCGCTCGCTTTGAGGGCGCGAGCGCGCCAGCGCGCATCTCCCTCGACGAAGTTGGCCTCTGAGCGAGAATGCCCTGCGGAGCCTCAGGCCACGGAGCGGCGCGAGCGTCCGCCGTCGTGGCGCCCCAGCGGCCCGCACTGAGGAAATCAGCAACCGCCTACGAGACGGTAGTACTCGCGCCGGAGACGTCGTCTTGCACCCAAGAGACCACGAGCGCCCAGGCGACCGAAAGGATGATCGGCCCCAGGAATAAGCCGCTGATTCCATATGCGATCGTGCCGCCGATGACGCCCATGATGATTATCGGCATCGGCGTGCTCAGCCCCCTCGCCATGACAATCGGCTTGAAAATGTTGTCCACCAAACTGACCGGGATCATGTAAATCGTGAACAGCAAGGCGCTGGTCGCGTCCATTGCAGTCCAGCCCCAGATCACGATCGGCAGGATCAGAATCGCGGCTCCAATCTGAATGATCCCCAAAACCAGCGCGACGAAGGTGAGGAACCCGGCCGCCGGAACGCCGGCGACGACCAATCCTACCCCGGCGAGAAAAGCTTGCACCAGCGCGATGCCCACCACGCCACGGGATACGTTGCGTATCGTACTGGCAGCCAACTGCAGCATTTCGTCACTGCGATCGTCAAAAATTCGGCGCAGAAAGACCCTAAGCGACTCAGCCACGCGCGGCCCGGGGGAATACAGAAAACCGGCGATGACGATCGCGGCGAGGAATTCCAAGAGTCCAATCCCCACGGCGCTGGCGATACCAAGAAGCTTGCCGCCGAGCGGTTTAAGGGTCGGAGCGATTTGCACCAGGATCGCTTTGGTATCGATCGCAGCCAGCGTCCATAGGTGATGCACTCGCTCGCCGATGAGCGGCCAGCTCTTCACTGATTCGGCCGGCATGGGGATCAAGAATTGCTGCGAGTCGACTCCTTTGACCACGAACTGGACGTCGGCAGCCAAGGTGAATCCCAGCCAGGTCACCGGCCCGATAACAATCACGAGGCACGTCAACGTGATCAGAGTCGCGGCCAAGCGCCGACGGTTGCCCAATAGCACGGCCAGCCAACTGAACGACGGATAGAGCCCGACAGCTATTATTGCGCTCCAAAGCCCGACCGTCAGGAAAGGACCCATGACCTTCAGCGACCAGTAGGCGAGCAGGCCGAGCAGGCCAATCCGAATGGCCGTGTCTACCGCCGACGAGGAGCGGAGCGAGGCCGACGCAATCGTGTCCTGTTCCCCAGTCATTGGTCCCCGCGTGCACGACGGCTATTAGCCTGACGACGATCAGGCTGGCACCCAATTGTCAGCATACGTGAGATGACGACGATCAACACCCTGTGCGTGATCGCTTTGCTCGGTACCTTAACCAACGTCGTGCCAGGACCTGCGCGGCGCGTGCTCGAGCCCGGCGGATCCGCTTGCCGTACGAGCACTCGCAAGATGACCATAAGCTCAATAGATTCAGAAGATTGGCCTGCGCCGCCGGTAGCGGCCTCTCCGCCGGATCACGGGACCCGTGCCAGAATGCAAAGCGGTCACGGAATCAAGCCGTACGGCGGAGTGGGCCTCGCATGGATTACATCCGGTTCGGGCGGACGCGTCACGACCTTCAGCCCCCTTGCGCGCGGCTTCCTCGCGCGCGACTCCGCTACCACCCGCACGGCCCACGATGTCTACCAGGAGTATTACGGCGACGACATCGATCGCGAGATCGCACGCCGCGTGCGCGAGGTGGCCGCCCGCCGGGGCGTGAGCCCGGCACACGTCGCGATGGCCTGGGTCGCTGGTAGCCCCCACCTTAACGTTCCGATCGTGGGTGCTGCGAAGACGGTGCACCTCGACGTCGCGGTCGAGGCGCTGGCGCTGCCGGCAGTCTTCACTGCGTCAGTGGAGTGTGACGGTACGCGCCGTCGTCCCGTCGCGACTGAAGTCGAACCGGATCTGCATCACGCGCCGGGACGGAGTGTCCACCGGTGGAAACGTCCATTTCTTGGCTGCCTCGATGGCGAGTCGCTGGAAATATCGGCTCGGACCGCTTCGATCCGCTACAGCGGCGAACACCGAACCATCCTGTTCGAGGATCACTCGGACCCATACCTTGATGTGTCCGCGGATGGTCCGACGGGCGCTCCACGGAACGTCAGGGATCACCTCATGAAGCGCCGATGGCGACGTGGTTATGTCACTCCCTGGCTTTGTGGCGGACACCGCAGAAACCGGCGCCCGTACCTCCGCTGCCGCGGATGCGGCAGCGCCCGGAGTCTGCAACAGAGATCCTGCAGGAGCCTGAGCCGCAGGTGGAGCCGGGATGCGATGGGTCCTGAACACGCGCATTCCGGTCCAACCCAGCGCGAGAATCACCACCGCCCCGACCATCACGGCAAGCAAGGCTCGCGGCTTCGGGGGCTTTGCCCTCGAGGGCGCGGGCCGCGCCCCTTCGCGAGCGACCTGCGAGGGTGCAGTCCGCGAGGGCGCCGGCTCGAGCGTCTTCGGCTCGGGCAGTACCACCGCCGCGGGCTGGATGGTTGCGACCGGCGCAGACGCTGCCGATCCTACACGGACCCAGGACGCGAGTTCCGCCACGCTGGGACGATCCTGCGGGCTGCGGCTTAGACAGCGGCTCACCACGTCGCGGAATGCCGGGGAGAAATCGACCGGCAGTACGACAGCTTCCCTGGGTTCGCCGAGGCCCGAAGGCGGACGGCGAGTGAGCGCTTCGAACAGGCTGACGCCGAGCGCCCAGATGTCAGCGGCAGTGGAACTGCTTCCGTGCCGCGCTTCGGGAGGTTCGTACACCGTGGGCGCGTCGGCGCTCATCGTGCCTTCGCTGACGCGGCGGATCGTGTCGCTTGCCAGCTTCAACTGGTCTCCAACCACCAGGATGTTCGCCGGCTTCAACTGCCCTTGCACCAGGTTTCGGTCATGCAGGAACGACAATGCGTCCAGCGTTGGCAGCAGCATTTCTCGTGCTTCGTCGTCCGTCAGGGCGCGGTGTAGCAACAGCTGCGCAAGAGTCTGGTCGGCGTACTCCATGACCGTGTACAGATAGGGCAACCCGTCCAGCTGGCAACCACCGCACTCCAGCAGGCGAAGCAGGTGAGGATGAGCGAGGCTGCCCGCCCTCTTCCATCGCGGCAGCTGTAATTCCGCCAGGGCTCGATTCGTGGGAACGAGCTTTATCGCGACTTCCGCAGGGCCTCGAGCCGTGGACTTGGTGAGGAAGACGCCGCTGTGATCCGAGCAACCGAGGTAGCGTCCCAAGGGGAACACGCCGTTGATGAGGTGTCCCTGCCACCTGGTCCAGAGCTCGCTCATCGCTTCACTGGGTTCCACGCTCATATTCCCCCCAAGCCGCAGCCGAGCAGCGGGCGCTGTCACCTGCTCACGACAGTGCATGCCACATGCTGCGCACGACCGTTTCGTGGGTTACCGGCTGGAACGATACGCCGTGCCGCGCTCACTATAATGCGCGCCAGCACTCGGAATCTGCTACCGGCTCACGGAGGCCATACTCGCCATACTCGCGCATGGAACACTTCATCGTTCCATCGCAGGCGCGCATGTCCCGAGGATTCCTTACGCCACCGCGTGGAAAAAAAGCGACACCCAGAGGCTCGTCCGCGCGGCGATCCGACTCGGATTTCCGGGCAGTGACACGGCGTGCCAGAGATCAGGCGAGGTCGAAGCGATCCAGGTCCATTACCTTGGCCCAGGCCGCCACGAAGTCCTTCACAAACTTCTCCTTCGCGTCCGCAGACCCATAGACCTCCGCGAGGGCGCGCAGCTGCGAGTTCGAACCGAAGATCAGGTCGACACGGGTGCCGGTCCACTTGACCTCGTTCGTCTTTCGGTCGCGCCCCTCGTACACGCCTTCAGCGCCGGCCGCCGGCTGCCATTGCGTGCTCATGTCGAGAAGGTTGACGAAGAAGTCGTTTGTCAGCGTTCCGGGTCGCTTGGTGAAGACGCCGTGCGTCGACTTCCCGACATTTGCGCCCAGGACGCGCAGGCCACCGACGAGAACCGTCATCTCGGGCGCCGTCAGCGTCAGCAATTGCGCCCGATCCACCAACCGTTCCTCGGCCGACAGGCGCTGCTTGCCACTGAGATAGTTGCGGAACCCGTCAGCGGTCGGTTCGAGCGGCGCGAAGGACACGGCGTCGGTCTGCTCCTGCGATGCGTCCATGCGCCCCGGCGAGAAAGGGACTTTCACGTCGTGCCCCGCGTCCTTCGCGGCCTTCTCGACCGCCGCGCAGCCACCGAGAACGATCAGGTCGGCAAGCGAGACCTTTCTCCCGCCAGACTGTGCGCCGTTGAACTCCTCCTGGATTCCTTCGAGCATCTGCAGCACCTTCTTGAGTTGAGACGGCTGGTTGACGTCCCAGTCGCTCTGCGGCGCGAGGCGAATGCGCGCACCGTTCGCTCCACCGCGCTTATCGGAGCCGCGGAACGTCGATGCCGACGCCCAAGCCGTCGCGACCAGCTGGGAGACGGGCAGGCCAGACTTGAGGATTTTCGCCTTCAGAGCCGCAATGTCCCGCTCCCCAATCAGCGGATGATTCACAGGCGAGATCGGGTCTTGGAACGGCAACGGCTCCTTCGGAACCAGCGGACCGAGATAACGCGCTACAGGGCCCATGTCGCGGTGCGTCAGCTTGAACCACGCCCGGGCAAACGCGTCTGCAAACTGATCCGGATGCTCGTAGAAGCGCCTTGAGATCTTTCCGTACGCGGGGTCGAACCGCAAAGCGAGGTCGGTGGTCAGCATGGATGGGGCGTGACACTTCGACTTGTCGTGCGCGTCCGGTACCGTACCGGCGCCTGCGCCTCCCTTCGGTTTCCACTGATGCGCACCAGCCGGACTCTTGGTCAGTTCCCATTCGTAGCCGAACAGGTTCTGGAAGAAGTTGTTGCTCCACTTCGTTGGCGTCCTCGTCCAGGTGACTTCCAGGCCGCTGGTGATCGTGTCATCCCCTTTGCCCGTGCCAAATCTGCTCTTCCAGCCGAGGCCCTGCTCCTCGACGCCGGCGGCTTCCGGCTCTGGACCAACAAGTGACGCATCGCCAGCGCCATGGGTCTTGCCGAAAGTGTGACCGCCAGCAATCAGTGCGACTGTTTCCTCGTCGTTCATTGCCATACGGCCGAACGTTTCGCGAATGTCCTTGGCCGCCGCGAGGGGATCCGGCCTGCCGTTTGGCCCTTCCGGATTCACGTAGATCAGGCCCATTTGCACCGCGGCGAGAGGATTCTGAAGATCACGGTCGCCGGTGTAGCGTTCGTCCGCCAGCCACTTGCCTTCGGGGCCCCAGTAGAGGTCCTCTTCGGGCTCCCAGACATCCTCGCGCCCGCCGCCAAAACCGAACGTCCTGAAGCCCATCGACTCAAGTGCGACGTTGCCCGCGAGAATCATGAGGTCGGCCCAGGAGATTTTCCGGCCGTATTTCTGCTTGATCGGCCACAGTAGTCGGCGCGCCTTGTCGAGGTTCGCGTTGTCAGGCCAGCTATTCAGCGGCGCGAAGCGTTGCTGGCCGGCTCCCGCGCCGCCGCGACCGTCACCGATGCGGTAGGTGCCTGCGCTGTGCCACGCCATCCGAATGAACAGCGGCCCATAGTGGCCGAAGTCCGCCGGCCACCAGTCCTGCGAGTCCGTCATCAAGGCATGAAGGTCCTTGATCACGGCATTCAGGTCGAGGCTCTTGAATTCCTTGGCGTAGTCGAACGCCTCGTCCATCGGATTGGACAGAGTGGAGTGGTGGTGAAGAACCTGAAGGTCCAGCTGATTCGGCCACCAGTCACGGTTTGTGTGCGCGCGGGTCCCGCCCGTGAACGGGCATTTGCTTTCACCTGCCATGTTTCTCTCCGATCGTGTTCCGCTTGTTCCCGTCTCGGGTGTTGGGCCAGCGAGGTATCGCGCCATGACCTCACGTTGCGCGTGACATTGCGCTTGTGGTCGCCGGGTTGCCAGCTCGCCTCAATATGGCTGCGGCTGCGCGTTGATAACTCCACACTCTGAAGTGCGAAGTTTGGAATCCGTGGCGGCCACGGTCCAATTGATTTGCCCGATCAGGCCGATAACGCCCGTATATGACGAGAAGCCGCTTTGACACGGTTGGTTCCTCGCCCCAAAGAGCCTGGCCATTACGCAGGTATAACCAACTCACGTAACCTTCTGTTGCGGTCGTACGGCGGGTAACGCAGGCTGGCAAAGTCGATCCGACTGCTGTGGTACAAAACACCGCGCGCATTGGAGTAGGTGCGAAAACCCCATTCGCCGTGGTACTTACCCATTCCGGACATCCCGACGCCGCCGAACGGCAGCTCGTGGATGATCGGCTGCAGCGTGCACTCGTTTACCGCGGCGTCTCCAGAGGTCGTCGAGTTCAGAATCTGCGCGGTCGCGTTCTTGTCCTCCGAGAAGACGTACAAGCCAAGCGGACTCGGCCGCGCGTTGACGAAGTCGATCACCTCCTGAACATCACCAACCTCAAGGACCGGAAGCACGGGGCCGAACACCTCTTCCTGCATCACTGGTGATTCTGGTGACACCTTGACCAGCACCGTTGGCGAGATAAAGCGGTCGGACCGGTCGTGCTGACCTCCGTGGAAGATCGTGCCGCTGCCAAGCAGTCTGGTGACTCGGTCGAAATGCTGAGGGCTGACGATCCGGCCGTAGTCCGGGCTCTTCTGCGGATCTTCCCCGTAGAACTGCAGGATCGTCTCCTTCAGGCATTCGAGGAATTCCCGGGCGACATCCTTGAACACCAGGACATAGTCCGGCGCAGTGCAGGTCTGGCCGGCGTTGAACCAGCGTCCGAAGGCGATGCGCCGCGCGGCAACCCGCAGGTTAGCCGAAGAATGCACGATCGTCGGACTCTTGCCACCGAGTTCCAGCACCACCGGTGTCAGATTCCTCGCTGCCGCCGCCATCACGATCTTAGCGACGGCTGCACCACCCGTGAAAAAGATGTGGTCCCATCGCTGTTCAAGGAGCGAGGTGGTTTCGGCAGCTCCGCCGAGAACGACCGAAAACGCGTTCCGATCCAGATACCGGGGGACGAGC
>Ga0187769_10000570_pt1 | contig 20240 bp, 20 predicted proteins | sample 0116_SJ02_MP02_1_FD_133140 | JGI IMG/M metagenome (GOLD analysis project Ga0187769, IMG submission 133140) | Tropical peat soil microbial communities from peatlands in Department of Meta, Colombia - 0116_SJ02_MP02_10_MG | ecosystem: Environmental > Terrestrial > Soil > Wetlands > Peat | place... | reverse complement strand
GCTGAAAAGCCGACTGGAGGCCGCTGGGTTCGCACAGGTGCAGGAAGAGGTGCGGACAATTTCCGGCCGGTGGCTCGGACCACCCGAGCAATACTGGCAGCAGTTCACCGAAGTCGCCGCACCGTTTCGTCCACTCGTTGCAAAACTGACAGGTGAGAGGCGCGCTCGGGCCGAAGCGGAAATCTTCGCCGAGCTGAGAAAGCTCTCCGATGGTTCCGTGATCACGATGCCTCTGGAAATCGTCGTCGGCAGCGGGATTCGAACGTGAATCGGATTCAAATCGACGGTGAACACCTGACACTGGAAGATCTCTACCGCATGGTCTTCGACGGGGCCGAAGCGGATCTCGCGAACAGCGCACGCGAGCGTATGAAAATTTCGCGGGACGCCATCGATCGCTTGATCAAAACGGAGTCTAGTGTGTACGGCGTCAACACGGGCTTTGGCAAAATGGCTTCGACGCATATTTCGCACGACGAGATCCGCCATCTGCAGCTCAATCTGGTGCGTAGCCACGCCTGTGGCGTCGGCCCACCGCTCAACGAATTTGCCACACGCGCCATGCTGGCTCTGCGGGCCAACGCCATCGCCAAGGGTTTTTCCGGCGTGCGCCCTCTGGTGTCGGAGACTCTCCTGATGATGCTAAACCGGGGCGTACATCCGGTCATTCCCTCGCAGGGCAGCGTCGGTGCATCGGGCGATCTTGCGCCTCTGGCCCATCTGGCACAGGCCGCGATTGGCGAAGGCGAAACCATTTTTCAGGGGCGCCGGAGGTCCAGCGCAGAAGCACTCAGCGAAGCAGGGATTCCCCGGCTGGTGCTAGAAGCGAAGGAGGGACTGGCGCTGCTCAATGGCACGCAGGCGATGCTTGCTCTGCTCGCGCTGGCGCTGCGCGAGGCCGAGATTGGGGTCGAGACGGCAGATGTCGCGGCCGCGCTTTCGCTCGACGCCCTACGCGGCAGCCCGGCGGCCTTTGATGCTCGCATCGCGGGCGTCCGCCCGCATCCGGGTCAAGTTACGACCGCGCGCAACATCGAACGCCTCAATCGTGGCAGTGAAATCCGCGAGTCGCATCGTTCATCCGTCCATGATCCGCGGGTGCAGGACCCTTACAGCCTGCGCTGCGCTCCGCAGGTGCACGGTGCGGTCCGAGACTCACTCACTCACATCCGCGCTACCCTGGCGATCGAGCTGAATAGTGCCACTGACAACCCGCTCGTTTTTGCGGACGCCGAGGGCGCCTCAGGGGAAGTGATCAGCGGCGGTAATTTCCATGGTCAGCCACTCGCCATGGCCGCCGACCACATGGCCATCGCGCTCGCGACGCTGGCCGGAATCTCCGAGCGTCGCATCGAGCAGATGACAAACCCCCAGACCAGCCAGCTCCCCGCGTTTCTGGTGCGCGAAGCAGGCCTTAACTCTGGCTTCATGATCTTGCAGATCACCGCGGCAGCGCTCGCGAGCGAGATGAAAGCGCTCGCCGTGCCCCACTCTGTTGATTCCATTCCGACTTCCGCAAATCAGGAAGACTATGTCTCCATGGGTATGGGAGCCGCGCGCCGGCTTGACCCGATGCTGGCGAACCTGCGGAGTATTCTCGCAATTGAGCTACTGGCCGCATGCCAAGGGATCGATTTTCTTGCACCGCTGCGGTGCGGACCGGATACGCTCAAGGCCTATGAGATCGTACGGTCGATCTCCGCGCGGGTCGATGTCGATCGCTCTCTCGCACCGGATATCGAAGCCGTTGGGCGCGCGATAGCCGACGGTCAATTCGCCGCTCTTCTCAGCTGAAGCGACAGCGTCACGGCCGGAGCGCATGCTGCAAGAACTTTCCAAAGCGATAGCCCGCGATATTACTGAACGGCCACACCCCCATCGAATAGTGTCCGCAAGGCAATGACAGATGCTCGAATTCGACCCGCTCACCTCGGAGTTTCGCCAACAGCTCGGCCGTCAGCTCCGGTGAAAAGGTGGGATCGTATTTTCCGGTAATCAGTAGAATTTTCTTTCCCCGATCGCGCAACTTCGGGATATAGGGAAACGGGCTAATCGGCGACCAAAACCGTCGCAGCTCTTGGGCCTCGATCCCGGCCGCAGCGAGCGGCTCCCAGACGTTGGTCGTTGTCAGTCCGCTCGCCACCACCTCGCCGAAGTATGTCGAAGCATGGACGAACGCCCCGACACGTAGGGCCGGCTCGTGACACATCGCGATGAAACCGATCGCCGAGCCGATGCTCGTCCCGAGCACACCCAGCCGCTCGTACCCCTGTTGCTCGAGCCAACGCAGCGTACGCCGCACATCCACAACGGCCTGCCGCGCGGCTTGCATAGTCAGACCGATATTCGGCCCCACCAGGTGATCGGCGCGTGGGTGGCTCGGAATGGCACGGCGATCGTGGTACGGCAAACTCACCTTGACGGCGGTGATGCCTAGGCGCTGCAGCCAGCGGCAGACATTTTGCTGCTCTTCCCAGCGCGCGTTCCATTGTGCCAGCACGACCACCGCGGGCCCTTTCCGCTTCGCGCGGAACAGTTGCCCGAATACACGATTGTTTTCCGCCCAGGGAGAGGCGATCGCACTGGTGAAGGTGAGAACCTCCTCGGTCAGTGCGTAGTCGTGCGCCGTCGGCGCGGCGAACCATTCGTCGCTGCGCGCGACGGCGTCTTCGACATAACGGGCAAGAAACGCACGGGGATCGTCGCCATCGCCATTGCCGCCGATGTGTTCCAATCCCCAGGCAAATGGCAGCCTGCTACGGCGCCGCTCCTGATCGAAGCACATCCGCTCGTAGCGATAAACCTGCTTTTGGATCCAGGAGGACATAGGGCGCACATAGCAATATACCGATTCTGTAAGCCCCTGGGGCGGTGCGCCCACAAAGCCTCGCAGCGTTCGCTGCTTTCGTGAGTCGATGGCCGCCCTTCAAGCGAAGGGCGGTGTGAATCGCCGTCACCCTCTCAAGGTCAGCGGGCTAGCTGGCGAAGACGTGCACCCACAAGGCGCGTGAGGACCCAAGTTCTATCAAGGCGTCCTCCCAGGCCGCGGTAGAACTCGATCGAAGGCCTATTCCAGTCGAGAACGATCCATTCCATCTGTTCACACCGTCGTCGGACGGCGACGCGCGCCAGGGCAACCATCAGGGCCTTGCCTGCCCCCTGGCCCCGCGCTTCGGGTATCACGAATATGTCTTCGATGAACAGCACCGGGCTACAGGTGAAGCTCGAATAGGCGAAATAGTAGAGGGCGTAGCCGAGCGTGCGTCCGGCTCGCTCGCAGATCAAGGCCTCGAAATACCTGCGGCGGCCAAAGCCATCACGACGCAGACGTTTCGAGTCAAGACGCAGATCGCCCATCAGGTGCTCGTATTTCGCCAGTTCGCGGATCAAACGCGCGATCGTGGGAACATCGCGCGCCGTGCCACGTCGAATCCGCAGCGCCCCGTGAGCCCTCTGCTCGGTCCTGACCTTCCCACGTTTCATGATGTCTCTCACGAAGTCGTTGCTTGCCAGCGGCCCGAGTATAGCCTCGTTCCACAATCGCGGGGCAGGGCTAGCCCGGACCAAAGCCTGCCTTCCTCGCCGATCGCGTTAGCAGTCGAGCACGAATCTGACGCGGCGTCTTGAGGGCTGTTTCCCGATATGGCAGATTCGAAGGGTGACCCCGCCGACAGCCATGGATGTAGTTGTCGTCTGCTTCGGACTTATTATCGGCAGCTTCTTAAACGTTTGCATCGTCCGTATACCGAAGCACAAGTCCATCGTGCTGCCCCCGTCGGCTTGCCCACGCTGCAATGCCAGGATTCGGCCGTACGACAATATCCCCGTGGTGAGCTGGATCGTTCTCGGCGGCCGTTGCCGGAACTGCAAAGCAAGAATTTCGCCCATGTACCCGATCGTAGAGCTAATGACGGCGGTGCTATTTTGGGGATGCTACCGGGTTTTTGGCCTGACCGTCGAATCGCTGAAATGGACCGCTTTTTCAGCAATTCTGATCGTGCTCATATTCACGGATCTACGCGACCGAATTCTGCCCGATCTGGTGAATTACACGGGGTTGGTCCTCGCCCTCGGACTGAGCCTAGCGCTACGTCCAACCGACGGGACGTCTGCGTGGCTGGCCCAACACACCTTCTCTGATTCTCTCCCCGCGCCGCTGCTCTCGGTCGCCGACGCACTCGTCGGAGCGGCCCTCGGCAGCGGTCTGTTATGGATCGTGTCCGATCTCTATTCTCGCTTTCGCGGCCGAGCAGGCATGGGATTAGGGGACATCAAAATGATGCTGATGGCTGGGGCGTTTCTGGGGCCCAAACGGACGTTTTTGATGATTCTGATCGGGTCCCTGCTGGGAAGCGTGCTCGGACTTCTCGTGATTGGTTTTCTCTACCTGGGAGGCTGGAAGAAACGGGTGGCGATGCGAGGACATCGCATGGGTCTCGGCGCCGTCGCGCGCCTGCAATTCATGCTGGCGCGACGCTACCAGCTGCCTTTCGGGAGCTATTTGGGAATTGCCGGAATCGCTGTGATGTTTTGGGGGAGCCCGGTCGTGAACTGGTATGAATCGCTGTTAGCAATGCGATGATGCCAGAAATGCCGAGGCTCTGAGAGGACTGTTGATGAATCCACCGCTGCTGGCCCCTCATCACCCGACGATTCCAACCAACGTTTTGATCTTTTGGGGAGCCGCATTTCTGGTCCTGCTCGTTGGAGTTGTCATCTTCATGATCATCGCAAGAAAAATGATTCGCAGCCAGTCATCCGAATTTCAGAAGGACTGGAACAAACCCAAAACCGACCAAGCCAATGCCCCGGCTTTCATGGCGGCGTCCATGCAAGGGGTGATCGAAAAGCTCCGCGCGCAGGAGAAAGAGCTCGCTAGACTGCACATGCTGGCACAGGAAAGAGCGCAAGAGTCCGAGCGGCTGACCGAGGAGGTGACACGCAACATGCCGACGGGTCTACTGCTGGTCAGCGCAACGGGCATGATCAGCTCGACCAATCCCGCTGCGGAAGAGGCGCTCGGCATGCGTCCGCTCCGTTATCGGTCCTACCGCGAAATTCTGGGTGAGGATTCCGGGCTTGTTCAAATGCTCGGCGAGTGCCTGCGGAATGGGGAGACCTTCCAACGCAACGAAGTGGAGCACGTAACCCCCGAAGGAGACGTGCGCCGATTGGGAGTTACGATTTCTCCCATTTTCCAGGCAGCGCGGCCCGCGCTACGTACCCGCGTGTCGGATCCCTTGAGGCCTGTGGGCAGAGTGAGCGGCGCCCTCTGTCTGATGAGCGATCTGACCGAATTGACGGCTCTACAAAAACAGATTCGGTGGAAAGAGAACCTGGCGGCCCTGGGAGAGATGTCTGCCGGCATCGCGCACGAATTCAAGAACGCCTTGGCCACGATTTCCGGATACGCACAGATGATTCGCAGCGAGGCTCCGGCGGGCGACATCCTCGAGTCGGCCGAGCGAATCCTCGATCAGACCCGAGCCTTGACCCACGTCGTGACAGAGTTTCTGCGGTTCGCCAGGCCGCTGGAGATTAGCTACGAGATGGTGCCGACCGAAGCCCTGCTCGAGCGCGTGGCCGAAGAACTACGCGAGGCGTTTCCTCGATGCGAGGTAGCGTGTGAGGGTGCCTTCCCCGACGTGCCTGGTGACGAAGCGCTTCTCCGGCAGGCGCTCGTCAACCTGACGCGCAATGCGGCAGAAGCGGCAGCCGCAACCCGCGAGACGCCCCGTGTGGTGATCTCCGGCACCATCGAGGAGCTCGGCGGAAAGAAATGGCAGCGAATTTCTGTTGCCGACAACGGTCCAGGAGTGCCCGAGCAGGACCTACCCAAGATCTTCCTGCCTTTTTACACGACGAAGTCTGAGGGCACGGGCCTCGGACTGGCGGTCGTCCAAAAAGTCGCGCTGCAGCATGGTGGCAGCATTGAGGCTCGTAACCAGCCCGGCGGCGGAGCTGAGTTTCTTCTCTGGTTACCTTTGCGGCAGGAGCGGTCGCCGTCGCTATTTCCTTCCCAGCCCGCCCGCATCTAAACTGGATCATTAGGTGTTGGGGAGGCCTGCGATGAACAAAATGGTTTGGTTAACCGCAGTGGCGGCGTTGCTCGCGTTGCCCACCAGCATGTGGAGCCAGCAGAAGGATCCCGAGACCCCGGCCCAGGACCAGACGCAGAGCCAGGCGCAGGCGGGGCCCGCCGCTCAGGACTCGTTGGCGGAAGCGGCCCGCAAGGCTCGCGAGCAGAAAAAAGAGACTCCCAAAACCGCCAAGACCTTCACCAACGATAATCTGCCGACCGAGGGAGGCATTTCAACGGTAGGCGACAAAGCCGCGACGCCTTCCAATGAAGCAACGGCTACCCCGGCAGGGGGTCAAACGGCCACGGACGAAAAGACGTGGCGATCGAAATTCGCTTCCCTGCGGCACAAGCTCGAACAAGATCAGGCCAATCTCGATGTGATGCAGCGCGAACTGGGTCAGCTCAATATGCAGTTTTATAGCGACCCCACCAAGACCATGCAGCAGGAGTTGACGCGTACCGATATCAACAACAAGGTTGCCGACATCGACAAAATGAAGAGTCAGATCGAAGCTGATCAGCAAGCGATTTCCGACGCTGAAGACGAGCTCCGCAAGTCGGGTGGAGATCCCGGCTGGGCCCGCTGAAACCGTGTCCGATGGAACCGGTCTTATTGGTCGAGGACAAGGTCGAGTTGCGGGCTATGCTCCGCAAGGCGCTCGAGCGCTCCGATTATACCGTCGAAGAGGCCCCGGACGGACGTGCGGCCATCGACAAGGTCCGCAACCGCCGCTATCTGCTGGTCCTATCCGATCTAAAGCTCCCCGGCAATTCCGGGATCGAAGTGTTGCGAGAGGCTAAGCGCGCCGAGCCGACGCTTCCCGTGATCATCATGACGGCGTACGGGTCGGTTGACGAGGCCGTCACTGCCATGAAAGAAGGTGCGTTCGATTTCATCCAAAAGCCTGTCGACCTCGATCATTTACAGCTGCTACTAGAGCGCGCGGCGCGCCAGCAAGAGTTGCTGCGCGAAAACCTGCTTCTGCGTGAAGAATACGCAGAGCGCTACGGCTTTCCGCGCATGGTGGGCGAGCATCCGGCCATGCAAGAAGCGAGCCAGATGGTGCAGCGGGTGGCTCAAACGGATTCGACAGTTCTGCTGCTCGGAGAAAGCGGAACCGGAAAGGAGCTTTTTGCGCGCGCGATCCATCACCTAAGTTCGCGCGCGAATCAAGCCTTCGTAGCACTCAACTGCGCCGCGATTCCCGAAGGTCTGATCGAAAACGAACTCTTCGGCCACGAGCGCGGGGCCTACACGGGCGCTGGTGCCCGGAAGATGGGTAAGCTCGAGCTCGCACATCGGGGCACGCTCTTCTTGGATGAGATCGGCGAACTACCCCTGGCAATGCAGACCAAGCTGTTGCGCGTACTCGAAGAGCGTCGCTTCGAGCGAGTCGGCGGCATCCAGTCGATTGAAGTGAATGTTCGAATCGTCACGGCCACCAACAAAGACCTGCAGGCCGCTGTCGCGGCCAAGGACTTTCGCGAAGATCTGTATTTCCGCATTTCCGCCGTGCCCATCACGATACCTCCTCTGCGCGAACGAGGCGACGACGTCCTGCTGCTCTCCGATCATTTCCTCGGGCGATTCAAGCGCGAGTTCCACAAACCCTCGCTCGAGCTGACCGAGGACGCGCGCACACGCCTGAGAACCTACACTTGGCCCGGGAACGTGCGCGAGCTCCAAAATGCCATTGAGCGAGCGGCCATTCTGGCGAACGGCTCCGAGATTGGTCCGGAAGCACTGCAGCTACCTTCGGCGCGACCAACACCAACGGAATTGCCCGAAGGGATGCTCGCCGAAGCATTTGTGTGGGAAGGCCCTCTCGAAGAGGTGTCGCAGCGTGCGGTCGCTCATGTCGAGCGCTTTAAGATTCAAAACGCCCTGCGGGAAACCAAGTGGAACAAAACGCGTGCTGCCGAAAGACTGGGCGTGTCTTATAAAACCCTTCTTAGCAAAATCCGCGCTCTCGGACTCGAGAATTGATCGCGAAAGCCTTGCCCCGGCGGACTCAAACTGCGTCGCTAGGCGAGCAATTGGATGAAAACCTCATTCGACACGGTCAGGCGGTCCGGGACAAGGCGGATGCGCGTGCCTTCTCGCTCGAGGAAGCCGAGCGATTCAAGGTACGCAATTCGTTCACGTAGCTGGGCCATGCGGCGAGGCAGCTCGGGTGCCAGGTGGCATTCGATCGGCGCGAGGTCAACGCCCTCAAGCAGCCGCAATCCGAGAAAGAACTCTTCGTTTAGCTCTTCGATAGGCGTCAATCCCTCGAACTGCTCGCCCGGCGAACTTCCCTGCTCGATGCACGCGACATAGCGCCCCGGATCGTGCGCGTTCGCCCAGCGCATCATTCCATCAAAGGAGTGCGCCCCGGCTCCGAAGCCAAGATAGGGCTCCCGGTGCCAGTACTTCAAATTATGACGCGAGCGGTAACCCGCGAGCCCCCAATTCGAGATTTCGTAGTGCTCATAGCCTGCCGACCGGAGCCGCTGGCGCGCCATTTCATAGAAATCAGCAATCGTGTCGTCGTCCGGAATCGCCTGGGCACGGTAACGGCTTCCTCCTGCGAGCGCTTCTCGACCAAGGCGGCTGCCTTCATCAATCTCAAGCATGTAGACCGAGACGTGTTCGGGTCGTATGCCCAGCAACTCCTCGGTGGATTCCTCCCACGAGCCCGCGGTCTGCAGCGGAAGCCCTGCAATCAGGTCCATGCTTATGTTGCGAATCCCAGCCGCTCGGAGCACAGCGACAGCGCGGAAGGTATCCGCACGGCGATGCATCCGACCGACCGCCTGCAATTCTTGATCATTGAAGGATTGCGACCCGAGGCTGATGCGATTGAACCCGGCATCCACCCATGCAGCTGCCTTTTCGGGAGTGACCGTTTCAGGGTCCGCCTCGAGCGTGGCTTCGAACGGCTCGGCTCGGAACGAGCTGCGAAGCGCGTCCATGATCTTCGCCAGATGCACAGGCTCGAGCAGGCTCGGAGTGCCGCCGCCGACATAAACGGTGTCGACCGCTGCGTGCGGCGTCTCGGCTGATTTTGCGATTTCGCGACAGACGGCGTCCGCATAGGGCCGATGACGGTCACGCCCGACGACGCCTGTGTGGAAATTGCAGTAGGTGCATTTGGTCTGGCAGAAGGGCACTTGGATATAGATTCCGAGCGACATACAAAAAATCTAGCATAAGGGAATCACGCGCGCACGCCACGCCCGAGCAGAGGACGTCGGGGACCCTCAGGCGGAAGCATCTGCTACCATGAGTACGGTGCTGCTGGTGCACACGGTTATACGTTCCATGATCACACCCCTGCTGGAGAAACATCGCGCCGCCGGCGCGCAGATTGCTGAATTCTACGGTTGCGATCTGCCCAAGAGATTCTCCGGCTTGGAAAAGGAATACTGGGCGGCAAAGCAGAACGTTGCCCTTTGCGACACCAACTGGCAGGCCATCCTCGTGCTCACCGGGCGCGATCGCCTCAGTTACCTTCATGCGATTTCTTCGCAAGACATTCGGGCGCTCCAGAAAGGACAAGGGGGCCTGGCCCTGCTTCTCAATCCCCAAGGGCACATCCTTGCCGAACTCGAGGTGTACGCTCTCGCCGATAAGCTCCTCGTCCTCTCACATGCCGGCTTTCGCGAGCGGACCGTCGGCACGCTCAAGAAATACGTGGTGGGCTCGCAGGTTCACATCGATGACCAAACCGACCAGATGGGTAGCTTGGCCCTCGAGGGGCCCCAGGCGCTGAGAACTCTGGCCGAGACGTGCGGCGTCGCCCTGGGTGAAATGCCGGAAATGTCAGCGGTCGAATCTTCGATCGATGGTGCGCCATGCTACTGGCTCAGGCGCTCCCGTTTCAATGAACCGGGAGCCCAACTGGTCGTCGGGCGACAGATCCTCGGAGCCGTCTGGGACAAGCTTGTTCGAGCCGTGCGGGCGCGAGGCGGTGAACCGATTGGGCTCGATGCGCTCAACGCGCTAAGACTTGAATCAGGCATCCCGTGGTTCCCCGCTGATTTCAATGACGGGATGATCCCGCAAGAAGCCGCAATTGAAAGTACTCACGTCGCCTTCAACAAAGGCTGCTACACAGGCCAGGAGATTGTCGAACGCGTTCGGTCGCGCGGCCACGTAAACCGGAAACGCGTTCGGCTCAGGTTTTCAACGGTGACACCACCCCTGCCGGGAACCAAACTGCGCGCGAACGGCACGGAAGTTGGCTCTGTCACAAGCGCGGCCCTTTCCCCAGTGACAGGTTCAGCCATCGGGATGGGCTACGTGCGACGCGAGCAGTTTACGCCGGGAAATCACCTGGAGTTCGAGGGCGGAATGGCCACGGTGGAATGAAACGACGAACCGCAGGCTGGTTAGCTCTTGCTAAGATTGAGTGAGCGAAGAAAACTCCCTCGCTCGTTGTCAATTTTCTTCTGAATCTGGAACACGGCGTACAGCAGGGCCTCGGGTCGCGGGGGGCAGCCAGGCACGTAGACATCGATGGGGATCACCTGGTTGACACCCTGTACCACCGCATAATTGTGGAAGACGCCGCCAGACGTAGCGCACGCACCCATGGAAATGGCCCATTTCGGCTCGGGCATCTGCGCGTAGAGTTCCTTGATCACCGGAGCCATTTTCTGTGAAACGCGGCCGGCGATGATCATCATGTCTGACTGCCGGGGCGAACCACGAAAAACCTCAGCACCGAAACGAGCAATATCGTACCGAGAGGCTGCCATCGACATCATCTCGATGGCGCAGCATGCCAGGCCAAACGACATGGGCCAAATGGAGCTACGACGCGCCCAATTAACCACTTTGTCGAGAGAAGTGAAGAGGATGCCTTCGTCCTTCAAGAAATTCTCGTTCTCGCCTGGCGTTTCAAGCGTAACGCCTCGCGCGATTTGAACGGCCACTGTCGGCTCCTAGGCTTACAAACGTATTCTGCACCTTCGTGGGAAGCTTTGCAATCAAGTACGCGACAGAGCGAAGGGAGACAGCCAATTCCTTACTGCTCTTGGGGTTGCGAGGGCTGTGGCGGGGGCTGCTCCGGCGCAGGCTGCGGTCCACCGCTCGGCGCGTTCGCCGGAGCTGGGGGAGCTCCTCCGTTGGGATTGGCAATCGGCAGACCCCCTCCCAGTACGCCTGACTGCTGACCCAAGCCCTGCTGAGGGGCCAACCCATTCTGTATAGCCCGCGCTTGATCCTCGAGCGGATTCCAGATGAACTCCCATTGCTGATACGTTTTCCCGCCCTTGTAGATCTTCACCGAGTCACCGTCGTAGTGGTTCCCTCCTGCCACGCCAGCAACGAAGGCTCCGAGAACCGGCCCATCGACAGGGCCAGTCGGCTGCAGTTGAGCGCTGGCTACGGCACTCTGGTTTAAGCCGCTCAATGTTCCACTTCCCTGCAAAGGGGTGCCTGGCGTTGTCATGGGTGTGGGTGTTGCGGACGGAGAAGTGGCGCTCGTCTGGGCCGGCGGCTGGCTCGGGTTTTGCGCATCGGTGCCGGCCGCCGAAGAGGAGGAGGCACTGGACCCGGGGCCAGAATCTTGCGTGGCGCTTGAGGTGCTGTTCAAAGCCGGCGACGGCAGCTTGCCGCCATTTAGGTCCATCAACGCCATCTGCTGCATCGTGGCATAGCGGACGCTGCCAATAATCTGCCCCGAAGCGTTCGTGTAGATCAAGCGCCACGAGCCGTCGGCTCGATTCAAGGGGTCCTTGAGTATCACGGGGCGAAGAAAGTGCAGATCCGGAAGACCCTTCTCTAGATCGTCCAGCGATTGCGGATAGTGGCCGCTTTTGCGGTAAAAGAGCCTGATCGCCCGCACGTACTGGTTGCCGCGCCAAATCATCTCCTCTTCCCGCACGCGCCTTCGCTCGATGGCCATGTTGCGTAGTACGGCCTCGGAGCCGATGATCATCACCGTGATCATGAAAAAGGCCATGAAGTACCCGTAGCCGGACTGAGCCGAACGCCGGGGTCGTCTAGCCTGAAGGAATCGCCCGCTCACCGGTTGGCTCCCTGCTCCGGAGGCTGCACGAGCAGCGTAGTGTGCCGTCCCGTCCCTAACTCCTCCACGTCGACGGAGTCGTTGCCGATCCGGTCGAGGCGGAAACGTCCCAAGAACGTTTCTCCCTCGCCAACGACGAGAACATCATCCCCGCTGGTAAAGAACGCAACCCGATGGGTGCCATGCGGTTCAAAAGCATAACCAAAAAACTCTGCCGGCACTTGCAGCGGCGGCGGAGGGGGTGGGACCCTTGGGCCGACGAAGGGGCGGACCGCCACGACGGCCGGCCCGACCGGCTTGGGCGGTGGAGCGGGCGCAGCCACAAAGATGTTGCGGTGCGACCCGGTGTATTCGAGCTTGCGGACCTTTTCGAGCAGATCCACGCGAAGCTCCGGCTCTCGGATCTGTAGCGGCTCGAACTTCGTATCAGACGCCAGCACTCCCGGAAATCCATTTCCGTCACCCCGACTGCTCAAAAAGGAGTACACGGCGATCGCTAGCAAGATGAGCAGACCCGCCGAAAGATAGAGTTCCTTGCGCCCTTTCATCGCTCAGGTCCTGAAGTACGTATGCAGTTCCAGCGCTAGCCGGATTCCACCCGTTGCCCCCGAAGCCAGCCGCAAGCTATCGAGGAGATAAAAATTCTTTGAGCGCTCTAGGCCATTGATGAAGCGAACCAAGGCCGGGTAATCGGCATCAACCGTGGCGCTGACTTGGATCTCCGTCGCTCCTCGCTCTTTAATATCTCTTCGCTTGAAGCTAAATCCCGTTGCCTTCACACCCGTTTCCTCGGCGATGGCCCCCAGATCAGCCTCAATCTGTGAATACCCCGTACCTGCATCGAGAAACGACTCATGATAGAACGCATCGCACTCTTTGCCCGCCGCCGGCATGGACTCCCGGATTTTTTCGCCCCGTCCAACGTCGGCCCGTAGGAGTTTTGCCTGCAGCGCAAGCCGGTCCCGGTCTGCCTGCAATGCGGCTGGGTCCTGACGGCCTCCGGTCCACAAGAATACGGCGAGGCCGAGGTCTACCACCAGCAGCGCCGCCAGCGCGATGCCGGTCCAGATTTTCCAGGAGTGCCAAAGGGCGTTTCGAGTCATATGGTCGAGTACCAAACCGTAAGATTTAGAACGAGCTTATCGGGTGCGCCAGCCTGATCGACCCTCTTTTCGTCCTTCACGACCATGCCTGAAAACACACTGGATTTTTCCATGGCTTCGAGAAACTTAATCTTGTTTGCGTCGCTGTCGGCTCCCACTTCCAGCGTCACTTCAGCCCGGCCGTTGACCAGCGTCGGTGAGATACTCACCACGCGGACTCCTGGTGGAAGCGTCTGTTCGAGATCGGTAAAGACCTTGGTCCACGGAAAACTGCGCTCGGCAATCAAAGAGTTCAGGAACGCCGAACGGTCCAGAACATTTTGAGCAGCGGGGCTGCGAAAATACGTTGCCAGCACTTGTCGCTGCTGACGGTCGCTTCGGATTTGGCTTTCCAGACGTGAGATGTCAGCGCGCAGATCCCGGCTGGCGCGCCAGGAAACATAGGCCGCGTGCGCCAACAGAATACAGACGAGGATGCCGACCGTGCCGGCCAGCAAGGTGCCGACGAGAAATGGCCTATTGTTCTCCTGCGGTGCGGTTGCGAGGTTCAGTTCGAGTTTCATCGCTTTGGAAGATCCGCTCCTACGATTTTCTGTTCGCGATCCAGCCCCATAGCGCGTCGAGCCCATAGGGAATCAGATCGTTCGCCCCCGGGCCCTCACCAATCGGCTCGGCCGAAATGCGGAGTTCCTCGGTCAGCGTGTGGCTCAAGGAGTTCTCCTTCGCACCAAAGCCGCTAAGTCGCGCCCGGTCGATTGTCTCGCCCCAGGTGTCCTGATAATAGGCAACTGCCGGAAAAACCTCGTCCAACAGGGCTTTTGATTCCAGCGCGGCATCGACCCTCATCTCGGTTGAACGATACAAGCACAGTGTCGCGCCCCTCACGATGACCGTGGTCAGGGTCTTGCCGCAAAACCGCACCAGCAGCGTCGCGCCACGGTCTTCGAGTAAGGGCAATGTCGCCAGCGTTGAACTCAACACGACACCCACCCGAGCGCCGAACGATTCGACGAGCGCTTCATATTCACGCACAATCGGCTGCCGTGCCACGGCCGTCACAATTTCGAGTCCTCCCGCCCGAGCATCCTGCCGCATCCAGGAGACCGTTGTCTCCTCCACATCAAAGGGCACACTCTTCTTCAACCGCCACCGCAAAAGCGGAAGCGCCTCCCGCGCCCGTCGGGGAAGACTGTCAAACGGCAAGATGAAGACCCGGACGACCAAGTCCGGCACCAGCAGTGCCACATGGGCGCCGTGAACCGGCACGCGCCCAAAAATCTTCCGAAGCGCGGAGCGAACCACCTCGGGTTGTACAACGTTGGTTTCCAGAGTCGCCGGCATCACCGCCCCCGCCGGCAAAGCTTCCATCGCCACGCCCTCCAGCGGACCACCCTTGCCTCCCGATCGCGCCACGGCCACATGCGGCTCGGCGATCTCTACTACCAACGGGGGATGAGGCATCGCGTGGATCCAGCGGTCAAACTGCCGGACGGGCCGGAGCTGGAAGAAATCGGCGGATATGCTGCTCTGGTTCGTAAGACTACTCAATGAACGTCACCTTGTTAATCTCGCGCAGGGTTGTGACCCCGGCGCGTGTTTTCCGCAGACCCGAGTCTCGCAGAAATGTCATCCCAGCGTCGCGAGCCGCTCGCTTAATCTCCGAGGTCGGGCGTCGGTCGATGATCATCTCCCGAATGCTATCGGACAAGTCCAACAGCTCTGTGATGGCCGTCCGACCTCGAAAGCCCGTGCCGGAACACTCAAGGCACCCAGGCCCCTCACAGAACTGGAAATCGCGCCAGTCGGTCGGATCCAGGCCGGACTCCCGTAGCAGTTCCGGCGGGTATGTCACGCGCTTTTTGCAGCTTTCGCAAATCACACGCACCAAGCGCTGCGCCAGGATGCAGTTCAAGGCCGAAACGAAGTTATAAGGCTCCACTCCCATGTTGATGAAACGGCCGATCACATCCGTTACGTTATTCGCATGAACGGTGGTAAACACCAAGTGACCGGTCAGCGCTGAATTGATGGCGATCTGCGCCGTTTCCTGGTCGCGGATCTCGCCCACCATGATTTTGTCCGGGTCATGACGCAGAATTGAACGGAGCCCGCGCGCAAAGGTAAGACCTTTCTTCTCATTCACAGGGATCTGGGTGATGCCGCGGACCTGGTATTCCACGGGGTCTTCGATCGTAATGATCTTGTCCTCGTCATTTTTGATTTCGTTGATCGCGGCATAGAGCGTTGTGGTCTTACCCGAGCCGGTTGGCCCGGTGACCAAAACCATGCCGTACGGCTCGTGAATGTAGCGCCGGAACTTGGCAACCTCTTCCAGGTCAAAGCCAACGACGTCCAAATTCAGATTGCGAAACTTTTCGCTGAGCGTTTCCTTGTCAAGGACCCGCAGGACCGCGTCTTCACCGTGCACCGAGGGCATAATCGAGACGCGGAAATCGACGTCCCGCCCTCGATAGCGAACCCGAAAACGGCCATCCTGCGGAACACGGCGCTCGGCAATGTCGAGCTCGCTCATTACCTTGATGCGCGACAAAATAGTAGCGTGCCAATCCTTGTCCAGCGGCTTCATAGCGTATTGGAGAACGCCGTCGATGCGGTACTTGACCACCACCTCTGAGTTGCGCGTTTCTATGTGGATATCGCTGGCGCGCCGCTCGAGCGCAGTGAAGATAACCGTGTCGACGAGCCTCACTACAGGGCTCACGCCAGTGTCGACGCGCGTGAGCTTTTCCATCGAGATGTTCTCGTCGCTCTCTTCTTCCTCGCGCACCACCTGGAGGGTGAAACCTTCCGTTGCCTGATCCAAAACCCGTTGCGATTGTTCGGTGCGCTTCAGTAGATCGCCGATCTGAGAGGCCGTGGCTACCTTGATTTGCAGGCGCTTTCCCAACAAAAGCGACAGTTCGTCGGTGAGGTGTAACTGGCTGGGGTCGGCCAACGCGATGACGAGCGTGGAATCGTGTGCTTCAAGCGGCACGAAGTTGTACCGGAACATCATCTCGGCCGGGATATTCCGGAAAAGCTCAGGATCAATGCGCTGCTCGCGCAGATCAATCAAGGGACAGCGATAACGCTCCGCGAGTCGGCGCGCCTGCTCGCGCTCGGCGGACTCGTCTGGCCTCATCGGGGCGTTGTTGATCGTCGCCATATAGACCTATCCCCCCGGAGCTCCGATTTGCAGTGAGAACATGGGCAGATAAAGAGCGATGAGAATAAAGCCTACCACAAGCGCCATCACCACCAAAATGACGATGGGGATCCACGTGAGAGTACGTTGCAGGCGTATCCCGACTTCCTCTTCGTAGAATTCCGCTACGCTCGTCAGCATGGCCGCAAGTGCGCCAGACGCCTCCCCGACTTCGATCATCTCCAGGGCCAGCTCGGGAACGAGCCGCGTTTCGGCGAGGCTCTCGTGCAGAGATTTTCCTTGCCTCACGCGATCGGCGGCGGCTTCCACGGACATTGAAACGAGTGCGCTGCCAATCGCTGAGGAAGACGTCTGCAGCGCGGGAACCAACGGAGTCCCGCCCACCAGCAGTGTTGACAGGGTGCGGGTGAACTGTGCGATTTGCGCCTTCAGCCACACTTCGCCCAGCAGCGGAATGCGAGGTTTGAGGCGATCGATGGCCAGAGCCCCGCTCTGTGAACGCGTCCATAGGAAGATCACCACAGCGGACCCGGCTAGAACAATGGCAAATGCCAAAAAGTACTCCCGCAGAGGCTCGGCAACTGCCAGTAGAATCCGGGTCGGCGTCGGGAGGGGTACCTCCAGTTCATGATAGAGCTCAGCGAATCGCGGCATCGCGTAGGTGACCACGTAGGTCAATACGAAGATCGCTGTCGCCACAAGCACGGCAGGATAGATCAAGGCCGTGATGAGACCACTTCGGAATCCGGTGCTCACCCGTAGATAGGAAATGTACTGCTCCAGGACCCCGGTCAGATTTCCGCTGCGTTCGCCAGCCGCGATCACCGTGACGTAAACCGGCGGAAACGACCCCTGGGCTTTGAGAGCCTCCGACAATAGAGCGCCGTCCCGAACCCGCTGACGAACTTCGCTTAAAATCGGTCGAAGTCGGGGAGCGGCCGCACGCTCAGCCAGCAAATCCAGCGCTTTCAGAATCGGCAGGCCTGCCTTAATCAGCGTGTTGAATTGTTGATTGAATATCAAAAAGTCTTGCGAGCGAATCTTCTGGCTACTCGCCGTCCCCAGCTGAGAGACTAGATCGAAGTGCCTGTGCACGGAAAATACGTAAAATCCGCGCTCGGCGAGCTTTTGCCGAGCCTCCTTCTCAGACTGAGCCGTCTCCACTTGCTGGAAAATACGGCCTCCAGTATCACCGACTTTGCAAACAAACTCGGCCATCGTTGCACACGGGCGGCCCTGTAGGGCCTGACACAGCTCAGCCTAGCATACCGCTTCCAAGCCAAGGCTGAGCGAGCGAAAACAGTTGATGAACAGGATGTGACAACGCCAAAAACGCGCTATCAGCGGGGGGAATCCGTTGTGATACATTCGCGCCGGATGCCCCGCCGTCATATCGAGGATAAGGAAGCTCATGGAACCCATCTCTCATTTCTTCTATTCGGACCGACTGAAGCTCCAGTTCTGGGACTGGGGACAGGACGGCAAACCGTCGCTGGTACTCGTGCATGGCGGCTTGGATCACGCGCGCAACTGGGATCGGATCGCCCGGATCCTACGCGAGGAGTACCACGTCTACGCGTTGGATCTGCGCGGACACGGCAATAGCGCCTGGGCCCCTGGCGCTACTTACAGCATCGCCGAGCACGTATTGGATTTGTCCGCCTTGGTTGACATCATCGGCGACTTCCCCTTGCGCTTGATGGGTCACTCGCTGGGTGGAGCCATCGTTCTCAATTACTGCGGTGTCTACCCGGACCGCGTCCGCAAAGCCGTTTCCATCGAAGGCCTCGGTTTCCCGCCCGAAAGCCGTGCCCACGGACCCGCCCCCGAGCGTCTGCGGAACTGGATCGAATCGATCCGCAAGACTGAGAAGCGTCAGCCGAAAACCTATCCCAACCTCGCGGCTGCGGTGGTGCGACTGAAACAGGCCAACCCGCATCTGTCGGATGAGGTCGCACAGCATCTCACCTTGCACGGCACGAACTGGGAGCCGGACGGTTCGCTGGTCTGGAAGTTCGACAACTACGCGCGCGTACTTCCTCCCTACGGGCACCGGATGGATGAATCGGTCGAGATATACGGCCAGATTAAATGTCCCGTTTTGCTTTTCTGGGGGCAAGAGAGTTTCCTGCCGCCTCCGACGGATGATCCACGTAGACACGCGATCCGCAACTGTCGCTTGGTAAGAGTCGCCAATGCCGGCCATTGGTTGCACCACGACCAGCTGGATCTTCTTCTCCAGGAAACGGCCGCCTTCCTCAGAGACTAGCGAATTTCACCCGACAGTGATTCCTCGTCAACGACGGCGACCCCGGGCGGCGGCTGAAAGTGAAACTTGACTTCCGGAATCGCCACATTCTCTTCCCAATGGCCAAATCGAAATTCGATTTCAAGGTTCCCCGGTTGGTGAATGACCACGCGGACAAGCCACGCTTCCGGATCGGTTTCGAGCAGTACGTAGAAAGGAGTGTCGGCAGCGGAGCTTTCAGCAGGATTGTCTCGCGGGGCACAACGGAGGAGCCAGTTGCCAGCTGTCAGTGGGTTTTCAACGGTGCCGTCGGAGCTTACCAGCTCCAGTTTGCGGCAAAGCTCCGATAAATGGGCCTTCCCGGCAAGCAGCGCCAGGGGCGTCCGCCAGTCGGAGCTTTCCCTCATTCTTGCGCGGCTGGCGGTACGGTCTGCGGGGACATAGAACCAAGCGTTGGTGCCGTCCACCAAAAACAGCTTTTCCTGGGGTGAGTGATATTCCCAGCGCATTCGCCCCGGCCGAGAGAAATACACGGTTCCCGATTCCGCGGTGACTGCACCGTGGCTGTCGCTGTATTTTTCAAAAAACACAGCCTTGAGAGTTTTGGCACTGCGATAGCGGTTCTCGAGGTCCCGTCGCACAGCATTCACGTCGGGGCTTATCGCGACAGAAGCAGCCAGTAGAGATATGAGGAGGAAGCCAGGGCGCATCGCCTCCAGCTTAGCAGCAACGCAGGAAACCGAGAAACCTCGCGCCGCGCGATACTGACTGAACGCCGCTTTCTGGTGTCATTTGGGGGGTGCTTTGCATCCTGCGTGCTGGCCAACCTGCAAACCGCAACCGATCGCGGGTCTTTCAGGCGCGCAACAACTCAAGCAGAAGTGTACGAATTCGATCAGTCATCGCCGATGGGAATCGCTGTCTGGGGGCAACCGGACGTAGTCGCCACGATTGGTGCGAAGCTCTCGCGAATTACTCCCGTTGCATCCACACAGTAAAAGGTCGTGCCGGTGGGGAAGCCGAAAGGCGTGGCCGTTACCGAAAACATGTCCAAGTATCCCGGAGCCGCGCAACCTCCCGGCGTTTGTGCGATTTGCTCTGCTCCGGTAACCCAAGTAAATTGGTACCCGGATTTCTGGCCGGAAGCCAAAACCGGGTCAACCATTCCGGCGGCGTTGCAGCTTGCATTGCCAGCCGGCCCCAAGACACCGAGACTCGGTGGGTAGCCATCCTGATAGGTGGTGCTGTAATTCGTTGCGGCGGAGTCCAGAGCCCGGAGGGAGGCAGCGGCCGAGGATTGATTCGCTGCAATCCTCGCACGGACCAGGTTCGGAATGGCGATGGCGGAGATGATCAGGATGATCGCGACGACGATCAGCAGTTCGATTAGCGAGAAGCCTTCTTCTTTGCTGTTCGTCATCGGAGCGACCCTCACGAGAGATCCTAGGGAGGAAGCGGCAGGCTTCCTCCCTAGCTCGCCTAATACTAGTTGCCGATTGGAGCGTATGGTGCCGCCGTCGGGCACGTCGGGCCAGATACGTTGGCGACCGCGGCCTGCGATGCAGCGGGGGGTGCGTTGGTCTGCATGATCACGTTCGATGCGTCCACGCAGTAACCGATCGTC